>VTLG01007609.1_pt1 | contig 40181 bp, 51 predicted proteins | sample 4694571 | NCBI WGS metagenome assembly VTLG01 (sample SAMN12604809, study PRJNA352737) | marine metagenome | biome: ENVO:00000447; feature: ENVO:00000209|ENVO:00000569|ENVO:01000036; material: ENVO:00002151; isolation source: viral sequences binned using virsorter ... | reverse complement strand
AGAATCCTCTAGTAAATTCTGTCCAAGTTAAATAAACACTTGTATCAAAAAATACTGGTACTAATTTAGGCCATCCAATAATAAAGAATACAGCAGTTAATGCTATAATTCTTCTAGTCCATTGAAAACCTTTATTATCATATGTTCTAGCTTTATCAACAAAGGACATTTGTGTTTCTGCTCTTGCAAGAAGCATCTTTTGTTGCTCTTGTTTAGCTTTAATACTTTGTCCCCAGATAGACATAACTCCACCCAGTACACTAGAACCTAGCATTGTAATCATTTCTACTGGTAACCCACCTAACATTTTACTTATCTCCTATTTATTTATTAAAATATATAACTATATATAATCACTAAAAGAATAATCACTAAAGCACTGGTAAATATCTTACCTTTCTTGCTTAGATTACTCCATATATCTTTTAATTTGCTCATAACTTATCCTCCCTAGTCAGTTATTTTCATAAATGTCCAAATAGCTACAAGAATAGACCCTATAACTAAAAAGACCTTTAACCCTCCAACCCCCATGTTGGAAGTTTTATTTAAATCTCTTAATTGTTTTTGCATTATACTAACATCATCCCTAATATATCGTATATCAGTTTTAAGTACTGCAATTTCTTTTTCCCACTCAGCCATAGCTTAAATCCTCGTTCCTGTTTTATTTAATCCACGAATTGGAAAACTTTCAAATCCTATACAGTACGCATCCATTACTAATCCTTTTTTATAATCTTCTGGTCTTGCATCATATACCTCTAATAATTCATACCTTGCCATTTGGCATTCTGCTTCATTTGGATATATAAATCCATTATATTTAACTGATGGTGCATTTGGTATTGATATTAGCACCAACATAAACCATATTTTTATCATTTATAACCTTTGTTCAACGTCTCCCGGTGTAGAAAAAGGAAACCTAATAGCTTTTCCTACTGTTGAATCTTTTCCTATTAAGCTACCTGCATTATTAAAATTTAATTCTCCATCTTCACTTAGTATTTCATTTGCTAAAATTGCATTAACTGTTTGTGTTTGAAAAAACTTTCGTAAACGTACATCTACATAAGGACTTTTAGCTAAACCATCAGTCATTATTTTTTGAATCATACCTGCTGCTTCAGGCTGACTCATTAAATCAATTAACATGGATGTATTTTGTACTCTATATTTTTGTAGAGCTGCTTCAGTTAAAACATAACGAGGAGATATAACACCTCTATTAATAGAATAAATTCTACTTATCCAACTTTCAACTGATAAAGCTTTAGGCATATTTTGTAGGTTAATATTATCTATGTTAACACCGCTTTTTGCCGCCATAACTTGAAGTATTTCAGTTACTCCATCAACACCCTCTTTACCAAATAACTCATATAGAACTTCTTTGTTTTTTGTAAATTCATCAATCCCTAATCCTAAATTAGTTTCATAAACATTTCTAATTTTTGCTTCATTTTCTGCTAAAGATTGTCTTGCTTTATTAATAGTTCCGTGTGCTTCATCTACTTTACTAACCATTTCAAATTGTGTTTTATCTGGTCGTAAGTTTCTAATTTTACTATGAGTATTAAACCATTCTTTATAAAGTGTCTTTGCTACTTCTTTAAATTCAGCCTTATTCATTACTTTATAAGGCCCTTCTGTTAATGCTGCTTCAAGAGCTTTATAATTTGCTATATTATTACCCTCTATAATTGTTTTATAAAATTTTGTTGGGTCAGATAAATCAGTTCCAAAGCGAGTAATCAATCGCTGACTACTTAAATTTTGTATTTGAAATTTAATATTTCGTAATTGTTTATCAGCTATTTTTCTTGCTTTTTCTAAGTCTAGTTTTATAGCTTTAGTTATTTTTCTATCATAAGCCTGTACTGTTGCACTTAAAGCTCTAGCTGTTTCATAGCCAAAATTAGTTTCTTGAACTAAGTTTATATCGAGCAAATTAAAGTCATCCGTTATTTTAAATAACCTATCGACATCATTTGATACTTTAATATCAGTAGGTATCTCAATTTTCTTTTCTCGTGCTAATTGTAAAATTTCATTACGAGTTTTAAAATCCATTAATTGTTGACCTGTTTTACTTAAAGACATATAAGAACCTAATTCTTGTTGTAATAACTTTTTAAATATTTGTGCACGTTGAGCAACATCCGGGTCAGACATATCAATTATATGTGTTTGGTTTGGTAAAATATTATCACCTTCTCTAACAGGTCTTCCCACCATAGGCTCTGCAACATCACGCATCCATTTTTCTGCGTATACAGGGTCGTTCAATAGTTTTTTCCACGGAATAAACTCACCTTTTTCAAGTGTATGTTTATATATAGGTACATCCGTTTTACTATCTATTCGTAAATCGTTTTTTAGTTTTTCTATATTAGAATTTGTTAGTGTTTTTCTATCCAACGTATTTGACCCATCTTGTAAATTTGATGTTACACGAACAGATAATGGAGCACCTTCAAATTGCCCCCATTTAAATAGAAGTGAATCTTTATTATCAAATCTTACATGATAATCCCTAGCTAAATTTAATGCTTCATTATAAGCATCCATCTGTTCTTTATCAACCATTGAATCACTAACAGATTTTTCAATTTGAGAAACCATGTTGTCATAATTTAAACTTTGTATTTTTTCGTTTGCTAAAAAGGATTTTGATTTTAGTGTTACTAATGAAGAACGTAAATCCATTGCATCACTTGTTTTTAAATTAATAGATATTGGAATATTAGCCTCTCTAAATGCATCATAAATATCTAATTTAGTAATAGCATCAGAACCTATATTTTTATATTTTTCTGTTTGTCCTAGTGTATCACTAATCGCATTAAATATAGTATTAATATCTTTATTACTTAAATTTCCTTGTTTGTTAACAAGTATCTCCATTGCTTGTATCATTTCTTCTGTCTGCTCTGGTGCATTTTCCATAAAGCTAGCAAATGCAACACGAGATGTATCATCAGTAGTAAGAAATTTATTTAAAGAATCATCCGCCCCTTGCTCAAGAATACCCATCATCTTGTTATTAAAATGACCCGGAGGAAGTTTGTTAGCTAAATCACTAATTTTATCTCCTCTATTTCTATCAATAATACTTGATATTGCTCTGTATGAATCCGTTACATCAACAGTCTGTCCTCCAGTTAAATCGTCTAATTTATCATATGCGTCAGATACACCTTTTCTGTATGAAAGTGTCATTCCAACATAGTATTGTGAAGCAAAATAATCTTGTACAGTATATCCTTTAATATAATTACCTGAAAGTCCATTTAAATCTTTTGCAACAGCTTCCCAATGGGTTAATATTTTTTTATCCAACATTTCGAGCTGTTCTGCAGCAGTTTGTCTTATAGAATCACTTGTTCCATTATTTTTTAACTCTTCTAAAAGTCTAATGGATGCTTCAAATTTTAGATGCAATGCATCTGGATTATCTGCAATACTAATTCCATTTAAACTATCACTATAAATTCTTATTACTTGGTCAAATGCTTCTTTTCTATCTTCTAAATCAAGTCTCATACTTTCTAAGTTTCTTTGTATATCAGTTCCAAACTTAAATAACTCATCACTTGGATTCTGTGTACTACCTAGCACATCTTGTATTCGCTTATCAATTGAATCTAATAATGAAATTGATTGATTCATATTATCATTTGCTTTAATAATATCATCTGGTTTTATATTAGTAACTTTTATATTTATATTAGTTAATTCATCAATAGCATTTAATACAGATAGACCTGTCATCTCAGCTATTGTCATATTTAAATTTTCATGTTGCTCTTCTGGTAAACCTTTTTTTAAGTTTTCCATTACTTCTTGAGACTTTTGCATTCTTACTAAAATTTTTTGTCTATCTTTTATAGGTAAAATTTCAAGCATTTCAGCAAATCCTCTTAACTTACCAATTTCAGTTACAGTTAAAGAACGTATTTCACCAGTATTTTTATCTCTAATTGTAAGGTCACCTACATCACCAGTAAAAAATTTAGCTTTTAAATTTTTATCTGACCATATTTTTGCATCAGTAGGTAATAGATGTATACTTTCTAAACCATCAATTAGTTGTCCTACACGAAATATAGTTGATGCTGTAAGATTTTTTAAAGAAGAATGTATATTTGGTTCTAAAATAGCACCGGCTAATTCACCACCTAATGCTAGGCCATCACTTCCAGTTAAACTATACAGTGTACCGCCTACTGAAGATGCATACGCTTCATTTCGCACAACGCCTGTTGTATAATTATTAAGCCATTTTACTTTTAGTCCAGAAATTTGTGTTACCAACATTTCTTTTTGTTTTGCTAGGTTTCGCATTTTAACTACGTCACCTACTCTATCAGCCTCAATAATTTGTTTTTCTATTACCTTAACTTCATTTTCTAAAGCTGACTTTTCTATTTTTGTCATCTTTTTACTTGTTTTATCATAGCGTTTAACAACACTATTCATAAAGCGTTTTCCTCTTTTTGTGTCTATCCAAGTTTTTTTAATAGCATCCTGTTCCATGTATTTAACAAGAGCTTCATAAGGTGAGCCGTGTTTATGAGTATTTTTAGAAACATATTCTAATGCTTCATCGTAAGCTTTTGACCCTCTCATTAATCCAAAGCCTTTAAACAATACACTTTCAATTGCTACAACATATGGAATTGCTTCTGATGCAACTCTTGCTACTTGATAAGTAACAGGGCCTTCTTTAAATAAAAGATTCATCTGCTCATCTGTTAATTCTATACCTTCTCCAAATTTATCTTGAGTTGCATTAAATACTACAGACTTATAAAGATTTTTATAAGGTGCAATAAGGGGAATACGATTACGTAAGTCTTCCCAGTAGCGAGTTTTTTCTAAATTTGATATTGCTGCTACGTGTTCTTGTTGTGTATATTCTTCAAATGTAATTTCTCTATTTTCTAATGCTTTTAAATCAGCTTCTTTTTCTGTTGCTTTTTGCCACGCCCATATTCCTGCTCCTGCAATATCAGGAAAAAAGTCATAAAGATTACCTGCTAAATTTTGTACTTGTAATAGAAACGGAACATCACCATCTTCTGCAAACCACCCATCAGTAGCTTGAAATATTTTTTGTTGGTCTTCTTTACTTAATCCTGCACCTTCTAATTCTTTTGAAAATTCAAATTCTCTTTCTTGTTCAGATACACCTTTCCACCCCGGAATTGTTTTTGAGGTAGGGTCAACAAATCTTTTTGTTGCTGTCCATATTCGCCACTCATCATCAGGTACAGTTACAAGTGTACCATCGTTTTCATAGTACTGTCTTTTTGTATCAAATAATTCATTAACTTGCTCATCTACTTGAGTAGCAGAAAATCCTTCGGATGGATTTTCACGATAGTTATATAATTGTAATAGACGAGTATTATAATCATTTTCTGTATCTAAATAAATTGGTTTAACACCATTTTCATAACCTACCGGAACTTTACCCTCTAGGGCTTGTGACTCTTTATTAATTATATCATCTGTAAAGTAAAAAGATAGTTCACTAGGAACTACCTTATTTTTTTCTTCAGGAATTACTTCCTGCATTTGATTATTTAAATCATTCATATGCTATTGCCCTATAAGATTTGGATTTTGAATTGTTCTTCCTCCTAAACTTGTTAAGTCAGTAGGAAATTCACCTTCTGGTATTTTTGTAATATTTTGTGTTAGTTTTGATTTTTTACCTCTCTCTGATTGTTTATAATTATCAAACATTTCTTGTGTTAAAAAGTATGCTCCTCTATCTGGGTCAACAAACTCTACATATGGGTATCCATTTTTTTGAAATACAGAAAATTCAGGAACTCCATTTACAGTTTCAGCAGAATCCCAATTACCTATACCAATTGTTTGTGCCATATCCGATGTTAGTAAATCATCCATATCTTCTTGTTCACCATAAACTTTATCTTCTAGCTCTTGAGCTAATTTTTCTAAAGTATCTATACTCATAGCATCCATCATACCTACAACGTGTCTATGAGTTCTATATCCTTTTATATTATTTAAAGATTGATAATATGCTTTATTTGATATACCACTCATAAAAGTACGTATTGTTCCTAAAGAAGCTTTTACTTGGTCTGCATCAGCTATTCCTAAAATCGCATCCATATTTAAAGCTCTAAGCATATTGTCTACATCTTGGTCAGATATAGTACGACCACCACTACCACCTTGTAATGCCATAGACATTTGATAAGCTAGTGAAAATTTTAAGTACTGTATTTTTGCACTTTCTTCTGCTAACATTTGTGTTTCAGATATTTTACTTAGCCCATCTATAAATTTTTGTCTTGCACCGGCAGTCATATTTACTTCATTAGATTCTATTTTACCTAATAATAATTGTACACCTTCTGCTGTACTTTTAGCTTTTTCAAATAGTGAAGCGGCTGTCATTGGTAGTCCAAATAAACTATCATCTCGTAAACTATCTATACGAAGAATCATTTCATCTACTGTTCGTATTGCTGTACTTGCAGCTTCATATTGGTCATGTGCCGCTTTTACATCTACATCTTTTCCGGCTTCTTTTGGAGTAATAGCTGTTTTTATTACACCACCTATTGCTATTACCTCTCCTTGAGGTTGCACTTTATAAATAAAGTTATATAGGTGTTCAGCACCTTCACCATTAGGGCCTATAATTTCTTTTTCTTCTGCTTTTTCAAAAAGGTCAATATAAAATTGTTGATTAACAGAAGCATCCATAGGTAATTCTTGTAAATAATTAAGTTCTTCACCTAACTGTAATATATTAAAGGGTATATTTTCTTGTGTCATTACCATATAAAGAGATTCTCTATCTCTAAATGGACTCATATCACCACTAAATGATTGTTTTGTATTATTATGAGCTATTAAAGAATCTACATTTACTAGTAACTGTTCTTTTGTCTCAAAACCCGCTTGAGCAGCCCACTCATCAAAGTTAATAGGATTTGCCGATATTTTACTTCCATCCGTACTAAGAGCTACTGAATCAGCTTTAATACCTTCCTTTTTAAAATCTTCCTGTGCATTACTTTTAATAGAATCCATTACTTCATCAAAAACTGTATTAAGAATATCTAAATTAAATAAATTTTTATAGTCTTGCGTAAAGTCTATATAAGTTTTATTTGTATCATCGTATGATTTTAATTTTAATTGGCCTAAAGCTTGTTTAATATTTTGTTGTAATAGTTCTTGTGATTCTGGTGTTAGTTTTTCTATTTGTTCATTTGTTAAACTATCAAATTGTGATAGAGCACTAAATAATCTTTCATTTTCTGTATCTCCAACAAAATTTATTTTTAAATCATCTTCTTTTTTTAGTCCTCTATATGTAGTGACACCTGTTTCGGCATCCATCATTGCTTCATATTCATCTATTCTAATTTTTTCTTTGTTATAGCGAACTGTTTCATCATACTCAAGTTTATTTAAATCATATTCTTTTTCACTTAAACCCATTTTTTCCATAAACTCTTTTTTAGCTTGTTCAAACTCTTCTCCAGTTAACTCAAATTTATCTCTATTTAAATTATGTGTTTTAGTAAATGAATCTATTTTAAAATCTAATTCGTCTCTTTTTAAACTTCTATCAGCAATACTATTAGCTTTAGCATTGGCTACTTTTAATTTGTTTAAGTCATGTACATCTTCCTTTAAACTAAATTCTTTGTCAAATTTGCTGACTTCAAAATCAAATTCTTCTTGTTCTTTTTGTTGTTCAAGTGTCCATCTTCTTGTATCTTCTGCTGCTGCTGCAATTGATGCTTTTCTTGCTGCTTCTGTATCAAGTTCTTCACGAAACTGTTTTGAAGCCCCGCCCATAAAAGAAAATAACCCTGTTGCAAAACTCATTTTACGCTCCCTCCATATCTATAAAACCTTCTTCTTGCATTATTGGTTCTTGTTGTACTGGTTGTTCAACAAGCATAGCTGATTTTATTTTTCTAAATTCTTGTGGATTTTTTTCTTTCATAAGTTTAAATGTATCTGTTTTAGAAACCATATTGTTTTCTTCTTTTAATTCACTATTATCAAATGCTATAACAGGTACTTTATTCTTTATTGCTACACCTATAAAGTAAACAGCTAGAGCAGGTTTAATAAGCTCTGCTATGTCTGGCGACCACTCACCTTCTGTAAATCCACCTAATCCAATAGTATTTACTATTTCTTCAACAGTAACACCACCTGCCATTAGTCTTAAAAAATGTTCTTTTGTTTGTGGCTTTTCTACTTTTTCTATAACTGTTTGAATAGCTTCTTCAGGGTCAGTTATTCTAGGAGGTTTATCCCACGCCCATTGTTCTTGAGAATCAGTTAAAGAATGACCCGGTATAGGAAAATTAAAAGGGTCTTTTGATGCAGTTTCTGCTCCTTGCTTAAAATTACTTTTTGGGTCGTTAATATTATTTTCCATACTATATACTCATTTTCATAGATTTTGAAGAAGGTATACCTATTGTTACACCTCTAGGTGCTTCAGCGTATAAAGCACTACTATCAATTCTTCCATTATCATTTAAGTCTTGCATAAAATAAGCCATCATATTTAAAGAGTCATTTACGTGAGGATTTTTAAATCCCGGTACTTGTGCTCTAGATGATTGAAAAGTTCCTACAGTTTGCATTGGTACACCTGATGGAACATTATAACTTCTACTTCTCATGGCTTCAGCCATAGCTTTTGATTGAGCTTCATATCTAGCTTGTATTTCTGCTGCAGATTGGTCTCCTTCTTTACCTATTTGGCCTGCCATATGTTGTCCAAAACCTTTCACAAATTTACTAGCGGTAGGATATTTAGCTGACAGACTACCAACAAAACCTCTTAATCCTGTTCCTTTTGCATAAGGTACACCTGTCATAGCAGGTTGCCCAATAAAACTTTTAGCAGCACTTATTGCAGTTGGAGCATATTTATATCCTAAATAAGCTGTGGCTCCTATTGCTGCAATTTTACCTAAGTTACCTTTTAACTCATTAGGTATTATATCATCAAAAAAATCTCTTAATCCCATATAGTATCTCCTTATTTAAATACGTTAAATATACCTTTCATAACGCCACGACCTAACTCACCTAGCATAATATCTTTTGTTTGTGTTTCGTACATTGATTTATCAAATTTAGCTTCTTGGGCAAACATTGCTACTTGATGAGCACGAGCCTTTGCATTTTCAGCAGTTTGCATTAGCCAACTTGCTTCATCCCTATAGCGTTGCCATAAATTTCCTAAAGCTTGTTGATTAATTTGTAATAAATTTGATGCATTAATTCTATTTGTTTCGTTTTGTAAAGTTGTATTAGCAGTATTTATATTTCGTCTCCATTGAGCATTACTTTGTGCAATTTGTAGAGACATATTTTGATTAAATTTATCTCGTGAATCTTGTAGTTGTCCTACAAAACGAGCTTGAGCATTTGATTGGTCAGTATTAAATTGTTGTTGTGCTGCTACTCTATTTTTATTTGCATTATCTACTTGTGAACCCAGTTCTTTAAAAAACATATCAACTTCATTTTGTGTTTTTGCATTAAATTGTCTAGAAGCATTTGTTGCTGCTTGGTCTTTAAATAAAGCTTCTAATTTTCCTTGATAATCTAATTCATTTGTTTTTTGTTGATTTGTTAGATTAGCTAAATCTATAGAAAGAAAATTACGAGCATTATTTGTTGCTGCATTCATACGAGCATCTAGATTACTTCTATCCATCGCCGCATTAACCATAGCGTTTTGCATTGTAGCCGCTTGTTGGTTACTTAAATTTGTTAATTGCATTTGAGAGTATGTTTTTGCATCGGCTGCTGCAATAGGAATAGCTGATTCCATAATAGATTGTGTTATTGCTGCGGCTGCCATACTTGATTGACCCAAACCACGTTGAGCCATAATAGCATTAACTTTATTAACTGCGGGGGAAGCCCACGCCGGTAAATTTGTTCCACTACCAAGTGAACTAAATAATTGTGATAACTGATATCCTACTGTTGCCTTTTGGTCTACAGTTCCTGTAGCAGCAGATGCTTGAGAAGCTTGAGAAACAGCACCTTGTATATTACCTATAACAGCTTGTGAATTTAGTGTACCAGTTACGGCTGATGCTGTTGGTGTATTAGGTGTTGTATATCCAGTATAAGTTGCAACATTAGAAGATTGGGGTACAGAAACATTTAAATTTGTTGTAGGAGCTTGTGTTGTAGAAACACTAGGTGTTGTTCCTAAAGATTGTGTAGCTAGAATTTCATTGGTTTTTTCTGCTAATTGTGTTCCTGTAAGTTTAGTTCCTGTAGGAAGAGCAGGTGCAGTTGTTTCTAAACCCGCCTGTTGTTTCATTTCTTTTTGAACTTTTTCTTCAGTAGTAGGCGTTGTAGAAGTAGAAGAACTAGATGTAGTACCCCCTGTTTGCATTCTAATAGCACCACCTTTTTTTGCTTCTACTATAGGATTACCTTGATTATCAAAACCAACAACTGAGTATTTACTTCGTAAACCTTCCATAAATATTGAAAGTTCACCATCATCACCGCCAGATTTTATACGTTGATATGCACTATAAGCTCTATCCATTTCAGTTTGACCTTCCTTTCCGGGAAATGCTTGTTGTAAATTTGTTTTTTTCTCTTCTTGTTGTTGAGGTATTGCCATTTTTATTTATCCTTTTTATTTTTCTCCTTAAATAACTTTTCGCCTTCTAACTCTGCTTTTAATTTTTGTATTTCTTTTTCTTTAGATTCTAAAATAATTTCTAAGTGAGCAATACGAGTATAAGCAGCATTACGTTGTCTAGAAATTTTTTCATTTACTGCTTGCTGTAATTCTATATTTAATTCAGCTTGCGTTTTTTGTTTTAATTGTTGTTCAGTAGTCATAGTTTTTCCTTTTTTTACGACCACTCCCCTTTAATGTTTTACTTCTTATGGCTTAGTCCATATTGAATGTGTTAATTTTTTATAATTAACACTACTTTTATCTGCATTTCTTGCTAATAATTCATCATATTTAGATGAATCATAATTAGAAGGTATATCTCTTAAACTTTGTCGCCATGTCTTAATATTACTTGGCATTGTATAATCACTATTAGCCATGTAATCTGTTTCTTTTAATTTTTGTAATCGTATCTTTTTTATTTCTTTTAATTTTCTATTAGGAGCTTCATCAGCCCATGCCTTTTCTTCAGCATCTCTTGCTGTTTCTTCTTCGGCTGTAAACTGTACCTTTACTCCATCTATCATTTTATGTCTTGGCATTATTCCTCCTTACGATGCTTTCAATCCGTATAATTTAAAAGTTCCTGATTCAATATTACCAGATGAAAAATCAAAGTGAATACCATTAGCATCTTCTGAATTATCTTTAACTATTCCTGAACCAATCATAACTCTAATATCATGGTCTTTATCCATTACAGTAACATGAAATTGAATAGAAGGTTCTTTTTGTGCAGATGGATTATTAATAATTACATTTCCACTTATTCCCTCTTCACCTGAATCACTTCCTACACCACCAGAAACAGTAATCATACTAGCATCAGCACCACTTCCTCTTTGCTCAGCTCCTCCTTCATCATAACCAAGAACAGCAAAGTTGTACGCTCCAAAATTATTATTAGCAGAATTTTCTAAAAAAATTCTAAAATCAACATCATCTGTTGCCGGAACAATTCTATCTAGTACTACTAAAAATTGAAAATAATCAGAATCGTTTAATCCTCGTATTTCAACATCAGCAGTTGAACTTGCAGTTGTACTTGAAATTAATGCCCATTGACTACTAATAGCTGTATGTTCTGTTCCTGCTAAATCTAATACATCACAATGTAATGTGCCATCGAAATATCCATCTTTATACTCTAAAGATGCTGTTCCTAAATCTACATCATTATCTGTTACTGGAGATATAGCACCATCTTTAATTGTTATCTGGTCTGCTCCTGAAACTCTTATGTCTATCTGGTCATCTGTATTTGCTGTAATACTTGTGTCACCATCAACATCTAAAATTAATTCATCACCATTTAAATCTCTATTCATTGGTGCACCTACTGCACCAGATATTTCTGTTATAAATATTGATGCTCCACTTGCAGGAGCAGTCGTAAATGTAATCTGTGTTCCACCTGAAGCTAAAGTATAATCTGTTACGGGTTTTTGAATTACCCCGTCATGTGATACTAAAAGCTGTGCCGGTGAAGATACATGAGTGCCTAAATTAAAAGTTACATTAGAACCATTATAAGTATTTCCACTTGTATCTAGTACACTAAATGTACCTCCTTTAATTCCTTGTCCTACATATGCCATGTTTTATCCTTAACTATCGTCTCGTTGTTTTCTTGTTTTGTAATCACTTCTTGCTGTAACTAAATTTACAAAATCAGCTTGGTTACTTGGAATGGGGTCAGTAAATGAATCATCATCCATTAACTTTTGTGTCCATTCTGTTCTCATTCTTTTCCAACAGTTATTAATTTTACCATCCAATGCTTTTTGAATCCAATCATCCAAACCTGCATTATTTGACATATCATTATACAAACTGTCAGATAATATTTTTTGTTGTAAGTCTGTTATACTTACCTCTTTTTTATGTGTAGCCATTTAAACCTCCTTTAAAGTTAATTATTTCGTTTAGCATACTAAATATCCAGAAAAATGTGTTATTAAATGTGGGTTACTTCCAACTATAGTACCAACTGCTGTTCCACTGTTTCTTTGAAACCATACTTGAGTATAAATAGTATCATTTGCATCCATATCCATTAGACAAGAACCCTTCAGTTGAAATCTGTCATTTGCATCACTATATACAGCACCATAGCCAAAAAAAGCACTTCTGTTTGAAGCAAGAAATCTTATGTAGTTATTTTTTACATGAGTAGCTGCACCAGTTCCAATATCAATTAAACAGCTTGCAGTAAAATAATATCTTCCAGTAACGGGAGCTGTGAATGTAGTTGCAGTTACATCTGCATTTTGGTCAAAAAGTTCAGAATCAAATGAAAGTGTTTGTTCTGTATTATGTGCAAGTGATGTATCTGAGTCATCTTCAAGAAGAAAAGCAGGTTGTAATGGTTTAGTTACACATCCTGCTTCATCAATAACTATATGTGAAGTAGTACCTAAAGTGCTACCTAATCCAATTGTTAAATCATCAGCAGAATCATCAATGCCTATATGCCAATCTTGTGCATTACCATCGAATATAATTTTTCTATCCTCTGCTGCTGCATTTCCTACTTGTATTAATCCTGCTTTACTTAGTGCCATGTTTTACTCCTTAACTTTTTGCGTACTTATCTTTTGTTGTTTTAATTGTAGCTTTCCACCCATCAATACCATTATGATATATATCATCTAATTGGTCTGCTATACTTGGATATTCTGCTCGTCTTTTAGATTTATAAGAATCATGTTCTGCGTCCCATGCGTCTTGTAATTCTTTTAATTTATCAGTACATTGCTTTTCTGTTGGTTTACTATTAGGATTACTAACGGCAGAACCATCTACCCAATATTCACTTGTTAATTTTAAATTTGCATAAATTTTATTTTTAGAATCTGACCAAGTAAACCATTGGTGAGGATGCATTCTAACAAGTGCATCTTCAATATGATTTGGTCTTCCTTTGCTATCTGCCATCTTATCTCCTACGTGTCACCAAGACGAATAAATGTAGCACCAGTTTGTGGATAATTTGTATTACAATTTGTATCATTGCTGTTATCCTCTTGTACCACATGAAATCTTACTTTTACATTTGTTGTATTTGTTACATCTACTATTGCTTGTGACATTACACTTGCATAAGTATTGCTACCACCAGTATTTGCTCCAAATACCGATGCTTCTGTAATTTGTGCATATGTTGAATTATCAGTTGTTGCAAAAATATTATAAGCACATCTGTTTGCTGCATTATCTGATTTAATCATAGCAATAAAACTAACAAGATAAAATCCAGTGCTTGGAAATGTAAAAACACCAGAAGATTCACTCATTGCACTTCCAAGATTTGCATATCCAGTTGAATCACTTTGTTCCCAATTTGAAGAAATAGGTGCAGCATCTCCTGCAAATGTTGTAGTTACTCTCCATTGAGAACCAACAGAAATTCCTCCTGTTCCCGGCCCTGTTATTGCAAGAGCACTAGCAGAATCATCCCACATAATGGTTTTATCTGCTCCGGGGTCTGTTAAACCAAAACTAGGTAATGTTATTACTGTTTTACTCATGTTTTACTCCCTATGGTTTTGTAGGCCACGTTACGTTAGCCACTTTAGTAGTTGTATCAAGACCTGTTGTTAGGTCTCTTAAATCTTGTCTATATTTTTTCATTGCATCAGACATCGTTTGGTCACTTGCTCCAAAATAATCTGTCTCTGCTAATAGTCTATTTCTTTTTTGACGAAGTTCAAATAAATCTCTATCAAGCCGACCATCGGCCCATGTTTTTTCTTCAGCATCACGAGCAGTTTCTTCTTCTGCTGTAAATTGTACTCTTACTCCGTTTATGTTATGATATCTTGGCATTATAATACTCCATATAGTTTAATTGTTCCTGTATCAATATTTCCTGTGTTAAATGCAAATCTTACAGCATTAACTGCACTTGTTGTATTACAATATCCTCCAAAATAAGCTGCTTGTGAACTGGCATTTACTTCCATAGAATTTGATACACCTACAAAATGTTTTATAAAGGTTGTATCAGAAGGATTATATATTACAAATTCTCCACTTAAACATTCATCAGCACTACTATTTCCAATTCCTCTAGAGATATATTGATTTCCTGTTCCTTGTGCTAAATCTCCTCCAGTATCATATACAACTTGTCCATCTGACCCATCTTCGTCATGTCTTGAATGAAAAAACCAAGTTGTTTTAGTAACATTATAATTACTACCACCATCTATTGAAAAATTAACATTAAAATTTGGGCCATTAGCACTTGGGTGGCAATTAATAAATTTAAAAATATATTCCTTATAAGTGGAATCAATTCCGCTTGTAAAAGATATAGTTGAATCACTAGATGCTGTTGTTTCTGATAATAAAACTTGTGAACCTCCTGTACTAAGAGCTTGGTCGTATGCTATGCTTTTATATGTCGCCATTACGCTATCCCATATAGTTTAAAATTTCCCGTATCTATATTTCCGCTATCAAACTTAAATTGTACAGCATCTACGGCAGATGTACTGTTAACATATCCATTAAAAAAATTAGTATTGGCGGAGTCATTCCACCTATCGGAAATTACTGTTCCGAAATAATGTTTTACATAAGTTGTTTGTGATGGATTAAATAACCAGATTGTACCAGAAAAACCTTGGTCATTATCAGTTCCTGTATCAGATATTGGGTCTCCCCCTGTACCTACTACATCTCCCCCTGTATCATAAGTTAAAGATGTTTCTGAATCATCTTGAAAATGCCTAGCAAAAAACGCAGCAGATACTTTTGTTGCATTATAATTACTTCCTGTATCAATACTAAAATATAGTTTAAACCATTCATTATTTGCACTAGGATGAATATTTGTAAGAACAAATATATATGTTTTATAAGTATTATCTAATACAACACTAGATGTTCCATCAACAAAACTAATTGTAGAGTCAGAAGAAGCATCAATAGATTTAATTAATTTCATTGCACCTGCTCCAACCTGTGCTGATGTAGTAGCATCAGGTGGTGTAAAATTGTATCTAAGACTTGAATACGTTGCCATTAATGAACTCCAAATAGTTGTACTGTTCCTGCATCAACATCCCCACTAGTAAAAGCAAGTCTAATTCCAGTTATAGCAGAAGTAGTATTAAAATAACCTGCTGCGTGTCCATCATTAGTATAATCTGAATCTTGATAATTACAACATCGTGATATAAAATGTTTTACAAAAGTTGTTGAAGAGGGGTTATATAATTTAAGCCATCCAGATGTAGATTGGTCATTATCATTACCTGTTCCACCCGCAGTTAACGGGGCTAATGCAGTTCCTTGTGCTGAATCAGAGCCAGTATGATATGTCAAACCCCTAGAATCATCACCCTCATTATTATAAGCATAAAATACTGTAGTGGTCAGAGTAACATTAAAGTTACTTCCATCTGTTGTAGCTTGCACTGCTATTTTTCCATCACCATTATCCTCTGGGTGTAAATCATTCCATATAAGTAAATATTCATCATAAGTAGAATCTATACCACTTGTAAATGATATAGTTGCATCTGAACTAGCTGTTGTAGAAGCAAGAGGCATTAAAACTCCTGCATTTCCTGCATAATCCACATTGTATTTAATATCGTGATAATTAGCCATATTATTTTTGGTTCAATAACCATCCTTGAGTTGCATCAACATAAATTAATTCAAATGCTGCTCTTTCAGTTGAAACTGTTAAGTTAGCACCAGAACCTTGTATGTTATGTGAATTTCTCCCAATAGTAATATTATTTGTATCTGCTGTTGCTCCGTAATCTATTATAGCAACAGTATCACCTATTGTAGCACTAGCGGGTAATGTCATAGTAATTGCACCACCTGAAGTATTTACAAAATATCCTCGACCTGCAACCATTGTTGTGTTACCAGTAACAACAGACTGCCAATCTAAAAAACCACCAGTACCTTCTGCCATTTTATCAGCAGTAATTGTTCCATCAGCCGGATTTATTGTTCCTACAGCTTTTGCTTGGTGAACAACATAAATATTATTCGTGCCAGTAGGAGGAGCGGCAGTGAATGCTAAAGTTGTTCCACTTAAAGTGTATGCTGAATTTGGGTCTTGTCTTACATTATCGACAAAAACTTCAATATCTAAAGTGCTATTCGGTGAAGAGTCTAATGTAAAATCAGTTGTACTTGCATCGCCACTAAATCTTTTACCAGCTAATGATTGAAATGCATTAGTTGTATCTAAGGGTGTCCCTACATATGCCATTCTACGTTATCTCCATTATTGACAAAGCAATGTCAGCCGCACCAGTCGCTGTTAATGTTAGCGTATCTGTTGTTTCCATCACGACCTTGTTACCCGAAAGTAGTTCTAAAGAGCCGCCAACAGGTATGGGTGCATTAGTTACTAACTCAACCGCTTGGTTGGCTTCGTTATTTGCACCTGCTCTGCTAGAGGTATCTGAAGTTAGTGTAACTGTTGCAGTAATTTGCCCAGTTGTTGTATTACCTACCATCATTCCAAGAACTACTGTTGTAGTAGAACCTGCAACTGTGTAGATAACATCAGCACTGGTAACTCCTGCTTTTGTTACTACTTTAAAAGTATTAGCCATTTATTATCCTCCTATTATCCTAAATCAACCGAGAGCAATTGCTAGGGCAGTTGGGTCTTCACTTGAAAATCCTGCACTCGTTAAATATGTTTTTAATGTTGTTAAAGCTATTTGCTTCATTGTTCCATCATCATTTGTTACTAATCTATCTGCATCTGCTAATGTTATAGATGAAGCCGCAGTGCCACCATCCATAATATTTAATTCTGCCGCAGTTGATGCAACTGCCGTGCTTCCTAAAGTTAATTGCCCATCTGGTACAATTAAACCTGCTCCTCCACCAAGAATTAAATCATCGGCAGAAGTATCCCAAAGCATATAAGCACTTGCTGTATCACCAAAGAATTTAACATCATAACCAGTGTCATCGACACCTACTGTTATGGTATTATCTACTTGAATAGCACCATCTAAATTAGTTGTACTGGAAACTGTTAATGCATCTGTTGTTACTGTTCCATCAAAGTAAGCATCTTTAAATTCTAAAGAAGAAGTACCTAAATCTATTTCATTATCCGTTACAGGATATAATGCTGAAGATGTTAAAGTTAATCTTGCCGCATTATCCACTTTAAAGTCAATTTCATTGACTGTTCCAAAGTCAATAGCAGTTTGAGAATCTTCTCCTAGTATTAAGTCAGTAGCATAAATTGATGTAATTGTTGTTTGTGCTGCAGCTAAAACAAAATCTAAAGTATTATCTCCATCTTCATAAGTTACAGCAATTCCTGTTTCTGTATTAGAGCCAACCATAGCCCCAACAGTATCAGCTATTGTTTCTGCTAAAGTTGCCCCATCTATTGTTAATGCATCTGTCTCTAAAGTTCCATCAATATCTACATTACCAGATATATCTAATTCTGTTGCAATAATTTTATCATTAAATGTTGCCGCACCTGCTTCACTTCCATCCAATGTAAGCATTGTAATATCAGAAGTAGCATCTGTTCCTTTAAATATAATATCACTATTATTTGCTGTTGCATCTATAGTAATATTACCAGAAGATGTTGCAATAGTAACCGCTGCATCACCAGTTCCAATATCATCTGCTGCTACACTTCCACTTGTATATGTGTTAAGTTGAGAAGCAGTAATATATTTTGTTGTACCGGCATCATCTATTAAAATTTTATCTGCATCAGCTACAGTTATAGAAGTTCCATCTGTTGCTCCATCAATTTGAATTGCTGCACCAGAAACTTTATCGGCTGTAGAAATAGTTGCTAGTTTAGAATCTGCAATTGCTGCTGAAGAATTAATATCAGCATTAACAATAACATCACTTCCAATTGCTGCCGTACCTGTTGTTCCTATAGATATATCCCCAGATATAACAACTGGATTAAAATTTGTTCCATCAGCAACTAATACTGCACCACTTGTATTAGTACCCATTGTTAAATCATCACCAGAGATTGTTAAATCACCTGCTAATGTTGCATTTGCTCCACTAAATGTTAAAGCTGTAGTTGTTCCTGATTTAATTATTAAATTTCCAGAAGTATTTGTTGCACTACCAAAAGTAGTACCACCATCTTTAAAGAAAATATCTCCACCATCAGCATCAAGATTAATATCTGCTGCCGCATCTACATTTAAATTATTAGCTGAAATTGTTAAATCAGTTCCATCACCTTCAATTTTTTCACCATCATCACCAAAAGTTAATCCAATATTAGCAGGTATATTTATATCTGCACCAGAAGTTAAATATAAATCAGTTCCATCACCATAGATATATTCTCCACCTTCATCATTAAAATATAATCTTTTAGTGCTATCAACTACTATATCATCAGCAAATTTAAAGTGGTCTTCATCTTCCATCCAATACATAACACCATCTGATGTTTCACCATCAAATGTTACTGTAATATCTGTACCTGCAGTACCTGCACCAAATGTTAAAGTATTACCTAATAATTTAGTAACAGCACCACCTTCATTAGCAGTACCATCATGTGTATGACCTGTACTTGCTTCAAATGCAGCTAGTAACTGATTAAATTCATTATTTATATCAGATGCTTCAATGACGTTTCCATCAACGATATTACTAGAGCTTTGTCTTGTATATGTTGCTCCCATTTATCTTCTTCCTCCCGGTGTAAATTCTAATTCATATCCTCGTAATGCCCAAGGATTTTTTGTACTTGTATCTGTTATTTTTAATGCAACTGCAAATCCAGAACCTTCTATAGCTTGTCTTGTAATAGGTAAATCACCTTGACCAAAAACGGCTGTTCCATATTTTCCACTTCCAAATATTGCACCACTGCCTGATGTTTGTAACGAAAAAACACTTGGTTGTGGTGTATCACTATCATCATAATTATATCTTACAAACATACTAGCATCAACTTCACCCTCCGGTTTCCAGTTTACATTTACTCTTTGCATATTTTTTCTAACTCCGGGGTCACCCATTGTCATATCTGGAGACCTATAGGTAGCTTCCATTGTAAAAGTAGAACTTGCTCGTGTCCAAACATTACCATCATCTTGTTTATATATGTACCCATCATATCCACCAGAAACTGTTGTTTCTGTATTACTAATTAAATCTGAATCACAACAAGCAACTTTTAATCCTTTAATATCAGAATATTCAAATCCCATACTTTGAGTATTTGGATTTTGTTTTATTACTGCTACTAATCCTTTTGAACTAGATTCAGCTCCATTTGTCTGTGGATAAAATAAACGATATTGAGATTTATTTCTTATAACAGTAGATGTTACATTATCATATCCTATATCATTTATTCTATCTTGTACTTGTTTAGATACAGTACCTAATTCTACGTCACCAATTCTTGCTGTACCGGCAATAGTACGAATACCATCTGCTGCTAAAAAAATAATATCACCACCTATTTCCTGTATTGAATGATGGGATAGTGTACCAATTCCTTTTGCAACTTCGGCTTTAGCAAAATTACTTGAACTTGTTCCTGTTATTTTAAATATACTATTTTCACAAAAAACAAATAATTCATCACGAAAAACTTTCATTCCAGTAATAACATCACCCATAATTATTGTTCCTGCCCCAGTATCAAAATCATCTTCTGTATATGGGCCAGAAAATTGTATAGTAGATGTCGCATTAGACATACCTGCATAAAACATATGATTTGCAAAAGATTTTACAAATTTAGGATTAGTTGGTGCAGTTCCACCGCCTGTTGCATTTATTATATCTTCTGAATAACTTGTATTTAATGTAAAAGCTGCTGCTTCTCCTGTAGCAATAATTATTTTATCATTACCATCATAATTAAATTTATCAAAATCATATGTATATGTTGTGCCTTTACTTGTAGCTCGTGAAGTCCAACTTCCTGAAGTAGTTCCTGTTAATACAGTTCCACCTCTTGCTGCTACAATAATATCATTAAATATAGCACATAATTGTATTCTTTCTGTAGAAGCTGAAACTTGCGGAACTATAGTAGAATTATACTTTGTTGTTCCATTTAATCTTCTATATCCACCTTCAATACTAGGTTCAAAATTTTGAAGTTGTAAAGCTTCTCCGGGATGCATAGCAAAAACATCTTTATTTAATACTAAACCACCCGCACAACTTACAACCATAGGTTTTTGTAATCCGGTATATGGCATTAAAATACTCCTGAACCTACTCTACCACCATGATTAACTCTATGGTCTGTCATGTATGATGCATTATTAACGTATTCAACACGCAATGATTTCATTGCTTCTTTAAATTCTCTATCCGCTAATTGTGCTGATTGTAAATCTGAACGTAAAATATGAGCGTAATATTTAGCTCTATTTATTATTACATCTTTAAATCTATCATCTAAATCCATTGTATCACCATGTGCAGATAAATCAGTATGTACTTTCCAATATTCATATTGAATTGTATAATTACTTTTATCTGGAACTGGTGATAAGCCAAATTTTTTATCTTGTGTTGGATAAATTATACTTGGTGTTCCATAAGAATCAGAATCATTTGTTAAATCAGTTTCTAAGTATTTTCTATTCCAATCATCATATGTTAAATATTTTAATTTACGAACAGGTATATTTTCAGATATACGAACATAATCTATATCTAAATTTGTTGATGTTACAGTATTATTTAATGTTATATAAGTTGTTTGTGCTGTTGCAGTAAATGATGTATCTAAAACTGCACCTGCTCCAAAATCTTCTACAGTTAGTGTTGTACTTAAATTTTGTGTTCCTTCTGCTGCTGTTCCTACTTGAACTTTTAATGCTTGCCCTGCACTATGAGAATCAAATGCTCTAATTTGTAATTTATAATCTTTATTTTTTACAGTAGAAATAGATTGATAGATAGCATAATCATTTAATCTAGCTCTACCATTACCACCACTATTATAGGCTGCACTACCCGAACCTGCTATAGTAGTCCAACTACTTATATCAGAGGTAAATTCACCATTAGTAACTAATTCTTTAGGAACTAATCGAAATGTCTGCCAATCTATTTTTCTGTATGCTTTATCTGTACTTTGAGGAGATGCAGATGAAGGTAAACTATATGTTCTTTGTCCTGCATTTGTATCTTGAGTAGTTGATAAGTATAAATCTGGTATCTCCGATAAACCATTATATACTTCATGCATGGCTTTTAAAACAAACTTTTTAACAGATGTTTGAATACCTCTGCTACTTGAAAAAGTAGAAGATGTTAATTCGGATTCGTTAAGTTCGTTTAATACGTTATTTGTTAAAGTTAAATAAGTTGTTGCCATGTCTCCCTTTATATATTATACACTAAATCGTTGTTTTGTCAAGATTTTTTATGGGTTTGGCAAAACTTAGATGCCGCACCAACGCTCCCAAAACCCCAAGCTTTAAGTGCTAATGCTTTTCTTGTAGGTCTTCCTTTTGAATCTTTCATTGGCCCTTTCATTCCTGCAAATCTGCAAGCAAATGAAACTCGTCTAGGACTAGTTCCAGATTTTAATGGAGATTTTAAATTACCGCCATCTTTTTTTTCAAAATGTTTACGACCTTCTTCGTTTAATCCACCTTTAGGATTTTGATATTTTTTTGCTACCATTAACCTCTCGCTATTTTTTTAGCCTTTGCAGATAGGTCTTTAAAGTGAAATAGTTTTTTACTATTTTTTGTCATAGTAGCACCAGTCATTAAAGTTCCATCTTTATGCTTATGTGTTTTACCTTTCCACTCCTTACCATCTTTTGTGTAATGTTTTACGCCTTTCATTATTTGCCTTTCTTTCTATTCATATGCATTTTACCACCATACATTTTCTTAGTAGGTTTTTTCATAGAACCGCCATACATTTTAGGAAATCCTGCTTTCATATTAGCATAAGCTTCTGGTGATATTGTAGATTTAGATTTAGTTCTACTAGTACCTGATTTTTTTCGTTTATTTATATTTGCATATAGTCCCGGTTTTGCCATTTTTCCTCCTGTATTATATTTTTCAGACCACTCCCTAGCTATTTTAGGTTTTTTAGAAAAAAGATACTTTCGTTGTTTTTCTGATTTAAAAGGCACTAAGCCCCACAAGAATCACATCCATCTTCACAGACGCATTTATCTTTATCACAACCACATATAGGACAGCATTCCGGCATTAATAAAAATCCTTTACACTTTGTTTTTTTACTTTAGTTGAAATTTTTTTAGATTTTTCTTTTTCTTTTTCTTTTTTGTTATTAAACCCAAATGCCTTTTTAAAAGCTGCTGCTAATCCATAAGGGTCATCATGGGGGTATCCAATACAATTTAATTCTTTAGTTGCTTTCATTAGTCTATCTCCGATTTTATTTCATGTTCGCAATTACCACAATGGCAATTCTCAATACAACAACTCCCACCATGCGAACAATGACACGCATGACCACAAATTACACAAATTCCATTATCCATTATTTTTTATCCATAAAAATTTTTAATAAAGAATCTAATTTACTTTCTAAGTTATTTACTCGTTGAGCTAAACCTGTTTCTATATTTTCATCAGGGTATAATTGAACAGTTTTTTCTGTTGCAGTTGCATCCCATGTTTTTCCGATAGGTCTACCTCTAGAATCCGTAGAAGTTTCTGTTTTTATTTCTTTTACTGTCATTATATCTCCTATTTAATAAAGTAAAGAATTTATTCTTTCCTTTTGATTATTATTAAAAACATTCTCCCACTGTTTTACTTTACCTATTCTAAAAAATGGCCGTTCTTTTTCTGTTTTATAATCAGCCGATTCAAAGAATCCATTATCTATTTCTAATTTTTTTAAATTAGAAAAACTTGTATTTTTAATAGATTTATCTAATTTTTTTTTATCTATTTTTATGTGTAAAAAATGTAACAATTTTGTGTATTCTTTTTTTGTATCTTTTACTATATCTTCATAATTTAAATATAAACTAGGAACATCAGTAAATCTTTTCCATGATTCAATATGTTTTTTTCTATTAGGTATAGCTAAATCAATAGCATCATCTATAGAACAATTATAATGATAAGCAAAAGAAATTATTATATCTTTTACATTTCTAGTTATATACACAAATCCTGCTGTTAAATTTTTATTTGTAAAAAATTCATTATAAGCATTATGTGTTTTATATATACCTTTTAAATCTTTTTGTTCATCTAAAAAATTTTCGTAACCGCTTAATATAGAACGTAATCCTGAATTTTCTGGTTCTACAATGCAATCCGGAAATAATCTTTTTTTAGGAAACTTTTCAATATTATGTAATAATGAAAATTCAAAATCTTTATTCTTAGAAAACAAGTAATCACTTAAAAATGCTCTTACCCAAGTATTTCCACTTTTTGGATAAGATGATAACCATACTATTTTATCAGAATAAAGCATATATATTTTATATAAATAAGGGGGCATAAAGCCCCCCTAATAGTTATAAGTTAGGCTGTGTTAGAAGCAGTTTCATCCGAACCACTTATATCACAAAGTACTGCCCATACTCTTACTTTTCCAGAAGTATCTTGAGCACCAAGGACTTTTACATCAATGGTGTCAGCCGCTTTAAAAGCAACCCATCCTGCATGAGCAGGAGCAAGAGCTGCTATTCCAGTTGAAGTTGAATCATATCCATCAACCCATCTATCTACCTCAGTAGTTAGATTTCCAGATGTTGCTGTCCAACCTAAATCTAGAGTTACACTAGAAGCTGATGCTGTTAATACTTCAAGACCTGCTGCCATAACAACAGTTTCAGCAGGAACATTGATGTGTTGCACCAAGTCATTTGCTGCCGGGTCAAAAAGTGAGTAATCAACAGTATTTTCTACCCAATAAGGTCTGCGTCTAGTAGAAGCGTGACCGCTAGTTCCACCAGTTGCTTTTGTATGTGTCGCCATTGTCTATGCCTCCCTATTATGTTAAGACAACTGCAGTTCTAGTGATAGCTTCAGCTCTAAGAACTTTACTACCATATACGTGCAATCCTCTTACAACGTCAGAAAATGAATCTGGGTCTCTAACTACTTCAGTTTTCGCAATATGCGAAGCTGTTGCAGCAGCAGACATATGTCCGCCCATGCAGAAGTAAGCATTAGAAGTACCAGATATTGTAATAATATCTGTTCCAGACCTATTTAACGCTGTTGATTTATACAACTTCATACCACAAAGTGTAATTTCTGATACCAATCCATTACGAAGCGGGGATTCACCACTGCTACCCATTACGGACATATCCATAACTTTTGAGCCGGCTGCTCCTAACTGCTCGTAAAAAATCGGAGGTGCCACGAACCATCTATTTTCTTCCGGTACTTCATTGTCATCAAGAAGTCTAGCAGATTCCGCTATAACACTGTGAGCTAAATCACCTGTATTAGCAGTTACTGCTGTACCCGCATTGATTCCAGAAGTAGTAGAGATAGCTTCTAAAACATCTTTATCATACTTTCTTTTTAGAGCATAAGCTCCAGAAGAAGTAGCTAAAGATTCCCAATTTACATGAGATTGTCTTTCTTCGATATCATCTACTTTAAAAGCAAAATAATTTGCAGTGTCAACTACAAGAGTAGTTTGGTCATCTGCAATATTTTGTAGATTAGTTTGTGCACCTTTAGTGTAAGAACTGACAGAAATTGCCGGTTCTTTTATGATTCTAACAGTATCGCCATAATTCTCAATTTCTCCCGCATAATCAGTGTTAGTGATACCCTCAACAACAGAGCTTCTACGGAAATACTTGAGAACTTTCTGCGAATAAATGCTCGGTAGCCAATTGCCCGAAGGTAAATTGTCATAACCGGCAGATGCTGTAATCGCCATAATTATTCTCCTATAAGGTTAAGTTTAAGCTCGAGTATCAACACGCCCTTCTTTAAAAGCGATATCAATCTCCTTCTCGAACTTTTCATAGACATTTGGATTCATTTTTTGAATCTCAGATGCCTTCCAAATTCGCTTATCAGAGTTGCTAGAAACATTTACAGACTTGGCCGTAGTCTTTGTCACGCTGCTTGCTGCACTAATATTTGATTTTGGTTTGCTTTTGCTTAAACCCTTGTCCGCTTTGTATAAGTCAAGAACTCGAATTGCCCATTTAGAATCTTTATTGTTTTTAGTTACACCATCTGAAATGGAAGGAGGTTGCCCTTCTAACCATTCTAAAAATTCTGGTGCATCTTTTAACTCATTAAAATCCGGATGAGCTGTTAACAATTCTCTATAAGCACTTTGTACAACTAAATCTTCTTCACGTTTACGAAGAGTTTTTACCTCATCTTGTAAAGTTTCAACTTGTCTTACAGCTTGCTTTTGAGATATTGTCTCTACCACGTCATATACGTCTGGATATTTTTCCTTAAATTGTTTTAATTCATCATCAGTTTTTGGTGGTGAATAATTTGCTATTGCTTGATTTTTTTCAGCAATTCTAAGTTTAGCCTCTAACTCTTCAGTTTTCTGCTTACTTTCGTTTTGCTTTCTATCATAATGAGCTTTAAGGTCATCATATCTTTTTTTATAATCATGGTTTGGTTGTGTTTCAGTTTTATTTATGAAACCTGCATCTTGAGGAGTAGCTTCTTCTTGAGTGTCCTCTGCAGTTTGACGGGGGTCTTCTACTTCTTTATCCAAATCTTTTTGATAAGGATTTTTGTAGGGAGTAGCCACATCTTCTTCAACCACGTTTTCTTTACTTTCTATTTCAGCTTCTTTAGCTTTCGCTTTAGCCATATTTCCTCCTTCGGGGTCACGTATAAATGTGAGTAGCCGATTTTGGTTGTTAAGTGTATTAGGGGTTATACCGAATGTATAAGTAGCCTTACACTAATCCCGATTATTAATCAGGAAACTTTTTAATTTACTGATAACATACCACCATACATATTTTGAGATGGTTTTTTATCACCCATAAATTCTATAGAAATTATAGGTTTATTTTTCATAGTATTAAATTGTTCTTTGTATTTATAATTTTCATCATTTAATATAGAATTGTATCCTTTTTCAATTCCTTTTCTAATTACACTATCTGTCATTTCGTTATCCATTGAATTACTATAATAATCTCTTCCAATTTCTATACTTGCTAAATAATTTAAAAATTTAACTGTGCTTTCTGTATTTTTTAAGTCAATAACACTGTCTTCTGTGTATCCAAAATCTTTTAAAGTTTTCATATAAGGAGAAGAATCTTTTGCGTAAGAACCTATTTCATCATTTTTATCAAATAAATTTTTTATTGATATAAATCCATCTTGGTTAGTTCGTAAACTTCTCGACATTAACATACGATATACAGCTCTTACACTATCAATTGGGTCATAAAATTCTTCTATTACTGTATGTTTTCTATCACCTTCAGCTTTTCTTCCTTCCCAATCTACGCCGGGATTTCTATGAATACTAAACCAATTATTAGCGTCTACTGATAATGGAATTTTTTTTTTTACTTTTTCACCTTCATTCATTTTAATAGGTTTTAAAAATCCTTCAAAACTTTGTGATTTATTTTCTAATTCTGCTTCATCATCTTGTGATTCTGGAGACATAGGTGAAAGTAATTTTCTTCCTACTGTACTTTGTCCTGCAAAACTTTCTCTAGGTACAGCTATAGGTTGATTTTTATTTTCATCTAAAGCAATTTGTCCACCCATTTGAACACCCATCATACCTTGAGCCTGTGGATTGCCTTGTATTTGCTGCTGTTCAGCTTGTTGTTCTTCTTCTATTTCATTAACTCTTTCTTTTCCTCGATTATTTATTTTTTCTAATCGGTCATAACCAATTTGTTCTGCTATTACTTTAGGAATAATCATTTCTTTATTACTAACTAAAGCTTTAACAATAGAATCAGCATCTTCTGCTGCTTGACCAAAATCAAGTTTCACACCTTTACGTTGTAATTCAGTAACTGCTCTGCTAATCATTCGTTCTATATCACCTCTTCCTGCCATTTCTACAGCCGGTGCATTAATTACAAAATCACCTTCATTTAATTCTCTAGGTACATCATCTGCAACACCACTCATATCTTTATTAGGTTCATTAACCATTTCAAGATTTCCTGCATCTTGTATAGGCATTTGAGGTTGCTGTTCACCCATAGGATTACCTATTGGGCCACCTTCTTGTCTACGAGTTAAATCAGGGCCAGTTCTTGCTCTTTTTGCCATTTTACTAGCTCCTTGTCCTAAACTAGCACTACCCTTACTAGGTTTATTAAAACTAGTAAAACCACGATGTGGGCTACCTCCTGTGCTTGTTTGTTTTTCTACAGTAGGTCTAAAATTAGTACGTTTAGCTTCATTATCTTTTTGTCCTAAATTTGATACTTGATTTTGGGCTTTTCCTTGTCCTAATTGATTTTTTACAACTCCACTTAAATCACTTCTTGTCCAAACTTGTCCATCTAAGTATTGTGTTCCATCCGGTGCTATAGCAACTCTACCTCTAACAGCATATCCTTTTTCTTTTAAAGCTTTTTGTGCTGCCCAAGCTTTCATATAGTCATCACTTCCGGCTTTTAACTTATGTCGAGAAGAACCCATGTGTATTATATCTTGTTGATTAAATACACCTTTATCTACACCTTCATTAATAAAGTTTTTTAATGCTTCTTGAGGTCTTTTTCCGTATTCAGCGTGTTTTTTTAAAAAATATCCCGGGTTATGACTATTAAATAGTATGTGACTCATAAATTGTCTAGGAGTCTTATCAGGATGAAGTGCATATCTAAATGTCATAGGGCCGGCTGCACTTGGTACTTGACTCTTATAATCTGATTCTAAATTTAGTATTCCATCCATTCCACCTTTTAATTTTTTTATAAAATTATTTTTATCTCTATTTTGTTGAAGTCCGTAACCAATCCACGACATAGCTGTTGCGAGAGGAAATCCGCCACCTAAAATAGTTCCTATCATTCCAGAAGCAAATGCTCCTAGTCCACCACCACCAAAAGGTGCACCATAAATATCAGCAGCCGTTGTAGTAGCACTTATTGTATTTCCTCCTATATTTTTATAGAATGGATTATTATTTTGTTGACTTACATTAGAAAAATGTTTTGTTGTATTGTTAAATGAATAGGCTTGTGACTTTGCTCTATTTGTATCATAATTTGCTGCTGCTATACCTTGGTATATATTAGTATCCATATCATGGCTGTCAAAATATAACTCATTAGTAGTTGCATCAACTTTCATCATATTATCTACTTGTGCACTTAAATCAGTAACAGCACTTCCTGAAGGGTAGGTAGCAATTGATGATTTTTTCGTATCCTTTTTTTCATCTGAATCATCACTACCAAAATCTTCTACATCTACTCTTCCAGTTTTAGATTCAATATTGTATATATTTTGAAAAGTTAAATCTTCTTGTACCGGTGTTTGTGCCATTTTACTCCCTTATATTTTTTTCTACTGCGTTAACATCATCTCTTAATCTAAGGAGTTGACCCAGTAAAATTGCTTTCCCCTGATTGCGGAACATTTCCTGTTCCGATTGTGCCATTACCAACGCCTGATGGGTCTTGTCCTGTTCCATTTGTAGGTGCTCCTTGAGAGCCTCCCATTGGTTGCTGTTGACTAGGGGCTTGAGCTTCTCCAGTAGTTTCTTGCTGTTGTGCTGCATTTAATCCTTTTAACATTTCAGCAAATATTGCTGCATCGTTCATATCATTCACTAATGTTTCAGGGTCTATATCCTGTGCGATAGCTAATTCTCTTATTAGATTAGGTATCTTAATGAATGGTGCTAACATAGGGTTAGCAACAGTTTGTAATAATGCTGTTAGTCGTTGTGACCTAACTTCTTTTTGCATTACACTAGCCACTCCTCTAGGTTTAATTTCTAAATCACCAATTATTTCTGGATTTTCTGTATTAAATTGCATATTCCATTGAAACATAGCTTCACCAAGTGGTTTTAATAAATAATCATCTATATTTTTCATTACTGTTTTTATAGATAAATTTGCTCCACTTAATAGCATAGAAAGACCAGATGATGTTCTTCCTGTTCCTGAAACTCCTGTTTGTCCATGCATAACTGATGGTATTCCAGTTTCTTCATCTGCTAATTGTCTAGCCTGTAGATACATCTGTAGATTTTCTGGTGCAGTATTAGGAAATTTTAATCCATTAATTGCGGTTCCAGTGACACCAGATTGTCGTCTAAAGATTTTTCCGGGGAATATATCCATATTTTGTCCCGGTACTAATGATGCTTCATCAACATCAAAAACTAAATTACCTGCTAATGCTAAATTATCAATAGCCATTCTTACGTGACCATTCATAAGTAATTGTGCATCTTCCATATTTTCTGGAACACCTACACCAAATAATTGATAAGGATTTATTTCGTATGGTAAAGCACAGTAAGGTATACGTTGTGGTGTAAACGGATTTATTGCTACACGTAAAACATGAGCATTACCTACCCAGACATTAACTTGTAATTCATCTAAATGATTTAATGATTCTGGTATATCAGCACCAACTTGCTCTAATAAACTTTTATCTAAAGTTCCCCAGAACTCTAAAACTTCATATCTATCAGATGTTGTTCCTTCGCCGTAATTTTGTTTATCATATGTTTGAATAATATCTTCATAGTATTCAGTAGAATAATTACCTCCCATATCTAAACATGATTCAATTGCTTCTTCATTAAAGAATGGCATATTTTTTAAATCACGCATTTGCGAGCGTGTGAACTTATGTCTTTGTATTACATAATCACAATCACCTAGACTTGTAGCTGCAGGGTCAGGAAAAAAATCCCAACAAGATACTGCTTCTATTTTAGGTATTAACTTATCATAAGGAACATATGTTTTATCTTCTGTCCATTTATGAACAGTTTTATTATAATTTAATGGGCCTTTTAAAATTCCCGTGCCTAATAAAACAGATTCAAATATAGAATGTCGTAAAGTATTTACTGCATTATTATCTAATAATTGGTCATGTATAACCTTTTCCATCTTTAATGCAGTTTCTTTTGCCGGAGATATTTGTGGTTGATTTGGTAATCTTCCTGCTCCTTCTAAAAGTGTAGCACCTTCATACTTACCTTTTAAACCACCTAATTTATCCATAGGTTCAGATGCTTCTGTAGCACCCGGCGGTAACTCTCTACCATCACCATTATATCCAAATGGAGATTGTAATTGGTCTTCCCCCGGCATTGCTTGATGCATATACTCTGCTATACCTTCTGGTACAGGTGTTGGTTCAACTGTTATCGGAAATTTTTTATTAGCAAATAAAACGTCAACAATCTGACCATAGGCGGCCAGTGTTTTTGTTTTTGTTATCTTAACAAAGACTTTACTTTTTTCACTATCCCTAAATTGAGTGGTGCTATCATAAACACCTCTGTAATTCTTATAAGCACGTAACCATCGAGCTTCATGTGTTTGACGAGAAGCCTTTGATTCAGTATACTTAGAAGTTACATACCCAATAATACCGGGTAATTCTTCTGATGGCATAGTTGAAGCTTGGTCTGTACCCTGCTTATTATCAGCCATAATTATTCCTTGTTATATTGCTTTTTCTTTATCTGCGTTTAAAACTGATTTTTGTAATGGTTTTGCTTTAGCAGTTGGAGTTGGTTGAATGATTGGAGCGTCATCTCCTTCAGGAATTTCTTCTTTGAAATCTGGTTTCATTCTAGTCAACGGGGCATCTTTTCTGAATGCACTTTCTTTGTCTGCTTTCATTACATAATCAGAACCATAATTATATTTATTATCTGGCATTTTTTTCTCCTCTATTTAAATTTAGGTTTACGTACTGAATTACTATAGACTTTACCTCCCATAGCGTAAGGTTTAGGCTTTACTTTACCGCCTCTTTTATATACCTGTGTACTGAGCTTTTCAGCACTAGGAAACATTGGATGCTCACCCCTTTGCATTTGCTCATATTGTTTTTTCATATCTCGTATTTGAAATATAGGGCCAACAACAGGAATAACTTTAATAGATTTTTTAAAAACATTTGAAAGAAAACTTTTAAAAGCTTTCTGATATCCGGGTCTATTAAATTGTTCTACTTGTTCAGTTGTACCTAATTGATGTAATTTATGATTTACTGTATCATCTTTAAGTATACTTTTTATTCTATTAGCTTCGGATACACTAATTTTTTTATTTTTTACACCTTCATCTAATTCTTGAATAGTTCCTGATATTCCATGAATCTTAGCATTATAAGAAGCATTTTCAAATAAAGAAAATCCTTTTAGATTAAAATTTACTTTATTACTTTGTGCTTTTATTGCATCATAAGGTGTTACTGCTGTTCCAGTAGATACTTTATTTTTTCCTTCTACAAACCCACCTAAACTATTTATTAAATTATTTGTTACATTTGTAGATGTTATAGGTATTTTTCTTAAAGCTCTTGATATAGGAGCTACTTCTTGTTTTTTAATTAATTGTTTTTTTATATTTTTTTTAAATATTTTATCTTTTTCTTGTCCTATTATTTTATCTTTTTTAATAACTCTATTTGTATACTGTGATGTTTGACTTTCAATTTGATTATGTAAATCAAGATATTGGCTTTTTGTTAAATTAGGATTTGCTAATAATTTTTCTATTTGCTTATTAAAAACATTAAGATGAGCTTTTGCTGTCTTACTTGTTGTAGTTCTTCTTAAAGTTGATTTATTGAATGTATCAGTAATAAGTTTATTTGTTTTAAACTGTAATATTTTAAATTCTTCATCTGTCATTTTTAATATCCAAAAGTTGCATCACTAGGTTCATACTGTACTCTATCTTTAATTCTTCGTAACGCTGTATTTAATGTTGGTTGATTTGATTGTCTAGTCATAATCATATATCGTAATGCATCATAAGCGTGGTCATCAGCTTTTGTATCTACATCTTCTGGATTATTTTTTGATGTAGGTATACTTGCTAATGTACGAATAAGATTAGTACACGTACTAAAAACTTTTAATCGAGGTTCAACTGTTCGTTCATTTAAAGCTAATCTTCGATGAACTTCTACTTTACCTGAAACTCTATCTCTATCAGCCGGAATCCAACGTACTCCACTTCGTATCATTGTTTCTGCTATACTTGGGCCTAATCCAACTTTATTCCAACAACTTGTATCTAATATAGACATTATCATTGTTGGGTCATTTCGTTCCATTTCTAGTATTAGTCTAGCTAGTACATCACCTGTATACCCAGAGCCATATAGTTCACGATAAATATAAATATTACCATCAAAATCTATACATCCCCATAATATACAAGATGGTGAAGCATATCCATAGTCACCAGAACGCATTCGTTGCCATCCTATAGGAATTTCAAATGGTTCTATAACATGAAGACTTCTAGAAAATTCTGGAAAGGCTGCTCCTTCTGCAACTTCCCAATCCCCTTCTAATAATCGTTTTCTTTCTACATCAGGTAAAGAACGAAGCATTGCTTCATACTGACCATCTTGCATTAAGTAAGGATTATCAGTTAGTCGTGCAGGAATAAACTTTCGTTGAAATAAAGGTTGTCCTGCTTTTTCGTGCTTTTCTGGCCATTTATATATTTCGCCAGAATCAATATCCCTAGCTGCAAATGTTTCATGAGGTGGTGCAGGGTCAATATACATTTTTTTAACCCACCATCCACCGAGACCGCCGGGATTGGCAGTACATCGCATATAGGGTTTTATTTCTTGGTTGGTTGTTCTTAAACGAGAACGTAAGTACTCCCACACAAAAGGTGTAGGATAATGTGTTATTTCATCTATACCTATCCAATTAAAGGCTTGTCCTTGATATCTAGTAACGTCTTTATCTCTATCTAGGTAAGAAAACCAAGCGGTTGCTCCACTAGGAAATATCCACATGGATTTAGATTCCTTAAATACAGCTCCCGGAAATGCTTTTGGATATAATTGCTTGCTTTTGTCAATTAACTCTGTTAATTCATCAAGTGTTCTTCTAATTAACAAAGCCCTATGGTCGGGTAAATGAGCATATCTAAGTAAATCAGCTAGTAGAGCATATGATTTTCCACCGCCTGCTGCTCCTCCATATAGAACATCACGTTCTGGAGATGCTAAAAAGTCTGTTTGTGGGCCTTCATTTGGCTTAAAAATAACATTTTCTTGATTTATTTGCTCTTTTACAGCTTTTGGTGCTATTTTTAAGTCATTTTCTGTTAAAACAGAAGGATTTTTACCATTTAAAGTTCCTTCTATCTTTTTTAGACCAGATTCTATGTGTCGAATCTTATCTCTTTGTGCTTTTACTTGTTTTTTCTTATTTTCAGCAGTTCTTTTAGCTTGACGAAGCTTTTTTTGAGCTGCCATACGAGCCTTTGTCGCAATACTGTAGTTGTAAATGCGTTTAGGCTTTGGAGGAGGTACTTCATTCACTTAAAACTTTTTTCCTAAGACCTTGTGCTGATATTTTTCTACCGGTTGTGGCAGTGAGCCAACTAGCAACTTCCCTATAAGAGCAAGATTGAAGATAATCTTTTGCTTTTGTATAAGCCTCAAGCTCTTCTGGGATGGGTAATAGCGTTTTTTTATCTGTTTCATCTAATTTGTATCCGAATGGTATTGTTGATGTTTTTCTTGTATCTTGGGTGGTTGTTTGTGTTCTGCTCGTCTCCATGCTAAATATACTATAAATTTGTTGTGTAATTGTTGAGGTTTAAGTTCTGATGGGTCTTCATTAAAATTTTCTCGTATCCAAGCATGAAATTTAGGGCTTTTTGTTGTTATAAAGGGTATAGGCATTTAATACTTAGGTTTTCTTACTCCTCCGCCTTTTGCGTAGGTTTTTACATATCCGCCTTTCTTTTTACCTCTTTTACTTTCTAAAAACTTTAAAGATACTAAATCATAGTCTTTTCCTTGTTTATACCCTACACCTGATAATTCTCTTATTTTTGAATCAGTAGCTTTCATAGGGTTCTTAGGCTGTAAACTACCTTTAAAAAGTATGTATTTTATATCACTCATTTTCTACTATTATTTCTTTTTCTTTGTTAGGTAACAATACTACACCATGTATAGCTGTTACGTTATGGTCTACTGTCTCTCTAGAGCCTATGCCAATTCTATTTAATAAACTTTCTGCTGCTTTTAAACGCAGTTCACCCTTCGGCGTTGTTCCGTCTTCATCTAATGCATTGATTAAATTCTGTGCGGCTTTCATTCCGTGGGTTGCTAAGTAGTTCTGTGTTCGTTCTACTATTTCATTAGAAACCGAATTTACTAACCAAGAACGAGAAGTAGGTTCATACCCTGCTTTCTTCATAGCTTGTGGTATGCTTCCGCCGTTCTCAATAAGGGAACTAACAAATACTTCTTGTTTTTCTGTTAGTTCTTTTTTAGATTTCTGTTTTTGGGGTAATAGATTCATAATCCTCTAGAGGTTACTTAGTACAGACTGCACCATATCAACTTTGTTTATATACTAATCTAATAGACTGATGAGATATGTGCTTGTTTTGTACTCCCTTTATTATATTATACACAGTATTCACTAGTTGTCAAGCTTTTTTTATTAAAAAAATTATTTTTTACTTGACAAAAGTGAAATCAGGTGTATAATTAAGGGGTATACCCCCCACCCGGGGACTTACGTCTATAGGTAGAGGTACCCCTTAAGACAAGCGATTACCCAACTAGTTTATGGCCAATTTCTGGTAAAATTCTATTCACTTTGTATACAGATTACCATACCACCCCGGGTGACCCTAGTGACCCCCTAAAAATATATATATTTCAATAACTTACTGAATACTAGTTAGATGACTAATTACGGCTATTTATAGCTATTACTTACGATAATTACAGTTATCATTTGAGTAAAAAGGGAATACACCTAAAATAAATCTGGGGTTCATTAAAATATATTCTAAAAGTATTTAAGCGGTTATGCCTGCGGGTGTACCCGCTTTTATTTTTAAGGGACAATTCCACGCCCGCCCGTGTGGAAAACTTGAATGACATTTTATAGACTAGTTAACAAAATTTTAAGAGGCTGTTTGATATACCCGTTGCGAATCAATAGAACCCCTAAAAGCCTTATAAATAGGGAATTTAAGGGTTAATTCAAAAGGCGTGTAAACTAGCCCTAAATACTCAATAAAAAGCCTACTAAAAGGCAAATAAAAAGCCCCGCAAACACAAGGGCGGGGCTGTATAACGAAGGTTAAGTAGTTGTTTTTATGGGTTCATTTTGCACACTCCTTTTTATTCAAGCTAAATCTAATCATTATTTCCAGTACATTGCAAGAATAATAAAGCCTAAACAAATACAAAGCATATAAATTGTTAAATTATCAATCATTTAGTACACAATAAACGCCAAATATTAACCCTATAACTAATGTAACGTATAAAATTAAAAGCATAGTATTACTCCTCACAATCGTTAAATTTAACGCCTTTTTGATGAAGCCAAATATAGCTCCAATCCTGCCCGCCTTGTATAGTATCAATACAACGCTTTCCCAATTTCACTTGATAAGAACCGCAAGAAATTAAAACTAATGTAAGAATAAATAAAAATAAGTATTTTATTAGCATTTAATCCCCTCCTGTTGGTTCAAATGGGCGTTGCCCTAAAACTACAATATTTTTGCTTTTTAGTTCACCATCACCGCCACTAAGAGAAGCTAAGGTATCAACATAACCATAAACTCGTTCACTAGTAACTGAACCAAGGCTTTTATTAAATGTACTTTCCATAGTATTTAAATAGATTTCTAAATCACTAGGAATATCATTTAATATATCTATTAACTGCCCTACTTTCATATTGTACCTCCAATCTGCTTTTCTGCTACTGACTTAACCCTATTGTAGGTGCTATCAATACGCCTGTTAAAAGTATCTATATCAAATCTATCGTTAGTTTTAACACAATAGGCAATTAATCTAGAAAGCTTTTCATGATAAGCAATTTTACTGTTATAATAAAACTTATCATGTCCTAATTCATCAGCTAATACTGTGAAATGTTTTTTAGTCATATAAGGTATTCTAGGCACTGTCCCCCCTAAATAAATTAAGTTGTTTTGGTGCGGGTTTTACTGTTACTCCACTAATTCTTTTTATTAAATCTTTAGTGTAAGAATTTTCAGCTATATTAACACCATTAACCCTTATTGGTTTATTTCTATACATAAGAATGAAAACTAATATTTCTAAGTTTACTATCCTTTCAGTAAGTTCTTCTAATTTACTCATTTTATAACTCCCGAGTATAAATATTTATTTCAATAACCATTATTGAAAGTTTTAATATTCATACCATATTTAATGAAATTTATACAAGTTAAAAAAAAGAAATAAAAAAGCCCGCTAATTAAAGCGGGCATAAAGTTTAAAGAATTAAAGTAAGTAAAAGAAAAACTAATATTATTAAAAATATCCTACCTAATACTAATATAAAATCGCCCATTTTTACCTCCAATATACATTTTAATTAATTCTACTGACATTATTTTAGTTTAATCGTTCTTGTATATTAGGATGAAGGCTAGTGAAAATATAGGTGTTATCTAATAAACTAGCCCAGTCCTCACTATTCATAAATTCTCTTACTTTATCCTCCCTTTTAGTACGTGCTGTATGTTCTTTAGAACCTGCTCTAGACATTTTAATTTCTTTAGCCACTCCTTTATCATCTAGGCGTTCAAAAGTATCATCAATATGTGTACTCCAGTGAGTAAGAGCATTATATAAATTCCAAACAGTGTAACCTAAATTTCCGCTTTCCTGCTCTATCTTATCAATGAAATAATCTAGTAATTTATAATTTACAGAAATACTTGTATCATCTAATAATTTTTTGCTATTTTCTTTTTTCTTACAAATATTGTTAGCTAAAATATGAGCCATAGTTTTAAGGCTTATTTCTTGTTTTAACATTTTATCCATAAGGTCTGAATTTTCATTAAATAATTGAAAAGTATTTCCAACTGATTTTAGTGTAGATAACACATTTAAGCCTGTAGTATGTTTTTGCTTAATATGATACATACGTTGACCACCAAAAACTAAAGAATTTCTGCATAAGTCCCTATAAGCACCCGCAAAAGCTTGATACATCCAGCTCATATCAACTGAATTAAAAATATCACTTCTCATAGCTACTTCACTATTTTCAATTCTTTTTGTTAAACTTGGAAACGTAACAGTTCTTTTTTGTTTACGCCCGCCTTCATATACATAATCATCAACTATTACATCAGATAAAGGTAAATCTTTTTGTTCTAGTAGTTTTTTAGCATGAGCTGAATATAATTCTGTAGGCTCAACTATTTTGTATTTTTTTGAACGTGAACGACCCAAAATATCCATAGTGTCGGGTCTATAAACTACAACTTGGTCATCCATAGTCGTTTTTTGTTCTACTCCGTTAATATCTTTTAAAATTATTTCGGGATTAGTAACACTTTTTATTGGCATATCAAAATGTGAAACATCCAATAAATTATTATGTTGTATATGCATTTTAAACTCCCTTGTTTAATGCGGTTTTAATTTTATTGCGGAATTGCAATAAACTCTCTTTATCAGAAATTATATTAGATACAAACATATTTTTTATTTTAAATGTATTTATACTTTCAATTTCTACTTTTAATTTTACCTCTATATTTGGATTTACTGTAGGCACAGTAAAAGTAATAATATTATCCTGTAGTCCATATCCATATTTTATTAAATTTTTAGTAGATATAGTAAATTGTAGCTTGCTATTTTTTATCATATTTTTTAGTGTGTTTTAAATAAAATTTGTTTAGCGTTAGCATTCCAACAAAGACCGCAAGAAACACAGTTAGCGACCTTATCTAATTGTTCAGGACATATAGTAGGGTTTAGCCTGACATTTTTTAAAAGTCTAGGTTTATATTCAGTACTATTAGCTGACAATTCTACGTTAGCATTAGAAAACCTAATAGCAAATCTATCAAAACCAATTTTATTGATGACATTTTTTATTTGTTTACCTAACATACTTTTTGGACTATGGGCTGTATAACCATAGATACTAACTTTAGGATATAACTTTAATATTAGATACCAAAAATTAACATATTCTTTACTGAAAAAATCCCCTAGTACATGAAGTCTTATATGAATACCAAATTTATGTTTTTTTGTTAGATTATATATTTCGTCTCTTAATATTGCTGTAAAGTATAAAGCCTTATCAGTTTTAAACCTATGAGCAAATGGCATATTATTGCCATAGCAACTGTGCCAATGATGACAACTTTTAGGACAACCCATCTCACGCTCAACTAAACTTAAAGAATAAAGAGGCTTTTTAACAAATTTACCTCTAGCAACAACTTTTCCAAGTTTTGTATTATTAGATTGTTTTAATAGTTTACTACCATAAGCCCTGTAATCATCATAAGAATTTATAGTATATACTGTTTTAGGATAAATTGTTGTATACTCTCTTAATTCTGCACTCCCCTTAATCATATTACGCTACCTTTTTATCATGGTATCTCTCTAAAATTTTAACCATTTCTTCATTAGCTGTAGTATTAAATGTTGTATCATCTATATTTTGCATATTATACGAATAATATAATTTGTTTAAATAATCTAATCCTTTTTGGGATAAAGTTAAATACACGTTTTGACCATTTCTCGCTTTATTAATTAATCCTTTTTTTTCAAGTGATGAAGCAAGTCTACTTAATGAAGAATGATTTTGTTTATGTAATGATTCATTTAAATCTTTAACACATACTTTTTTTATTTTTGAATAAAACAAAAGAACTCCAAGAATATGTAATTGTTTTGTTGTTAATTGTGTTTTACTAAGTCTATAAAACGTAGATAAAAAAGAAAACATTCTATATCTATCTAGCGTATTTTTTACTTTTCTTACATTATACTTCATCTCATATTTACGTTTTTTCATATACTCTCCTGTTCAATTAAACCAAAACGAAATTGTTTGGTATCTATAACTCTTACAAAATATGTTTTTTTGTTAGCTACTATCTTTTCAATAGTATTATAATATATATTTCGATATCCTTTTTTAGACATATCATAAGCAACTAAATAATCGCTCTTATCAGTAGTCCTTTTACCACCCTTTAAACCTTTAACAACTCCTAATCTAAAATTGCCAGTTCTTAAAATAGTGTGTTTATTATAATTTGGATTAGGTCTAAATGGATTTTCTAAAAATTCTTGTCTATCTTTTTTCTTCCATCGAATATGAAATATACCACCAGTACCAATCAATTCTTGAATTGCTTCTGGTACAGTTTTTTCTAAATTTATTTTCATTTTTTACTCCCTTTAAAAATGTTTAGTTTACTCTGCACATAAAA
>VTLG01005788.1_pt1 | contig 40181 bp, 64 predicted proteins | sample 4694571 | NCBI WGS metagenome assembly VTLG01 (sample SAMN12604809, study PRJNA352737) | marine metagenome | biome: ENVO:00000447; feature: ENVO:00000209|ENVO:00000569|ENVO:01000036; material: ENVO:00002151; isolation source: viral sequences binned using virsorter ... | reverse complement strand
CATACATTGAATTGAAATCATTTTAAGATTTTTCCACTCAAATACCTCTAATACTTCTAGTTCAGGTGTCACTAAATTGGTCACAACATTACCCCATCTTTTTGCTGCTCTTGCTCTGTAAATTTTAAAGCCTGAAATTGGTAATGATATGTATTCCCATTCCTCATTAAATGCAACCTCAAAGTCCTGTGTGACTACATTATCTGATGTGTCATAACAGGTTGCTCTAAATCTAAATTTACCTTTGAATGGAAAAATTTCTTCTTCACTACTACTGTTTATGAAAAAATATTTAAACTTGATAAAGAATGATAATGCTTCCAAAATACCTAATTCTTCTGAATCACTTGCGTTAAATCCTGTTTCCCCTGATGGTGTTAAGTGCATATTATTGGTGTCAAGGGTGGGGTTTTTGTATAAACTTCCTACTGTATAGTCTGTTGGTAGGTTGTCTGATGTGGTTGGATAAGGCAGTTTAAAACAAGCCCAAGCACCAACTGCATAGTATTTTCCTGTGGTAAATATTCCACTTAGCCATGCTGTCCAAGTATCAAAATGATATTGCCATGCTGTTGCAGAATTTTTACCGTATGAATAATTTGATGTGCTTGAACCTGTTGATTTTAATGATGTAGCTACCCCATCTTCACTAAACACCTTGATTGCAGGGTGAAAACAATCATTTGATTTGTCATAGGTGGCATTATCTACTGCCCAACCTGTTGATGTTCCTTTCCAAACATAATTTTTACCTTCATTAATTACTGCTACCTGTGTTCCTTGTGATGGACTTGCTGACCATTGATACATGGTTGACGCTGCTGCACCGTTGTATGGATAGTGTTGTTTCCATTGACTTCCATCATACTGCACAATTACATTTGTAAAGCCTGAAAAATCACCTGAACCTGTGCCATTAACTAACACTCGAAGACCACGATAGTAGTTTCCGTTTAATTTTAATTCTGATGGAACTGTGCTTGTTGTCTTACAATCAACCCAAGTTCTAAAATGTTTTTCATCTTTAACCACTAGGTTTCCGTCCCAACAACCATGCCAATCAAAACTGATTGTATCTGTTGGATTCCAACCTGATGTGTGGTCTGCTGTTGTGTCGTCAGGGTTTGAACCTGAACTTGTCATTAATTTATAACCATCACCACCGTCATTTCCTGAACCACTAGATGATGTTATTTTTGTTAATGTTGATGTGTATGGTGAATAAATAAAATCTTGACCTACTAAATCACCAAGCTTAATTTCCTTCCAATCAGAAGCTGAACCTGATGGTGTTTGTGTAGTTGGATTTGTTGATGTCACTTCCCATTTTTTGTCTGAATGATTAACTCTTGCGTATTTTGGATATGATTCACCTGATTGCCAATCAGGAATTAGTAGAAATGCGTCCTTATGTCCTCTAAACTTTGAGGAATTTGTTGGCATTGTTCCGTATGCTTTTGCACCTTTTGCTATCACTAAACTGCCTGTTTCATCTTCTAAAGTGCCATGTGTTGAGTAAATAGGTAGGGTATCAGTAGGATTTGTAATGGTTGGTGTGCTGCTTTGATTCTCACTGTTGCCTGAACTGAAAGCTTTTAGTTGGATTTTGTTTGCGTTGTATGTTCCACTACCCAATGTTAGATCATCAATAAATTTGAACTCATAGAAATCACCTGCACCACCTGCTGATACAGAACTTCCTAGTTTGTTTACTAGCTCTGTTATTCCGTCATAAGCGTATGTTTCTGCTGTTCCATAATCAAAGTTATTTGCGTTCCATTTTGGTAATTCGTTAAAATAAGTTGAACCTGAATTAACTATGTTCTGCTTATCAACTGCAACTTGCTTACTACCTCTTGACGAGTTATACAAATCACATACATCTTTTGCTACATTAAATGCGTTCTCGTAGAAAAACTGTTTTGCAAAGTGTATTTGCTGCAAATGTCGTTCCATACCCATGAGGTTTACAACCAATCTAATGCCTTCCGTAATAGTTTTCTTCTGTTCTAACGAATCAACCTCGTATATTTTTTCAAATGTTGCACCGTTTTTGTCTGTTAGTTTGATGTAGATTCTGTCAAACTGATTTATTTTTGGTGTAGTTCCACCGTCTGCTGTGATAAATTGACCGTCCCTTGCGTTTAATTGTAATACTGCTGTGTTAATTTCCCCTGTTCCAACATCTGTCATGTTTTCTATTGTGATTACATTGTCTGTAATATCAATAGGTGTTGGAAATGTCCCTGCACCACTATTGTAGTCATTATCGTAAACATACTTGACTTCATAAGACCATGTTGCCATGTTTATCCTAGTCCTGAAATCAATCCATTAAATCTTAATTTACAGGTGAACATAGACCTGCCTGTATATTCGTAATCATCATCAACATCAAAATGTTCCAAGATTAATCCTCTTGCAGAAGTTGGCACTACATTAAACTGTGCTTTACTGTCATTTCTAATTCCAAATCTACCAAATGGTAAATTTCCACTACCTGATTTTAATGTCTTAGGTTCTCTTAACCAATCTCTAAATTGTGCTATTCCTGCTGCTGCTGTTCCACTAGCTGTTGAATCAAAAAATCCTGTAATGTCATATTCTACTATTGCTAATCCTGTGTCCTGTAATGAGTTTGGATTGTTTGTATCAGGGTTTGGATTTTCCTGTGTGACCAATGACATTGTGACCTTGTAAGTTGAAATGTGAGATTTTGCGTCAGGTGATGAAGCGTTTCCGTCAAATTCTACTTTCTCAATACTTCCTGTGGCTTCGGTTTCACCTGTATTGTTTAACCTGTAAATGCAAATATTTCCTGCCATTATGGTTGAACCCCTAGTGCTTTATCTTGTAATCCTATTGCTGCTGTTCCTGTTTCTCTAACCTGATTTAATGTATTAACTGTCTGTAAGCCACCATTATTTCTGAATCCACCTACACTTGAAATAATAACAGGATCTAACCCTAGTCTTTGTCTTTGCTGTTGTTCTCTTGTTGCAAATCCGTTCACCTCTTTTCTAATAATTCTTCTATATCGTTTGTCAAATGGGCTACCTACTGCTGTCAGTTGGTTGGCAATAGTCTTGACCAATATTGGGACTAGCTCAACTGCTAATAATGCTGCACCTACCACAGGAATAAACCTAGTCAATAATTTTGGCATTACTTTTGGAAGAAATCGTGTAAGCATTTGTGGTATTGCTGTCATAATTGCTTGTTTTGGATTTGCAGTTGCCATAGCTGTTCCTGCACCCAATGCACCTGTGATATTTCCTAAAGCACCACCTGCCATGTCAGTTGCAGTTGTAAATTTGTCTGCTACACCTTGTCCACCTGTTTGTGGAATCTCTTTTACAGGGGTTTCATCTTTAACTGCTTTTTTTACCTCTGATTCATCTACCTTGATTTTAATCTCTAGTTCTTCTACGTCTGCCATTTTAAACCCCTATGGACGTAGATGTTTTGTCCATGTAATCACGTAATTGTCGCATTAATTCTGCTTTGAACTTTGGATAGCCTATTCTTTTAGTGTCTGTCATAATATTTCTTGCTTCTATTCCTTTAACAAAATGACCTTTAGAGAACATTGAATCACCATCTTCTGTTTCTGAACTTTCAGAATAAATGGATTGTGGGCTACCACCACCCTGTTTTATCCAATGAAGTGCCTTTTTATTGATAGGTTCTATCCAATGGTCTTTAGTTCCATGCTCAAAAAATAGGTCTAATGGTATTCCTTTACCGTCCCTATCCTTGTAATCGACATAAATTTTTAGCTTAACACCTGATGATGATACGTCAGATTCTATGACAAGTGATTGTTTGTATCTCTGTGTCATACCCCTGTCGTCACAAAGCTTTAGAAATTCTTCGCCTATTGTTCTGTGGGCTATTGCAACTGCGTTTCTTCTTAGCCACTCTTGAACTCTAAATGAATATGAATCAAGCCTAAGTCTTGCAATCCTTCCCATCTTAAGTGATGTGAAATGATTTTTGTATTCTGTTTTTTGAAAAAATTCCATTATGATACGCTAAGTGAATCGCCTGTAAGCTGAATCCGTCCTCGCATAACTACACCACCAACACCTTCAAGTCTTGCTACTTCAAGATGTGGTAAAGTTCCTGCTGCTGTTATTGTTTTGGTTTGACCACTAACATTCTTGGCTACAATTTTCCAAGATGTTGATGTTAATGCACCGTTTGCGTCCCTTTGGGTTAGTGTGTTTAATGAAGCGATTTCAGGTGTTGAACATAATAAAGTAAATTGAATGAAATTATCACCTGCACCGTAGAAATAAACTACGCCACCACCACTTGTGGTCTGTCTGTCTATTGGTCTGTCAATATTTACTGTAATATCTTGCATGAGAATGTAGGTATCTGAACCAACCTCTAGGGTTAGTTTTTCATTATTTACAAGTTCTGTGACTTCACCAATATTAGCCATATAGAGAGTTTGAGAAAAAAGGGAATAACAGAACTATTCTACAATTTTCCATTGTATAGTTCTGCCATATTTTGGAATGACATTTCTGTTAGTCTTGGATTCAGGGTGTGAAAATTCCTCATGACGTTGTTTTCTAATCTCAACAATCTCGTCATTTGGAAACTCTGCATTACAGAGGGAACATTGGACGTACATCATTTCTTTCCACCTCTCTTGCGTTTTTTGAGTTCTTTTTTGATGTTGTTTGCGTTGCGTTGGTGTTGTATTTTGTCTGCCTTGTTGACAGAGTTCAAAGCCAACTTTAATTCTTCAAGTCGTCTTTCTACTAGAACACCTGTGTCTTCTGCACTAATTGGTTTTTGTTTTGGCTTTGGTTTGTAGTCTGCAACCATGTCTTGTTGCTTTGATGTTAGGTTTGTCACATCAACAACTGATGGTTCAAGTGGTGTTTCTTCAACAGCAATTTCTACTGTTGCAACACTTTCATCTTTTGGTTGGACAACAAACTGTTTCTTTGGTTTTTGCCACATACCCTGTCTTCGTGTTTCACAGGCTACTGCATTACGCCATGCTTCCCAAAACTCGTCTTCGTCTTCCCTAGAAACAAAGTTCTGTGGATAACAAACAGGACATGGAAATTCTTCATGTAGTTCGTTCAAACGTGGATCGATAGGACTATGGCGTTTGAGCATATCTCTGACTTTTCCATGAATCATGTTTGACAAGTTTTTGTCATTTGGTATTTTCATTAGTTTTGCAATTTGCACTCTGCTATAACCTGCTTCGTGCAAACGTGTTGCAAAATCAATGTCTTTCTTTTCTTGTGTGGTCATTATGAAATTTCCCCTACCATTTTGTAGTCAAGTTGTTGCCACAAGAAAGGACTTACTTGTGTAAAGTAATATCCTTCTTTACCATGTGCTAAACTTACTAAGTCATTTAACACAGTGTTCACATGAGTTGATGGAACACCAAATGCTTTTGCAACACCTTTGTATTCACGACTTAATTCATCTAAGCCTTGTCTGAAAGCAGCAATAACTCTTTCAAGCATAAACTTGTCCATTTCAAGTTCTTGGATTTTTGCTTTCTGTTCTGCGTCAGAGAAGTTTGACATTAGAAGTCACCCTCTTTTCTTGCCATGTCATAACAAAATTGACAGACAGGTGTTGGAATATTCATTGTTGGGAAGAATGGTTTTTTACATTGTGAACATTCTTCTGTTGCAGACATTTTTGACACGTCACATTCTTCTGCTTGGACGCTTTGTGAATTGTTTGAATTCATGATATAGGGTATGTATTCTTGGGTATTTAAAGTATTCTTAGTATGTATAATTAGCATACTATCATCAATCCCCAATATCGTCAAAGTCAGGTTCATAATCAGTTTCATCTATCATCTTTTCAGCAGGTTGTCCTTGTACGATAGATTCTTCAATCCATTGTTTGATTAATGCACAGCAAGTTTCTACCCCAAATGCAAAGTGTCCAAGTGATACTTTTTCACATTCAACCATGCAGAATGGTTCATCATTTAACACTATTCCAAACTGCATTGATGAAGTGTATTCTCTAATATCATCATCAATGCTTTCTTCGCTAAACTCTTTCCAACTTGACAAAAGTGTTTCTGATATGGCTACTAATTTTTTACCAATTTGTAATAATGAATCAACTTCAAATTCTTCACTGTGCATTGTTTCATCATTCCATGTAATTTCAATTACAAAGTGTTCTGTCATTTCTTCAAGTCCTCTCTGATACACTGTGATAAAAATTCTTGGAAGTGATCTTCGCCAATTAATTCTATAACTTTCAAAATGTTTTCAGTTGTTTTTTCTAGTCCTAGTTTTTCAAATGCTTCACCAACTTTTACATCATAACCATAACCTGCAATCGATAATCCTTCTAGTGTTCCTTCAAAGTCAGAAAAAGAAGGTTGGTTGGAAACCTTTGCAGACTTTGTTTTTTTCTGTTCTAGTTTCCAACTCTCTTGAATACTTGCTGCTTTTGCAACAATCTTTGAAAGACGCTTCAACAATGTTTCGTCAAGATACAATGTGCCAAGTGACTTTGACTTTATCACAGCAGTTGTTGCAAACACATCACAGATGATTTGCTCTGACCTCTTGTCTGTTTTCAAACGTCTTGCAATTCTCTTTCGATTCATTTCTAAAAAGAATACGGTAGTATTCTAATTAAATCTTTGCCAAATTCTAAAACGGTGTTTAGACATGGGACTTAGAAAAAAATTATTTTTTTTTAAGCTGTGACAATATCAACACGCAAATGTATTTCTCTACCTTGAATTGGTTTACCATCATCACTTGCATTGAAAACTCTAACTCTATCAGGAAAAGAATAATTACATTTTGGATCTGTGCTGTCAGTTGGTTTTCTTAATTCAAACTTTGCTTTGATTGTTTGCAGAACTAATTTTTGTAAGTTGTCTAAACTCTTTTCAACTTCCCTACCATCTTGTGCAGCGTCAACAATTACAAGAAGATAATGACATTGATGTTTGGTTGCTGTTGTGACATTACTTTCAACAACACCACTTGGTTCTGCTTCTTCCAAGTTGTCTGCATTAGTGATGAATAAGAATGGGTTTGGGTGTGCTGTCAAACTGTTATTGTATGGTCTTCCTACAAAGACATCTACTAATTTACCTGACCTGCCTGTGGAATCGTAAACTGTTGCGTCTGCTATGATAATGTCCTTGATTCGTGTTTTCACAGCATGGTGATCTACTTCTGTGACCATGATTATGCACTCGGTAATTTCTTGTGAACTTTAACAGACATCAATTTAGTTGTCTTTGTATTTCCTGTTTTAGTTAAAACTACCTGTGCAACATAACTTCCATCTAGGTTTGCTGTTTGTCCACTTGTCATTGTCCAAGTGACAGTAGGGCTAGAAATTGAGCAAGTTGCTGAAAACAGATTAGTAAGAAGGTCTTTTGTGACTAAATTTAATGAAGCACCTGTATAAGTAGAAATATCTGCATTAGTTCCGTCAGGATTAACTACTGTAATAACGTATGAATCCCCATATTCCCCTTGCACAAATTCAATGTCTGCCATTAATACTCATCTGTCCTAATACTTGCAGTTCTCTTTGTTATATCAGAATTATTTGCTCTTATTGTGAACTCACCATCACTTACACGTTTTGTAAGATATGCTAATGCTGCTCTTGCTCTACCTGATAATATTGATAATGCGTCTGAAATTGAAACTGATTCAGATATTGTTATGTATCTTACAATAGTTCTTGCTGCAACGTCTGAAACTGTCACTGTTTGTGTAATTGTTCTAAATATTGATTGGACAATTCCAACAGAATCACTTACTGATACACTATCAGCGATTGCTCTAGCAGCACCCTTTATTCTTGCTAGTGAATCTGAAATTGAAACTGAATCTGCTATTGTCCTTGCAGCACCTTTAATTCTGTTTACAGCGTCAGATATTGATACTGCTGTTTCTGTTATTGATGGTTTAAACCTGTCACTTCTTGCAACTGAATCTGTAATCGCATAAGACTTGACGTTTGTATCAAATACAGCAGAATCAAAGTAGAAAGTATCAAACACAGAACCCAAGTCGTAAATGTATCTGTTTACTGTTGGTGTAATTCTTGCTAAGACATCTGAAATAGAGATTGATTCTGAAAATGCCCTAATTGCAGACTTTGTTCTTGCTAATGAATCAGATATTGATGTTGATGGTTCAGTTAGTGTCCTAAAGAATGAAACTACTCTAGCTAAACTATCACTAATTGATGTGCTTTCTGATAGGGTTCTATTAAGTCCCTGTGTTCTTTCTAGTAAATCTGTGATAACAATTTCCCCACCTCTTACAGTGTCAAAGACGTTTGAATCGAATACTGCACTATCGAATCTTGTAAGATATTCGTCTATCTCAACTGTATAGTTTTTTCTAGTATCAAATACTGCACTATCGTAAATTACCTCGTCAAAGAGTTGCGTATATGGCATAAAATCATGCTACCTCTGTCCAAGCCGAACCTGTCCATAGGAAATGTTTGCCTGTATCTGATTCTTCCCAAATTGAGTTTGTTTGAATATTAGCTGTTGTCGTAGTTGTTGACACATCATTCCAAACTTTCAAATCACTAATAGTTCCCTCTATCACATTACCTGTTGACGATTCACTACCAACTTGCCCATTACTTATTCTCAAATATCTTAAACCTGTTATTGATGTGGCTATTGATTTTGTTTCTATTGGTATGCCTGTGATTAGAGTATCATAAGATGAAGAATCATACAATCCTATTGACATAGCATTATCTGCTGTTCTTTTAATTTCAAAATAATAAGTTGTTGATGTATTTGGGTCTGTGTCCATTTCAGGTGATTCAGGGTTATCCAAACTACCTGAACTATCATAACCTACTAATCCCCAACCATTATCGGAACTGCTAATGCGTTGTTGTAGTCCAATAAAATCAATTTCGACACCATCATTATCAATAACACCTGTTGCACTACTTCCTATACCAACTTCAAAATAAACAGTTGAACCACCACCACCTGTTATTGATGTGTAGTTTAATTTTCCACGTAATATCCATTTATCATCTGATAATGCACTTCCTAAATCTTGTGAACAAATATGAGTAGATGTTCGTGTTGTAATATCAAAAGATATGACATTACTACTTTCTGTGACCTGTGAACCTGTTGTTGTCCAACTACCGAAATTTGAATTACTTTTAGTTGGTGTTGCTTCTACTGTAGCTAATCGTTCTGCACTCGTTCCAACAATGCGTTTACTTGCTTTGTAATCTGTCATTCTACCCACTCACTAACCCCATCTTGGAATTTCATGTCGTCAATAGTTCCTGTTATAGTTCTACCACCACCACTATTTACTCTGTTTGCTATTTTGATATATCGTAAACTTTGTGTTGATGATGAAACACTATAAGAAAGTGTTGTAAATGCTTTAGTAGAATAAGAAGAATCAGAAAATATATCAATAGTAGCATTTGTAGATGATGTTCTAATAATTTGAACATAATAATCAGTTGATGTTGATGGTGTCCAATTAACAGTTGAAGAACCTGCACCTAATGGGAATGCTGCGTCATTTGTCGTTGCACTTCTCATCACGTTTGTGTTATCCATATTCATATCAATACCAATAAAGTCTTGTGATGTCGTACTTCCTGCAGATTCATCTTTATCTGATAGACCTATCCAAATATCATTACCATTTGATGAACCACCTGAAATAGCAGAAAAATTAATTTTAAATCTTAAAGCCCATTTATCATTACTAACACTAGTTAAATCATATACACAAGCGTCATTTGATCCATCTCTCACCATATTAAATGATAGAGATCCACTCGAAACACCAATTTTTGCTGAATCATTCTCTACCCAATCACCACTTGCAAATCCAATAGGATTTTCAGTAGTTCCATCTAAAACCCAACTTGTGCCATTGAACCACCAGTAAGAAGGCGTTGCACCATTTTCTGCACTTTGTTGGAAGATAGAATTTGTCCGTACACCTGTTAATGCTTCTAAATCAGAAGTTGCTGAAAAGTCGTTAGGACATTTTAGTGAAGCCTGATTAACTAATGGCGTTTGTTCAAAATTCCAATGGCATTTAAGACCTGTTGTAGATATTGAATCTACTGACGCACCATTACCTGAATTATATAGATTAGATATTTCTGTTGTTGTTAATGCTCTTTCCCAAATACCCATTTCATCGATTTGCCCATTCAAGGCTTCCGTTCCCTCTTTCCTTCTTCCAAGATACCAAATATTACTACTATTAACATCTATTGCGACTTGTGTTGTGTTAGTATTGACTTCTGAACCATCAAGATAATAGTAATCTTTATCGCCCCAAACTCGTCTAAAAACTAGGTGATACCATGTGCTATTTGATGGACTTGTAGTCCAACTCTTGCTTTGTGCTTCAAACCAACCAAAAACATTACCACTATTTGCACCAATTTCAACATCTGCACTACCATTTGTTGACATTAATCTAAATATTGTTTCATTACTACCTAAAGAATCAAACCTAACCCACATTGATATTGTAAATGAATTTTGCCCTGATACACCAAACTGCTCACCCTCTTTGAAAATTACACCACCACTTGCAAAGTCATAAGATGATGATCCAACTTTTTTATTTGTGGTATCTAAAGTTATACCTGATTGTGAATCTGCGTCACCATCAGCACCAACACCATCTGCTGCACCACTTTCTGTGTCCATACTATAATATGCCTTGAGATTTGACTTGTTAGTTAATGATGAAACTAATTGTGCTGATCCACCTGTGCCTGAAATTACTGCCTTCATTGATTGACCTGTATTTTCTGTGTATGAAGAACCTGATGCTGAATTATATGTCCAAGGGTAATTTGATACGCCAGAAGCACTTCTTCCTAATCCTAAATAATCACTTGCATCACCATAAGGATATTCACAAAATAAATAATAATCCCCTGCTGTGACGGTCACAGGACTTGCAAAAGTAAATGTGTATTCTGTCTTTACTGTTGGATCACCACCTGTGCCTGTTAAATCTGCAATAGTTTTTGTGTTTGATGTTGCTAATACAGAATTATCTGATTTTTTCACAACAATCAGTTTAACCACGTTTGATGATGTATGACTACCAATAACACGTAATTCAACTTTAACTGTGTCAAATTTACCTGAATCACCAATTAGAGTTCCTAATCGTGATGATGTTGTTGCACTTAAATCAACACTTGACGCACCTGTATAATTACTAAATGATATTGCAGGATCATTATTATTTACTAACTTTCCAATTTCTGTTGCAGTAAGGACACGTTTCCAAATACTAACATCATCAATTTCACCGTCAAAGTTTTCACTTGTTGCGTGTGCTGACATACCAATTTTACCATTATTAGAACCACCTGTGTTAAATGTTGCAGAACGACTATCTATTTCTGTGCCGTCAACATAGATTTTATGAGTAGTGCCATCATAAGTTGTTGCTAAATGATGGTAATTACCATCTGCATAGCCACTACCACTTGTCCATTGTGGTGACGAATAACCTGTAATGAAAATTCCACTATTTGTATAAAGACCGATAACGTATGCTGCTGCTGTTGATGAACTTCCCCAACCACATATTGCTCTTACATCGTTATTTGATTCACTTGTTTTGAACCATGCTGTTATTGTTCTTGCTGCTGCACCTTGAGGAAATTGTGAACCACTTCCAATATCAACGTATGATGTTGTTGTTCCTGCAAATTCATAAGCACCTGTGCCAAGTTTAACTGCATCTGAATCTGTGTATTCAACATCAAACTTCATAGCATTACTTATTGTTCGCCATGTATCTGAATAATATACTGTTTCAGTATTACTTGCTGTGCCTGTATTCATTGAAGCAAACACTCTATTTGAATCGTTGGTAGTTCCACCTTCGATTACCATTCTATCACCATTTGCTAATATATGACCTGTAAATGTAAAATCGGTTTTATTTCCCCATGATGATGAACCTAACCCTGACCAAGATACTGTATTTGTGCTAGTTGCTTGTAATGTTCCACTTGAATTATAAATTTTCATTGAACCATTACCTGTCGGTGAACCATCTTTCCAAAGATATAATGAAATTTTTGTTGCTGTTGTTCCAACCAATGCGTGACCTGTTGCTACTGTGAAACCCATTTTAGTTGCATTACCACCTGTCATAGATTGACCTAAACCTTTATTCTCACCTGTGCCAGATTGTGATTCAGTTCCACTTGTTGTCATTAATGTAATTCCTGTGTTTGCACCATCTGCTGAACTACCTAGACTATCTGATTTACGATCAGATTTAGTTCCACTGTAAAGTTTGCTTCCTAAGTTTTCAATCATGCTGTATTCCTCTCTTTCCAAACACTACCTGTTGTGACACCAAATCTTACATTATTAGTTCCATTACCTGAAATATTTGCAGTTGAGTATAACATATTTGCATAGTTTGTATAACTACCTGATGGTGATGAACTTGTTGCATAAACTGAATGTGTGTAAGCACCACTACCTTCTGTCGTATTACGAAGATTAGGTGAATTTGTTGATGGAACTATTGCTACCCAAACTTTTCCATCACTAGGAACTGTGACAGGTGAATCTAATGTAATTGATGTTGTGGTATATGTATTAGATAATGAACCACTTGCTAATGTTCCACTACCCAATAATGAAGATGGTTGATTACTAGAATCAGTATAAACACCACCTTTGAAGGCAGTTGATGAATATGAGTAAGCGTCAAAAGTCACTGCTGTTATAATATCACCTGATGTTAGACCTGTGATTTGTTTGTATGTGAGATATGTGATATTACTATTACTATCTGCTGTTGCACCTGCTTTTGTTGTTCCTATTGATGAGCTTACTACTCTACGGTAAATTTTTCTCGTATCAGTTTCTTCATATCTAGTATTTGCAGGAACGTTTGTTAGTGTAGTTTTTTCATCTGTTGTTGTTGATGTAGTGTTGTTATAGAATTTCATATCTGTGACAGAACCAACTGCACCGTTTCCTGCACCACCTTCTGACCATAACCTAACCATTAGATAACGTAAGCCTGTTATTCCACTTAGACCTGTTTTACTTAATGTTGAACCAACCTGTGTGACATACTCATCACTAAACACTTTTGCCTGAATAGCTGATGAACTTGTTCTTTGTAATTCAATATAATATGTGACAGCAGAACCACTTGAAGCAATAGGTGTGTTGTTTGTTGATGTAATATCTGACGTTCCACCATTAACACCATTTACAGCATTACTAACGTTTCCTGCACTTGATAGATAAAACATTATGGCATCACCACTTGCATTTCCACTAGGATTTGTTGAATCATAAATACCAAATTGAAGTTGTTGGTGTTGTGCATTATTTCCTGCACCAATAGATGTGAAATCAGCTTTGAATCTTAATGTCCATTTATCATCTGATGTTGAAGTTAAATCATAGTAAATTTCCTCATCATTACTAGTGCCTGTCGCACTAAATGTTATTGTGTTGCCTGACTTTGTTAGTTTAGATGTATCTGCCGACCAATTTGTTGTTCCATTAGTTGCGTTTAATGTTGAAACTGTCGGTATATCTGCCGTAGAACTTCCTTGCCATCTTCCACCTGATAAAGCTTCAACCATTGTGAGTTCCCTCACGCAATTTGGACTTCTTGTGTATCGCTTCCGTTTTTGCGTATGATACAGAAAAGTCCATCATTATTCGAATCAATTTCTTTAACGTAAAATCTTGCATTATTTGCTGATGGGTTTGCAGGTTTAGTTTGAACTGTCATGTCATAGTAATATCCTGCAAAGTTATGAACCTCTGTCCAAGGTGTATCTGAACCACTTGCTGCACTTGCCCATTCAGGTAATGTTGCACCACTGTTCATTGTTAGGACTTGTCCTGCTGTTCCTTTTCCTAGTTTTGCTAATGTATTAGAAGCACTTGCATAGAGAATATCACCTTGAGTATATGTTGTTTGATTTGTTCCACCTTTGGTTTCTGCTACTGCTGTGCCTGACCACGTTCCTGTTGCAATAGTTCCTAGTGTTGTAATATTAGCTGTTCCTGCCCATGTGCTAAGTGCTGTATTCTCTACATTGTTTAATGATAAATCTGTTTTAACTTCTGTTGCTGATCTGCCCTCAATTCCATTTGCTGTGAACTTTGCATAATCATCATCTGCTGCGTCTGAATCATCAACTTGTAATGTATTATCATCTGCTATTCCAAAGGTCACACCAATGTCTGATAGCACTTCACTTGCACTTCTTCCTTCAAATGTAGTTCCATCTACTCTAATGAAGTCATTGTCAACAATACCTGAACCAGCTTTTGTGACATTACCTGATGATATGCCAAAAGTTAGACTTGCTTGTTTTCCATCTAATTGTGTTTGTGCATTTGATGATAAAGTATTGATATATTGAAATTCTGCACTTGTGACAGTTCCATCTGCAATCTTAGTTGCGTCTATTCCTGCTGCTGCTTTGATGTTTGCATTTTCAACATTAGTTAAATTGTTTCCTGTTGCGTCTGCGTCAAAAGTTTTGTTAGTAAATGTTGTAGTAGAATCTGCTGTAATAATTCCTGCTTCACTAGGACTTTGGTTAATCCATTTTGATGTTGAATTGTCATAAGCAAGTAGGTCATTATCTGCTATACTTGTAATATTTACGTCACCAATATCATTTAGAGAATTGACTACACCACCACCATATTGCACCCATTCCTTGTTTGAACCGATAGTTCTACACATTAAGATTAATGGACTTGTTGTGGATAGTGTTTCATTTGCTGCTGATAGTAGTCTAATCTTTCCTGCACCACCACCTGCGTCATGTGTAATAGTGACAGATGTTGCAGTTGATTTTGCTATAAGATAGATAAGGTCAAATTCGTTTGTGTCTGTTGGTGTGATTGTGTTTAATGTTCCATCTGCTTGTATTTCGATTAATGTTCCTGTTGCTGCTATTGCATTGGTTGATATTGTTGCACTTTGTTTTGTAAAGCCAAGCATACCTGCTTCTGACTTGTTGTGTGTTGCGTTCCAAGCATTAACTGAAACTTGTTTAGAATTATCGTTTGAACCTGTTGCTGTGACGGTATGTGTCGTAGCACCATAGCTTGTTCTAGCCAAGTGTTATCACCCTAACGTCAGTGTCCAAGTGACCTGTAATGTGTCCCCACTTACTAATGCCACAGATGTAAATGTGGCTTCGTGACCTAGTGTTCCTGATGAAGCTGCATTTAGGATTCCACAAAGCTGAACTGCTGAAAATGTTGCACTTGCTGTAAATGTTTTAACCAAAGTTGTGACGTTTGTTCCTGAATTATGTGTAGGACTAGAAATTGCTCTTGATAATCCACCTGAATTAATCTCACTTGCAACTGATGTATGAGTTGCATTTGCACCACTAGAATTTTCTGACAATGCTATGAAATTACAACCTACACCACCTGCACTTGTGTTAGTATAACATTGTGCGTGGAAATAGTCACGTCCTGCATTGGTCAATAAATTATGTTTATTTTTACAAAGTATCTGTTCGTTTTCTTTTCCTGCGTTTTTAATTACTGTGACATAACCATGTATTAGTTCATGTTCGTGTGTGTCATTACCATGATTAACTGAATAGTCAAATGCGTCACCGTTGTTGATATTCTCAATTAAGCTCATTGTTCTTTGCACCCCTTACATACAACATTAGGATATGTTTTACCGTTCTTTAGTTTGCCTGTCCAATTAAGTTTTGTTGGTTCACCACAAATAATACATTCGCCTGTGCCTGTGTATGTTTTTTCTACTTTACCAAGATGTTCTATCCATTCTTCAATAGTATTGCAGGAAAAATCATTTTCAAAATCTTTGAATGTGCCTTCCATGTGGTGTGTCATATCAATAATCAATTCCTTTAGGGATATGAGAACTATTCAAGAAGTGGATCACTTTTCAATGGTTCTGTCCTATATGCTCTCTTTACTGCTACTCTTTTGGTTCTGTTTGTTGGATCTGCTGTGAGTATGTTTACAAGTGTGTTGAATGTTTCCTTGTATTTCTCATCATAGAATTTTGCTGCTTCAAAGTTCTGTTTACGTGCCATGTAAAGACTTGCAACGTATTGGTTTGTAGCTTGTTGTGCTGTTGTTAAATTTCCACCTGTTAGTGGTAAAGCTTCTGCATAAGATGTCATTTGATTAGTAAAATATTGGTCAGCTTTGTTTCCAAGCTGTTCTAAGATACCGTCCTCACTTTCAACATTTAATGGGACATTAAGCAAATCTTTTGTGTCCTGTAAGACAAAATATGTAAAAGCCATTACTGTTCTGATTCTGCCTTTTCTATTTCTGCTTGTGTCATTTCTCTAAGGGTTTCAGTGTTTCTGACGTTAGTGTTTCCACCACCTTGAAATGATACCTTGATGTAGTAATTTGTATAATGCAAATCTATTACCTGTTAAGTTCTTTTCCATAAACTCTGTTCCTGTCATAATAACATTGGTTGATTACAAAGTTAAAGAGAACTAATAAAAAAAGAGAATATGAATTAGAAGTTTCCTGCTAATTCGTCTAATGCTTCTTTTGTCAAACCGTATTGTGATGGGTTTATTCCCATATACTTTATGATTTGACTTGCTCTCATCATGCTGAACTTACAATACCAACCTGATGTTTCACCACAATCGCTGCAATAAACACCGTCAGGATAATGAAAGCGTCCTTCACCTTCTGCTAACTTCTTTTCACAGACGTGACATTCTTCTGTCATTTATGTCTAAACCCTAGTGTTTTACACTTAGCAGCTTCTGTAATGCAAAAGAATACGTGTCCTAGTTCTTCTAGTTTTATAATGTCTTTATGGTCGTCACGTAAGTCTAGTGATAGAAATGCAGGTTGACCACATTCAGGACATTTTACATCTTTTGCTTTGAAGCCACATCTACTGTCAGCACAAATTTGTAATGTCGTCATTGGTTTGAATATTTATGAATACTATTTAAATGTGTAAAAATGGTCAGTTTCACTGTTTAGTTTAAAAAAAAGAAAAAAGGAAAATGGAAATTAATCCAAGTTGTTATACGTCTATGCTGATACACCTGTCATTTTACGTCCTGCGTCATTAGTGGTCTTCAATGGTTGTAAGAATTGTCTAATTACATAACCATCTGCACCTCTGAATGGATCTCTAAATGCTTCTGCAACGGTTGCACCTTCACCTAACAACATAGTTGATTGGTCAAAGAGTGTTGCAACAGTATTTGTGAATCCAACGTCCACTACTGTTTTAACAGTTGGGACTTTTGGTAGGTCGTAAACGTTTCCTGACATTTGTAGGTCGTCAGGTCTTGTTGCTGCATGGATAAACGTGTTTGAAAGATAGTCAGAGATTACTCTTGGGTGAACACACAATACATTTGGTCTGAAATGGTTGTCTGTAATTGTTGAGATTACATCAACTATGTCGTCCAATGGGTTTCGTGCTGAAAAGTCACCTGCTGTTGTCATAGCACCCCAATCACCTTTTGCTGCTGTTGTGAAAGTTTCAATTTCACTAACGATTTGTTCGTTAGCTGCTTTTGCTAATGCACCACTTGCTTGATCAATTTCAAAGCTCAATGGTTCAATAGTTGCCTTTAATCTACTTTCGTCAGATTCGTAAATGCTGACAACGTTTTTCCACAATCTAAGGTTAGCTTGTGTAAAGTTGTTAGATTTCTGATCTGCTTCTTGTAGTTCAGGAACTTTCTTACTAGCAGAGAATTTGTCTGTGATTGGCACGTTGAGTTGTAATTTTGGAACAGGAACTCTGCGTACAGCGTTGATTGCTGCATAGTCACGCCATTGTCTTCTAATTACTTCGTCCAATAGTTGGATTACAGTAATGTTTGACAATGATGTTGCGTCAATGTTTCCTGAACGATAATCACGTTCTGCCTGTCTAAATGTTTCATAATGGATTGGTTCAATTCTTCCTTCGCCCATTTTCAATTCAGGATTGAGTTTTGCGATAGGTGTCATTGATTGATCTCTACTGAAATCAACACCGTCCTTATCGTGGCTACCCATGTAGAATTTACGGTTGTATGGGGAATAGGTGATTGCTACGTTATTTCGTGCCATCTAGAATCCTAACCTCACTATGATTGTGTCGCCATCGGCTGCGTCTGTTGGTTCTGCTTCTTCATTTTCATGACCAATATATCTTCCCAAGTGTGTTTCTGCTGCAAATACGCCTGTTGCTGCAACACAATCAGAATTGTTGTCTGCCTTTACGGCTTCGCCAACTTTGATTGCACCACCTGCTTCGGTGTAAATGTAGGTATTGCCAACTGCACATCTAATTTCTTTGTCACCTGCTGAACCACTAGAGTTGTCAACTGTTTCAAGAGCAATAAAAATTCCTCTTGCAACTGTTCCAACTGAACTAGTTGCTGCAACTGCACGTCCATTAGCGTCAAGTGCTATTGCTTTACCTGCTGTTAAACTTGTGGAAGCTGCCACATTAAATGATTGGACTTCGATACCTGTCGATCTTGCCAATGCACCTTTAGTTGCTACCATTTTTAATCATACCCCTCGCTTATCTTTTTGAAAATAGAATCGCCTTTAACAGAACTATCTACACTTGCTTGTCTTACAGTAAATCTTGGTTGAGATTTTGCTGATACAATGCCTTTGTAGTTTTCTGCTAAGTCGTGTAATGTGCTAATGTCTAGTTTTGCTAGTTTAGCATATTCGACTTGCTCATCAATTTTTCCAAGTTGAGATTTTGCGTCTAGAATCTGATCAATTAATGGATCAACTTCTGCTGATTTGACTTTGGCTTTCAAAGCTTTTAACTCTGATTTCAATGATCTTACTTGGCTTCTTAGGGAAGCTTCTTTCTTATCATCTTCATCTTCGTCAGCGTCTTCTTTTTCCTCGTCTTCATCATTTGCTTTAGACATTTCCTCTTTGTGCTTTTTTTCTTCGTCTTCTGCTCTCTTTGCTCTAGACTTTTTGGATTCTTTATCTTTAAGATATTCTTCCTGTCTGTCTGTCAAATCGAGTTTGTTTTCGTCTTCTGCTTCATCTTTCTCGTCTTTTTCTTCTGCGAAAAGATTTCTTCGTGTCATGTCTTGACTTTCCTTAATTTTTTTGGGCTTATGAGAAGTATCTTTTTTGTATTCATCTTCTGTCACACCTATCTGCTTCTTCTTTAGCAGCTTTTCTTCTGTAATATTGTCTAATGATTCCTGTGAGATATTGGCATTTTCTGATGTATCAGGGCTATTTTCTTTCTCAATGGTGTTAGATTCACCACATTCTGAATAACAAATGGCTAATGCCTGTTCATCTAATTCTGTGCCTGATTCAACTTTCTTCTTAATACAGCGTTCTACACACTCGTTTGCTGCTATGATAAACTCTTTTTTCCCTGCCTTTATTGTGGTAAATCTGCCACACTTTGACCTACTTGCTTGAACTCTTGATAATTGTGCTAAGCAGGTTTGTGAACCACCTGCACACTTTCCTTTAATCTCTGCCTTGTCAACACCGTATGCAGGATCTTTTACTGCTGCTACGTGTGCTGCTTCAAATGAAGTAATAATAGAATTACCATCACGATATTCCTCGTTGATGTTATCAAATACAATACTTGGTGATACAAAATTAACGTCACCTCTTTTCAAAATTTCTGCTGCCTTTGGGTTAGTAATCTCTGCTAGTCCCCATGCCTTTCCTGTTCTTTTCTCTATGCCTACTTGGATAATATCACCTACTCTGTATTTTTCCTGTTGCACCATTAAATCATCACCACTTGCTGCTGTTGGGTGGTCAAAGTCAGGTGTCAATACAAATGGTTTACCAATAAAGGAATTAAGATGTGAACGTAATGCTTTCTCTGTGACACCCCATCTGTTTAGGTTAAGGGAAGCGTCTAATAGAAAAAACTTGATGAAGTATTTATCATCATTCTCGAACTCGATTAATGCCATGCTATAAAATCCAAATCTACTATTAAGAGAACTATACCTGTGGCTATACCTGCACCTGCAAATGTTGCTAATGCGTCCATAATGTCAGGCTTTCCATGTCCCATATTATCAATCAGTTCCTTTCCTACACCGAAAAAGAACCCTGACAATATCATTGGGAAATATAATACGCCCATAATGCTTAGGGCAAATCCTACAATAAAATGGGCTAGTTTATCATTCATATTTTGTTTAACCACTTTCCAATTAATTCTATACTTGCGTCCTTGTATGGATAATCAGGTATGTTTTTTTGCCATGCGTCATTCTCTTTCATGGTATCTATGATCAAGTCTAGTTTTTTCTGTGTAAGATATTTTCTATGTTTTAACAAATATTCCTCTCTTTCCTTATCATTGAGTTTCTTTGATGGCATACCTCTTTGTTTTATTCTGTCACTTGATATGTCTGTGACAATCTGTCCTGTGTCCTTTTCAACATAATAACATCTGCAATTAGGGTGGGTATCGTCAGGGATTACAGGTCTTAATGGATCATCTATGTCAAATTCTAAACCTGCTAATTCGATACAAACTTTATCATCTACCTTGTTATCTCTTTGCGTTGTATAGACTACCTTTGATGGTTTTTCTTCATCAAGGACATCAAACATACTGATTGCATTAACATATCTTGTTAATGCGTTTAGTTGTTCAAGATTCATCTTTCTTATGATTTTTTACTAACTTGTCTATGTTGTCTAATATCTCTAATTTCTTTGCGTCTAATGCTGATTTAATTACCTCACTATCTATTGCCTTTGCAGACACAGGTGTTTGGTTCATGGTCTTGTTGAGTTGTTTATTGACAATATCCTGTGGTGTGTTTACAGGGACATTGACTTGGTTTGGATCAACTTGTGGGTTTGGGCTTTGTGCCAACTCTGTCTTAAATTCTTCCAAGTTTAGTAATTCTAATAATTGGTCGTCAGGCATATTTGGGAATATTCCTTTAATTCTTAATACTGCGTCCACTAGGTCAAACCATGATTCTATTACGATTGGTTCAAACTCTGCTCTTACTCTGACCTTTTCTAATATGTCACCCATGCCCATCTTGCGTAGGTTTCTTTCATACCATTGTTGAGAAACTAAATCACTAATCCATTCACGTCTTGCTTTTACAACACCTTGAACAAAGAACTGAATCTTTCCGATTAATGTAGCCCTGTTTTGATCTTCTTCCCTACCCAATAATGCACTAGGAACTGCAAAGTTTCCAATGATTATTCTTTCGTAGAATGAAGCCAACTCTACCATTTCCTTAATCTTAGGGTTTAGGTCTAATTCTTTAAACTCAATTTCATCATTTGCGTCAACTGTGACAGCATTGAAAGCACCTGAATTTAATGAATCCAATAATGTAGCAGCGTCATTTTCTGCGTCTGCTTTTGTGCGTCCCATACGCTTCAAAATAAACATACCATATCCTGCCCACATGGAAGTAGTTATTTCAGGCATATCATATTCTACAATTCTACGCCATGCTCTTGCTGCACCTACTATTCTTTGCATTTCAGAATAGCCATACCACATAGTTCTACGTCTTGGGCTATCAGGTCTGTTTACACAATATATCATTTCATTAGGCTTTAGTTCATCTGATGGGAATGTGGTAATTACTTTTTCAAGTGACCAATTCTTTTGGTCTAAAAATACTCTGCCCAAATCTCTTGGGTGGATAATCTTCAAAGCCTGTGGTAATCCGTTTCCTTCAAAGGCTATGACACATCTGCCAAATACTATGGTCATTGTGATAGCGTCCTTTAGTTTCTTTTCAAAGTTAATCTTTTCATCATAGTGAATTAATTCGTTTAGTTCATCTTCATATTTTTTAAGTTCTTTAGATTTCTGTTCATCATCTAATCCATGATCATTAATCAGTTCAAATGTTGGTTTGATACCACCACCAAATGTATATTCAATTAGTTTGTCTATTGTTGCACCTGCTACACTAGAACCCCAAGCGTCCTCAAAGAACTCTAAGTCTTGGTCAGTATATGGTGGGTTGGAATACATATTGAGCATTTTATTTGCGTCTAATCTCTTGGAAGCAGAAGCGTATGTTCTTGGAACTATATCAGGATAAGTTTTCTTTGAGATAGTTCTATGTGCATTACTCTTGATTGTTGCTGCTTTTTTAGTAGTTTTTTTTGTAGTCTTTTTAGCTACCATATAGGTAAAAATAAAAAAGAAGGATAAAGAGAACTAACTTAGCCCTCTAATTCCTTATCACATAGATATTCAATAATTCTATTGCGATTAGGTAATCCTGAAATTTTGTCTTTATTTTTGCTTCTAACCCTCTCTAATTTCAGATATACTTTCTTACTAAGGTTGAGCTGATTTCTTTCTGACATAGTATTCCTAAAAATACAGGCTATATAACGTTAATTATACACATAAATACACACATATTCTATTTCATTTATGCCTGAACAAGAAAACCTGCTTGTTGAAAAGACTACTATTGTCAAGAACAATGAAACATTGAAGATAAAGGCAGTTCCTTTTGCTAAGGGACATAGACTTGAAGTGCAGTTAGCAATCAATCCTGACAATCCTATGGATTTGGATAAGACTTTGCTACCTCTTGAGAAATCAGTAGTCAGACAAGCAGTTGCAGGAATGACCAAGATTGTCGAAGCACCTCTATCAGAGGGTGGCTTAGGTAGTCATATTATCGTTGATGAGTAATCATCAACTTTCTTTTTTTTCTATTTTCTCTTGTTGTGCTTTTATCTGACGCATTTTCCTTTCTCGTTTTTTGTCTAGTTTGACCAAATCTGCCACTAATCTATCAAATCGAGCTTGTCCGTCAGGTTTCATCTTTCTTCATTTCCTCTTGTTCTTCTATCAATACCATAGCCATTACGCTTATTTTTCTAAATGTTGTGTGGTCTGCTTCTGTAATTTCTTTTCCACCTGCAAATGCTAATTCAAACCATGCCATAATTTTCTTGTAGTCCTTTACCTTTAATGAAACGTCAACACTCATGGTCTATACACTTCCCTGCTTAATGATGTCAATCCATGTGGGACACCTGTGCCATACACATCTTCTTCCTGTATTGTGAATTTTTTACTAGCTACTGTCTGTTTCTGCATAAATCCATCTGCGTCTTTGATGAATGACCTGCCAATAAAACACGCTAACATTAGTGCCATTACAGTATCATCATGTTCTGTTCCCTCTGCTCTGTATGACACATTACCTGCTTCTGTGATATGTTCACTAAATATTGCTATCTGCCTTTTCAATTCCTCTACGTCCTTGTTGGTTGTCTTTGGGAACTTTATTCTGTTCTGTTGGAACATTCTCGCCATAAACCATACCATCTGATTCTTTGGCATAACCCTGCCTGTGTTGATTTTAGATTGGTCTTTAGTTTCTCTAGTGGTGAATGTTGGTATTACATTAGGGATATGGTGTCTATACTTTAGTTCTTCAAAGACGTGTTCACCTGTGTTGTTAATCTCTACCACATAGTAGTTGAATGGTTTCTCATCATGTATCTTGGATATTAAATTCTCTACCTCTATGTATTTTCTGCCAAGCCATGTCTTGACACCCAATACGTGTATGTTATTATTCTTAATCTCAATTCCTACAAATGCAAAACTATCTCGCATTTTACCACTGTCAATTCCTGCTATTCTCATTTTACACACCTACGCAAGTATTGAAGAACCAATTTGTAAACCAATACCAACCACCATCATTACATATCAAAATTTAGCACCACAACCTTTGCAAGTAGAAAATCCTTTACTTGCACCGTCATTCTTTCCCCATGTCCAATTCCAACCCTGTGCCTTATTGCATTTAGGGCATGGTTGTATGCTCATTCCTTTTCTACCCACACCCATTTGCCTTCTTTCTTAGGCTTTTCAGTTAGGGATAACAAGTTGTATGCGTTGCATAGTTTGTAAACTAATTTAGTCCTCTCAACACCTTTGAGTTCAGAATAATACAACTCTCGTTTTAGGTCGTCTATTATGTCCTGCATTTGTTGTCTGTCAGGAACTTCCCATTCAGGTTCATTGAATGGATTATGGTTCTTTAGCCACTCACCTATCATCATTTACACCTATCAGTTTTTCCAATATTTCGTGTTGGATTCCTATGGTTTCTTTCATGTAATCAATCTCTTGTTGTTGTCTTTCAAACAAGTCATGTAATGCTTCAATAGACTTGGCGTTAGCTTCTTGGGCTATTGTTATTTGGAACAAGCTTGGTAAATCGTCCTCATTTATCTTCAATATTCCTCTACCTCATAGTCTTCTGTGGATTCGTTAGTAATAACACCAAAGATACTATTTCTTGCACTCGTAAACTGACATCTATATTCTTGGTCAACGTCTATGTCTGTTCTCTTTAGTTCCTCGTCCATTTCCTCTTTAGTGTAAATCCACCCTATTGCGTTTGTGTAGTCATAGTGTAGTTTCTTGTAATCATTCTCGCTTATGCTTATCTCATAGAAGAATCCCCTCTGTGAACGTGGGGTTGATACTAGGAACAAGTCTGATTTGTTTGTCATGACGATTGGTTCTACTGCGTCTAATACGACACTATCATCTACCAAGCCAAAGTGTGCAGCTTCGTCAATTAGTATAGCCTTAATCTTTGTATCACCACGTATGGCTTCTGAATTACTAGGCAATCCCTCTATTTCTGTGCCATTCTTTAGCTTGATGAGTAGGTCATTTGAATTACCATCTACTGTTTCCTGTATTGGTTTGAATAGTTGTCTAAGCCTACCCATTACCTTTTTTGTGGTCTTTTCCCTAGTTCCTGCAATAATCATTATCCTTCCTGATTCGTACTTGTGAAAAGCTTGATACTGTATTATCCTCAAACATATCTCTGTAAGCCCTATCTGTCTGCTCTTGTTTACGTGAAATTTTAGATGTTTATCTGATAATGCCTGTTTAACCAAATCATCTTGATGTGGCATATACTTCATTGGCAGTAATGTGGCAGGGTGTTGTGGTAATCCTACCCTATGTGAGAAACAACAGTTAGGCTTTTCATTGATATTACCACAGAAGAATTTTAGTTTCTTTAGTTCAGCAGATATGTCTTCTTCTACTGCGTCATGATCAGTTTGGAAGCTTGGATATATGTCCTGTATTTTGTATTCCTTTTTGTGTGTCATGTTCTATTACTTCCTGCGAAGCAGCATAATAAGTGGATAACAGTGGTTGGATTGCTACTATACTGTCTAGTATTTTTTGTCTTTTAGTAGGATCTGTTTCTGCATGATAGTTTTCCCATGAGAACTTCATAGCTGTTTCTAGTTGGTCTATCCTTTCTAGGTGTTGTTCCCATAGCCCTTGCTTTTGTAATTCAAACTTACGCTTTTCAGTAGTTGATTTTAATTTGCCCTTGATACGGTAGAACTTTTGTCTATCCATCTTTTTCTTTCTCTTGTTAGTTTCTTGGTGGTCATGAATCCATTCTAATGAATCTGCTTCGTTTAATCTCATCACCATTGTCTGCATGACTAAAATTTCAGTATCATTTAGTGCCATTTTTTACTCACAAATTCATACTTTTTGTATCAAAAAGGAACTAATAAAATAAAAAAAAAAGAATTCGAAGATTAAGTGTAATCTTCTGGGGATTCTAACTTGCTCTGTCGTTCTTTGAGTTTTTCTTGTGCTATTGTAGCTCTGAAATTTTCCTCATGTTTTTTATATCTTGGAAGTGTCCAACGTATATCCATTGGGTTTCTAAGCATTTTGCCATAGACATATTCATATCCATGACATACAGGACAACCAAATGATGGACTACCTATTCTTTGGAAGCAGCGTCCACAGTTGACAGTATCTTTTTCCCTAAAAATATCTACTACTTCTGGGTTTGCCACCTCTCTTGTTTTGACTAATGGCATGTCGCATTGAGTGCATTCGCTTGTGTTATGTTTATAACAGTAAGCTGGTTTTTCAACCATTTTGTATTCTACTAAATCTGTGTAGGACAAAATATCATCTTCTTTGTATGATTTGTTGCCTGTCAACACCTTAGTCATTTTGGTTTCTGAATCGTGGACTTGGCTTTTATGCTGTGCTATTACAGCGTCACGTTTTCTTTTGGCTTCCTCTATCATTCGAGCAGCTTCATAAGGATAGTCTTTTTGATATAGGTTGTCACGCTTTACACCACAGCAGAAGCAAGTGCAGTTTTTTCTATGTCCCTCTAGAGCATAAGGGTATAATTCCCTTAATTTCTTACGAGTTATCATTTTCATTAATTACCCCACGAATGTAGTATTAATAAAGGTATTCATAGGTATTCATGTTTATATAGCCCTTGTTTGTGGGGTAGTTATGGTAAACCCAAACAAAGTCATTGTAGGCTTGAGTGCAAATGAAGTCAACCAATTTGTAAAAATTGTTGATGATAAGTGCAGAGCTGATAATGATTCAAACCGTAAAGCAGCAAGAAGGGCATTACGCAGAACAGTTGGTTCAAGTGGTGTTTCTCTTAGAGAGGAAATATACCAAAAAGCAAACAAAAGATTTGGTGTAAGCGATTACCACAAAAACAGACAACTAAAAAAGAAAAAGGAACAATACATAGACAAAAAATTGTTTGAATTTATCAACAAATTCATAGCAGAAAATAAAACACAAGCCCAAAAAGACAGACAAGAGTTGTTATACACATTAAGAAATGTGCAAACACAAATGCAAGTCCCTATCCTTGCTGAAAACAATAGAGTAGTTATAATACCATAGCTACTCTATCTTTTCTTTTTTATTTTTGCATAAATCATCATGGCTACTGAAATCATTGGTATTACTTCAATCATGTCCACGCCATACAGGAAAAAGTCTAGCACAGGATTAATGTGGCTAATCATTCCCATTTCTAAGTAAAGGTCAGCGTTCCATACCATGTGTGGTATTTGTATGTAAATTATTACTGCCATGACAACAAGTGACTTTGTGGTATGTCTTTCATACCATGTCCAAAATCTGTCCCAAGTGTTCACTTGAATATTCCCCATGACCATAACAGTATTTCAATTATTTTGTTCATCTACAATCACTAATCAATCCCTCTACATAATCACATTGGTTGGGAATCCAACTAGGTCTTGGATAGCCAAATCCATCTTCACCGTAAATTTTGATTAACATTTGTATGTCTTCATGTTGAACTGACTTTGTTGTGTTTTTCCAAATCTCTAATGAGTGATACATGATAGACCTTTCTTGACATTGACCTGCCAAGCATGATGGATCATGTAAGTAATAATGCCCTAAACCTAATCCATGTCCAAACTCATGTAGCACTATATTTCTAATATCAATCATGTCCAAATCTTTTGGTTGTAATGTTAGATTCACTTTACTGTCACCACCTATTGATATTGTAATTTTCTGTGGTGGATAAGCTTGTGTGTATGTTGTGATGAAAGAATACTTGTGGCTACTATGTGAAAAATCAAATCCTGTTGTGCCAAGTGATGAATCACCACTCAACTGATCAAATGTTAAAAATATATCACATTCAGGAAAATCTCTAGGTGTTTTTTTATCATGTGTATGAAATGGGTATTCATATATGGGAAAATCCCAATCACCATCTGTCGCTTGATTAAGTTTTAGTTCCCATTCCCAAATTGCTGAACGAGTTATATCATACATATACGGATAGAATAATGGTTCTAATTCAGGATTAGGGGACATGATACAAGACACAGGATTATTGGTTTGATATAATCCAAGTGTGTCCATATAATCACCAAATGCTAGTCCCAATAGTCCAAAAATTAAAAGTGAACAAACTACTGCATAGAGTGCTGCGAAAATATACATTTAATCTGCCTGTTTATTGATGTGTTCTAATAGACAGGATTTACACATGGTTTCGTCATGTTCATGACAAGAGCAATCACAAGCCATTTTTTCTTCTCATTAGCCATCTTTTGACAGCTTTGTAAATTCTAGGATTCCATCTTCTTTTGCCATACTTGTCTGTGATTCGTTTAATGTCATATTTGTTAAGATGTAGTTGTCCATTGTAAGACCACCACATTACTGACTTGCTATTATTTGCGTCATGAGTTAGTCCCAAAGAATGTCCTATTTCATGGATAAGGACGTGAACCATATTCCAAGTCTTGATTGTAGTTCTTGTGCCAAATGGGTATTGCATTGGATATGCTTCATGTGCGTTTACAGGGTTGCCATTTAATGACCAAAGATAGTCTTCATTGAATACTATTTTTCCTGCATGGCTTGTTTTAGGATAATAGGCATAAGCCAATGTGCCTTTTTTTAGGTGTTCATCATTTTCGCTTTTGACGAAATTAATGTAAATGTCAGGGGTTTGATTTCCCCTGACACTCTTTAATTTTAAAGGTATTTCAAAATTCCATGTTGACATGGCTAAATTTACTGCCTTTGTTTCTAATGCTCTACCTTTGATGTCTTCACTATCAACTTGTAAAGCATAATAGACAACCTGTTTGTCCCACTTGTGCTTCCAATGTGCCTGATCTTCCTCTGAAAACTCTAGTTCACCATTGTTATCACGAACATAACAAATTGCCATTAATATAAAATAAAAAAAGAGAATAAAAGAAAAGTTGGTGTCACATTAAGGCTTTAACCTTTTTCATATCTTCTTGCAAACCGTAGTTTGTGGAATATTTTTCCATATACTTTTCTATGGTGTCAATGCTCATTTTCTCACCTGTTGGTTCGAGCTCAACACCGTTGTGGTCGCCAAAGTAAATGTCATTCTCATGAACATTTTCTTCCAAGCCGTAGATAGAGTATCTACCCTGTCGTTTTTCACCTATTGGTTCTTCAACGACTTCCTCAACAAAACCTCGTTTGTTGTAGGTCTTATGATACCATTCGGCTTTGCATACCACAATATCACCTACTTGATAATTTGGCATATCAAGAGATAGTATTTTTCAGTATATATCCTATTCGTTCCTATGTTTTATCATATCTGCACTTGCTATTCCTAGAATGGCTATGATTGCTGCTGCAAAGATGTCAGGGCTAATCTTGTCGATTGTGCCACCTAATGCAACTAAGCCTGTTCCACAAGCTAATGCTAGATATCGTAGTTTTCCTGTGTCCATTACCAAAATGCTACCCACTTGAACTTAAGAAGTGGTTGACGCATTTCCATAGCAAGGTCTTTTCTGACCATCATGTGGTCAAACCAATCAGCAATATCTATGCCTAGCATATCGCCTTTCTTCATGTCTTTTGGTAAAACAACTGTCAAAGTCTTAAACCAATTAAACTCATCAATAATTTTTTTCATTTCAGGATTGACATTATTTGTCATGTGTTTTGGGGTAATACTGATAAGTTTTGCAACTTTAGCCACATTGTATGTGGTTTCTTCCAAGATGTATGCCATAAGTTTCTCAAATTCCCCTACCTTTTGGCGTTGATCTTGTTGTTTTTCAGCATGAATCATTTTAGCTTCTGCTGATTTTGTGTCTTCATTAATTTTTTTACACATATCTTCTGTGTAAATTTGTTCCAATGTTTCTGCGATTGGTCTATAACGATAATATTTTTTCACTTGGTCTTCTAACAATGCACCCATATCTTTACACAGATTAGCTTGTCTGATTAGCATTTCAGTGTGTGGGTTTGCATAAGGATCAATTTCTTCTTTCTTTTGTTTTTCTTTAATGTTAATTTCATAATGTGCTGTATCAGGTTCTTGTTCTGTTTGTTGTTCTGCAATAGTGTAATGTTTTCCAAGTCTAATCATGTCACCACACTCACAAACTTTTTCAAACTCATCACCAACAAAATTATGTTCATGAGCTCTCACAGAGGTAGAGCTAAACTTAGTTCCAAATTCACTGTGTTTTTCTTTTTCTGAAAAAAGGTCATAAAATCGTTCATTCCGAACATACTTTATGCCATTTTCTATAAGTTTGGCGTTGATATAAGTAGCAAGGTCTTTTAACTTTATACCATTAATCAACCCTGATTTGACCAATGGACGTGACACATCAATGAGTTCCTTAACCATCTCTGTCTTGGTTTTGTAATCTCTATCACTAACATCTTGCAGTTTAGCAATTAGTGTATCATGATGTTGTTTTAGCTCATCTAAGTTATCGTCCACTACATGACATAAATAACAGCATAATAAATGGTTGTGCTAATCAGAACAATCAACTTCGCCACCACACTTGAAGCATTTTTGATGGCATGGTTGAATATCTACTAAATCAGCACCACATCGCATACATACTGTGTACGTGGTATTTTCGAATATTTGTGAAGACATCTGCTTCCAATAGGTAGCCCAACATTATAAGGGAAGTATGTTAGAAATAAAAAAAGAAAAGAAAGAGGTTAGTAAGATACTAATTCACCATTACCATCTTGATAACAGTGTTGTCCTGCATTTATCCACGATTCTTGGCATGGTTTACAGAAAAAAATATCTGCCTCTTTAACGAACATACAATCTGATGATTTTTTGTATTCACCACATTGATGGCATTTGCATACGTGTTTGTTCATACTTAGAATAAACAAAGTTTGTTATTAAAGGTATTCATTCGAATACTTTTTTTTACATAATGTATGTTATGTGTCAACATAAAGTGGTTTATGTCAGAAAATCAAGTCCTGTTCGAACCACATCATGCGTTTTATGAGATTATGTTCCTGTTCTATGTCAATATCTTCTTCCGTATCTGTTATGATTTTATGAAAAACTTCATGTGATAATGTTGAAAGAATGTTTGGTATGCACTCTGAATGTGGTCTTAGATAAATTGCAATTCTGTTTGTGTCCTCAAAATATTCACCATAGGTTGAAACATCATCTTCTGCCATTAAGATGAAATCAATTTTTACTGCACCTTTCATGATTCTCGTTATTTACGGTAGTATAACTTTACTTTTCTTGCATTAATTATTGTGTAGTCTTCATGCCCTAACATACCTTTTTCATACAGATATTGTAATGCTTCCCTAGTTCTTCTGATGTTAGTGTCTGCAAAATCCTTGTCTTTGATTAGTTCTTTGTGAACCAACTCACAATAGAATTTGTATCTTGGTGGTAATTTTTCAACTAACTCTATGGTCTTATCTTTGATAGTTTTCTTGCTGTCAAACTTAGCCCATGATGGTATTTCATAAACTATTTTTTTAGTCAATTTTCTAGTTCCCCACAAGCTCGGCAATAAAATTTGAACTCTTTAAAGAAAAAATTAAAGTGCCAACTACATTGTGATGATTTGATCAATAATGTTTCACCATTGGTGTGATGTCCACGTCTTCTACAATAGGATTAACGTCAATGTTTCCATTACTTTCAATGATTACTTCTACCATTCCAATGTCAGGCATTATTGGCAATCCATTCTTATACATAAATGGATCAGGTAATTTCCATGCAGGTGTTGTAAATGCTCTAGTGTTTAGGAATCCAACTTCACAATAATAATGAACGTGACTTCGTATCAGGACATCTGTGTGAACCTTTCTGTTGTCGTGGTCAAAGTGTATCTTTACCAATTCTTGTGCAAGTGCTGTTGGTCTGTATTGCCACCATCTTCCAAATCCTACATGATGAGTTGCGTTGAAAACTTTACCATTCACTTCAAAATTAACTTCATAGTCTGTTTTACCTGAACCACCAAATGCCCTGTAATTATCTGCGTTCAGTTGTTTTGCTGTTATTTCCTCAAAGTTTGTTCCGTCCAAATCTACATGATATGGTGAACCTCTAGTCATTAGCATATTCTCGTATGGTATAATTTTGATACATTTTTCAAAGTCATTAATCTGATCGCCATAGTGTGTTGTCCAAACACCCCTACCTAATGAACGTCTATTACCACCGTCAATAGGTTCGCCATTGACAACAAAGACTTTTGGCTTTTTTGTGATTTTGTCAGGTATCTGTTCAAAAATTTCCCATAAAGCTTTTTGCTGCTTTGTTGGGCTAATTGGTAAACCGTCCTCTCTTTCAGGATTTGGGCTACATACAGAATACAAGCTTCCACAATGAAAATCAGAACCTATCAAAACTGACTTTGAAGATAATGACCTGCCTAGAATTTTCATAACCCCATCTGACGTAAGATGTTTTTTATCCATATACGTTGCAAGTTTCTTTTCAAATGCTGATTGTTTACTCATTATTACCACCTTTCAATAGGGCATAGATTTTCTTACTTTTTGGTGTTCTTGGTTTTGTCCTAAGCTTTGTTCCACAACATTCACACCTTAGTCTATCGGTATCAAAATAAACCCTGCATATAGAACAGAATTTTTGTCCTAATGCGTATCGTAATCTATTTGACGAACCACCTGCTTTTTTTCTAATACAAATTCCCTTGCAAATGTTAGACATCTATTTTTCCTGTCAATGCTGCGTGAATATAGTCATATTCTTTTCTAAATGTTAAGTCTTTGTCAAACAGTTTTTCAGCTCTTGATAGCCATAACACGCCCATCTTATCTATTTTCTCGTTCATCTTTCTTTATATCACCTATTGCTACTATTTTTTGAATAAATGAAAGAACAATAAATGCAGACAAGTCACCAAAACAATTTTTGAATCCTGTAAATTTTGCTAGTGTTTCATTTATTGTAAACCATAACAATCCTGCTCTAGTATATCTTCTGTTTCTTTCCCTAGTCTTTGCTTCTATTGATGATTCGCTGTCACAGATACCATGTATTGCTTCCCCATCTAATTCAATGTAAACGTCCTGTCCTGCCACCTGCACAACAATATCGCAATTATTAATCTGATAGTGTTTTTTGTCAAGATATATCTTACGAACTGCCATATCTTGCTCTATTACCCTACCACAACGGTTGCAAAAGACCAAGAAAACGTTGCGTTTGAATGGAAAATGTAGTTCTGCCAAAGCCATGCAGATTTGGTCAAGTTTTTCATCATCAGAGTTTCTCTCTGATTTTCTTTGCTTACTGCGAATTATTGATTTTTTTCCTTTCATTCTGCCATCAAACATTCAGGACATTTCTTTTTTAACTTATGATTAGGTTTCAGAAGTTTACCACATTTTGAGCATGGAACGTCCATGATTTAATCACCAAACATCTGCTTCATTTCAAAATCTCTTGAAGTTGTTATTCTTCTGTAAATAATCCACACACTAGGATATGGTGAACTCTGTTCACGACCATGTTTGTCTAATATTACATCACCGTTATTGTCCAAAAATTTTACTCTACCCTTGATAAAGTGATATTCTGCTTTACCTTCCACATAGTTATGCCACCATTTTGTATCTGTTTTAGCATAAACTAGGATTAGTAAATCTATATTATTTTGCTTCCATGAATGATATGCCTTACGCATGAACTGTTCTACCTTACTATATGGTGGATTTAGATACCCACTTTCATTCCATGTTTGTAATAATGAATTGTCTTTTATGGTATAAAATTTATCACATAAATGATTTACTTTACTTGCAGCATAATCTACTTTTGGGCTAATCTTAAATTTTTTTGAAGCTTCGAAAAATAATAGTGGTGGTGTCCCATACTCGTCATTCACCTTTATGTTCATTAAATGTCGTGTTGCTTTAGTCATGCTTCATTATTAGCCTATGGAATGTAAGTTCTATTAGACCGTCCTGTGTGTCAATGAAGTATTTGTTGCATTTTTCACAATTCATGAACTTTAATCCTATGTCTGTTTTTACGCTTATGAGCTAAACAATTTTTACAAATTAGTGAATCAGCTAGACTTGAAACCATCTTTTTATTATTACATCTAACACAAAATACATAGGTGTAATCACCAAATTTTGGTAAACCCCTTCCTCTACATTTTATACAAAAATAATATTTGATAGAATATTTTGTTTGACGCTTCAATTCAAATGATGATAATTTTCTTCCACAATCTGCGTTCACACAAATATCAGATGATTCTATTCCTATTGAATGTGGCATATTATACACCCTTTGGTTTAGTCTTAAGAGGTTGTCGGTTGGCTACACCACATTGAGGACAAGTCACATCTGATAGTTTAACCTGTCTGAAACAATTCCTGCACCATCTTTTCTGTGTCTTGTCTTGTGTTGCGTGTTTAGTTCTATGCACAGTTTCTTTCGGTTTACCATAATCACCTGCTGTAATCCATACACCAATAGTATCTTTAGTATCTACGGTATCTTTAGTATCTGTCAACTATCATCATCTTCCAAATAGAAAATAAGATGTTCCTTTTTGATATGTTCTTGTAATTTTGATATTTTCATAGGGGTTCTTTTATCCCATGAACACCATTTACACACTCTTTCTTTTTCAGGTTCTTCTAGCTTATGCACCTGACATTCATGTGGTCTTCCTTGTCCTTGATGAAATAATCGCCATTTACCTGTCATTTCATGGTAATCCCTATCCCATACTAACTCATCAGATTCAAAATTACAAAACTTACACTTTACCATACTATTCCCTTTTTAGTGGGTATATGTATAAACTTCCTTTAGGAAAAAGAGAGAGAGATAGAGAGTAATCATAATAAAATTTTCTTTCTTTCTTATCATAGGTAATGGAAGGGCATAAGTCTAAGAGCATTGGTTTGAGTTTGAGAAACCATGCAAGTGATATGCCTGTTCTATCTAATAGGTTAGCAGTTGTGATTCCTCTCTCTCTCTCTTTTTTTATTTCTGCTTCACAAGTCCAACACTGTTGTTTCCATTTGGTAGTGTTGAGTTTCTTCTTAAGTTCCTCTGCTTTGCGTCTTTGTTTCTCTGCAACTGTGATAACGTCTTTATCAAAAATTGTTTTACCTGCCATTCTTTTTCTTAAGAACACCTAGTATATCTAAGGCTTCATGGGTTATTTCTTGACCATCTAGTGTACGAAATTTGAGCTTTCTATTATCTGACCATGCTATCAATAATGTCATTTGCCATTTGTTTTTACAAGCTTGAAGTTCTTCCCTTTCCTTTGGTGGGACATATCCGTTCTTTTTTGCCTGTATTCCTATGGTTTGATTAAACCACCCTGTTTTTACAAATGGTGGGATTGCTGTGACATCTGTAAGACCTTTTGACTTTGGTGAACGTATTACAAAATATCCAAGTTTTCTGAAAAATGCTACTACCCTCATTTCAAAGCGATAGCCTATCAGGTAGTTCTTATTGACCAACCCTTCTAAAATCCTCATTATGACAGGAACATCTACAATGCTTGTCACATTTCACATTAACACAACTCGTACATTTTAGTTTCAACCATAATCAGCTCCACATTTATCACATACATAAAATTCATGGTAATCACCATCATCATAATACCTTCTCTCAACTAACATTGGTATCTTACAGTGTGGACAATCTGCCATTATTTTTTTCCTTCTCTGCATACCATTTTGAAAATGCTTCCATTTCTTCACGATATATGTTAAAGTTTCTTTTACCCTGTCGTTTTTCATCTGCCCATTCCCATTCACACGTTGCATGGATATCACTACCACATGATTTTCCACACATTGGACACATTTTAGGATAAGTCATTTCAATGTCTTCCCACACTTTAGACATCTTTTGACGTGTTCAGTGTCCCAATTCTCATGGCAGCAAATCATTTGTATTTCCTCTTTCTTGTTTTAACAATTTCTTCATCTTCAACAACCTCATCATCTTCTGCAATTTCTTCTTCTTCTTCTTCTAATGGAATTATGCCAACATCTTTTCCCATTAATGATTCTCTTAAAAGATTATAATCTAATAATAGATATAAAACAAGTTCCTTATGTTTTTTATCTATTTCATTCCAATTTTTATAACTCAATGTTTTTTCAAGTAATGCTTCCAAATATCCTATTTCATCAAATGGCTTTCTTCCACTGTCCATTTCAGTTTTAACTTTGAAGAAAAGTTCAATTAATTTTTTGTAAAGATATTGGTTCTCAACTTTTCCTGCTTCTTTTTCTCTATCGTCAAAATTCATATTCCATACCCTTTATTCATTTCACGTTTGTAAGCTTTTACTAATGCTGTTCGTAAATGTTCATTAGAAAAGCCTGATACTAGAAGAAATTTTTCCATAGCTTCACGAAGTTCTGTATGAGTTAGACATTCTTCGTATGTCGAATTTATGAAGTCGTCACAAATTTTACACATTTTGTTTTACCTCAAGAATTTTATTAGCTTCTTTTAGAACTATTGAAATCTCATTATTTGCTATTGCCAACTTATTTACAAAATTATTTATTGTTCCCATATTAGGTCTATGTTTTTCTTGTCGCATACTCATTAATGAAGATATTACACTACTTAATTCATAATTAGCTTTTATTGCTGATTTAATTAGTGTGTCAGCACCTTCTATTTCTGTGGATATTTCAACTTTCATTGTCAGATTTTTACCTCTCTAGCCTTCTTCTTTGCAGCATAATAGTTTATTGAATCCTTTCGTGTGTATTGAATTAGGAACTTGATTGGTTTGTCAGGATCATGTATTTTTTGGTGACAGTGAAAATGCACATAAGCAATTATTTCAGGATCATAAGATACGTGGTGTTTAATCAGTTTGTTGCCATACCCATCTTGTGGCTTCATAAAGCACACAATGCACATATCAGGGGTGTTTAGGTATCTAGGCATTTGCCCTCACTATTGCCATTGTTTTTTTCCATGATAATGTAGAATGTTTTTTTCCACGTCTTTTGCTTTTTTGTCTTCCACTCATTTATTATCCTTCCTTACTTTGAGTTCTACTAAATCAAATAAATAACTCTCAATACTTTGATAGAAGTATTCTTTATCTTCCTTATTTAATTTTGGCATTTCTAAAATTAATTTATACACTTGTTGTGCCAAAATATTATTATGAATATGAAAATTGTTAAACCTTTTCTTTTTTTTCCAATCAACCCATTTCTTTTTATCATCATCTGTCATAATAATAACCTCTTATCTACCATTGGTGAACCCACATTGTTTTCACCTGCAACCCATTTATTGCTTTCATTTCTTGGTTCTGTTTCCTCTGTGCATAATGAACACTCAAATGTTTTTTCATTACATAGAACACCATGCTTTACACACTTTGGCACAAATCTCACATCTGCTTGTTTGTGAGAAAAAGGGGAAGGAAGACTAGGTAAGTCATTCCCATTTGTTTCCTCTATTCCTTTAACTGCATTGGGCAAAACCGAATTGGAAATGCGTGTTTGAGAACCTTCTGAATGAATAGACTTTGCAGTATTACCCCATGTTTCAGCAGGTTTAGAGGAAGCTTTTTTGAACTCAACAGGGTATGGCACATTACCACCACATTGTATGTAGTTGGTTATCATGTGTCCAACTATCATTCCCTTTTTGTTCACATCAGTTTCGTTCACATAGTCATTGAACTTGTTGCGTAGTGCCATATAGAATATGGCAAATTGGTCTGTGTCGTCACCTAAAGTTTTTTCACAAGCGTCAATCTTTTCCTTTAAGTCAGGTAGGATTGTTGATTGTTCTGCACTTGTAGGTGGGTTGTGGACAAAAATAGGTTTACCCTTTTCATCTGTTCCATTTGTTTTGATATGACCACTACCGTCAGGATTTTTCCAACTTAGTCTTTTGTTGCCTAGATACTCGGATTCTACTGCCTTGATAATGACAGTGATTCCTTTTGAGGCACATTCAGGACAAGGTGTGGTTTCCCCTACGGTTTGTGGTCTTGGCATATAGCCCATAACATTACCTAAGAAATATGGTGTTTATAAATATGCGTATTTGGGTGTATTCCTCTAGTTTCTATTTAATATCAAAGTTTTCAGTTCATCTATCTTATCATACATTCTTCTATGATGGTCGTCAGCACTCTTTGTTTCCTCTACTATTTGCTGTTCTAATTCTGCTATCTTTGCCATAGCCAAATTACTATTCCTTTCTGCACAGGTAAGCTTCTTTGATATGAACCAAGTAGCTGCACCAATACTTGATACGATTGCTATTATGTATGATAAATTTTCTAGCACTATTTTTTACTTGGTTTAGGCTTATTGAGAACTTCTTTAAGTTGTGCGTTCTCTATCTGTAATGCTCTGATTATTTCCTTATCACGTAGCATTAATTTAACATATAGGGATTCTGCGTCATTGTCCATAATTTAACAAAATTTTTACAACTAATTAGGATAACTAATATGCTTCTGCTTTATACCAACCACCATCTGCACGAATCCATATTCTATATTTACCTGAACCTGCACTTGATGATGAATCATACTGAACACCAATACAACCATTTTGATCACCAAACCAACCATCTAGTGTAGTATTAGTTCCTGTGCTTTGTGATGTTGCTGAATCCTTATACCCTGATACACAAGTCAAATCTTTTACTATGCCCTTTGTTTGAACTCTAAGATAATTTCCATTTCTAGCAATTTGACCATTACCAGCAGGATCACTTGAATTATCATTCATAGTTAATGTATTACCTAAAATAATATTATTACCTGAAATCTGTGAATCTGTGATTGACCATTTCAATGAACTGTTAAAATAAAATCTATACTCGTCACCTGTTGGAACGTTAAAGTTTAGTCCTGTCGATAATCCATCAATGTATGAATCATTCGTTCCTGATGAATTGAAATAAACATGACCACAATTTGATATTCCTTCACCACTCATATCTAATGGTTCAAGAGATGTATTTACAGTATTTCCAACCACAAATTTTGAGTTTCCATCTACTCTAAGATAATGCTCATCACTTGACGAATGTGTGTCATAAATTATTCCATCTGTTGAATTTGATATTGTTCCACCACTTGTTGCAGATTGACCAAATTCTAACTGCGTGACATTATCAATATCATTACCTGCCATATTCAAATCTGATGTTGCTGTTCCTACCCAACCACTTGTAGATTCTAAATCAATCACTGTGCCATCTGATTTTTTTACACTAAGATTGTCACTGTTAGTTCCATCTACAAATAGTGTTCTTGTTCCACTTGTAGGATTTGCAGGTGTTGCAGATGAATCATATTGTGCCAATACAAGCTTTGGTTTTCTAGCATTACCACTTGCTATTGTCACATGATCAAAGAAAATTATTCCTGCTTGTGAAATTGACACTTCTTCTTGTGTTCCACGATAAATTTTGAATGTATCACTACTCTGTTCAGGTATTCTAATTTGTAATCCGTATGCAGTATTACTTGTAAATATTGCTTCAATACCATAGTCATTTGCTGTAAGTGCGTCACTTGCACCTGACTTTGCAGCAAATTTTAGCCTATCTACATTTGTAATATCATAGGTGTTCATATCTAGGTCAGTTTCAGAAACTTGGAAAACCCCACCACTAGAACCTGAACCTGAACCTGAAACGATTGAACCACCTTGACTTTGTGTGATAGTTCCCTGACTAGCCAAACTGTATAGTGTTTTATTTTGTTCCTGTTGGTCTTTCAGTTTATTGCCAAATGTTTTTCTCTCTTTTGCTTTACCTGCCATTATGAAAACCTCTTAACACCCAATATCTTGCGAACAAATCCACCACGACCACCATCTGTGCCATTAATAGTATAAGTAATTTTTTTAGCTACTAATTTTATCTTATTTGTTGCTTCACCTGTTCCCTGTTCTGCTGATGGAACTTCAACAACTTGCTCATCTTCTAGGAAAAATGAATCACCAAATCTTAGATTAGCAGGACATTCACCTTCTGTTTCTATCTCAAATGCTTGGTATCTGAATTTTTCAATCTCTAATTGTGATTTTGCGTCCTGTTGTAATTGTGTGTAGTTGGTTGTGTATGGTCTTTCCATGAATATTGGTTCAATATTTCTGCCTGTGACAGTTCCACTAGAAGCTGTTAGTTGTTTTGTAAAGTGTAAATTGTCAATAGATAGCCTAGTTCTTTGGTGGAAACCGTCACTTAATGATACTAATGGGGTTAAAAAGTCCCAAGCATTGTTTAATTGTCCTTCCTCTGCTGCAAATCTACCTACCTTATCATAGGATTCCATACATTGAATTGAAATCATTTTAAGATTTTTCCACTCAAATACCTCTAATACTTCTAGTTCAGGTGTCACTAAATTGGTCACAACATTACCCCATCTTTTTGCTGCTCTTGCTCTGTAAATTTTGAAGCCTGAAATTGGTAATGAT
>VTLG01004081.1_pt1 | contig 40186 bp, 44 predicted proteins | sample 4694571 | NCBI WGS metagenome assembly VTLG01 (sample SAMN12604809, study PRJNA352737) | marine metagenome | biome: ENVO:00000447; feature: ENVO:00000209|ENVO:00000569|ENVO:01000036; material: ENVO:00002151; isolation source: viral sequences binned using virsorter ... | reverse complement strand
TCTGCTGCTGGTGCTGGTACAAGTCCAACTCTCGATGTAACAATCGAAGATTCTGCTGACAACTCCTCATTTGCAGCTATTGCTTCAGGTGCTGTTGCCTTTACTCAAGTAACAGGTACAGCTTCTGCTCAATCAACTTCTGTAAACAAGGATGATGCAAGACGTTATGTTCGCATCAAGTACACAATTGGCGGTTCATCAGGTCAATCATTTACATTTTCTGTAAATGCTTTTGGCTTGAAAAAGTACGGCTAATTTATTTATGGCCCCCTTCTGTCTGCGAGGGGGCTTTTTCTTATGGCATTAACTGAAGATTTAGATATTTTCTTTGAGGATTTCCAAGATACTGTCGTTTATTCAAGTTCGACATACAAGGGGATTCTTGAACAGCCCGATGAGATAGTCGCTGATGGAGTGGTAATGACCACCGACTATCAACTAATTGCAAAGACAACTGATCTGGGCGCAGTTGCTTTTGATGCAAGTCTTACCGTAAACGGAGCAGCTTATACAGTTAGAAGCGTTAGAAAGATAGATGACGGTGCTTTGTGCATCTTGTCTCTCACCAAAACATAGAGGTGACTAATGGCGAGTAAAAGAGAACAAATTTTAGCTGCATTAAAAACGCAATTAGCTGGTACTACTGGGGCTGGAAGTCGCATATATAGAACCAGAGTGACTCCTACAGCTAGGAATGAGTCACCAGCGATTGTCATTGAGCCAATAAATGATCAGCCAACAGTTCTTTCTTCAACTTATGAAAAGATTGATTGGACTTTAAGAATAAGAGTTGTTGTAATTGTTCGAGGTCAAATTCCTGAAAGTGTTGCTGACGCAACGATTGAAAGTTTACATACAAAAATATTGAATGATCCTACTGTGGGAGGATTGGCTTTAGATATAAGGCCGTCAACTACTACATTTGAGGCAATTGATGCTGATCAGCCTGCTGGAGTCATTTTTTGTGAATATGAAATTGACTACAGAACGGCTTATAACAACTTATCGACATAATATGTTGATACCTAACAACCCACTTCATTTATTATGAATGGTGAAAATCCAGGAGAAGGCGGTAGCTACCTGCTTGATCCCGAAACAGGTGAACGCACTCTTGTAAAGCGCACCTCTCCACAAACATCATTAGAGGGAACAGCCAATGGCACTTCTGAACAGGAAACGAGTAATTCTTCTGGAACTGGAAAGCAGTTACGGAACAGATCCAACTCCAACGGGAGCAGACGCAATCCTAGTGAGGGATCTGTCGATAACTCCTCAAGCGAGTGATATTGTCTCCAGAGATTTAATTAGACCTTATCTCGGTGCTTCAAGACAGTTACTAGCCAACACAAGAGTTGAATGTACGTTCAGCGTAGAACTTGCAGGATCAACCGCAGCAGGTACGGCCCCTAGAGTGGGCAAGGCACTCAGAGCATGTGGCCTTAGCGAGACAGTCGCTGCTAACACAAGTGTTACTTACGCACCTGTTTCTGCTTCTTTTGAATCAGCAACTATTTACTACAACGTAGATGGTGTCTTACATAAGACAACAGGATGTCGAGGCACATTTAGCATCTCAGCTTCTGTTGGAGAAATTCCTACAATCGACTTCTCTTTCCAGGGCATATATGTGGCTCCAGCCAATGCTGCACTACCTTCTGTTACTTATGGAGCGCAAGCAACACCATTAGTATTCAAGAACGGCAATACTGCTGGATTTGAGTTATTGTCTTACGCTGGTGCGTTACAAAGTTTCTCCTTCGATGCTGGAGTAGAAACTCAGTATATGGAACTTGTCGGGGGAACTAAAGAGGTACATTTGATAGATAGACAAACAACAGGTAGCGTCACTATCGAAGCACCATTGCCAGGTACTAAAGATTATTTTGCTGCTGCTTTGTCAGATCAAAGTCTAGGTAACTTGCAATTTACTCACGGTGATACAGCAGGAAACATCGTCAAGTTCACTTCCACCAAAGTTGATATTGGTGATGTGAGCTATTCAGAGTTAAATGGCATCGTAATGGCTGATATTCCGTTCACAGCATGTCCAACAACTGCTGGAAATGATGAATTTGAGCTTCAATACAAGTAAATCAGCGTTGATTTGATTAAAAGGGGGCTTACGCCCTCTTTTTTTATGGTTAAAGTGGCAAGGTATCTCTATTTCTTATCAAATGAGTTTTATCAAGAAGAAAGTATCTGCTTATCCTTGGCCTGTTGAAATTAAAAAACCGTCAGAAGAAATTATTGGTGAGTTTGAAACTCATAAATTTACAATTCGATTTAAAAGATTAGCTAAAAAAGACTTAAATGATTTTCAAGATAAAGAAGATTATGAAGCCTTAAAAACAATTATTACTGGCTGGTCAGATATAAAAGATGAAGATGATAATGACATTCCTTTTAGTCAAAAAAATTTAAAAGATTTTTCAGAAGATGTTGATTTTGTTCAAGGAGTAGTAAAAGCATTTCAAACTTTCTACGCAACGGCTGATGAAAAAAACTAACTGATGCTGCTCTTTATTGGGTTTCGGGTGGCAGTAAATCAGATGAACAGGTAGATGAAGATGCCAAAATATTTGGTATCAAATTGCCTGAGAAGCCTAAAGAAGAAGAAAAAGGATGTGTTGTATGGGAAGAAAATTGGCAAACAGTATTAATGTTTTTAAGGATGCAAACTCAATGGGCTGTGTCAATGAGTGGTTATGTTGGTTTGAAATATGAAGTTTTATTAGGTGCAGGAGGTTTGTTTGACCTATACAATGTAAAGGACAGACGAGAAATGCTAGAGGATTTAAAAATCATGGAAGCCGTAGCATTGACCGAACTTAACAAGGACTCTAAATAATGGCTGGACAAGTTGGAAAACTGACCCTTAAGGCCGTTATTGATGGGTTTGAGGACGTTCAGGGTTTAGGCAAGGCTTTACAAGTAATACAAGAAAGAAGCAAAAAAGCTGATAAGTCTTTTATTGATATTGCTAAAAGTATTAAAGAGTTTGGAAAAGAAACTTTTAAGACTAATGCTGGATTAAAAGGACAAATACAAGCATTTGAAAAATTAAGAGACAGGACTAATTTTCAAGGGAAAGCTTATCAATCTTTAACTTCAGATATAAAAGGAATGAACAATGTGCTTCGAGAGCGCATTGCATTAGAAAAAGAAATTACAGCTAGAAGAGGTACACCAAGAGGCCCAGGCAGAGATGCCACTTTTGGCGCAATGAGTAGTTCTTATTTTACTGATAAAAATGTAAGAGGTTCAGGAACACAATCTGATTTCAATCAAAGAATTGCGTCTTTACAGTTATTGCTTACTAATAGAACTTTTGAAAGTTTAAGTGAAGCGCAACAAAAGTTTTTAAATAATATTTCTTATACAAAAGCAGGAAATATAGATCGAAGAAGTTTTCCTGCTGGCAACAGGATGGATTTTATTGGAGATAGAGCAAGTGTAGGAGCAGGAAGAGGATCTATTTATAATATTGAAGATTTTAAGAATACAGGAAGACTAAATCAAACTCAACTAGATGCACTTGGACTCACTCAAGGATTAGATGTTGCTTCAAATAGTTACTTAAAAGTTCTTACAAAAATCAATGCTGAAGAGGGTCAGAATACAAAGATTTTAAGTCAACAAAATTTAAGGGCTGCTGAACAAATTGCTCTTGCAAAAGCTCAAACAAGGGCTTCTGAAATTTCTATGAGATTTCAAGAAAGCAGAGCAAGATCAAAGGTTTTTCAAGATGCTAGAGCCGATACTTTAGGCCCATCAATAGGAGCTACTTATTTTGGAGGTCAGGCTTTTCCTGGCCCATCGACTAGAGCTTTTAGAGACAAATCTCCTCTAGCTCAACAGTTCCAAAACGTAATGGCAATGGTTGGATTGCCATCTCCTACCTATAAAGGTATGGAAGCTGAATATTTAAAGTCAAGAACTGGATATTCTACAACAACTAGAGGAGATAAGTTTGGTCTTAAATTTCCTTCTTTTAATGAATTTTTTGCAGGAGGTGGACAAGAATCAAGAGTTCAAGAAACAATAAATAAATTTGGCAGAATACAAAGACAAGATAAATTTGGATTAGGTAAAGATCTTAGTTATCCAAAAACAGAAGCTGGATATGCGGCTGAAATACAAGATTTAGGGGCAGATTTAAAGAATTTAAAAATTGGGGGTAAAGAGTGGGTTGAAACTTCAAAACTCATAATCAAAAAAGATAAAGAGCTATCAAAAATATTATCTGAAGCAAACGAAAAGCTAAAAACAAGAGTTACAACGATGAAAGCGTTGCCTGCTGCGGGGCAAACAAGTGTAGGCAAGGCTGGTGCGTTGGCTGTATATGATGCAGGTTTTGCTTCTAAACAATCTTCTGGAATAAAACAAACAGTAGAAAGTTTAGATCAGTATTTAGCAAGAGTTACAACAGCGACCAAGGTTCAAAATAAAAATATTAATAGTCTTACCAAACAAAGATCAAAACTAGACGAAATAAGAAATGGATTAGATCCTACATCTGCTTCTTTTAGAAAAGCAACTAAAGCTATTGCTGCAACAGACAAAGCTTTGACTCGATTAAATTCAAACAAATTTAGCGGTCAAAATTTAAGAAGAACAGGACAGTCAATATTAGGTGCTGGATTTGTTGGTGGCCCTGCTGGTTTCTTAGGGGCTGGTGTAGGTGCTGGTATTGAAGCATTACGCCCTGGTGGTGATATGGCAGGCGGTGCGATTACTGGTGGTCTTGTCGCTAGCCAAGTGCTGACACCAGTTTCTCAGGCGATTGGTGGAGCTACTACTTATGCGTCAGATATTGAGAAAGCAAATATTGCATTAAAGGGAGTAACTAAGTCCACAGAAAATTATGAAGCTGCACAAGCTGCAATTAAAAAAGCAGTTGAAGAGTACAACGTACCGCAAGAAGTAGCAGTACGAGGAATGACAAGATTGAGTGCTGCTGTTTTAGGTGCTGGTGGAAATATTCATAACGCAACTGAAGCGTTTTTAAATACAACAGTTGCAATTAAGGGTACTGCTGGTAGTGCAGATGATGTCAAGTCAGCAATAACAGCAATGGTGCAAATTTTCAGTAAGGGCAAGGTATCTGCGGAGGAATTAAGTGGACAATTGGGTGAAAGATTCCCTGCGGCGGTAACAAAGTTTGCTAAGGCAAATGATATTTCTACGCAAGAATTACAGAAAAATCTTAAGAATGGAACGGTAGGATTAGACATGCTAAGTAAGTTTATTACAAGCTTAGGAGATGAATATGAACCATTGGCTAGAAAGATTGCAGCTTCAAATGAAGAGGCAGGTGCAAGATCTCAGATAGCAATGAATAAGATGAAGATTGCAGTTGGTAATGCTTTAAAACCTATAGGAGCAGAGTTTCAAGTAATTGGAGCTAGTTTGTTGCAAGATTTAATTCCTACGTTTGAATCTTTGGCTCTTATCGCTGCAACGGCAATAAAACCATTGGTCGCATTACTTGGTTTACTTGCTAATAATTTTGATATTTTGGCAGTTTCTGTAACTTTAACTTCAGCAGCATTTACTGGTTTAGCGTTGTCTAAAATAATTGTTGGTCTTAAAGGAGTTGCAGTTTGGCTAGGAATAGCAACTATTGCACAAAATAAATTTAATTTCTCAGTTCAAATAAATCCTTATGTCGTTGCAGCAACTTCACTTGCAGCTTTAATTTTAATAGTTAAAAAATTCGGAGATCAGTTTAACAAGACTGCTGATGATATTAAAGATGGTTTGATGGGTAAATCAATTGAAGCGACAAAAGAAGAATTAGTTGATTTAAATTTAGAGCTTGAAAATTATGAGGCAAAGCTTGATAAATTGAACGCAGCGCAAAAGAAAAGAAGAGGAGGTTTCTTAGAAAGTAAAATTGAAGAATTAAGAAAAGAAATTAAAGCAAGAGAAGAATTTTTAAATGCAGAAGAAATTGCAGGCAAAAAGAAAAAATTTGACGCTTTAATGGCTGAAAAAACAGCAAAGTCTCCATTTGCAAAATTTAAAGAAGAATTAGAAGAGCTTGATGTTGCTCTTGAACAAATAGGAGTAAATGGATTTAAGAAATTAGAAGATACAATCATGCAATTTGTTACGACAGGAAAACTTGCATTTAAAGATTTAGTCTCAAGTATTATTAATGATTTAGCTCGTTTAGCAGTTCGACAAACAATTACTAAGCCATTGTTTAATGCCTTTACAAGTGTTTTAAGTGGTGGATTAGGTGGTGGGCCATTGGAAAGTGGATTTCACGCAGGAGATAATATTTTTAAAGGAGGACTAACTCCAGATCAAGCAGATATTATTGGAGGCGGTGGATTTGTAGAATCTGTAATTAGTGCAAAAGGAAATACATTTGCAAGGAATGGAATCGTGCCTTATGCCAAAGGTGGTGTTATTCGTAAGCCAACGGTTTCGCTCATGGGAGAGCAGGGCGCTGAAGCCATTTTGCCCCTGCAAAGAGGAAGAGGTGGAAGACTTGGGGTTGCGATGCAAGGCGGTGGTGGAACAACCAATGTTAATTACACAGGGCCAACATTAAACTTTAATGGTGATGAATATGTACCAAGATCTGCTGTTGGTAGCATTGTTCAAGCTGCTGCAAAGCAAGGTGCTTCGATGGGGGAAACAGCTACGATGAGATCATTGCAAAACAATCGTTCTGCTAGAGGGAGGCTAGGAATGTAATGAGTGCTATTGCTTTAGTTACATTCATAGAAATCTATGATCCAGAATTAGTCCCAGCTTCAGGAGACATAACAAATGCCGTTCAGTATAGATTTCAAAATAGTGAACCAAGTATTAGTGGTATAAGTGATGCAAAAGTAGGAGATGGAGCCAAATTTAATTTTCTTTCTTTTATCTATCAAGGTGCAACTAGATCTAATGATGGAAATAATCTTGAATCAGCTTTGGTTTTAGCTAATGAGAGTACAAATAGAGAAGGATCTGTTGGTGCAAATAAATTATCAATGAGTTATGCAGCCGAAGCTGTAAATAAGGGTTATAGCGTTAAAGTTTCTGTTTGTAAAATGACTGATTTAACTTTTAGTGCAGTAGAGACAGTCTTAGCGTTTGATATTTGGAAGATAGCTTCAATGGGATATGACAACGCAACAATTGAATTGTTATTAACTTCTTCAATAGATGCAGTTGGTGGAAATACTGGTCGTTTCTTAACAAGTAGTCTAGTGGGACATATACCTGTAACTGGGCGCATAGTGACAAGGTGAAGACTGCTTTGTTGCTAGGCTTGCCTTATCGTTTAGGAGCAAATCCAGATCAACATAAAGCTGCTGATTGTGCCTCGTTAGCGGGACAAGTTATTAGAAATTATGAGATAGATTTTCCTTTACAAAATCGTGCGTGGTACAGGCGTTTAAGAAAAAAAGATTATGACGTATTTCGTGATGAACTAAAAAAGTGGGGAACGCTTACAACAACCGCTAATATTGGAGTTGTAGCTCTCTGCAAAGCAGAAAAAGGTTACGGATTAGCTGTTTATTGGAAAGGCGGTTGGCTCTCATTCGTAGACAAGACGGTTCACTGGAGTCCTATAGAAGGATTGGCGGTTATCGAACTTTATTACCCTACGAAGTAAAACTATGTGAATCTATAGGTATTACAGATAAAGAATATTTTGAATTTTTAGATTTAATTGAGGCGAAACCTGTAGACGCAGACATCGTAATGATGCCTCAAGTCCTTGTTGCTGCTGGCTTGGCAACAGGAACAGCCGCTGCTGGTTACACAATTCTTTGGGGGAAGATTGCATTTACTATTGCTTTAATGGCTGCATCGTATTTACTTACTCCAAAGCCTAAAGATCCAAGCCAAGCACCAAGATTAGATATTGGCGGTGTTCAAGGAAGAAGTCGTTTTAACCCTACAAACGGTTTTGAGTCGCTACAAGACTTAGCAGCATTAGGTTCATTTATTCCTTTAGTTTATGGAACAAGCAGACTTGATCTTGATGGTTTAAGAGTTGGTGGTGTAAGAGTTTCAAGTCAACTTCTTTGGTCGCAAGTAAGAACTGCACAGTATGGTGAAACTATTAATGCAATTGTTTTATTTTCTAATGGTGAGATAAAAGCTAAACCACAATTTGAATCATTAGCTTTAGGCGAAACTTATTTATCTGATTTGCCATTATCAAAACAAAAAGTATATTTTTCAAGAGGTGAACTCGCAAGAAATAATAATAGATTAAAAGGAGTAGCTGACACACAGACTCCTTCAAGTAGTGACGATCAATATGTAGAAGGTTCTGCTAAAAATACTAATAATTATTTATCAAGAGGGCAAAGAGAATATGATGATGTTGATCCTTTTAAATTAAAAGTTTTTGCTGAAAGTTATAGTGGTGGACACGCTAATTTTAACTATAATTCAAGTTTCTGTAGCACAAAGACTCCAAATACAAATAATACTTTTGGCGTTTATTCTCCAATGCCAAATGGTAATGCTTATAAAATAACTTGGGAATTAATATTACTTTTAAGGGATGCAGATGATGGAGTCAAGCGTGACTTAAGGCATAAGATGGGCAAGTGTGTTCATAAATATCCAAGACAAGTTGGTATAACAAATCATTCGACTGGTCATGGTAATAAAGTTGTATTAGAACCACATCAAACCAATAATATTTCTGTTAATTATCGTATTTTCCATGACACAGCAGAAACAGCATTTATAGATTCAACTATTGAAAATCCAGATCCAAATAAAAAATACAATAAATTTTCACCTTGGGGTTCATCAGACGCTAAAGGAGTTGCAGACACCACCAGAGAAAGAGTTGATGATGGCATGAATATTGGGGATCAATATATGGTTGGATCTACTTTGATGACAGCGATACAGGAAGATAATGGAAATATTTGGGTTCCTGGTGAAGAAGGGTTTGACAAGGCTATACAACTTAAAGCTGATGAAGGTGGTTATCTTGAATTTAGAAATACAGATGAGACAGCATTACCTTATGAATCTTTAATTGTTCAAAAAGTAGAACTTGCAACTTTCTCTAATGCACGAAAATGTAGCGTTACCGAAATAGGACTAAAAAGTACAGTTTGGAGACAGATTAGTGGGTTTCCTAATGTTAATGAAATGCCATCTCAAGAACGTATTGGCTCTTATGAAAAACAAAATGGCTCTATTCAACTAGGAACTGTTAGTAAGTATGTTAAAAGACTTAGCTTTTTCAAAATACAAGCTAAAGAGTTAAATTCTGGAAATAATTTTGTTGATGTAACTTCTAAAGTTTTATGTGTGCAAGGTTCTTCTCCAACTGCACAATACAATGCAATCTATATCAATCACCATAGTCCAAGTCAATATGAATTTAGGTTCTTACCTGTTGCTGGAAATGTAGTATTAAATGAATTTGATGATCGAGTTGTTCATGTTTTAGGGTACGCAGAACATTTACAACATCACCGTAATAACTCTTTAGGCTTAACAATTTCATATCACGCAAAGGAAGGACAATTACCTCTTTCTGGAGAGATAGATGAAGGTAGTAATTTTACAAATAATCCTGAATGGACAAGAGGAGGATTAGGGGCTGGGCTGCCTTATATAGATCCTGATACTGGAGAAGAAGTTACAGGAGGGCCAGCTAATAATTTTACTCCTAGTTTCCAAGGTAATGATGTATTTGCACCACCTACATATAGCTCTATACATACTATTTTTGCTCCTGATAATAAAACTACTTACACAGGAACTGGCCCTGGAAATGTAACGCAAACATGGACTAATGTTACTCAAAGAAATTTAAAAGGTGTTCCTGCTGATGGAGGTAATTCTTATTACAGTCCTTATCACGGAATCGCTGCAATAGCAATTCCCATATCAGATGGCAATTGGGCTTGGCATTTTGTCTTTGGAGGTACATTAATTCCAAATGGTATTACAGTCGGTGGTATAAGAAGTGCTAACGATATTCCAATGGAAAGTACAGATTTTTATGGGCCTATCAGAGGTAATGATGGTGTTGATCGTAAATTTAAAGTTGCTAAAAATCCTTCTTCGTTAGATGGTGGTGAAGATTGGAGATTTACTGATTCAGGTGGCAATCTTCATTACGCTGTGCATGTTGTAGAGGCAGATAGATCAGAGCCAACCATAAGCACTCCTGTTATTAGATCTACTACTACCACCAAAGGAGTGGGAACTGGATTACAAGTTGCTGTAACTACAAAAACTGATGGTGTAAATACATATAAAACATTTGCGCTTCATTCTTCAGGTGATGGTTATTTCAATGGAGATACGGTAACGATTAATAGCGAATCACCAACTCAAACGCTATCTGTTGTAGCAAAAGACAAACCCGATATTATTCCAGAAGTAGATGAACATTCTGATTGGGAAACAGATGGAACTGCTGGTTTTTATACAAATTATTGGCAATTAATTGAACACAATCGTAATAATGCAATAGCTGATTATTTCTTATTTGATTCAGAATCTTCAAGCCATGAAAATGGCCCTGAGCATCAACTGACTTACATTAACGAGATAGTTGATCCAGTAGCATCATCCGATGGCAGCACTGCTCAGTTTAATTATGAACAATTAGCAATAGCAGGTGTAAGGATTGGGGCAACAAATACTTTAAGTAGTTTTAATTCTTTTTCTGCATTTATTGAAGAAGGAATAAAAGTAGATCGTTTAATTCCTAATTCAAACCCTAATTCTGGAACAGGTTATTTAACTAGAAATTCGTTAAAAGATTCTACTGATAATTTTGTAGAAATAGCGCATGATTTATTAACTAATACGGCTTATGGGTCTGGAAATATTGTTGGACATGATGGCGTTGATCGTAAAAGTATGATCGAAGGGGCTAGATATTGCAGAGCTAATGGTTTTTTCTGGAATGGTGTCATTGATACTAAGTTTAATTTAAGAGAATTTATATTTGAACACGCTGGATATAACTTCTTAGATTTCTCTATCTTAGGTGGTCGCTTTAGTTTAAGACCAAGCTTCCCTATGGATGGTAATTATAAAATTAACTATGATGCCACTATTAATTCAGGTATTGATATTCAGGCTTTATTTACTGATGGAAATATGAAAGATATAAAAATAACTTTCTTAACTCCAGAAGAAAGAAAAATGTTTAAAGCAACTGTTATTCATAGAGATGATCAAGTCAATCAAAGTACAAGAATAGGAGGCTTTCCAGAGAATGTTGCAAAGACTTATGCTTACAATCCAACAGGAGAAGCTATAACAACTTTCATGCCAAAGGCAGAGAAGCTTCCAGAAGAGGTTTTTGATTTAAGTAATTGGTGTACTAGCGAAACACATGCAAAACTATTTGCTGCTATTGCTTTATCAATAAGAAAAGAAGTTGATCATGGCATTGTTTTTCAGACACCACCAAGTTCTGTCTTTGGATTAGTTGCTGGTGATTACATTCGAGTATTAACTGAAGCAACACATACAAGTCGATTTAATAATGGAAGTATTGATGAAAATGGTGTTGTTATTTCTAGGTCAACAATCTCTGGTTCAATCAATGTTTATGCTTGGTCACCAGGCACATTAGACGGTATAGAGTCTAAAACATTCTCTGTTAATAGTAATGGTGTTAATTCAGCAGGATTAAAAAATAAATTATTTGCACAAGTTGACACTACCGAAGAAGATAGGATTTATAAAGTTGAATCTATTACCTATGGTGAAGAAGGATTTATTCAAATAGCTGCTAGTCATGCGCCTTTGATTAACGATAAACTTGCGGTCTTGCATAATGCAAATCCAAATTCCGCTGTAAATGGTGTTAACTTCCTCAACCGATTCCCTGAATTAAGAAAGTAATGGCTGATTTCCCTGCTGTTCTCCCTGCTCCATCCTCAAGAACTTATTCACCTGGTGACTATCCTCAAGTTGAGTTTGAGGCTCAAAATGGTGTTAAAACTGTTATTCGATATGGCAAGAATAGGACTGGTTCTTCATTAACATTGTCATATAATAATATTTCTGATGATTTAGCAGCACACATAATTTCTAACTACGTTGCTGTGATGTCTGTTTACGATTATGTGGATTTTGAAAATAGTAAAGCAATGGATGGCATTGAAGATACACAAGCAGGTTCGGGATTTGCTTTAAGAAAATATATGAAGGAATCTCCTGAATTTTCTGCTCAAAAATGGCGATATGATGGCCCTCCAGAGGTAACAAGTGTCTATCCTGGACGTAGCAATGTTCAATGTAAATTTGTTGCTTGCCTCGATTCGCCTTAGAATAGAATGACTGTTTAACTTAGGAATTGTTGTGGGCTACTATTCAGGGGCTGATGGTGTAATGAAAGTTGATGCTGTGCAAGTCGCACGGGTCACTACATTTAGTTTTACATCAAGCCAAGAAACCTTAGACGTAACAACGCTTGGAGATAGAGATAGAAAATTAATAGGTGGAACTCGTAGTCTTTCAGGTAGTGCCTCTATTGCTTATTATTCAGCTTCTGGAGCTACGGCTGGAGATCAAAGAGCGCAATATCTTATTGGTAAATTAATTAAAACTAGCGGTGCTTCAAATACCGTTACTCTTGAACTTGGTATTACAAACCATGCTGGTGTTTATGACGAAATAAAATTTGATGCAGTTATAACTTCTATAGCAATGTCAAGCGCACAAGGTGAAATCTTTAGTGCAGACATCTCATTTGAAGCTGCTGATGCTCCTTCTGTAATGGATTTAGGTGTATAAGATAAATGCCTGTTTATCTAGGAACTGGAGGATTTATTGAATTAAAGCGAACATCTATGGATGCTTCGTTAACTGCAACTTTGGCTGTTTCTGATGTAAATGTTTCTCGAAAAAGATTTTCTGTTGATCATAAAGTTGGAACAATTATTACTGGAGACAAATTAGATATATCAAGAACAGACGGAAGTGGGAATTTAGAGCTTGTTTCAGGACACACAGGTAGAGATGGTAGCTTCTTTGTTCACGTTGATGATATTGGTGGTATGCGCTTGTATGCAACCTTTGCTCTTGCTGTAGGTGGTACAAAAGCAAGTGCTTTAACTTTAGTTGCACCTTCAGGTACTCAAACAATTAGTTTTAAAACTAGGAATACATCTTATAGACCATTAGCAAGAGTAGAAGAATATGAGTTCACGACACAAAGAGATCAAGTAGAAATTAATCAATTAGGAGATACATTTAAACGTCAATATGATTCTGGCTTGATTTCAGGACAAGGTTCAATGACTTGTTTTTGGGAACATAGATATGTTTCTACTGACCATGATTATTCAACAGGGCAAGAATTTTCATCTTATTTAGCTCGTTTAATTTTACGAGTACAGCAAGGTGCTGATTTCTTAGGTCGATTCTTTTTATATAGAGAATCAGCTACTTCTGTGAATAATGCTTGGTATGAATGTGATGCTCAGATCACCAGTTGTTCTATAACTGTTCCAAATGTAGGAATTGTCAAAACGAATATTGATTTTGTTACTTCTGGAGAGTTTCAATTAAAAGTTGGCTCAACTCCTGGTTATTTATTGCAAGAATCTACAGATTACTTATTGCAAGAAGATGGAAATAAGCTTTTCTTAGAAGATGATGCAACATAATGTATAAGAGAAGTAAACTGTCCCTAAAGTCCTTGAGTTAAATGGCTGATCTTCAAATAAGTCAATTGCCTGCTTTAGCTGAAGCAGATTTGGCAGCAGGCGATGAACTCGCAATTGTTGATGATAGTGCATCAGAAACAAAACGAATTACAGCTAAATCTTTAGTTGAAAAAGGTGTTGCTTTAATTGATGCTGGCTCAATTCCTGGTACAGCACTTGCAAGTCTTGGAGCAAATACAGTTGTAACAGCAAGCATTACTGATGCCAATGTAACAACAGCAAAAATTGCCAATTCAGCAATAACAGCAACACAGATAGCAGATGCAACGATAACGGGAGCAAAGTTAGTTAACGATACTGTTACAGCAACGCAAATAGCAGCTAATGCAATAACAGCTAGTGAACTTGGAGATAACGCAGTAGATGAAGCAGCAATAGCGTCTAATGCCGTAACTGTTAGCAAGATTGCTAATACAACAGTTACTTATGCAAAATTAAATTTATCTGATGGTGATATTCCAGCAGCAAAAATTGCAACTAATTCATTAACTGCTACTCAAATTGCTGCTAATGCAATTGGTTCTTCTGAATTAGCAGATGATGCAGTAGATACAGCAGCAATAGCAAACTTAGCTGTAACAGCAGCAAAGATAGCTGGGAACACAATCACAGCAGCGCAGATTGCAAACACAACAATAACTGCAACCCAAATAGCTAATAACACAATTACAGCAACTCAAATAGCAGCAAACGCTATTGGAGCTTCAGAACTTGCTGATGATGCGGTAGATACTGATGCTATTGCTAATCTTGCTGTTACTAATGCCAAGATTGCAAATACAACAATTGCTTATGCAAAATTAAATATTTCTGATGGAGATATACCTGGAGCAAAAATTGCCAATTCAGGAATTAGTTCATCTCAAATAGCAACTAATGCTGTAACTGCAAACGAGCTAAATGATAGTGCTGTAGATACAGCCGCTATAGCAGCCAACGCTGTTACGGCAGCCAAGATTGCATCAAACACAATCACAGCAACTGAAATAGCTGCTAATGCTATAGGTGCAAGTGAATTAGCAGATAACGCTGTTGATACTGCTGCAATAGCTGATGGTGCTGTTACTTCTGCAAAGTTATCAGGAGCTTTAGCATCAGGAGCTTTAGCTGATGATTCAGTAATTACAGCAAAAATCGCTGATGACGCTGTTACAGCAGCAAAACTTGGAGCAAACGCTGTTGATGCAACTGCTTTAGCAGACAATGCTGTTGATACAGGAGCCATAGCAGCTTCAGCGGTTACTGATGCAAAAGTAGCAACTGGAATTAGCGGAACAAAACTTACAGACGGCACAGTTACAGCCGCCAAACTAAACACAAGCAATATTGATAGATCTTTAAATGTAGCTTCTGGAAATTTAGGGATTAATAATGTTATTTCGGCTGGAACATCTGCTGGAATTAGCTATAACGCACAAGGCTTAATAACCGCTGCAACTGCACTGGTAGCAAGCGATTTGCCCGTAGCAACAGCCACTGCTGTAGGTGGTGTCTCTATCGTTAGCACAGGTGGGCTTTCTGTTACAGGAGCAGGTGCTTTATCAATTGCTGCGACAACTACTGGGGCTACAGCAACAAAAGTTACTTTCAACAACTTTGGACAAATAACAGGCACTGCTACTCTTGCTGCTTCTGATTTACCAAAAGCAACAGCTAGTGCTGTAGGTGGTGTTTCTGTTCCTACAGGTGGGCCACTTTCTGTTGATTCAAATGGTGCAATTACAGTTTCTGATTCAGGAGTAACCGCTGGTACAAACACAAAAGTAACTGTAGACGCAAAAGGAAGAGTTACTGCTTTAGCAGCTTTAGCTGATTCTGACCTCCCTAACCACAGTGCAGCTTTAATCACTTCAGGAAGTATTCCAACAGCAAGAATTGCAAATAGTGCAATTACTGGAACAAAACTTGCAAATGCTTCTACAACGCTATTTGGATCTGTTGCTCAGACTGGGTTCCCGACATCCGAGTTTACAGGGCAATTTTTCTTTGATTCTGTCTCAGAAGATTTATATATATATGATGGAAATGCTTATCAACCAGTAACAACTTTAACAAAAGGAAGTTTAGTATTTGGAGGAACATATAACGCCTCAACAAGTAAAGTAGCAAGTGTCACAACTGCAGGTGCAGCAGCAGGTTTAACGGTTGGATCTAATGTCCCTACCCCTAGCGCAACTACCGATGGAATTTATTTAGTAGTAGAAAATGCTGGAACTCCAAGTGCGCCTGCACCTGTAGTCGCTCTTGCACCACCAGATTATATTTTAGGTGTTACAAATACAGCAGGAAGTTCATGGGAAGAAATTGATTTATCGCAGACCGTGGCCGGGCAGGTTGCAAGCAATATTACCTTCACACCATTTGGGCAAATTCAAAGTACAAACGTACAAGATGCTCTTGAAGAATTAGAAACAGAGAAGTTAGCAAAAGCTGGTGGTACTGTTACAGGTCAGATCTTATTTGGTAATACTGCAACGCTTGTTTTCGAGGGTTCTAGTACAGACGCATTTCAAACTACTTTAGGAGTTGTTAACCCAACTACAGCAGACAAAACAATACTTTTACCTAATACTTCTGGAACTTTAATAACAACTAACGATTCTGGGACAGTAACAAGTGCAATGATTGCAGATGCCACCATTGTTAACGGTGATATAAGTACATCTGCTGCAATTGCGTTTACAAAATTAGCAGATTTAGCATCAGCAAAGATTCTTGTTGGAGATGCAAATAATGATGCTGTTGCGGTTTCAGTTACAGGAGATATATCAATCTCTAATTCAGGTGTTGTTGGAATTTCAAGCGGCGTAATTGTTGACGGTGATATCTCTGGATCGGCTGCAATTACAGGATCAAAGATTGCCACTGGAACGACAAGTGCGGTTGGTGTTCTTCAGTTAACAAACGCAGCAGATAGTACAAGCACTACTACGGCTGCTACTCCTGCGGCTGTAAAGACAGCGAAAGATGCTGCTGACGCTGCTGCTACAACGGCTAATGCGGCGTTGCCAAAGGCAGGCGGTACTTTAACTGACAACTTAATTATAGATAATGCAAAAAGTATTCGACTTTCTGAAGCTGATTCAAATGGCTCACATTATTTAGCACTAAAAGCTCCTGATTCTGTAACGGCTGATATTACTTTTACGTTACCTGATGGTGCTGGTAGTGCTGGGCAAAGACTACAAACAGATGGATCTGGAAATTTAAGTTGGGGAACAGATAACGCAACAGATCCTACCAAGCTCCCATTAGCAGGCGGCACAATGAGTGGTGCGATTGCGATGGGAACAAGCAAGATTACTGGTCTTGGAGATCCAACAGCAGCGCAAGATGCAGCAACTAAAACTTATGTAGATACAGCAGATGCTTTAAAACTAAATCTTTCTGGTGGTGCGTTAACTGGAAACTTAACTCTTAATGCTCAATCAGATGTCAGATTCGCTGATTCTGATAGTTCACATTACATAGCTCTTCAATCACCAGCCACAGTTACAAGTAGCTTTACTCTTACGCTTCCTTCTGCTGATGCTTCTGTTTCTGGTTATGTCTTGGCTAGTGATGGATCAGGAACTTTATCTTGGGTCGATCCAGGTTCTAGTTCATCACCAACATTTACAGGAGATGCAACACTTACAAACGATGGAGCTTTAGTTGGATTTTCAAACTTAAATGCAACTTACACAGGCAATGCTAAAAACATAATAGTTACTGTCGCATCTAAGACTGGCGCACATCGTTATAACGGAACTGGCTCTAGTTCTGGATATAAAATTGATGGAAAAGAATCTCCTTTCTTAACTCTTACTCCAGGTCGTACATATAAATTTGATCAGGCAGATAACTCTAACTCAGGTCATCCATTACGTTTCTACTTAGAGGCAGATAAGACAACTGCTTATACAACAGGCGTTACTACTAACGGTACTGCTGGTTCGGCTGGTGCTTACACACAGATAGTTGTTTCAGATACGACTCCACAGATACTGCATTATCAATGCTCATCTCATGCGTCGATGGGTAATAGCGTTCAGACAAATAGCAATATTGCTTCTACTGCTAAGACATTGGCAACGGCTAGAACAATTGGTGGAGTTAGCTTTGATGGATCAGCAAATATAAATCTTCCTGGTGTAAATGCTTCTGGAACGCAAGATACAAGTGGAACAGCAGCCGTAGCGACGGCAATCACAATTGCTGATGAGTCATCTGATACGACTTGTTTCCCATTATTTGCGACTGCTGCAACAGGTAATTTAGGAGCTAAATCAGGAAGTAATTTAACCTTTAACTCTAGTTCTGGAGCGTTAACAGCTACAAGCTTTGTTGGTGCGTTAACTGGAAATGTAACTGGTAATGCGAGTGGAAGTGCTGCAACGGTTACGGGTGCTGCTCAATCTGCAATTACTTCTCTTGGAACGCTTGCTGGGTTAGTAGTCGATGGTGATGTCACTCTGACAGGTGCAGCCGCAAATGTAACTTGGGATAAGTCAACAGATGATCTGATCTTTAATGACAATGCAAAAGCAATATTTGGAACAAGTTCAGACGGGTTGGAGGTCTATCATAGCGGAAGTCACAGTCTTATTAATAACACTGGAACAGGTAATTTATATATCAAAAATGATAATGGCGGCACTATAAATTTACAGACCAATAGTAGTGATAATGCTGTTAAGTGTATAGAAGATGGAGCCGTTGAACTTTATTGGAATGGTACTAGCACAGGGAAAAAATTAGAAACGAGTGCAACGGGAGCAACGGTAACGGGAACCTTAGTTGCTGATGGGTTAACTGTTAGTGGTTCTGTCTCAACAGGAGATCTAACGGTATTAGATCCTACTCCAGACTTAAAACTACAAGATAGTAATCACACAGGGAATAGTACTGAACATACTATTTACTTTAAAGACAGTACTGGAGCTAATCAGATGAATATCGGTTCGCCTTCTGGTGAACAACATTTAAGAATTAAACATGACACAACTGATCTAATAAAAATACAAACAGACGGCAAGGTTGGTATTGGAACGACAAGTCCAAATTCAAGATTCCAAGTAAATAATACTAGTCCCGTAATTGCTGAATTTTATCGTTCTGATGGTGATACAAACGATCAAGCCAGAATTGCTTTAGGAGCATATTCATCAAACCCACCAGCCCAAAGAGGTGTAACCCTTGCTGCAGAAAATAATGGTAGTGGACATGATTTTATAGTTAATAACAGTTCTTCTCATAGTCTTGGCCCGACTGAAAAATTACGGGTTGATAGTGCGGGAAGGTGCATTGTAGGAGGCGGTACTCATGGAGGTGGTTCAGCCTTAGTTGTTAAAGGCGGTAATCAAAATACTTATTCAACAGCAGGTTTCTTTAGTAATCACACCAATCCTACTTCTGGTACTGATTTAGCACAATTAAGATTTGGTTCTAATGCTACTGGTGTTGGAGCAACTATTGACTTTGTTGCAGATGCAGATTGGGGAACTAATGATTTTCCAACAAAAATTGTGTTTAAGACGTGTCCTGATGGGTCTAACTCAATAGCAACAGCCCTAACCATAGATAGAAATAAACACGTTACTGCTGCTAGTTATTTATCAGATCAAATTGGTGATGTAAGATCTATACCTCAAAACGCTACAACCTCTGCTTATACATTAGTAGCTCTTGATAATGGTAAAGCAATTACAAATACATCAGGAGGAGTAACAATCCCTAATGGTGTTTTTGGAAGTGGAAGTGCTGTTTCAATAATTAATCATAGTGGCTCTGATATTACGCTCACTCAAGCTAGTGGGTTAACTATCTACAACACAGCCGATGGGTCAACAGGAAATCGTACACTTGCGGCACGGGGAATGGCTACTGTTTGGTTCCAAGCAAATAGTACCGCCTACATCTCAGGTGCAGGGTTGTCATAAATGTACCTACTAAATAACACACAACACGGAGATTATTAATTATGAGTCCTATTCAACAAATGCTTTTAGGTGTAGGTGCAGTTGCTAAGAAGACATACATGGATGATGTGTTTTCGACCTACCTTACAACAGGCAACGCAACAGCTAGATCAGTTAATACAGGTGTTGATATGACAGAAGGTGGTTTGATTTGGAGCAAATGTAGAACTGATAGTCATTCTCATTTTTTATTCGATACTGAAAGAGGTGTTAATAAATTTCTAAGAGCCGATGGTCATAACGCTGAGTATGAAGAAAGCGGATCATTAACTGCATTTAACAATAATGGTTTTTCTTTAGGTACTTGGTCAGGTGTTAATCAAAATTCTGCCGACCATGCTCATTTCTCATTCCGCAAGGCAAAAGGTTTTTTTGATATTGTTACTTACACAGGAACTGGAAGTGATAGGACTATAGCTCATTCATTGGGCAGTGTGCCTGGAATGATTTTAGTCAAAAATTTAAGTGATAGTAATGAAAATTGGGTTGTATATCATAATCATCTTAATGGTGGTGATAACGCAGAAGAATATTTTCTTCAATTAAATTCAAGTCTTCAACGAAGTGATAGCGATATATGGGGTGATACTACTCCTACAGGCTCTGTTTTTAGTGTAGGAAGTAATGTAAAAGTTAATGGCAATAATAAAAATTATGTAGCTTATATTTTTGCAGGAGGTGAGTCCACTGCTGGCAATGCAAGATCTGGTGTCTTTTCTGGAACAAATGATCGTTTATATATGGATGGAGGTTCGGATTTTCAATTTGGAACAGGTGATTTTACTATTGAATGTTGGGCAAAACCTGATACCATTACTCAATCTGGTGTTTTTCAACTTAGTGCGGCTACGGGTGGATTAAGTACAGGTGGTATTGCAGCAGCTTTAGGCGGTGATAATAAATGGAAGCTAGGCTATGGTAATCTCACACAACTTTCGGGAGGTTCAGCAACAAAAGGACAATGGCATCATCTAGCTTATGTCAGACATTCTGGTGTCTCTAAATTATATATTAATGGTACAGCAGAAATTTCTGTTAGTGACACTACAAATTATACCTACGATAACTTAGTTGTTGGTGGTTATTATAGTACAAGTTATTTATTTGATGGTTGTATATCTAACTTGCGAGTAGTTAAAGGAACGGCAGTTTATACATCATCATTCAAACCACCAACTGAGCCATTAGCAAACATAACTGGTACAGTTCTTTTGTCTGTTGGTGTAGATTCAAATATTGTAGACAGGACTGTTAGTCCTACGACTTGGAACATTGAAGGAAACCCAGGCATAGATTCAACTAATTCACCCTTCGATGACTCTGCTGGTTTTGTCTTTGGAGAGAATGGGGATCAAAACGTAATTAAAACGGGATCATACGTTGGAACAGGAGGATCAGGAGTTGGGCCTGTAATTAATTTAGGTTGGGAGCCTCAGTGGTTATTAGTAAAAATGTCAGATAGTGCTAGTGGTGGGCAGTGGTACATAATTGATACAATGAGAGGTTGGGGTGCTGATAACTCAGACAATGGGCCAGCTACTTTTTCAGCTAATTCTAGTGGCACAGAAGAAGATTGGGGCCAATATAATTATGATCTTTGGACTGTAAATCCAACAGGTTTTACTGTTGGACCAACTGATAGATATAACGTAAACAACACAGCAGATAAAAGATTTATTTGGATGGCGATTAGAAGGCCAGATGGATACGTTGGCAAGCCTCCCGAACTTGGTAGCGAGGTATTCAGCATGAATTCTGGAGCTAACTCAGGTGCGCCATTATTCGACTCTACTCATGTTGTTGACTATCAATTTGTTAGAAAAATTACTGCTACTTGGAATTGGGAAACAGGTGCAAGACTTTTAGGACCAAAACAAGTTTATTTAAATAAAACTAATACAGAAACAAATATAGATCCTAGCGGTTGGAAGTATGACTATATGAACGGTTGGCATAGTAACGCTAGTGGAATTAGTAATTATATGTGTTGGATGTGGAAACGCGGCGCTGGCTTTGATGTTCTGACCTATGAAGGTTTAGGTTTTTCAGGTCAGCAAGTGCCGCACGGATTGAACGCTGTGCCAGAGATGATGTGGGTGAAGAGAAGAGATGGTGCAGCAAGGGATTGGCAAATTTATCACAAAGGCTTAAATGGAGGAACAAATCCAGAGCAGTATAAATTACTTTTAAATACTAATGCAGCAGAAGCTGCAAGTACTACTGCATGGTCTAGTACGGCTCCTACTAGCAACGCTATTAGTTTAGGCCATAGTTCTGACGTAAATGGAGATGGTTCATATTATATCGCTATGTTGTTCAGCAGTACTGATGTCAGTAAGGTTGGTTATTACACAGGAAATGGTTCAAGTACAGGCCCAGTTATTACAACAGGATTTACACCCAGATTTATACTGTTTAAAAATGCAAGTTCAGGAGGAAATGGTTGGTTGGTTCTTGATACAGAAAGAGGACTTGGAACGTCTTCACAAGATCGAATATGGTTAGATTGGGATGAACAAGAAAATGCAGGAGGTTCAGGATCTAATTTTGTAACAACAACAAGTACAAGTTTTCAACCTGTGCAGAATAATACTGAAATTAATGAAAATGGTTCTACAATTCTTTATTACGCTCATGCTTAGTGCGGGCTGAACAGGTCAGGGATAGACAGTAGGGCTATAATTTAAAGGCATATACACTTTATCTATGTCTACTATCTCTGAACTAGACGCTGCTGTTGAAGAATACAACGGTGTTGTTAAAAGACAGCAAGAAGCAAACAAAGCTGAACTTGAACCACTTGCAGTAAAAATTCAACAGTTGCAAGGTCAAATTATTAACGAAGCTAGAGAAGCTGATAAAGCTCCTACTGAAGAAAGTGGAGAGGCTTGCCCTGCATGATTAAAATTATTACTTGGATTAACTTTGCTGCTTTCATTTTGGGAGTAGCAGGGTTAGGTGGAGCATTTATTTTTAGATCAAAAATCTTTGATGCTGTATTAGATGGCGTTAAAAAAGAACTTCCTTCTTTAGTGCAAGGAGCTATGCCAGAGATACCCAAAGTGCCTGAGATGACTGGCCCTGTGCTTCCGTTCGGCAAATGATACAGTTTAAATCATTTAACGGCCTAACTTCTTTAGTGTTAGGTGGTGGACTTATTGCCACGAATTTTATGAGCTTAAATTTATTAGCTCGTAAGGACTCAGGCATACCTGATATTGCCAAGCTTTCTAGCACTCCTTATAGCTCAATTCAAATTAGAAGTGAAACTGGTGCAGATGGTGGAGAGGAATGGAGTTTTGCCAGCCGTCAACACGATCCAAAAACAATGCTCCAGTATGAAACTAGCGAATCTCCTACCTTTAATGGTGGTGTAAAGACTAGACATACGCATAAAGAATCTGTTGCTCAGTTCATTACATATCCGCAAGGCTCAGACGGTAAATTAACGGCAAAACAGATCGAATGTATTGAGAAACAAGCCCAAGGACGCAGTAATGGACAGATGATTGCTGACGCTGGATCGGTTCAGGTAACACCAGCTTTGGCAGGGGTTCCAATTGTAGGGCCAGTATTAGCAGGAATATTTTTTGGTCAAGCTAGAAAACAAGTAGGAAATGTTGCAAGTGATCTTGCTGGTCAATGGAATGATTGCTAGGTGGAATTAAATCCTCCTTTTGTAAACGAGCCAAAAGTTAAAAATTTACCAGAATTAACAATAATTCCTCCTGCGGAAATAATTCCTCCAACTACTTTTGGTGAACTGCCATTTGGTTTTGTTCCAATAATTGAACTTCCTTGTGTTGTAGCTAGAGATAAAAAGACAGGTACAGGTAGTGAGATGTTTAATGTAGATCCTAAAAATAATTTAGTGTTGTGTGATCATGCTCCAGCAATGTATATAGCTCCTGATCTTTACGCTGATATACAACCACCAAAAGCTGATCAACCAGTAGAACTTTTAAATGCGTTAAACGATGTAGGAGAGGAAGTGAAAAAAGAGGATAGAAAAAGTGACGAGAAGGGCGATTCCAATGTAAGTAATCAAATTCCAAAAACTCCAAATCTTGATGGAGAGTTTATTGCAGATATGTTGCCTTGCCCACCTTTAGACACACTTGCTAAAACTCCTATTGGTTCTCTAGGGAAAGGAGGACTTGCAAGAATTAAAGGATGGAGAAGGGATCAAGTTACGAATAAATGTGAAACGGTATGGGAAGGTTTAAACCCACTAGAAATAGCAGGAAATTATTCTCCCCCTGTTCCATTATTAGTTTCTACAAGTGCAATAGCTGTCACCAGTATTTTGGCTGTTGGTACTTTGCAGCCCTATATAAAAATCGTACAAAAACAAATTCAAAAGCAAATTAAAAAAAGGTCTAAAAAACTTGCAAAGAGTTTATTTAAGAAGAAGGAGAAGTTATTGTCCCTTTCTGAAAGGAGAAAGGCTCAGAGGGATCTTCGGAAATAGAGTGACTGTGATCTATTAAAGTATTTGGTTTTGATACAAGTTCTATATCAGCACAAAGAACTTCGTATTTAGTTCCTTTCTTAAACCTAACTCCATTTCCTAGTAAATCTGCACAGTGCTTTGCCCTACCTAATTCATAGGATAATCTGGCATCTTCATGTTTTGCCTGTAAAAGGTTTACTAAATGCACTTGCGATTTACGGCAGTTACGCACACTTTTTCGATCCAGATTAATATTCCAGCTTAAACTTATTCCTGGCGAAAAAGCATAATTAGTTTTCTCAAATCTTTTTACTGTTCTGTATCCTCTTACTAATGTTGGGTCGTCAACTTCTCCATCACCTATCTCGTTTCCGTTCTCATCAAAAGCACCTTTTACATCTTTAGTTGAATAAACAGGGTCAAGATAACTATCAACTTTTGGTGTGCCTCCAGAATAATTGCCAGTCAAAAAAGGTTGAATAACTAAAGTGTCACCTTGACATTGAACTTGATTTAATGACAATGTATTTGTAAATTGTTTAGATGGCATATTCATTACACCCAAATTCGTGACCGACCCGGAGCTATTGCTTACTGGGTTATTGGTCATTGTGGTATCTGCAATTACAGGACTATTTATTAACAATAGTGCTGTAAATAAATACCTCTTCATTGAGTAAATGTTGACATTGTTTCTGTAACAGATTCTGTAAGAATATCTCTACTAATTCGAGTAAACGATTTTAAGCCTGGCCCATGATAACTTTCAAGAAGGTTTGTAGCTGCTCCTTGAGTGTGCATAGTTACCGTAGGTTTAGTATTAAGGTCAATCCCATGATGAGTAGTAGTAATTCCATCGACAGTGTGACTTCCTGTAGTAACTGTTTTAGGTAACATATCGCCTTGAATATTTAAATTAGTGCCACCTACAGAATATTCATACCCAGTAGAATATGACCAAGATTCTATCAACTCAGTTGTATTTTGTTTACTCTCAGTTCTTGCTGTGGTAGACCCTGAATTAAATCCGGGAATAACTGGAACTGCTTGTGCTGGAACGGATAATAAGATAAAAAATAATATATAGCGCATTAATCACCTATCGACAAAGATGAAGTTATTGAACCAGTTACGGATGTCCCAGACTTGCCTGCGGTTAGTCCTATTGTGCCACCAGAAACTGACGTAATCGTAGCTGCCAGCCCGGTGTTATCACCTCCTGTGTATGAGATAGTGTCGCCCAACATTGGAAGTGATCCAATAGCTCCAGAGCTTAAACTTGTAGCACTTGGAACATCATCACCTTGAATAAATGTTTCACTAAAAGTTGTAGCTGCCCCGGCAGTCGTCTGAGTATAAGAACCGCTGCCATGCGTTGCAGCAACTCCTGTTAGAGAGTTATTTGATGATGCTGGAACATCTAAATGTCCCATTGTTCCTGCTGTTACTCCAGAGCTACTCATCGAATAAGTTGAACCTATTCTTTTTGCATGAGAATAACTTCCGTCAACTGACGCTTGCGCTGTAGCCGTGATCTTATGGGTGATTCCTCCTGAGTAGGCTGGTGTTGCTAATAAAAGCAAAAAGGGAATGAAGCGTTTCATGTAAGCTTGCCTGTTTGTGGATCTACTTCCTTACCAGAAATAGGATCAATGCGTGGTTTATCTGGTACTAATTTTATAGGAGTCTCGACTTTGATGATGGTATAAGGAACACCATTAGCAAAGCCTCCTGCTGCTTCTGCCTTTTTCTTTTCTTCATCAGCTTTATAAGTTCCATCACCTCTTTTTTTTGCTGTCTCCAAACCAAAACTGGCCAAGGCCCCGGTAAATACACTGGCGATGAAAGTTGGATCTATGCGTTCTTGTTCACCAAGACCAGGAATAGTAACGTAATTTAAAGTCAAAATAAATCCACTCCAAACCACAACTCCTAAACGCACAAATGTAGACAAGACTTGCAGTTGTTCTTCCTTGTCATCTAATCCTTCTTTTAATTTCTGAAGAGGATTTTTCTTTTTCGGTTCGTCTACTTTTGACTCTGCCATGCGTAAAAACTAGAAAACATTACTAATCTAGACATAAATGGACAAAAAGTAATGAAATTCCTTTCCCAGACGCAAAAGGAAGTAATAGCAAAGACTCATGGCATAACTGTTGAATCTATAAATAAAAGGATTGAGTTATGGAGTTTAATCAACGATCCAGATATATCAAAGACTGATCTTGTAGAAGCACAAAAGGCATGGATTAAGATACAGCAAGGAACTTGGCCTAATGTAAATGTCTGAAATCATTGCTGCGTTAATTGGTGCTATGGTGTCAGCCTTACTAATGGTTCTTGGCAATCGTTCTAATAAACGCCAAGGAGACATCCGTGAGATATTTCATCGCCTCAACGCTATAGATAAAGAATTAGTTAGGCTTGATTCAACAAGACCTCGTAATTGGCGTGGACAATGAAAAACCCCTAGCTTCCTCTAAGAGCTAGGGGCTTCTCTAAGTTCATCAAGTCCCACCTCGATGTGAACAAGTACCTTGCATTGTGAAAGTACAAAAATATTTTAGCCATTTCCATGAATATTTCAAATGAAAAAACTTTTCTTCAACAGCGAGCGAGGCAAACGCTTTACCCTCTGGGTACTTGAATCTGCTGCCGAACAAAATAACAACAGTCTTTGCATTGAAGACGTTGATTTTATAGAAGCTAGACTGTGGCCTAACAGGACTCTTAAATTGCAATGATTAATAGAGCTATACAAACAGTCATGGGCAAAGACGTTGCCTACGCAATGCGTTTAGATCGGCTTTACGTCTTAGATGGTCGTCACATACCAAGTCATAAGCTTCATAATTCCTATAAAGGATTACTTGCTAAAGCTGATGAGTTGGAAAATGATAAAATCTGAATGTCAATGTTCTCATTGCAAAGAATTACGAAGGCAACAGCTTAGGGCTTACTTGCGTCAAGAAAAATTGCTAAAGATAAAAGAAAAGCATGAAACCAGTAGATCTTACGTTTCTTGAGGCTTTAGCTTCTAGACCAACATTAGAGGAGGAATTGATAATTGAAAAAAGAGTCCTTGCGATAAAAGAAAGCCACGACATAGACGATTTGCGTAAGTATGCAATTTCTTTGCAACGTCAAAATTTACATCAAAGTTATTTTATTGCTACTTGCTTAGAACAAATAGCAAAGTTACAAGGAAGACTCGTAGCCAAAGAAATAGAAGCACCCAGTTTTTTACAGAGAATTTTTGGAGTTAAGTAGAAGGACAAAATTTAGCAACATCGCCTTTCATCCACTTAATTTCTTGATTAGCAACAGGTACTTCTGGATATTGAATTGAGTACCACCGATAGTCACAGGTGACACATCTCCTGCGTCTGATAGTAACCCCATCAGGATCACGCCTAGTGCATACGACTCTAGTCCTAGTGTTCCCACACTCAGGACAGTCTGCTTGAATTTTATTAACCATTATGGTGCTGGAACCAGTATGTGTTGTGCGTGTTCTGACCGCCTGCCATCAGGCCATTTTACTCCGTAGTAGTAGCAAATGCGTTTCCTTACATTGTGCTTTTCTATGATTTTGATAATGGTTCCAACAGCAGGTTCTGTTTTTAAAAAAACTCCTGTGTTTCTTTTTTTATTAACTTGATCGTTAAGTTCAAATTTTGGAGTAGGCATAAAAGATAATTTGCTAGTAACTTTTTTTAAGTTATTTTAAGTTTGGAGTGGGATGGAATACGCTCCACAACAGACAGAGAATCCCCTTTAGTCCTGATCCCCAGCTAAAGGGTTTCTCGATTCTCATGCCGTTATGAATTTACTTGATTGGATTGGTAAACCTTTTGTTTACAGATCACCTAAAGAATTAGATGGTTTTAAGTCACACTTAAGACATTTTCCTAATTGGTATCTGCGGCAAATGGCTGGGAAAAAGCCTATGGTTTATAGGAAAGCAGATCTTATTGATCTTATTGTCAATGACCTCTAAGAAATCATGGAGAACAGCAGAAATATCATTAGAAGATGAATTAGGAATTGAAATTGCTTTACGAATAGCAATATCAGAAGCAGGTGTAGAAGGGATAGCAGAAATCATTAGCATGATGGCTTTAGAAAATTTTAAAGCTAGTAAAATGTTGGAACAGGCAGAAGAATATATTTATGAGCTAGAGGATGTTGTTAATTCCTTGCCCAGAAACATGCACAATCCTTAGCAAAAACTCCACCGCTACCTTTTCCTTCGGGTAAGCCAAGACCACATTCGGCCTTAACAACCAACCAATGCAAGCAATCAATACATTTAGGTAAGCCTTGACTTATTGCTCTAGCGTCTGCGTAAAGATATTCAGCTTCTAAAACTGCATCTTCAAGAGACTTGCTAGATAACGGTAAGTCAAGTTTTTCTTGTTTTGTTTTGATTTTTACTCGCCAAGACTCACAGGTGTCCTCATAGAGAACCATTCTTCCTGCGTGATACCTGAGCGATGCCATTGGTACAAATATAGTCATCAGGTGGAGTAGAAAGCCACCTTCTGATTCCATTTTCTATTAGAAAAAGATGACCAGAAGCTGAAACTACTTTCCCTTCATTTTCTGAATCAATTGCTAGTTTTGTCATTGAATTTAAGAATAAAAGTTAAACGAATAAGTTCTGGTAACTCTGGATCTGCTTTTTGGAGCTTTTGAAATTGATTCCAAAGACCTGAATAGGTTCCTTTTAGTGGCAACTCTGCATTGTCTCTATCAAATAATTCATAAAGAAAATTAGAGAACTGGGCTTTCCCATTCTCTATTTGCCAAGGCTTTAGCTGCTGCTTCAGCCTCGCTTCTAGTAGAACAATACTGTCCCCAGTAGATAGCTTTTCCGTCTGAGTACCAAGGTTTGAAGCAAGAGTCGAGTCCATAAGAAAGAAGATTTACGCCATAGTCTTTTGGCATTTTTAAATTGTAGAGACTAGAGTAGTTTTCTAACACACTAGCATGTGGTTTTAGTGTTAATGACTTGTTCAAATGTAATGTTTTGAGCTTCACTTTTTAAAGCTTCAAACTCTGTAACACCAAGAGCTTTCTGTAACAATTTGTTTAGATTTTGTTGGTACTTTTGTTTAACAAATTCGCTATTATTTAGCGTTATATTTGTTTGTATTTTTTGTAAAAAAGTATCACAAATTTGTTTCTTTCTCTTGATTCTAATCAGCCAGTCAGAGTCAGGTTGTAGACCTTGCGAATGTTTTTCGTGAGCTATTTCTGCCATGCTTTCATTCATGGTTTTAATAGCTGTTTCAAGTTCTTTTTCTACAAGCTCTAGTTCTGGATCACTTAGTTTTTCAAGCTCATCAATACTAATAACCTTCTTAATCGTTTTACTGTTGAAAGTTAAAGCCATGAGATAAAGATAAGAGATAAACCAATTCTAAGGAATTAGCTTGTTAGGTCGGATCAAGTCTCCTCCTTTCAAGAACTTTTTGCATCTTAGGTTCTCTTCTAAGAAACTTTTTTGCAGCTACAACAGAGATTGCGCTAATAACGCTGCTAATAACAAGAGGTTGGATCATCTTTTTTTATTTGATTTTAGTTGCTTTATAGGAGAAGAGGTATGTTCTTCTCCATTATTTATACATTTGAAGCTGACATGCCTCTAAAGACACTAAAAGGATCAGACTTCATGTTGTCTACCCTGATATTTGGGCATCTGCCTTGCATAAAGTAATAGGCAGCAGTGCAATGAAGCTTGAAAGCATCTTGCCCATACATAGTTTTACCTAAGCCTTTCCTAGCAATTAGCTTTTCTTTAAGCTTGAACGGTGCTTGATCGGTGTTGTAATCAATCATCGTATCCTTAGATTTACCGTCAACACACAAGTCCAACCAGTAAGTGCTTCTTTCGTAAGGCTCCATTTCGTGAGGATATTCATTAAACCTTGCCTTACCAACTTTCATCTCTAAGAAAATTTTAAAAGCTGCTGCAACATAGTTACCTATGTATTTAGCTTTAAAATATCCATCAGCTTCAAGTTGCTCAAAATACTCAGAATGTCTGCTGTAGTAAGAAGCAATTATGTCATCGTATTTTGCGTTAGCAAACTTGCTTGATCCTGTGAAATTGGCATCCCATTCGCCAAACATAGCTTTAATAACAGCACAAGCTTTAGGGTGCATTGGTGTCCCATGAACTGAAATACGATCAGCTTGGCTTCGCTTATTACCAATATCGAAATGCTTAACCGTTGAATGGTCTATGTTTCTTAAAACATAAAACAAGCAAGGAATATCAGCTTCTATAACAGCAGATAATCTGTGTTGACCATTAACTAATTGGCCTTCTTCATTGAAAGCAAGGCAGTCCCAACTTAAATGAAAATTACCGTCTTTAATATCTTCAACTATTTTAGAAACAGAAGAAGATCTAACTTTTCTATTGTTTTCAAAGTTAGTAGCTAAATAATCTGTAGCTAATTGCTTGTCAATAGATTCAATCTCAAAAGAAACTTTTGAGTTCGCAATTTTTGTTTGATTGGCTTTTGCAGTAAGAGCCTTTTTTGCGCTAGTACGTCTTCGCATAGAAGATAAGTATTAAAAATAAAAGATAAAAGCTTTACGCTTATGCTCAACATAACACTAGGGGTAACTCAATGCAACCCTTTGGTCATATTTTTGTAATAATTACACAATAAGAGTCGTTTTTTTCCATCCATCAGCAGTCGAAAGCAAATAGTCAGGTGGTGAGACTAAATACGATGGTGCTGGATAGCTGGGCCTACCTTCTTCCATTACTACAACGTAATATCCATGATTAACAGGGAAGCATGGAGGCAAGTTCTTGTCTGGGAAAAATCCTAGTTTTCCTCCTGCGTCAGTTGCACAATCTATTGTTGAAGTTTTTGCGTTATATGTTCCAGCAAATACAAATTTCTTTGTTGCTATAGGAGTTACTGGTTGCCACTTACCGTCAACAAACATGTAAGTGTCGTCTGTAGTTGTATCAAAGAAAAGTTGTGCAGCCATTATTCGTTAAGTAATAAAAAATAAAAGATCGGGCAGATTATGAAGGTGCTTTGCGGAACCTATCTATGTCTTTTCCTTCAACACATCTATTACCCCAAGAGAACTTGGGATCAGTACAGCGGAGGGAGGTCTTGTATAAACATAGCTACCCGATCATTGATTAGAACCAGTTTGAGTTCTCTTTGCTTGTCTCAGGAACAGCAGGCTTATCAGCGTCTTTATTTGCGCTAATAGATTTGCCTTGGTTTACTTCCTGTTGCTTGTTGTAATCGCTAGTAAGTTGCAAACCTAAATACTTCTTACCTCCTTTCGACTCATTCATGTATCCACTAGCTCTTAGTGGGACAACTTCTTGCTTTAGATAGTCGTCATAGTCAGGTGTTGCATGAGTTAAATACTTGATTAAAGCAGGTAACTCACTAACAGGAACATTTGCTATCCCACCAAATTCGGGATACTTCTTTGTTGCATCGTACTTGTCTTTACGAATCCTCTTGTGGTCTTCTGCTGATTGTGGGAATACTGCGAGTTTGATGTTAAACATGATAAAAGTTAAGAAACATTTGCTTGAGTGTTGGCTTGTTCGTAGTCCTCTACATCAGCCATTTTGTAGAGAATCTTTCCGTTAATTGCAATAAATGGTGGCCCTTTTCGTTGGCTCCTCCACCTAATTAAACTTTTACGGTGCATTTGCCATCGTTCGGCAAGTTGCGTATCAGTTAGAAATTCAGAAGTCGAAGTCATCCTTAGCCTCCTTTTGAGTTTGTTTTTGTTCTTCGGTCAGAGGTGGTCTCCATTTACCATCTCGGAACTCGGAAGGTTCTCCTTCCTGCCCTTTAACTTCCTCTGTCGAAACCTTAGTTTGAATTACATTCACAGGTTGAATGTCAACGATTTCATCCTCAGTTTGTATCCCAAGGAGCAAATCTGCCACATATTGTCTCCCAAAGAAAGTTGCTGCGCGATAACGCAACATTAATTGAGGCATCGTTTGCCACTTACTGTTACGTGTCCAGCCTTCTTTTTGTGCCATTTCCATAGTCACCCATGCACCAAAGATCTCCTTTCCATCTTTTTTTCTAATGGCTTTGCATCGGATAGCCTTTGTACCTTTTTCTTCATAATCAAAGTCCTCAAACCTGCCGCATCCTGTAATGGTTGCAATTACAAACTGAGCAGACCAGCTTGGCTTTCCATGAATAACATTCATATTCTGCATGACCACTAAAGGACTAATGTTCATGCGATTTGCCATTTCAAGAGCTACCAGACAATTTGGTAATCCATCTTGTCCTTGATAAGCAGTAGGAACTAATTTACTTTGGGCTAATGATTTAGCCATTCGTTGATATAACTCAAATGATCCTTCGTTTTTGTAAACAGAAGACTCAGGAGTATTTGTTAATGCTGATTCAGTCATGGCAATGTTTTTTTAAATAAAATTTTGGCTTCAGGAAATTTGTTATCAAGTATTTTTCTTGCCTCTTCAGGCGTTGGTGCTGTGATCCTTACGTTTCTCCCCTTAACAGTTGGCTTTTCGCAAACCCAAAAGAGGTGAATTGAAGATCCTAAAGAAGAAGAGTGCCAACTCATTAGAACAAAGTAATGTCAGGAATAGAGTCATAGCCAGCAGGAGGCTTACCTTTTACAGCACCAGTCATCCAAGATGGCAAACTGATTTGCTGTATTTCGGTGCAGTAGTTTGGATATTTTTCCTCTTCCTTCCACTTGGCAATCTTTTCTAAATCAATTCTGGCTTGGTCATAACCATTGACGGTCATATACAAGTCAGCTTCGTAAACACCAACTCCATAAGGAGCAGTTTTTTCTACTGCAATAAAAATAAAACGGTCTGGTCTTTCACCAGTTGCTTGCTCTAAACCATTCATGTACCAACCAGCCTGAACGTGATACCTAAAATTAGAAATGCTTTTTAAAAAGCCTCTAAATGAAGCATCAGTTGTAGTTTTTAAATCTACAATCGTTCCTCCATTTTCAAGCAAATAATCAGGGCGGCACTTGCAGCCAAGACCAGTTTCCTTGTCTTCCCAAAAATAACTTTGCTCTGCATGACCAGCAGCAGATAATAATTTTTTAGCAGGAGCGCAATCAAATAAAGATTTTTTCATTGCTTCTAACTGTTCCTTATCGTCTTCGTTAAGAACAGTTTTTCCAGCTTCTTCTTGCCTTGCTTTCCATTCCTTACCATCTTTGCTCCTTGCGTTTAAGATTTCAGGCTTGTAGATAAATTCATCATCAAAAACATCAGGCTCCAGAATTAATCCATGAAAAGCAGATCCAATTCGCATTGCTGGAGTTGGCTTTGATTTTGGCCCTTCTACATAGTGCTTAAAATGAAGACCACTTTTACTTGCAGCATCTAAAGCAGACTTTGAAATGTACTCTTTTTTAGAGTGATACTCTTCGTTAGTTAACTGGACATTACCTTTCATAAGGGTTGCGTAAACTTGTCACATCATATACCCTGATACTGTGAGATGCAACCACATGGAACAAAGAAAGTATCAAACTGAAGCGATTCAAAATTGCCGCAATTCGTTCGGACAAGGTACGAAAGCTGCGTTACTTGTCATGCCAACTGGAGCAGGAAAGACTGTAGTTTTTTCTCAAATAACTCAAAGTGCCTTAGATAAAAACAACAACGTACTTATTCTTGTTCACCGTAGAGAATTAATAAAACAAGCATCTGAAAAACTCGCAGCTATTAACGTAGACCACGGAATAATTGCAGCAAAATTCAAGCCTAAAGACTCCCCGACCCAGATAGCCTCAGTTCAAACATTAGTCAGAAGACTTGATACCACTAAATTCAAACCCTCACTAATCATTATTGATGAAGCTCATCATGCTGTTGCAGGATCTTGGAGCAAAATTCTTAACCATTATCCAGACGCAATTCGTTTAGGAGTGACTGCAACTCCATGTCGCCTAGATGGTCGTGGCTTAAAAGAATTTTTTGACGATTTAATACTTGGCCCAACTATTCCTGAACTTGTTGACCTTGGCTACTTATCTCCCCACCGAGTTTTTGCAGCACCTAAGCCAGTAGCACTTGATGGCTTAAAAACTAGGGCAGGTGATTTTGCTAAAGAAGAAGTATCAGAAAGGATGAAAGAATACACAATTAAAGGAGATACCGTAGAGCATTGGAGAAAACACGCTAAAGGAGTGCCAACTGTTGCCTTTTGTGTTGATATAGATCATGCTGAAGCTGTCGCTGAAAAGTTTAATGATTCGGGAATTAAGGCTGACATAATCACAGGTGAGATGAAGAATGATGATAGAGATCAGGTTATTAATGACCTATCCAACGGATCAATCCAAGTCCTTGTGTCAGTTGATGTTGTCTCAGAAGGATTTGACTTACCGATTATTGGCTGTGCAATCCTCCTCAGACCGACAAAATCTGAAGGGCTATACATGCAACAAGTCGGACGTATTCTCAGACCGCAAAAAGATAAAGTTGCCATAGTTCTTGATCATGTAAACAATACGAGAGAGCATGGTTTTGTTGATGATGTAAGAAATTGGTCTTTAGATGCCAAGCCAAAATCTAAAAGAGATAATGAACAAGCTCCATCCGTAACTGTTTGTGAAAATTGTTTTGCAACCTACAGACCTCAACGTATTTGTCCTTGTTGTGGCTTTGTTAAAGAAAAAGCACTTCGTAAAATAAATTTTGAAGAAGCAGAATTAATTGAGTTAAAAAGAGAAGAAGTTCGTCTTAACGCTGAAGAGAAAACTCAAAGAACTACTGAATATAGAAGTGCAAAAACCTTACAGGACTTCTTAGCTATTGCTGAAAGGCGTGGTTACAAAAAAGGATGGGCTTATTTTGCCTTTAAGAACAAAGGCGTTAAAACAATAAAACCTGCAAACAATACTCTAAACGAAAAATGGAATTGGGGAGCATAGACAATGCCATTACCTAAATCATTTTCTTTTTCACTTCAGGATCTAACTAAAACATTTGATTTTAATCCAGAAACAGGGCTAATAGTTAATGCTTGCAGGAGAAGTAATCATCCAAAAGGTGCTTTAGCAGGAGGGCCAAGAGTTAGCAAAACAAACGGAATTTATTATTGGAGAATTTATTTTAAAAACAAATCATATAATGCCCATAGATTGATGTATTTTGCTGCCACAGGAATAGATCCTAATTTTTTATATGTTGATCATATTAATCAAGATACATTAGATAACAGGATTAAGAATCTACGATTAGTAACTATTGAAGATAATAATAATAATAAAAGTGTTTATGGAAGCAAAAAAGTAATGAATGAAGGAATTAAATTATTAGATAATGGTTTATATCAAATAAGTATTGAAAATTATATATATCCAAAATTATATGAAAAACTTCCTGATGCTATAAGAGCTAGATACTCTTTATTACATAACTATTATTCTTAAAAAAAAACAATGACCAACAAAAACACTTTTCAAGAACTAAAAGCTCTTTTAGAACTAAAAGACTTAACAAAAAACGCAAAAAAATCTGGAGATATATGTTCTTCTCCAAAAGATTTGCCACTAGAGTTTTTTCTTACATTAAGAATACAAGGTGCATTTTGGAAAATGTTAGATAAAGATTTTAAAAGAAAAGTGGATAATGAATCTATACATGAAATTTTTCATTTAGTTTTTAACCAATTAAACCAAAAACAACTAATTAATATTTTGCATGAAATAGACCCTAAAGGACTTTCTAAAATTTTGAAAGATATTAAACAAGTTGAAAATGATAAATAATTATAAAGTTCAAAAAATTAAGAATCAAGAATGTAAGGAATGGTTTTTACATAAGCACTACGCAAAGAGAATCCCATCTATTTCCTACGCTTTCGGCTTATATGAAAACAACTCGCTTCTTGGTATCTGTTCCTATGGCAGACCTGTTGCTCATACTTTAATTAAACATGCCTTTAACGGTCACTATCAAGATAATTTTTTAGAACTAAATAGATTAGTAGTCAACGATAACCTTCCGAAAAACTCGCTAAGTTTCTTTGTTTCAGCCACACTTAAACAACTTCCATCACCAGTTGTAGTAGTTAGTTACGCTGACACTTCCCTGAATCACCACGGATATATTTATCAAGCTACCAATTTTATTTACACAGGCTTATCTGCTAAACGCACCGACTACAAAATTAAAGGTATGGAACATTTGCATAGCGCATCTGTTATGGATCACGCTGGCAGAGGAGTAGAAAAAGGCAAGATTGACAAACTTAAAGCAATTTATGGTGACGATTTATATCTAAAAGACAGGCCACGAAAACACAGGTATTTCTATTTTATTGGTACAAAAAAAGATAAAAAAGAAATGCTTAGAAACTTAGCCTATGAAATAGAACCCTATCCAAAAGGCGATAACTCTAGATATGACTCCAGCCATCTTGCTGCAACCCAAACACTTCTGTTTTAATCTGATGAAAAGAACCTATCCCTTTGAGCAACAAAGAAACAACACTCCAACAGGAGATAAGGCTTGCTTTGGGGCAACTCCCCGACCTCCGAATGTTTCGTAATCAAGTAGGACAACTTCCAGACTTGCGAACAGGAAGACCTGTTCAATTTGGTCTTGCTAAAGGTTCTTCTGATCTGATCGGCTTTAAAACTATTGAAGTCACTTCAGACATGGTTGGACAAAAACTTGCAGTCTTTACAAGTATCGAAGTGAAAACTGCTAAGGGCAAACTCTCACCAATGCAGCATAATTGGCTTTCCTGCGTAAATAAGGCAGGTGGCATCACAGGTGTTGCTCGTAGCGTTCAAGACGCTATTCAAATAATTTCTAATCCTATCTCTTATCTCAATGAGCGAATTAAAACTAGATCGTAACCAATGGAGAATATTCACCCAACTTCTAAACAAAACAAAAGATCAAGTCAGACTTAGATCCTTCTATCCAAAAGGTCATCCTCTTAAAGATCGTGATCGTGGTAAAAAATCTAATGCAGATCTTAAATGGATTACGCAATGCCAAGAGGAAGGGCGTGGTGTTTATATCGTTGTTAATGATGGTGGTGACACCGATTCCTCTATCACGCATTGCAAAGCTTTTTTCTGCGAATGGGATGACAGGCCGAAAGAAGATCAGATCTTTGCTTGGAAAGACTTGGGACTCCCCGAACCTTCACTTCAAATAGATACAGGCGGTAAGTCCATACACAATTATTGGATTCTAAAAAAATCTATTGATCCAAAAACTTGGAAGCCTATTCAAGAAAGATTATTAGATCACGCTGATGCAGATAGAGCTTTGAAAAATCCTTCCAGAGTGATGAGATTACCTGGAACTTATCACATGAATGAAGATGGAAGTGCAGGCGGTTTAACTACAATTATTCATAATTCTGACAAACTTTATTCCGTTAAGGATATCGAAGGTTGTCTGCCAACTGCCACAGTAAATGAGCAAATAAAACAAAGTTCAGAGTACAAAGACTACAGAAAAGAACCAATAGAGGTCGTGGAAAAAGCATTGAATTGTATTCCTCAAAGAACGCCTGGTAGTAATACATATCACATGTATAGAAATATACTCTGGGGATTAATAAAAGCTTGCGAAGATGCTGGTAAAGACAGCGTTTACGCAACAAATCTTATGCAATCACACTCTCCTTCTTGGGGTGGCATAGATCAAATTGCTAAATCAGGCGGTAAAGATATTACAGCAGGTACTTTTTGGTATTGGGCTATAAAAAATGGCTATGTTCCTCGCAAAACAGTAACAGTTTTACCTAAAGGATGGAGCTTATTCAATAACCCTAAGAAAGAACAAGCCAGTAACAATCAACAACCTAATAATGAAGAAACACAAATAGAACGCAGCAGCGAAAGATTACAAAGACTTGAGGCGCATGATTTACTGTTTGCATTAAGGCAAGAAGGCAACTTTAGATATAACATTTTTACTCAACAAATTGAATTTGATGAAAATGTATGCCAAGGCGCAGCATCACCTGAACGATTCTATTTAGGACTTGCAGATCATGGACATAAAATTGCCAAAGATTTGGCCTATGACTGCGTAGTACAAGTTGCTAGAGAAAATGACTACGACCCAGTTAAAGAATATTTAGAAGACTGCAAAAAAAATGCTTCTCCTATATCCATCGACAGACTTGCAAGCACTTACCTAAGACCTGAAGACGCTGCATTACCAGAGCCAACAATCTACGATCAGATGTTGAAATGTACCATGATCGCAGCAGTAGCAAGGGTTTACGAACCAGGTTGCAAATTCGATAACGCTTGTGTTCTGATGGGGCCGCAAGGTGCAAGGAAATCTTCTTTTTGGGCTGTATTGGGAGGTAAGTTTTTCTCTGATGCTTTAAAAGATATTTCTACAAAAGACGCATTAATGATCATGCACCGTTCCTGGATAATGGAGATGTCCGAGTTGGATCATATAAATTCTAAAAAACAGTCTGGAGAAATTAAAGCTTTTCTCTCACAATCAACCGATATGTTTAGAGTTCCATACGGTAAAGCTACAGAAGATTTTCCTCGTAGAGGCATCATCGTAGGTTCAACTAACAGACACGATGGTTTCCTTTTGGATGAAACTGGATCAAGAAGATTCTGGGTTATAGAAACATCTTGTACCATAGAAAATCAAATTAATTGTGACGGCTTATCTATGGAAGTTGATCAACTTTGGTCACAGGCTGTTTGCGAGTATAAGAATAAAACACCTTGGCAACTTCCAGTAGAAACTGAACTTACGATTAACGAGAAAAATGAAAGATATTTAATAGATAATCCTTGGAAAAATAAGATTGCAGATTATGTTAATGCTCCAGTTAATGCACTTCAAGAATTTACTACTAATAAAATATTAACTGAGGTAATTGAAAAACCTTTAGAAAGACAATCACGCTATGACCAGATGCAAGTAGCAACCATATTGAAAGACTTGGGACTTGTGAAAAAGCGTAGAGGGCCAAAAAACAGTCGCAAATGGGTCTACATTCGAGAATTGATAGGTGTCCATACCCATGAGCTAGAAGAGTCTAGGTTAGACGAGGTTGCCACCCACTCATACCAAGAGATTTGAGAGAAGTGTCCTAGTCCTAACCTTAATCATTAATTAGTATATTTTTTATGTAGTTATAGAGGTATAGGGGAAAAAGGGCTGTATGTTGGAAAACGCTATAGCAAAACGGAAAAGTTTGAAAACGGCACGGGGGGTTAGGTCACTTAGGACACCAGTCTCAAGCCAAAGACTTGCTAATATACACATAAGCTCTCTGAGTTATTAACAATGGGACAGTACGTTAAGTTTGAAGCTAAGAAACTTTTTAAGACTTTAAATGTTCTTGAACAATCGCAACTTAAATATTCTGGAGGTCGTGCTTTAAGGAAGCTTGGCTTTGAAATGAAGAAGAATGTTATACCCAGACAAATGAAAGCTAATTTTAGAATTGGCGAGCAAGCAGCACCTTACACATTAAATAGTATTCGTTACGGAATTGTTGATAATAATAGGCTTGAGTTAACTGTTAACGAAGCAGAAGGAAAAGGTAACGCACCTGCAAAGTATCTTTTTCCTCCTATGGTTTCAGGTGGTGCAGCTTATACAACAAGATTTACTAAAGCATTAAGAGCGCAAAATTATATTAATGATGGAACTTGGGCTATTCCTAGTCCTAAAAATGGATTTAAAGGTAAGAAAACTCCAGCATGGTTTTATGCTCAAACACTCGCAGGACTTGCTAGGTCTAATAGGAAAGTAGGTAGCTCTTCTCCTATAGGTCTTGCTAAACGTGCAAATAAGAAGAAAACACAATCAATGTCAAGACTTGTAAGTGTCCCAGCAGAGAAGACTGGCAAGGAAAAAGGTGTATTTGCATTAGGTGGTGGTGTTTACAGGGTTAAAGGAAATACAGTTCAAAATCAATTATTTTATTACACAACAAAAGAACCAAAGGTTCCAAAGACTTACGACTATTACAGACTCGCAACCAAAGAAGCACAGAAAATATTTCCTGAAATGTGGCTTAAAGAAATTAAAGCTGCAATTGACAAGGGTT
>VTLG01006990.1_pt1 | contig 40221 bp, 44 predicted proteins | sample 4694571 | NCBI WGS metagenome assembly VTLG01 (sample SAMN12604809, study PRJNA352737) | marine metagenome | biome: ENVO:00000447; feature: ENVO:00000209|ENVO:00000569|ENVO:01000036; material: ENVO:00002151; isolation source: viral sequences binned using virsorter ... | reverse complement strand
AGCCGTTCCAGACTTTCATTACTCCCAAAGTTGTATCAAAATACAACGCACCTGTTACTAAAGCATCTCCATCGTGATCCTTGCCAATGTTCCCTGAACCAACTTCCCGCTCTGCCGTTGTATGCGCTCCTAAAAACCTGTCATCAAAATTGTCATACGTTGTTGTTGCCTTGGTAGCCCAGTGGAGTGCAGAATAATTTGTACCATCTACTGTGCTATCCTCCGCCTTAATCGCCCACTCTTTTGCTGCACCCTTGGAAGCAGTGTCTGTAACTCCTGTTCCTCCAATTGCCCATGCTTTAGAAGAATGATCAGATGTGGCTCCGCTTACTCCTCCATCTGTCTTCTGTGCGTAGTCCTTTGCACTACCACCAGTTGATGCTTGAGTACCTTGAGCATATTCCTTTGCTGAGAAGCTGGTTCCATCAACATTACCAGAAGTTTCAATGGCCCATTCTTTAGCCGCCCCCTTACTTGCAGTATCCGTAACACCTGTGCCACCTACTGCCCATGCCTTTGCTGAGTGGTCAGAAGTTGAACCTGATACTCCTCCATCTACCTTTATTGCCCAGTCCTTTGCTGAACCACCTGTGGAGGCTTGTGTGCCAATAGCAAATTCCTTTGCAGAATAAACCCCTGACTGATCTGTGGGAGTAGTATCTGTTACATTATTCGTTGCTCCGTCAAAATGCCTGACTACTCCTGCTGTCCTAATTGCATAATCAATAGTCGTATCCCGGTGATCTAATGTATCATCCCTATAAGAAGTTACCTGACTCTTGGTTGCCTCTACTGCAACCCCACCACCCCAGACAATTATGTTACCTGTCCCCGCTGCCGGAGGAGTCGTAAAAGTTATCGTTGTTCCTGATACTGTATATGTGGAAGGTGCAACTAACTGGTTCGCAATGTAAACCTGAAAATCGGTGCTTGAACCATAAGAATAAGTGAGAGTAAAACCACTACTTAACTCCACTACTTGACCAGTCCCTGCTGCTGTGGAATTTGTGTCTGCTGTAACTTGTGTCCCGCTATCAACACTCTGAATCTTTGTCCCGGTAGGAAAACCTGAATGTGTGATGTGCATACCTACCGCTGGAGTACCTACATCACTGGTGAAGGTGATAACTGCTGCCCCGGAAGACCACGAAGCACCCTGTAAAGACTGCGGCCCTAATCCATTTAAAGTGTCAACTGAATGCCCGGTTACATTAATAGCTGCATTAGCCAATAATGTCCACTTTGCCGTGTCAGTGGAAAATGCGGATGAGGAAGTGTGTGCCGTGGTTGTTAAATAAGTTGAATCATTGTTCGTAATTATATCACCTGAAGCATACGCTGTAGCTGCTGCCCATGCTCCCCTGACTGTAAAACCCTTTAAACCAATTAAAGTGAGTGCGTCCTGATCAAATGCATCTTTATGAACTGCCTCATTAATTAACTTTCCATCATCACGCTGCAAAAGTGCGATGTTCGTATTAAGGTCATCTAAATTCTGCTTTACCTCTACAAACTCTGTGTCAAGATTTGCCCCGGAATGAGGGTCAGATGGATTGGTGGTGGAATGGTCAGTGAAATTTGTGCTTTGGGTATAAACTCTGGGTTGGGCCATAAGACTCTATGAATTTAGTTAGGGATACTAAAACAGTATATTTAATAAACTTCTTCCGTGCAAAACAAAAAAGCCTGATTTAGAAAAAATTTTTCGGGAGGGTTAGTATATACGGGCTAGGCAACTTTGGGACAGGCCGGGGGGCCGGGTCGGTCATTTTATATGTACGATAACGGTACAAATGGAACATATAAATTTATCAATCATCCTTGTTTATTACTTTTATATGCTGCATCTTTGTTGCTTCCAGTGTATCAATCAGGCCCGCCAATTGCGCCGGGGTCATTTCGTGCAATGCCTTGCTATCACTGTCTTTAGTGCTGTGCTTGCCCAGCATATTGCAAACCTCAAGCACCGTTCTGCATCCCTGAATGCGGGCCGAACTACTTGCAGTTTTGTCCGTGATAATTTCCCGCAAAGTTGTTACCGCACAATTTGCCAAATCCGTTTGAAAAAGTTTTTGCCGCTCTTGCTGGATTTTAGCCACAATTCCCGGACTCTTCATTAATACATGACCGCTTTGTGCTGGATGCGCATATCCTGCTAGTTTAGCGGCCTGAGTTTGGTTTTTCCCGTTGATTATCTCTTCAATAAATCTTGCGGCCTGATCACTTATTTTTTTGCTTGCTGGTAGCATATAAGTTGTTACAAGTTGTAAGTTGAAAATACAATTTATTCAATAGTTAAGTCTATAATATTGTAAATCTTTTTTTGTTGCAAACAGTAAATTGACTAAATTGTGCCTATATACCTTTTTATTTAAAGAAAAAGCAACCCCCCAACAATTTATCAATTTATATATATTTATATATATTTATATATCTTTATTATTGATTTTATTAAACTTTTCCCCAGCAATAAATTGTATTCAATTTATTACAATTTATACAACTTATTCCCCCAAACATAATAAAAGTATAAAAAAGTTTGACATTATCTAAAAAATCATTTAGGATTGTAGACACCAAAGCAAAAAAGACTTTGGGCCGGGCCGCAACCCGGAACTAACAAACCCTAACTAACAGGTACAATATGCATACTCACTTAACAGCAAGAAGCAGCAACCGCAAAACTGGAAAAATTCCCGTATCTACTACCGCAGCAAAAAGTTGCCCGGATACTTGCCCGCTGAAAGGCACAGAGTGCTACGGGGAGGGTTTCCATATTAAAATGCACTGGAACAAAGTAAGCAGTGAAGAGCGGGGAACGGACTGGCCCGGTTTCATTGAACAAATTGAAAAACTTCCGCTAGGCCAAAAATGGCGGCATAATCAGGTTGGTGACTTATACGGTGAAAACCAATTTATTGACCCGGTCAAACTTGAAGAGTTAGTAAAAGCAAACAAAGGCAAGCGGGGTTGGACGTATACCCACAAACCCCTTGAAAGGTTCAAAAACTTTCAAAAAGTAAAGTCCGCTAATGATGGTGGTTTTACTGTCAATGTTTCATCCAATACAATACAAGAAGCAGAAAAGTACTACTCTGCGGGACTCCCCACAGTTGCTGTGGTTCCTGAAAACTACCCGGAGAAAAGTATCACTCCGCAAGGTATTAGAATGGTAGTTTGCCCGGCACAGACTGGCAAGGCAAAGGATTGCGAATCATGTATGCTTTGTCAAAATTCCAAAAGAAAATTAATTGTAGCATTCCGTGATCATTCACCGGGCAAGCAGAAGATTGATTTTACTGCTTTTTGGGAATACATGAATGCAAAGGCCGCAGCTTAAACTTAACATTAATCCGGGCCGCCAAAGCGGCCCATAACTCAAACAGGTACATATGAAAACTTATTCAATGCATCATAAGAACGAATACTTGTTAACTGCCCGAAAGGGTGTCCCCGGTTGGATACTGTTAAGAGTGAAGACGGGCAAACTAGTAAAGATCACACCGTCAATGGTTGATAAAACACGCAAGAGACTGGAAGACGGGGAAGCAATACCTTTCCGCAAGATTAGCTACACCGTAGCAATTGAAAAGGGTGTAGTGGAAGTACTCAAGAAAAAAGGCATAATTCAAGTTGATTCAGTTAACAAAGTTTACAAATTGAAAGGGTAACATGGAAAACAGAGATATGACCGCAGAAATTGAACTTCAAAACAGGGAAATTTATATTTCAAAATTGGAGAGTAGAACGAAATTTTACAACCACAAACTGAAGACCCTCACAAAACAGGTTGAGGAACTACAACGAGAGATGGAGACTTTAAAAAAGAACCGCACCCGTGACCGTTCACTATACTGTGACGGTCTATAGTCAACCCTATCTGTCCCCGCTAAAGCGGGGCCGGGTGGATGTTGATTCACAGCATCAAACGAGTCACTCTTGACTCAAGGACCAGAAGCCCAAGAGAGAGGTAAATATGAGAGAAAAAAACGAATGTGCAAAAACAAGAACCGTTGACAACCCTTACGAAGTTTGGCAGAGTGCAGATGGCAGCTGGACTTGGAAGGTATTAAAAAAGTACCAGACACCCAGCAAAGAGGCCACCAACCCCTATGCCCGTTGGTTAGTCTCCGTTGATTCACCCTTTGTAACTGGTGAGATGGGTGACACCTACGTCCGGGACATTAAAGAGAACGCAACCCGTTTGCGGTTCGATGAGATGATATAGGTAAGTTTAATCTGCAAGCGCATCCACTGGGTGCGTTTGCGGGTAGAAATTTATCTACCACAAGTAAACCTAAACGAGAGAGAAAAATGACTAAAGAAGAGGTGCTGCTGAAAGTTAAGAAATTATTAGCGCTTTCAAATAGCAGCTTTGAAGCAGAGGCCGCAAGTGCTGCGGCCAAGGCATCTGAATTGATGCTGGCGCATGGTCTTCAAGCGGATCAGTTAGTCTGTGAAGCAGAAGACAACGAAGAGGTGGAGTCCGATGAGTTTGTTTCAGAAAAGCAAGACACATTCTGGACGGGCATTATTTCAGGAGCATTAGCAGCATCCAATATGTGTGATTATTGGTATCAGACAAGCCGCAGGGGTTCAAAGTCACACAAGCGAAAAACAAATATTGTTTTTTGTGGAAAACCTTCCCGCACCCTAATCTGCAAGGAAATTTTACAGTACCTGATAAGTGCGGTTGAGCGCATCCTTGAAGAGAAAATTAAGGAAGCAAAAAGGGACGGGGTAATAGTGGACGGTGACGAGGTTTATTTAGTCGAAGACTTTGACCGGTCCGATTGGTTACCCTTCCGTAATGCTTTCAAGATTGGGGCCGCTGAAAATATAGCGGAGCGCATCAGGGAAGAGACTAAGAAGCGCAAGGCCGAAGGCATTAAGACTGATGACCTTCAGGTCAATGCCCTTGTAGTTCAAGATGCATACAAGACTGCCTCAAAAGAGGTGGAGGTTTTCAAGTCAAAGTTAAGTTTTGGGACTGCCCGTGGTTCAAGTGCTGGTGGTTCGATGGGTAGGGGATTGGGTAACTCTGCGGGGTCTTCAATCTCACTTAACAAACAGGTTTCCGGGGGCAGACAGAAGGCGCTTGGAATGTAAGTTTTAAACCCCGGACGGATCGTACCGCAAGCAAGACCCGTCCGGGTAAACTAACAAAACCCAACTAGGTACAAGTTGGAATTATTAATTCTAATTGAAAGGATACAATATGTCAAATAATATTAGGGAAAAGTTTTTTCCAGAGGGAAGGAACGCAGATAGGCTTGTTTCTTTTTTCCTTAAAGACCTAAGAAACGAGTACGAATTAATCTCAAGAATGAAAGCCCGTCTTCAAGAAGGTTTTGCCTCCACTGATGGTGACTACTGTCATTGGTGTGAGAGTGAACCATGTTTGTGTGATGATGGTGACTATGAGGATAAGCAGCAAAGTTTGGAAGTTGAATTGATTGACAAACTTAACTGCCCATATCTATATCAAATCCTCTACGATAGATCATGCAGTCATCATCACGGGTTTGGCCGGAACGGAGAGTTGGCCTTGATGTTTGAGAAAATAGAAGAGTGGTTGAAAAGAGGGGGCAGCAAACTTGGTGCAGACTATGCAACTCTAAACTTTGACCCGGACAGTTCCCGCCATGATCTTAACTATTGGGACATTGAGTACGGAGAAATTAGGGAAGCAATAAATTTCTGTGAAACTAATCTTGATGATCTTGATGCAGAGGGGAAGATAGATGAGATACTCAGGATTGACCCGGAAGCAATTGAAAAGTATGCACGGGACTTGGTGGGACAATTCAATGCCCCACTTGGTAGGAGTCAGCAAATGCATTCAATCTTGACCCGCTGCCAAGACCACTTGTCAGATTATGTTGAACTGCTTAATCGTATAGACCCCGATGCAGAGGCAGATGATGACTTGGATAAGTTGACTGACATAATTAATTTAATCTTAAATGATCGTGAAGCTTGGAGGACACATGGCAAATAAAACAAAACAGTCAAAGGGTATGCTGGTACGGATAACTCCTCAATGCTCTGGCAAGCTGCAAGAAAAATTAAAAAAGCAGCGGGAGATAACAGGAATATTCAAATCGACAGCTGCTTATGTAAATGAGTTAATTGCTGCGGATTTGGCCTCAAATTCCAAAAATTGAATGCTCAGATCGTCCCCTCCTGCAAAGAGAGGGGACACCCCTAGTGATTATACCTTCCTATATTTCCTTTTGTTATTTCTCTTCCTTTGTTCATCTAGAACCCAACTCCAAATCCCCCCGCCAGCTAACTTGGCAGCGAACTGACCAAGGACTATTTCCGGCATGAGAATGCCAAATGCCATAGTAGGGAAGACTAATGAATCAATTGCTGACCCGGCAATGTTAGAACCATTGGAGCGGATCAAGAAAGATCTACCCTTCAACTTTGAATAGACAAGTGCGTCACCAATCCCTGCTAGAAGGAATGCTGTTGCGCTTGCCAATGCAATTGGCAGCGCATTCCAGTTCAGGGCAATTGTTATTACAGAACCTCCGCAAATCAAGGCCAGCATTTTCCACCACAAGTGGCGGCCCTTCCACTCATCATGGAGTTTGTCCCGCAGGGATAGGTCTAAGCCAATTAGTATGAATGCATTAAAGATGGATGCGACTGGCCCGAAGGAAAGTAGGGAGATATTAGCAACCACAATTGCTGCTAGGTATATATATACTGCTATCATATTAAATCCAATTGAATAGGTTTAAATTTATAGAACGAGGGGGACTGTCCCTGCTCAATTCTGTCGGCCACTAGAGTAGCCCTTGCCGCTTTTGAAATAGGGGCATAGGGATAGCCTTCCCACTCTGTATTGAAAGTCGCTTTCCTAGTGGCAGTTGTGCTATCCCCGGAAGAGAAAGGGAATGCTTCTACAATTTCCGGGTCTAACATTCTAAGGCCATGCACCTTTACTCTGGGCATACCGTTAATACAAAGTTTCTCAAATATTTTACGCATCTCATTCCAGAAGTGCATAGACTTTAATTCAAAGCCCTTTGTTGTACCGATTGCTATCCGGGTGAAGTTGTATTTGAGAATAAACATATCGATCCGCTCAAGTGGTTCACCTACATGGAAGACAGGAACCCCACTATCGGGCATTGTACTCCAATACTCCTCTATTAAAGCATCGTTCTCTTCAACTGTTCCCCCAATCACATCAGGGATAATAAAAAAATCAAAACGGGGATGGTTTACCCAGTCCATAACAAAGGAATAAAAGTCGTGCCAGTCTACCTCCTGATTCTCTTTCCAGAAAGTGAATGCTCCATTGTCGATACAAAAGCTGCGGCAGCATTCCGTTATAGGTATATGGATGGGGCCAAAGCTGGGCCAAGATATTAATGCGTGTCGGCCACGGTAAAAAAGTATCTGCTGTTCAGTAGCCCCTGAGAGTGGTGTCCCGTGATAGTGAATCATTCTTCCCCCGTAGCATACCAAGTTTCAACAGGTTTATTAATCCCCTCCACCTTACTCTTCACACACACCACCAAGCCAGAGTCCTGAAGGTCTGACAGTATCTCTTTCCTGTGGCGGGAGTTGTTCAGGTAACGGGTGCGCTCAGTCAGTCTTGAGGTTGTCACCCCTGACTTACCAGCATCACGAATTATCCGCTCAACTTTCTTTGATAGTTTTTCATTAAGATTATCTGAAAGGTTTTGGTTGATGGATATGATTGTCTGCTCAGTGAGAAACTCAACTAAGTCGCAGCCATACTTAGCGTGTTCATATCCAATTTCTTTTTCACCATCACCAACTGCAATGATGAGTGCTATCTTCTTTGCATACTCAACCACTCTTACCCACATGGAGGAGGTTACTGTCCCAGCATCTATTTTCTTAGTGCATTCATCTTCCAAGTTTTCAAAGAGAATGAATGCCTCATCAGTGTAGGGGACAACAATAGGTTCAGGGTGATTAGCTAAGTTACCGGGGGTGGAATTAATGGGAACGTCCCTAAACTCCAGTGCCTGATCAACCAGAGACTTAGGAAACTTTTGTATAATCTCTGGCCGATGACGTTCTGGCCGTTTGGTGGGAGTCTGGAAGATCAAGAACCTGTTCAGTGACCCGTCCCTGATCTTGGAAGTGTTGAGTCCATCCCAAAAAGTTTCCGGGGTTGCAGTGCCTAGCACACTAAGGCAAGGTTGGTCAATAAACATTCGATCCACTTCCTGAGTGGCCCGGTCAAGTGGATAGTATGGCCCGGTGCATGAGGTGAATACCTCCATCAGTGTCTGTATAATATCTGCTTGGTAACCAGTGGTAGTTGCCATCAGCTGCTTGAGGTACATCCCAAACTCATCAATGAGGAAGAGGCAGCTGGGCCGCCATGCAATAAGTCTTTCAATTGCCGCCCTGCTGGTAACTTTTTCTGACCCAAACATTTTTAAGTCATGGGCATTATCAAATAACTTTATAACATCACGGGGAAATTGTTTCCCCGATCCAGTGGGGGCCAGTACAGCAAGGAAGAGGTTGCTCCTTGTGTTCTCCTCAGTCCTGTATTTTCTCCCAATGAGTGTCCCGGTAAAACAAAGTGATGCTGCCAGCGCAATGATAGGCTGCTTGTACTTGGAGTGTTTAACTAAAAATTCTGTGAACTGGCCAACGAAACCCGGCGGACTAAAGAAAGCAGTGGAGAGAGACACTGCTTTGGAGGACTTAGCCACCGGGCTTCGCTGGGTTATAGCTGGAGGTTTATCTAGTACCTTGTGAGTACAGGGGTCTTGCGCATGGTAGAATAGGGTTGAGAAAGTAATACGCTCCCCCTTCCACTCCTTGTCAAAGCTTGCCCACTTGTATCTTAGTTCAGATGGTTTACACTTATCACTTGTCCGTGACCACTGATCAAATAACTCAAAACCTTTTTCCCCAAGTCCGTCCTTGAGGGCCATTGCACATTCCTGCCAGACCTTATAGTCATCAGCTGGTATTTTTTTTAGTGCTTCAACGGCCCGCTCATATTCATCTAGTCTATAAGTTTCCTCCACTAGAGGAACATCAAATAAGTCTGGCTCTTCAACAGTCAATGGAATTGGCAGGGCATTGTCTTTGCGCTTTGCATCCGGGTCATAACTTTGGAAGAAGAGTCGTGCAGTATCCTTACAGCTGGGGTCTAGTGTTACATTGTGTTTTGCTTTAAAGTATTTTTCTGCCGCCTTGAATGATTCCTTATGCTTGGATGCATCCTTAATTACTTTTATCCATAATTTTACTCCTCCCCCACTAGGAGAAATGAATGATGCTTCAACGTGAGGATCATTAAATAACTTGTCCCTTAGTAGTGCAGGATCAGTATCAACATCATCCAGATCACCTTGAAGCAGTCCTGAATATTCTTCCAGAGACTCAGACCTACGGGCGGAAGTGCGGCAAGAGATGGTATAACATGGTAAGGATCTTTTTAGCGTGGAATATTTATTCTTATCGCCTTTAGCTACTGCTTCCCTGCATTTATTAATCAGCTGCTTGTGTGTCCCGTCCTTAATCTCGCTGAAAATTTCATCCAATTCCTTGAACATGGGTATCTTGTTTGATACCCCCATAAAATATGATATTTGCATCTCTCTCCTTTACTTCTTTAAACTTTCTATAAACTCCTCATACGGGGTATTCGATTTAAGGACATTGCAGCTATGGCAAGAAATAGTAAGGTTCTCTGGATTAGAAAAAGCCTTCCTGTCATCTGTCTTAAAAGATGAGAGCGGGTTCTTATGGTCTAGCACCCACTTGTCCTCCACTGAGAGTCTTTTGTTGCAGTAGTGACAAGCTACAGTCTGATCCATTTGGTTAAGCCAAGCTTTAATATAAGTAACACGGTTATACCCCCCTTTCCTCCGGCGAACATCCCCACTATCGACAAAGCGCTTCCATGCTGCCTTGTCCTTGCAGGATCGGCAGCAATATTTTTGTGTCTTATGCTGCCCGCCTCTAGGGTGGTAATCACTCCCGCACCAGAGGCATTTTTTTATCTGCACTTTTAATTACGATTGTGTGGCCCCGCCCCACATAGATATAACTAAATAGGGCAAGGGCTAAAATACCGCTAACAACACCAAGTAAATATGTTGTTGCGAATATCATTGCTAATGACATTAAAAGGGTATGTCATCCTTTGGTGTCCCAGATGTTTCTGGAGTGTATACAGCGTCAGGTATTTTTTTATAAAACCTAACGTCATTTGAAGCATCGTATCCATTCGATGCGGGCCGCACTTTTAGGTTAGCTATAACAGGTGTGTTGTGAAGTTCAGATGAATCAGTTATCTTTACCTTACCACACGCCTGTACTAACCCCGCCAGCTGACGTTGAGCAATCTCAACCGCAGCTGCATTTGGGTTTTCAAGATTAAGGTTATCGAAAATCTTTCTCCCCTTTCCCGGCCCATCAATTACGGTCAGTTCAAGGTGAAGATATTTACCAGTGCCAGCTTTCGTTTCACGAAATTCTGAGTGGTCTACAATCACTTGGTAGTCACCCTCCGGCAGTGGTTCAAACGAGTCATTAGTCTCTACCTTAATGGCAGAGGAGTCGAACATTAGTTCCATATTACTTACCTGTTGTTACCTGTTTAGTTTTGGCAGTATTGCCTTCCGCCCTTGCTGATGCAACGGCAGACATAAACTCTTCCCATTCTAAAGGAAGACTTTCAGGCAAAGTCATGCGAGACTTTGCAGTGAACGTAGGTTGCTCCCCAAAATAGATTAACCTACGGTTAGTTGTTATTGCCTTATACTCTGGAGTACCAAACTTGTCTCCAGTTTTGCTGGTCAAAACCTCACTTGCCACATAACCCAGAACATCACACCACTCAGATATTAATCCTCTAGCGTGGCGATTAAGTTTTAAGTTGTGACGGTGAAAGGAATTATCCACAATCGGATCATCGAAATGTTCCACCGCTGAATGCGAGATAAGAACAATGTGCAATCCCAATGCCCGGAGTTGGTCAAGACAATTTAAAAACTCAGTCCAGTATTTTAATACGATAACATAACCCTTACCGTACCCCGGTTGCTCTATGGTTTGCCATCCATTATCCTGACAGGCAGCATTAAATATTTTACGCTCCAGCCAGTCAATAGAATCAATGACCAAGGTGTCTACACCTAGAGTTTTATACTCCTTATAGACGTAACGGGCAGCGTCCATAACATCAGCAAATGACGCATCAACAAGATCAATACTCTGGCAATCAATCTCACCCAGTCCACCTTCCATGTCCAAGAACAATCCATGTTTGGCCCAAGTGGATTTACCACTACCATCTGAACCATAGATACAAATTCGTAAGGGTCTTTTCTCCTTGCCCTTCTTTACTATGACTGCCATGGTTCCCCCATCTCCTTATTTTCATCAGGCATATCCCTGAGAATTTCCCTTTCTGAACACGCATAAGATGGCGGGTCTAATGGTTTCTCCTCTTCGTGTGTTAAAAGACTAACACTACTTTCGATTGCGTGTAGTCTTTCAAACACTACCTTGAACTTACGATCCTGTTCGGCTATCTGATTTTGTAGTTCCTTTTGTAATTTTGTAATCTTCCCTGATGTTGAACGGGAAGTTCTTGGGGCTTCTTCCCAGACTTCTATTCCTGCAAAGATCATTGCTCTGCGAATAGACTTGATAGTGCTAGGAGATATTTCAAAACCCAATGCCGTTGAGCAAACTTTAGCAATGGTTTCTGGGCGTTTCCCATTAAGCGTTTTAGTATTCTCTCGCAGAAAATTATCCAAGAGATACCCCTGTCCTTTATCTATTCTTATCTTTTTCATAAGTCTCTCCTTATTTCATTATAGGATTGAGTTGACTTTGGTCTAGGGCATAACAATCCCCATACCCAAAGTCATGCAAGTTGCCTTCATTAAGAAGGTCTTCAGCCCATACCTCTCCCACTATGGAATAGACGGGCATTTCCCCCACCACCAAGACATATTTATCTGGCGGCCTTTTAGCTTTCGCTAATGGAGCAATCAAATGCAAAGATCTACCAGTCCTTTGCTTGGCAGTCTTCACATCGATCCTTTCACCAAACCGGGATATACAATCATATACTGGCATATCGGTTGGTGATGTATCTAAGTCTGGATAGATATTCATCAGCTTACAATACGCTAATTCTCCACCCATACCCTCAACATCTGTTTGTTCAGTTGGTCGTGGCCCTGAGTAAAGATGAGGTGTCCCTTTATCTCTGTTAAAGTCCCAGCGTTTTTTTGCTAGGTATTCAGCCAGCTTCTGTTCGTTTTCGTTGAGTGTAATTTCAACCATTTAAATAACCTTAAATGTACGATAGTGTATAACCTCTTCGTACTTCGCAACATCCTCATACTGGGCCAAAGCATTCTCCATTTTCTTTTTATCTTTATTCCGGCGGGTGTAATTCTTCCATGTAACTAACTCCTCACCTACCGAGTTTACCAGCAGTGAATGATCCTTCATGTGGCCCATCATTAATGTAACCTTCTCTTCACGCTCACCCTTTAGTCTTTTAATCTCATCATCTATTTGCCTAATAGAAGCATGGAGTTGAATGGTTAGCGGGGACGCAAGGAGCGCAGAATCTTCAACAGCAGCGGGGTGTTGAAGTAATGCTTCTTCCTCAGAGATAGGGTCAGGAAGTTTACCTGATTGAACCATATCCCAAAATCTTTTCTCTGCCTGTACAAGTTCAGCTATACGATCCTCATCACGGTCTACCTTATAGACACGCATTTTATTCCCCCCAATCAGTACAACTACATAAGCCAACTCATACCCCGTGCAGTAAAGATAGTGCAATACCTGATAATAGTAATTAGGGGGGATGTGGTCTGTTAATTCCTCCCCCCAATCCTTACCTTTAAATTCATGTGTTGTCTTTATCTCCACCAACCACGGCTTGCCCACTACCTTTGCATCAATATGCCCGTGGGCAATGGGCCAGCTTTTAGATTTAACCGTGCGGCTCACCATCTGCACCTTAAAGCCCATCCGTTTACCAAACTCTTTTGCTATGTTACGCTCATGTATAACGCCCCATGTGACGGCCTCTTTTCCAGACAGGTCTTCCGGGTTTAATTCTCCCCGCTTCTCCTTAATCTTCTGGGTAAGAGTATTGTAAGGATCACAATTCATACAGGCAGCTGCATCAGAACCTGTCACTCCTTGTGAGCGCAGTGACTGATCCTGTTCAGGTTTTTTCATCTTATGCTTTAATTCAATTTCTTCCAGAACACTTGCAAAACTCATTTATCTCTCCCAATTAATTGTTTTAACCATGAAAAGAATGCACGGCGGGCAGCTTTATTCCTTGCCTGTTGTGCCTTCTTGATTGTTTTTAGTAACTCGTAGTTTTTCCGCTCTTCTGTAGCGGCCTCCTCCTCTTCTACTCCCATACAGTTCCTTTCTCTCTCTGGTCACTTTTATTAAGGTGTCTCCCAAGGGAGCGGGCCATTCGTTTTCTAATCTGAATAGCCTGTTTCCCTGCGGCTATACGTTTACGCCTTGCTTTCGCAGCAGCGTGATGTTCATCGGCAGTAAGCCGATGGTTCCCGGTCACTAACATATCTACTGCCACTGGTTCCATATTATAATCCTTGGTTCCCGTGACCAAGATTTAGTTGCAGTTATTTCGTAAATAGTCTTGTCTTCTTTTTTTAAAATATCGGCACAAGATTTTATACAGTTATCCAAGTCAGGTTTATTCTTATGCGGGCGGCCCTCCATCTCTGAGCGTTTCTTTTTACTCCAACTCTTTGGCATTGCAATGTGAAATTCTATTTTAATTCTATCTCCCAACTCAAAGTTCTGGGCAGCTGCTGCTGCCCTTAATACATCTGCAAAATCCCAGTAGCGCAGGACGCAAGGCCGTTTCTTCCAACGGTCTGCCCTAGTCATGCGAGGCTTGGGTACGATTGATGCGTCAATGCAAATACTCATCATCATCCATAATGTCTATTTCGTACCCAAAACCAAGCAGCGTTGAAGGTTCCCAGTGTCCGGCAATATCCACGTTATCACCGGGAAAAAGTTTACAAATTTTAATAGAGTTTATACCCCCTACTGAGGGTGTGCGGCCATCAAGCTGATCGGGGAGGACTTTTATTTTTCCGCCCTTGGAAATAAAGTTGTTAATAGCATCCTGATGGGGACTGGAAGTAAAAGAAGAAGGCTCCCTTGTGGGAGTCTCTAAGTTTGGGAGGGTTGAGATGAACTTTTTTTGCCAGTATTTTTCCTGCTTCCTTTTTTTATAATTTTCCTTTTGAAGAAAAAGACCATAGACACGGCGGCATTCACGGCAACAGCATCCTTGGTTCTCACGGGTGGGTTGGTATTTCTTATTGCAGTTGAGGCAATTTCTTTTTTCTAATTGGGGATTATAAATACGGTAGCGTATTCTTTCTTTTTCTTTTCTTTCGATAGTGGAACAAATTCTTGAACAGAATGCTTTTCTCTTTCCCGAAAGTTCTTTGCCACATCCACGACATTTTAGTAAGGTAACTCCATTTACCTTTTTTCCCATCATTCCTCCCTGTTTATATTCTCAGCGTAATTGAGAACGTCAGTTTCCTTGAATAAGCGAGGGCCATTCTTATGTAGTTGAATGGAAGATATTTCTTTATGCCTACGCCTGAATTGTGATTCAGTGAGTCCTAAGATCGCAGCCACCTCTGGGGACTTGAGCCAACCGGGGACTGTCTGCCTTTCCTGAGACATTTTAAGTTTCTATCTAGTTAGCTAGTTGTCATTCTAGGTAACAGATTAATCTTATTTTAAACAATTGTCAACTTTTATTTTCGTTTCTTGTAAATTGTATTGTACCAGCGAATACCTTCATTCCAAGTCTTTCTCTCATCTTTGCTTAGTGACTTTACGAATGCATTCCATGTGCCAGAAGGGATTCGTGATTTAGGATTGGCTCTTTTTATTGAGCGGGAGATACTCTTTAATGTTTTCTTGGGAACCTTCCCATCCTTGGTAACTCCCCCGGAAAGGTTAATATATTGGCGGTAGTATTTCCATGCAGCATCCATATCTTGATACTTCATAGCTTGTTTATAATAGTAAAGAGCATTAGATTTAGTAGAAGGTTTATGCCCACCTACGTCATCTTTGCCTAGCTTATCTCTCCACTCCCTAACCTTTTGCCAGTTTTTGTAGTATGCAGACTCACCGGGGTCAGTTGAATTAATAAAAAGTTTACTCCACTCATCCCCCCGCATTGGTTTTCCGGCCAGTGTCTTGTAGATTGTCCCAAGAGAAAAAGCATTGGCTAAATGTTCATAACGATCCCTGATTGGACGGGGGTTAAGAAAGTCTGGCCAATAGCTTTCACCAGATAGTTGTTCCATTGGCACTTTAAACAGGGGACTTACCCCGGCTGCTAATTTTAATGCAGGAGCCTTTGCCATTTCTGCGATCTGGTCAGTAACACTTTTGTTCCCTTTCATAAGATCGGCTATATCCTGTGGGGCATCATGGAGGGACAGCCATGAAAGAAAATCGGAGAATGCCCCTTGGAACCTTAATGTTTTTATCTCTCCATCCCATGTACCTAGAATAATGTGCAGCTGCTCCCGCTCAAATTCAGAAAGTTTTTCCTCTTCATCTGGGAACATAGCATGGTTCCATGCAGAAACCATAGTTGATAAGAAGGCCATTCTCGCAGTTAATGTCATACCCTTCCACGCTGTTTGCTTTAAGGCTACCTTGGCCAACTGTGCCTTTATATCCGTACCCTCCGCCTTTGCGTTCCGCATCAGGCGGATATATCGTGGAGCATTAATTTCCATCCAAGAATAGAACGGCATTAGGTGTGAACGGATTGCCTGTCCTGCGTGGGATATGTTTCCATAGTCACCAATTAATTCACGGGCCAGCTTCGCTGCGATCTGGTGGTCAGTTTCTGTTAAACCTTCAGCATCACGCACATCATCATCTTTCTGTAATTCCCTGATCTGGTCAATCTCCGTTTGCTTGGATGCAGCATATATTTTCTGGTCTGGATTATCTGCAATCTTTTTCTTAAAATATCTCCACGCAGCAAGACGTAGAATATTCTCACGGTAAGTGGTTGCCTTCCTAAATATATTGGGGATATTCTTACCACCCTTTGTTAATTTCTCAAGAGTATTGGAAGGTTTTGGATCAAACAACCCTTCATACATTTTACTAAAATCATCCACTTCAGTCACAACAAAACCACTATCAATAACGCCACGTTTCCTGCCTTGAGATAATTCATCCGCAGTTTCTCCTGCCGGGGTTTTCTTTTCTTTATATAAATCTACAGCTGACTTTTTCATAAACTTTAAAATACCCGGAGCATACGCTATAGATATATCCAAGTCACCTGACATATTGTTCAGGTTATATCTGAAGACCCTGAATGGATTGAGGAGTGTCCACACTTTCCATGCTCGTATCCCTTTTCTTGACCAAGCAACAGGGAAAGCTTCATTCTCATTCTTTACGGGTTTATTTAAAGTCTCCGCCAGTTCTTTGGGGATCACCCACTTTTCAGTTGCTCCTTTAACAAAAGCCTCTCTTACCTTGGAAACTTCTGCTCCTCCTTCTTCTAATATTTTCTGTGCAACCTTATCAGCTACCGTGTAGGTATGATACCAAGCGCCCTTTTCGTTTGGTTCCCAAATTACATACCCGTCAAACTCTTCATTTTCCTTTATTACTTGCTCAAGACTTTTCTTCTTTAATCCCTGCTCTTCTCTTTCTTTATTTATTTCGGTTCGGAGTTTCCTTGCATCAGTTCCTTTATCATTAGCCGCCCGTATCTTGTCAAGTAGTCTCTTGGCCTCCAGCTGCTGACGGGCTTGAGATAATACTTCAAATTCCGAATCTAAATATTTTGTATTATAATCTTTTGCACTACCAATCCTAGCTTTCTGCCAACCCTGTTTAGTAACCCGGCTGCCGGGGGTTTCTAAGGAGGTTTTAAACCCAGCATCCTCCATGTTGAGATACTCCAAAACTTGATGGTGGAAGTAACGGTCATCTTCTAATAGTTCCTCCCTTAATAATCCTTCGGCTACCAACTCCTCACGCAACTCCTTCATAAACGCTTGGCGTTTTTCTATTGATCCATTAATGTCTGTATCAGTAGAAGGATCTTCACTTATTTTGGTTGCCTGTGCTTTATAATTTTCTAAATCTTGCTGCACCTCTTCAGCTGACTGATAGCCAAATGGCAATCCCTCATTTGGGTCAAGCAATCCTGACTCAATATCCTTTTGCATATCAGGGAGGATAAGGTTCATGGACAGCACCAGTTGCTCCTTGCTGTTCATTTTCCCAATGACAGAGTAAACATCTGTATATGCCTTATGTTTAGCATATGACCCTGTTTCCTGCATCAAGCGGAGGTAGTCTGTAGTTGCTCCAAACTTCTTAGGATCAAGCAGCTTATGCGCTCTTGTCATCTGGTCTTTAATAGTTGCAGCTGCCTCCTTAGTCTTTGTCCAGATTGAATCTTTCTTCTTAGGTTTCTTCCCGTGTGCTTCTGTGATAGCCTTGGTTACTTCAGGATTAATTGACTCACCAAGTGGTACTTCTGGGGTAGGTTCCGGGGCCGCTTCAGGTTCTGCACCTTCAGCGAATTGGAGTTTCCCCCGGTCTGGAGTTGCCTTCCTTTTTGGAGTTTCTTTTTTTGCTTTTAAATGTGCAGTAAATCTAGGATCGTCTACAGTAGAATTAACTACACCTTTAGCATAGACTAACCCACCCACCTGTATCACCTCATCTGCCTCAACAACTGGATTGCCGTCCATATCATAGAAATAAGATGCACGTTCCGGGTTCATGTGTACCTGTTGCCACTGATTAGCATCAGGTGCAGTCCCATTCATTATTGCTTCGGCTTGGGCGTGTGCTTCTGCCGGGGTCTTGCCTTTTGAATTTCCCCAAATTCTAGCAAAGGTTGACTTGGTTGCCTCATCCAATGCAATACGCATTGCCTTTTCTGCATCAGTATAAAACTCTACCTTCATGCCATCTGGAGACTCTACCCAGATAGCCGATGTATAACCTAATACCTTACCGTCAGTCTTAGCACTATGGGTTGTGACAACATATTCACCTTTGTAGAGGAACGTCCGAATATCAATCCTTGTGGCAACTGGTTCACCCCTTTTAATGTGTTCTTTATTCAACCCATAAATTCCACGATCAACACCCGCCTGTGCGTGTTGCGATCTTATTAATTCTTCTACCTCTTCTGGGGTTTTTAAATCAGGAACAGATTCAAACGGTTTAATGGGTGATCTTTCGTTCTGTCTTTTAATAAGTTCTTCATGTGTAATCTTACCGTCTGCATACAGTTGAACAAGGTCAGTAAATTGCCTTGATTTACCTTCCTTTGTGGGCTTTCTAACCTTACCCTCAGAGTGATAATCCACTGCTTGCCTTGCAAGCGATGCCATATTCTCTGGAGTTAATAATTCTCCCGCTTGTAACTTCTTGAGTGCGGCCTTTCCGGCCATCTTTCGATAGGCCGGGAGGCTCTGCATAAACTTCCTGATCAGGTTCATCACCCTGTTGTAGAGTGTACGAACCTTACTGCTTACTGTCTCACCTTTAGCTGACCTGTCCTGAACCTCTTGAACCAAGTATGCAATCTTCTCTGACTGAAGGTGTTCCTCCTTTGTATCCTTTGGAACCCTAGCAGCAGCTGCTTTAGCTACCTCGTCCCCTGCTTCAACAAGGTCATCAAGTTGCTGGGCAATCTGGTTATAGTTCTTCTCACCAACCATCTGTTCAAGGGATGCGTGTTCACCAATCTCATGGAGGAACACACCGGGGGCTTCACCTTCTGCAATATTATCTGCAACCAGATACGATATTCCAGTCTCAGGATCGTATGCCCCTTTAACAGCTGCGGGACTCTTAGCAAACTTTGCTTCAATGGTAACATCTGAATCATCAAAGATAACGTAGTTGTGTGAGGGGTCTGCCTCCATCTTCCTAGAAAAAGCATCAAGGTACTTATTGCCTCTAATACCCTTAGATAGTAAGTACATAGAAGCTCCGTTCCCTTTCTCTCCATTATCTTTTAGACTCCCATCAACTTCTCCCTTTTCAAATTGTTCATCCATCCAAAAGTACAAATCCGCACCAGTCATATCTTCCTGAACCACAGTGCGGGCAACCCCCCTTGTTGAAGTTCCTGTAATATGGGGAGGTAATGGATCACCACTAAAATCAGGGCCAACAATCCCCTTAGATTTTAGTTCCTCAAACAAAGCTTTAACCTTATCGCCTTGCTCACTTATTGGTTTATCTAGATCAAGAAATTCATCCTCTTTCGGGGCAAGGTCTACTTGGTATACTCCTCCCGGCAAATCTCTGCCTGTTACATCCTTAAAGTCTTTTCGGGGTGGCATCCTATTTGCCATGTGAACTACCTTGCCAAGACTACCGTCCTCCTTTATATGCTGAACCTTGACTGTAAATTCTGGATCAAAATCAGGTATATTATATGTAGGTTCAACCTCCAGAGATATGATCCTTCCTTTATCTTTATCTCCCCATAAAACATCTTTAGCGTCTATAGAAGGAGTCACACTAACATCATCATCTTTTAGACTTATAACATTGCCTACCTTATAATAATCTCTTATGTCTTTTTCAGAAGGAGGCTTCATGCTACTTAGTTTGTCTTTATACCACTGAGCAACCTTCTTCTTACCCGCAAAGTATAATCCCCATCCATAAACCTGTGCGCCTTCACCTGTCCCCACTTTATCTGTATCAAACTTCTCCACGGTATGAGGTGTACCATGATAGGCAGTCATAAGTTTTACCTTAATATTATTAGGTAAATCCTTGGCACTCTTCACTATCTTTAGGGCATTGTTCTTGAGCAGTCTCCGTACAGTCTTCTTACCAAAGGTTGTCTCAGCTTCTTTCTGTACTGCCTCTTGGCCAATACCTTTTACTGGTTTACCTTTCGATGCTGCCAGATCAAGTTCATCTTCTTCTGCCTGTAATTCTTTTTCCTCATCAGTTAATTGAATTACATCATCTTCAGGTTCTATCCCCTCTGCCAACCTGTCATATTCTGCAAGTAATTTTGCCTCTTCTTCGCTCCCTTCTTTAACGTAAAACTTTTCATCCAGTTTCTCAGGTTCTGGAACCTTCTCTTCCTCTACTTCCTCCTCAACCTCCTCTTCCACTGCGGGTTCAGGTTCCACCTTCTCTTCCACTACTTCCTCTGCTTTTTTCTCTACCTCTACTTCCTCTTCAGCAACAGGTTCAACCTTAACTTCCTCTTCTACTTCTGGTTCAACCTCCACTACTTCTTCCTCAACATCTGGCTCCGGCTCAACTGGTGGAGAGACTACCACCTCAGTCTGCGGTGTGGACGCAGCTTTGGGGGTCAGTTCAGCCGGAGGTGTTTCTTCAGGTTGAACTTCTTCCGCAGCTGCTTTCTCCACTACAGTCTCTTTTTCAGGGACTGGTTTAGGCTGGATACGGAAGCGTGGTTTCTTTTCCGTAGTTAAATCATCTATAAGTTTTTCTTCTTCCTTCTGTGATAAATCCTTTGGTGCTTCATCTTTACCAAGGTCAGTATCATCCCTAAAATCCTGTTCGGTAAATTTAGGGACTGCTCCCCAACTTTCGGGGATTGGTTCGGGTTCAAAATCTGGAGGTGTAAGGTCTTCTTCAGTTTCAGGGAGTTTTAAGTCTTCCTCAACTCTCATCCATTTCTGGCCTTTTTCATCAGTAAAAGTTTTATCATCTTCTTTTACATCCTCTTCCACCTTCCCTTTCTTAATCCCACCAAAACCACCAATACCAACACCCACTGTTGCACCAGCTGCTGTTGCTTCAAATAAGCGGCTACTTATTTCTCCGGGTTTAAAGTCCTTGCCAGCAAGTTTCTCCGCAACAATTGCCACACCCTCCTGTGAACCTTCAGTCATACCCTCAGTGAGTGAAGACATTGCGGCCCGCCCCGCAACTCTTGCTGCTAATGTTTTCTCTAGGAAATTAGCCATTTTCTTAACGCCTATCTTGCCAAGAACTTCTTTAGGCATCCCCCTTACTAAGATACCAAGACCTAAATTCTCAAGGGCCGCAGCAACCAATCCCCCCGTATGAGCAAGCGCCATGCGCTCATTAATATCAAGTCCCTCAATTCCATCAAGGTTTGCATTCATCTCCCTGATCATTAGGATTGGGGTCATGGTTCCACCAGAGAGTATCGCCTTGCCCATGTGTTCTGCCGATGATGCAGTCATTGTCTGCAAATAATCAACCCAGTCCCCAAAGCCATTAAGATCATCTGTTGTCATCAGTTTCCCCTTTCTTTGGAGTCTGATGTTCATCTGGTCTACTTCATGTGCTAACTTCTTTGCTTCATTCTCTGTTAGTTTACCCTCCTGCATTATTCTGGCCGCCGGGAAAACATAGGAAAATACATCTCCCACAAGTGCTTTCATGGGATTAGCTTTTCTCCATTCATGCTGGGCAAGTTTATATTTCTTTTCGTTAATTTCACCACTAAGTGCGCCCACCTGATAGGCAGGAATAACTTCCTTGATTACCTTGTCTTCTGCTTCCAGATCACCAAAGGGATCGCTGGGTTCTATGGTGGTGTCAGGGCCAAGACCTTCTCTTGTCTTAGTTAATTCTTTTTCTAAAAAGTCGTAAGGAGGAAGTATCTCTGGAGGACGAGGCTTCACAGGTACGGGCCTGTTCTGCTGATTAATTTGGCTTACTGTTTTTTCTAAACCGGGAGTTAGAGAATCGAGGAGATTATCCATGAAGGATGGTTCCTCCTCTGGTTGAGGTAGTCCTTGTGAAATAAAATCGAAACTCTTAATAGGAGTCCCCTCCACAGGAGCCTCCTGTGGAGGGGGAGGTGTAGCTTTTGGTGGAGTTAGATCATCAGGCGATTCATTCTCCCCCTGAGTGATCCAATCGAAATTTGCCATAGCCGCCTACCGTGAAAGCTGTTTACGAGTTGCCTCTGCAAGTAGGTTTGCGGCTTCTCTTGGAGGCAGACCAAATTTCTTAACAACATAATCAATATACTGGTTCCTTTGATCTTTAGACCAAGTGGGGAGTCCTCCTGTACTCATTAACATATTAGCCACAGTCTTTCTTGGATCATTTTTTGTTGTAGCAACTGGAGTATTCTGTCTGATAATTTGATCAATAGCGGGTTGTGACCTTGTAACTAATGCCTTAGACAATTGATTAACTAACTCCATAGCTTTAGTCCCTATTCCTTCTTCTTCAACTTCTTCAACTTCTTCAACTTCTTCAACTTCTTCTGTATCTTCTTCGTTTTCATCAAGGTCATCAAGGTCATCAAAGGAAATTGCTGTTTCATTGTCTAAGGTGACATTGTCTGTCCCAGTATCTTCAGGTGAATCTGAAGAAAAGAGGTTCATCAACCAATCAAGTGGGCCGCCCCCTGACTCTTCATCTGGCTGGGTTATAGTTCCATCTTCTCCAATTTGTACATAGTCACTACCATCCGTAGAAGTTTCTCTTCTTGCTTTCTCTGCCCTTGCCTCCAATAAATCTTTACGGTAAGGTTCCAAGGCTCTTGCAATACTTTTCTCTACCTGAAGCTTCATCCGTCTAGCAGCATTTAAAGCTGCCTGAGATACCTGAGTCCTTTCAGAAGCATTTATTCTTTTAATATCTGCATCAATTTTATTCCCCTTCTTTTTCAGGTTCGCCAGTTCTACCTTTAGCTTATTAGGCATATCTTTTAGCTTTAATTGTACTATCTCACTCTTACCTTTTTCCTTCGCTGTCCTTTCTTTTTCAGTCAGTTCCTTCTGTATTTCAGTCTTAATTTTTTCATCAAGCAACTTACGCTTAGATTTTTCTGTCAGTATAGTTTGATCCAGCTTTGCAATATTATTAAGAACCCTGTTTATAATTTCTTTCTTCCGTGCAGCAGTTAAGGTAGTTATTGAATTAACATCTGCTTGAATCTTTTTTACTTTTTCGGCACTAACATTTTTATACCCCTCTTCCTTCGCCTTATTTAAATCAATAACAGATGTATCTTTGGCAAGTTCAGATTCACTCTCTTGAGTCTTTAAACGATCACGCAGTCTTGCTCTTTCTCCAGTAGTATCAAGATTTATTCCGGGTTGTAGACCACTCAGGACTAAGAAATTTCTTACATCACGATCATACTGATCCCTAGTTTGTCCTGTGTCATCAGTAACTGGAGCAGATGGATTAAATGGAGTGTAATTCGCAATACGCTCCGATAATTTTTTCTTTAAATTACCTTCATCCACTACTTGCTGTTCTTGGTCTGCAAGTAATTCTGATTTTCTTTTCTTGCTTGGTAACAATGCTTCACCTGTAAAACCACCTTGAATGTCAGTAGCACTTTTCCCCAGATTCCTCATTAATATTTGGTCAAATGTCAATCCCTCTTGGCCTATTGAATCTTGCAAGGCATTCCAGAGAGCATCTTTTTTGCGGTTATCCATTTCAGTGCCTTGGAGCAGTGAAAAAGTTCTAAGGTCAGACAACCTATCTCTATCCACACTCCCACTCATGCCTAATAATCTTTTTAAATTTTGATTAAGACCTGTAAGATCGCTTGATTCGTAGTATTTGTTTTCGGATGGTCTTGCCATGTTTACCTATTAAACGTGTTGTGCATATTTATAAATATCCCCGCCTTGACGTTTTGTTGGAGTTAACTCCACAGCTGGAGAATCTCCCACAACAGTTGGATCGTCCCCGCCACCACTAAACATCATGTATGTGCCATAAAGATCGGCAAGTTGACCAAGAATATCTCCGGGCTGGTCATAAGTGTTTGATGCCTCTTTTAATCCTATCTCTCCTACTGCGCTTTCTCCTTTAAGTTCACTTGCAAGTTGAGAGGCAAGGGTGTTAGCATCCATAAAGTCTCCTGTGTATTTATCAAACGAATTTGTAAGCGAATCAAGTTTTGCTTTAGAGGAACCCCGCTGTTTTACGTTGGCAGACATATCCTTTAATGCTTGGGTTAAGGTGTCCTTAATAATCTTTGGGGAACCCCCAGCAACCAGCTTATCTGAAGTTGGGGCATCAGATCCCATCTTGTCCATTAATGCATTTATCCTTGCCGATTCAGTTGCTTGATCTGCTGTTACTTTCCCTTTGCCTAATTTGCCTAGAAGTTCTTCTGACTCCTCCTCATTTAATTCACTTTTCCTTTTCCTAGATTCACTCAGCCAATCAAAAATTTCATCTTGTCTTTTAGCCCCAGTTTCAAAAGCTTGCTTCTTTCTCTCTGAAGCCATTGCAATTAAAGCTAAATATATTGCCCATTCCCATCCCATAGAGTCTCCTTTATCTCACTTGCCTAGAACTGTTTTGATTTTGCCAGAGCCAATCTGGTGGCCCCTGTGCGACAGTTGTCCCATAAGGTAATCCAGTCGCAGGATTAATAGCATTCCTTATTGTTCCTCCTTCACTAAATGTAATATCGTGTAAGTCTTGTTTTGTGGGATCAGCACCTGAACCAAAATAAGATTCTTCAGCGTCCTTGTAAACCTTAGAGTAATCCTTGAAAAATTCAGGGTCATAACCCTCATGGCCAAAACTCATTTTAGCACCTTCTGGGTTAAAAAGATTATCTTTCGGGTCTTGCACGCTGCTTGCTTTAGTGGGGTCTAAGTATGCTGACATATCCAGTTCTGTAAAATCATATTTCGTAGGATCAAACGAATCTGGGTCAGCTAAGTCCATGCTGGAAATTTTGTCTAGTTGTTTCCTGTACCAGTCACTTGCATCCCTTTGTGCGCCACTGGCGTAGTCAGCAGCCATTTGGTCTAATCTTGACTGTTCTTCTTCCAGAAAGTCTGTTAAAGCAGTCTGCTGTTCACCCAATCCTCCTTTTTCACCATGAAAGTCTTCATAATTGGATGATGTTAAATATGCTTCATCAAGTCCTTTTTGTGCAGCTGCATAATCTTCCATAATATCATCTGCGAAAGAGGTTTTAAAAGCATCAGAATATCCACTATAATCCAAACCTTCATACTGTGTTTTTAATAAATCCCTGAGTGAACTTTTCTTTTCTTCTCCCACCTTTTTTAATCGTGCAAGTTCTGCTTGCCTTGCCGCTTCTGCGGCAGCGGCAGCAGCTTCTCTCCTTCTTCTTCTTTCTTCTGAACTGTCACCACTGGCATTGGTTCTGTTTCTAACAGCATCCCCGTGTGCGCTGCCTGTTGTAAAATTTCCAGAGGAGGTATTATTATCCCCACTAGAAGAGCCAAAAAACAAATCGCTCCAATCTGGCTGGGTTGATGTTGTAGCGGTGTAATTACCCCCATACTCATACGCCCCGGTTTGTGTATCTCCTGACTCCCAGTCACCCCAATCGTCTGGTTCAGGATCACCCCAATCCCCTGCTGTATCCCAATCAAACTGATGTAGTTTAGTATTAGGGTTTATCTTCCCTGACCCCCCAAATGCTTTTAAAAGAGTAGCCTCCTCCGGGGTTATGTGGGCAAGGATATGTCCACTAGGCCCAGCTTTTTGTAATTCTTTTATTGAGTTTTTAAACTCTAAATCTTCCCACATAATTTACTCCTATACATAAGATGCACTTGAACGCTTTTCAAAGTTACGGATACTATCCCTTAACTTTCTTCGGTTTTCTAGTTCCTCCCTGCTTGCAAGTCCTTCAGTTATATCTGAGAATACATCCACCAATTGATCATATTTAGGTGGTTGATTCAAGAGGGACGCTTGTGATGCAGAAAGAGATGCGGCTAAATCAGGATCAGCATTTGCAAGATTAAGTTTAATCATTTTTTCCTTTGCTGCCTGAACATCAGCTTCTGACTGCCCAGCTGCTGCAAGAGCCTTACTTGCTAAGTCTTGTTTTTGAAATTCCATGTCCTGTGCAGCTTGTGCTTTTTTATATGCATCCGTAGAACTTCTGTTTAATCTCCCACTACGGGCCAAGGCATATTGTAATTCCTGTAACCCTTTCTGGTATTGATCCTCTAGCTGGGGTTGATAATAATCAATGTATGCATCTTGTGTCTGGTCATAAAAGTCTTGGTCATACTGACTGAATACATTTTCAATATTTGCAAGACCTTCTTTTATTCTTTTTTGTCTCGCAGCTTCTTCAGCAGCTGCCCTGTCATAATTATCACTGGGTGTTTCTGGCTTGCCAAAAATTGTATCCATTATATTTGTAAATATATTCGCCATAATTATCCCGCTTCGTTTAGTGTATAGTGAACGGCTAAATTCCCCAATTTAGCCGCACCTGTTTGAGTATTTTCCAGCTTTAATGCAAGGTGCGTTGATGTGGTTGAAAGTCCCACCCTGCCTAGTCCATAAGTCACCTTATTAAGAGTTGCCGCCATTTCATTATTTTCAATGTTCGTAGGGTCAGGCGCAGTCTTAACTGTCCATGTCCCTTCGCAAACTGCATCTATCCCTGACCACATTTTATTAGTTGCCGGGGCAGCTGCATCCAAAAAAGGGAGTTGCACTGTGACAGTACAATTATCATACTGATCATCATTCTCCCCGCCAAGACTATAAATTTTATTTCCACTCCTGCAAAGAATCTGTTTCCCATCAAATGCCCAGTCAGTAATTGTAAACCCCGGTTCATACACTGACCATGCAGATATTTGACTGGAGGGGAAATAGCTGAAGACATACACCTTATCACCAAGTGCTAAATAGTATCTGCCGGATCGTGGGTCTAATATTCCTGTAGAGTCCCTCCCTTGAGCAGGATCGGCCCTAATTGCATCTATAACTATATCGTCTATGGGGTTCCCTATATCACCAACGTAAGCAGCATTTGAGGAGTCTCTTGCTTTCAGGGAACGTATGCCGGATCGTGACAGGTAAAACACATCCGAATCACCAATCGCTGCAACTGATTTTGAGGCAATCGTTCCTGTATTATTTAATACTTGCACAAGTTGAATCTTTGTAGGATCAGGATCGTAATACCAGATTTGAATACAGTCTTCTGCAAAGATTGCCATGTTTTCATAATATGTTGACATGGCCATAAGTTCTTCAGAGTTTCTTGCGTGGTTTGAAAGAACCTCAAATCCTGCACCTCCAGTTTGATCGATATTTGAAGTCCAATCCTCTGGTTGATCTGTTCTACTATATTTCCAAGTAGACTCTTCTAAACAGTGCATTGAATATTTTGAGGAGAATACATAAGGGCCAGCTTGTGCGCCAGATGAAACTGCTACTGATGAACCTCCTCCTGTCTCATATTCCTGAGTGACTGTAACATCTCCAGTTCTGGTAGATAGTCCAGTATATCCATTATAAGTAGTCCCATTTGTCTCAGCAATTATTGTAACTATTCTCCCATTTACAACCGCCTCCCATTCAGGATCAGTCGATGTTGCGTTTATTTCATCTGCAAGTTTTTGTGCAGTATAATCATGTGATGTTTCCCAAGTCACAGGATTTGAAATAATTGATTCACCGCTCATTGTGTAATTAGTTATAGCATTATCAACTCCATTTGCCATATTCCCCGCAGAGCCAGTAAAATCACCCTCTACCTCATAACTTACTATCAATCCATTCTGGCTCGTCCCTTTTGTTGTGGCATTAATGAAAACTGTTCCAGAAGATTCAGTTGCAGTATAATTAGGTGTAGAAGTTAAACTGTTTATTGCTGCTGCAATTGCAACCCCAGTTGTGGTATTACTCCCTGTATGAGCAATTGGCCCTGTTAGAATATCCACATTATTTACACGCAAGTTTTTTAAGTTATTACCGGGGTTTGAGGTTCCTCCTGTAATGTAAAATGCTCCCTGTGCCGCAGTTCCTGTAGATGAGGTTGCATTGCCTCCTGTAATCTCTACTGTAATTCTTGCTCTCCCGTCATAAATATCTGTTATCCTATTTGGGGCTGTAGTGGCATTCGTTGAGAACGCAGGATTACCATGCTCACCCCAATAATGAAATATTTTCCCATCTTCAAATTCTGCTGCCGCATAAGGTTGTCCATTATAAAAAGATACTGAACGTATCTTTGACATATAAGCTGAACCTGAAGCTGGAGGCTGCCCATACTGGTGTTCCATTTTGTAGTAGTTTAATTCCACTGGTTGTCCTGTCATAGAAGGAGCATTCTTACTGCCAAACACAAAGACTCTTCCACCCCCTGCGGCTAATCCAAAAGTGTCATCAGGGAGAGTAGCCCATTCAACAAATGCCTTGCGTTTTTCTATTTCTCCTCCCCTTGTAATGTGTGCATTGGTTAAGCCAGCTTTTCCTGTGGAGTCTAATCCATTTAAAGACCCCGGTACACTTGTTACAGCAGTCCTCCTTGTGTCAATCCCTGATTTAAAATCTTCTACAAGAACGTATGGCACTACCCTGTCCTATGAATAAGTAATGGGCCTCTTGCCTTATAAGCATCTTCATCTTCACCACCCAAGACAATCGTTTCAGTTTTTGATAATCTACCTTTTACCCTCTGGTAGTGAGCATTTGCTTGCGCCAATTTTAATTGTGCATCTGGAGATTTTTGTCTTGTTAATAATTCGCTTGCAGAGAATAAAACCAGCAGCTGATCATCTAGATCAGCAGTATCTGATAAAGATATGAATGTGGAAAGGTTGCCTGTTCCTTCCAACCTTAATAACCCGTTGCCTGTAGCAGACTCAGAATTTTCATTTGGGATAGGCCATACCTCAATTTGTGAAACACCATAAGCTTCATATTTTTCAACGGGCCATGACCTAGTGCCAGTATCTGAATCATAAACTGTGTAGTCATCCGCAGATATACCATAAGATACTTTTTCCCAAGTTCCTGAATATTTAAAAGATGCTTTTTGTACCCGCTCAAGTGTTATCCCAGCGGGAACATCATAGTAACGTGACCCTGCCTGTAAACTTATGTCCTTTTTTACCTGTAAAAACGGCCATGCAAAATCCTCCCATAGACGGCGTTGCACTCGTTGCAAAAGATTAATCATCATTTCCTGAGTTGCTTGGCCCATGCTTGACGAGATGGAGTGGCCAGATTCACTTCTCAGGTCATTAAGCAGGACTTGCATGGTTACGTTTCTAGCCATTAGTTTATCTCCGCCTCATCAACAGGTTCTTCTTCTGTAATTTCAAGGTGTTCTGTAACTTGTTTTTTCACCTTCTTTTTTTTCTTTGCTCCTCCTACCCCAATGGGAGCCGCACCTTTTTCAAAAAGCGCCTCATCTAGTTTTAATTGCTTAATATCAAAAGGAAGTTCACCATAGCTGCCAAATACTTCAGCTACTCTTTCTGGCTTATAAAATTTTCCCAGTCTGTCTCTCTCTTCAAGTGTATTAAGACTTTCTTTCCCATACATTGCAATTTCAGTTACTGACCCTAGTCCATGTAGGTGGATTAGAATTTTAATTTCAGGGGCAGTTAATCCTTCTTTTTGAATAACATTCCCCAAGTCACCGTTGAGAGCCACATTCGCACGATAAGTTGTTTCCATAATATTACCTTTTAGGTTTATAGGGCGGCCCTAAAGCCGCCCATATTATTGCCTTAATGCTTACTGAATTTCGTAGACACCGTGGCAGTTTAGTTGTGAAGCACACAAAACAGCTGTAGTTGTGATCGCCTTATAGAACACATAACTGTTGTGTGGTCTTGCGGGAGAGTGTTTTTTCATCTTCTCATCCGCCATATACATTATGTATAGTTTGGATGGATCAATGACATAACAACGCTTATTACCGTCTTTCCCGGTCAGGTTAATGTCATCAAGTTCAGGGTCATACTGAAACTTAATCCCCTGATAGACCATCTCACCCATTGAAAAGTCTTGCTTCCCACTGAACCCAGTTTGGGTATAGTTCCCTTTTGCTCTCAGTTGACTTGCAAGACGATCCAGAAAAGCACTTCCGCATACTGCAATAGAGGGCTTACCTCCATATCTGCGAAGCTGCCTAATTTCTGAATGTATCAAATCAGTCAGTTCTGATCCTGTTGCAGTAGTTGCAATTGAAACATTGGTGCGGTTTCTCCACCATGTATTTGACACAGTAGAAAGTCCACCAACTGTTGAACCAGAAGCGGTAGGATCTTGTTTTATGATACTCTGTATACCAGCCAATGCTTTTGCATCGCCAGACCCATCACCATAAAGCAAACTATTCATCCCACGGGCATAACCCTCTGCCATATCTTCAAGTTTATCTTCAAGAAGATTTACCAGAACAGTTTTATCCCTTCCAGCCAATCCTTTTGTGCCATCACCCGGCACTGCCGAATCCGTAATAGTTATACCATCGTTTTTCAACTCAGTAAAAGTTACAGAAATACCAGCATGGTGTTCCTTCCAAGGATATTTCGCACGTTGGATATTGGCGGGATTTGCGTATGTGACTGTATCAGTTGCCTCATAGCCCGCAACGCTTGTTGTATAGACTCCCTTTACGGCAACATCAACATTTAATTTGCCTCCGGGGAATGTTTTTGCTGCCTTATCCATTGCAGCAAATAATGGTTTTTCCTGAATTGTCTGACTCATTACGTTACCCTTATTGATGTACCAGTCAAGGGCAGCGTTGCTGATGTTCGTCAATTCAGCACTAGTTAGTGCAGCCATATTTTCTCCTTAAATTATCAAATAATAAGAGACACTATTCAGGATTATCCAAAGCCATGCTTATTGCATCATGCAATGATTTAGGTTCCGTCCGCTGTGTCCCTCCAAGTTTACCACCTGTTGCCGTGCGTAGTTTTGTTGGTTGAGGTTGGCGGGCCTTGAATCTTTCATTAACAGTTGCATACGCATCTTCAACAATACTTAATACTTCTGTTTGATTCTTTGGTCTGCCCCGCTCAGAAACAAGTGCTATTACACGGTCATTAAATTCCTCTTGTTTGAGACTGAAGTCCGGGTCTTTGGCTAGAGTTGTTTCACCCCAATTCTGGATAGCAGTACCCATCGCTTCGCTCTGGACTTGCTGTTCCTTGCCTTGACTCCTTGCAGCGTCAGCTTTACGCAGATATTGTTCTCTTTGTAACCCTGCTCTTGCTTGACTTAACTCTTTTGCAGCGTCCTCATCAAGAAAACCATCGTCAACTTTTGCCTGAATATCTTCAGGTAAAATTTTTCCAGTGATTTTAGAAATACCATCCAGATGGTGCTGTAACATTTCATGCGCCATATTTGGATTATTCCTGATCGCAGCCATAATCTTGAATCCCTCAACTGCATCTTTTGCAGATAAGTTATTCCTTCCAATAAAGTCTGTGATCTTTGAGTATTGTTCAGAATCATCTTTTAGTTTCGATGCTAATTCTTTTAACTCGTTCTTTTCGGCTACGAGACTCCGAAAACGAGGATGCTTATTAAATGGAACGTCCTTATAGTCTCCTGATGGTGTTTCTTCAGAAGCTTCAACTGGTTCCGTTTCAGTCTCTTCCTGTACTCCAGATTCTGTTTCTTCTTCTACAGGTTCATCAGCGGGCTGTAGTGCATCTTGCACAACATCAGCTAAACTTGCTGTAGTTTCTGTCTCAGTCTCCGTGGCATCTGACGATGATGCCGTGTCTTCCGCAACTTCTTCTGTAGTGGTAGACTCGTCTATTTGTGCTTCTTCAGAAACGGGGGACGAGTCCGTTTCCTGTGACTCTTCAGCCATGATACGTCCTTTTTTAAAATGTTAAACATTTACCCCTATACCGGGGGGTTTTCCTCCACCGGGGGGACTAGGCATTGGAGCATTATTACCCCCTTGCCCGCCCTGCACCTCTGGGGGAGTACCCCCCCTAGCTTGGGCTTGCGCCCTCGCACCTTGCATCATATTCTGTGCAACGATTGACGGCAACTTTTCTACAAGTGCTTCTGTCAAATCCATTTTATCATCCAATCTTTTTAACAATTCCCTGCCAAGGAACTTCGGATCAATGCCCGGTATTTGAATAAGAAATGGTATGATCCTTTCTATGTTTTGTAACTCCGCAGCCTTATTTGGCTTGCCAGTTGATCCAGCTTCAATCTCTAAATAAATTTCATTCAGTATGTCTTCCTTTTTAAACTCAGGCCAGACTGCCCCCGGCCCACAGATTGCCATAACCTCATCCTTACTCATTTCCAAGAGTAAAATTTGTCCAGCTGCTCTGGTTATCTCCGACATAAAGGAGTCAAGATCATCGATGTTTGCGCCAATAGCAGACATTCTGGATGATTCTGCAATAGAAGTTTCGGTTGCAGTTCCCTTAGAAACTTGCCCGAAATTAGCTTCTTGCTGTCCTACAACCAGCTGAACATCATCGAATATGGTTCTCACCTCGTACAGATTAGGATCAATCCCGATCTGTTTTACAGGTTGCAGAACATCATCAACTTTCTGTCCTGCTGTTAATGCCTGTAATTCAAGGACTGCGTTGGCCGGGGGATTTTTTAATTTATCCTTATCCTCCTCCTCCAGCATCCCAGCGGGTGCAGCATATTTTGGTCTGTTGGATTTGCGGTGTTCCCTTAATCCCTGCCTTGCACGGTTGTATTCGTGCTGCATGGGGGTCAGGAGTTTTATATCAGAAGGAGGATAAAGCTGTTCTTTATGCTCAACATCATTAAACGTAAGTGCAAAGAAAGGCCAGAATGTTTCAAGCTTTATCGGTGGGGCAGTAGGTTCAACAAGAAAGTCATTATACCCATCACAAACCACATAAAGCAGTCCTGCATTCTTGTCATAAATTTCCCAGACTAATCCTAGTCCTGTCCGTGGGTCATCTACACTGCTATTAAAATAATTATAAGTGGGAGTTTTCCCTATACCTCCAATGCTCTGGTTCCCTTTCATATCGTAAGGTAAAAAATTATCCTTCACATCTTTATCATAAATTTCCTTAATCTCCTCAGTTGATAAATATAATTCATGTGCCACCCAAGATGCCCCCACAAAACCACGCAGCTGCCGACACATTGGGTCAACAATAACAGAATCACATTCTGGAAAATCAAAAATTAATCCTTCCTGAATTATTGCAAGCGGCTCGCTCCTTAGTGCATCCAATGAAAGAACTAACTCTTCCATTTCAGGATCATCCTTCTGAATATCTCCCTTCTCTGCCTCCTCTGCTATCCTCCTTAAATGATCAATCTGTGCCTGTATGTCACTCATTTTTGAAGAAATATCAGGCAGTCTGTCAACATCCCTTTGATAGCCCACCTTGACAAAACCAACTGATGTTGTAATTACACGCCTAACTAGAGCCTTCATTTGACTCTTAAAGTTAGGATGTTGCTCATCCATGAAATATTCAAAGAGCATCACTAAGCATTCTGCAACTTTATCTAGTCTTTGCCGTTCAAGTTTTACCTGTTTATAGTCTTCTTCTATTGCCACATCCTGCGGGTTTGGAGGAATACCTTGCATTTTTGCCTGTGCAATCCCGTTAAGTGCTTTCTTCATGCTTTCTTCTGTCCCGTCCCAAAGCTTATAATCCATACGTTTACGTCTGGTAGCCATAGGTTTGGGATTTTTTGCATAAAGGGCAGAAGTACGCTGGTGAACATGGCGTTGTAGAATGTTCGCAACATACCTTTCATCGCTCCAGTTATTACCAGAATACCCCTTGTAAGCCGCATCCATGTCAACCTTCATCTGCTTGAAAGATTTTTCATGGTAGTCTTTTGCCGCCTTTACCTTTTCAATCAGGGTGTTTACAAGTGCTTCCCTGCGTAGAGTTGGTTCCTTATCTTCTTCTTCCTCAACCACTACAACTTCTACTGACTGTTCAACTTCGATTGCCATTTAAAATCCTGATGATAGTTGCTTTTTCTGTTGATCTTGCATTGTTGTTTGCCACTTCACCCATTCTATTGTCCCCACTTTAGGAAATAAACCTTGTGCTTTACTTGCTCTGTTAGGCGAATGTAATTCGCCTAACCCTAATCCTATCCATGAAAGAGTATCAACAAAATCATCGTGGCGGGCATTAGGGAATTTTAATAATTCATCCACTCCTTTTTGTCCCCATGAGGATACTTTCGGAAAGTAGACCTTTTTCATTGCCATACGTCCAACAATAGACTGTGAGCGTTGGACTTTATTTGCTACTGGTGTTACCTCCTCAATCCTACAGTGAGTTTTTGTTTCAAACATTCTCTTTCTCAAGAATGGGCCGATTGCTTTACTAATGTGGCCCCGCTCTGCCCACCAGATAAGCGGACGATGTTTGCGGATCATTTCAATCATTGCCTTAACAACAACGTCTGAAGGTTGCCTTGACCACCAGCAATCGATTAAATAAATGTCTTCATTCTCATCAACCCCCACCACTAGGAGACAAGTCAAGTCATGTCTTGTTTTGTCAATACCAACAGCGTGATCAGAAGCAGCATAAATTCTTAAATACTTTGGAAGGTTTCGTTTTTCATAATACTGAATGTTTTCCCTTTGGAATAAATCTCCATCTTCAGGACTTGGTTGTTGCTGATAAAGCGCAGAAAAACCACGGGGGTCTAAATTACGCTGCGCTTCTAAAAAGTCCTTATTAAACCTTTCAGGCCAAAGCACCTCCCCCTCTTCCCTTTTCAGCGGGTCATTGTCCCCGGCAAAAGCTGGAAGATTTATTATCTTCCACTTACTACATTCCTCTTCTGTGAAGTGAGGGTTGATAGGGTCTGTTAATCTTCCTACTAAATCGTCTTCATGCCAGCGGGTAGTTACTAATACTACGGTTGACCTTTCAGTCATCAGGCGGGTCATAAAGACCTGTGTAAACCATGACCAAAGATTTTCCCGTAGAGTTGGAGACTGTGCCTCCACAGAATCTTTAATAGGATCATCCACAATAAGGCAATCACCACCACGGCCCGTAATACTTCCGCCACGACCAACAAACACTGCCATTCCACCGTTGTCACTCTGGATTCTTGACTTAGATGCTCCTCCTTGGCGGAAGGAGAACTGTGGGAATACTTGCCTAAATTGAGGTGTGGACATAATCGCCCTACAGTCTGCCCCAAAATCTTGTCCAAAATCTTCATTATAAGTAGCAAAAATGATTGACTTGTAAGGGTCTTTCCCCATAAGCCACGGAATAAAACGTCTTGAAACCATCTCAGACTTTCCGTGACGGGGAGGGAGGGTAATTATCAACCTCTTTATTTTCCCCTTTGAAACCTTTTCCAGTGCCTGTGCTATTGCCCTGTGATGGCGTGCATCTTTAAAAACTGATTTTTCAATATTATTAGGATCAGATACTGTGGGCATTGTAAACTTGATAAACTTTAGAAAATCAGTCTTACACTCAAGTGCCAGTTTCTGTCTCTTTGCAGCGGCAAGCTGACGTTCTATCTCATCAAGCTTATTTATTTCCATCTAATATATCTTCCCATTTTTTATAAGGATGCTTCTCAATAATTTCACGGATATTCCGCTGATCATTTAATACGTTGGTTTCTTCTTTTTTTTCGGCATTGTCCTGTTTCAAGTTGGTTTTACTGGTGGTATTATTGAATTGCATTTTTCCGACAAAACTTTAGTTAAATTAACCTTTTTTATTGCCTCTGACCCTTGCGCCTCTTCAGGGGTTAATAATTCCCTTATCGTGTCTGTATAACAGTCGCACACCTTCCATAATGCTACTTGATCTATAAAGGGATTCTTCTGCCTCCAACTCACTGAGCAAACCATCCAGAGAGTCCTTATCTGTCCCGTTGGATAATTGCCATCGTACTTTGCTTTGATCACTGTGGTTTTCTGTTGACACCCAATCAGGCTCAAAGTCAACATCCAAGCCACAATCCATTTCAAGCAGAATTTCCATTTCAATATGTCCATACCGCAGGAGGTGAAAAATCTTCGCCACGGCTGTCAACGTGCAAAAATCTGCCGTTTCTATCCCCACGCAAATTCAAGCCAAGTCCCGTAAACCCAATGTCTTGGGCTTGTTTTATAAGCTTTAAGGTTTGAGTTGTGCTTATTGCCATTACAGAAATATCAGCAGCCTTCCCGAAAGTATGAATCCCGGCTTTCTTTTTATGGGAAGAAATAGCTGCATTATGTTTAATGCAGCGTTTCCCGCTATTAATCCTAAAAGGGAACCCTGCCACATCCCTCAACTCCTGAAGCATACGCATAAATTCATCATCCATTTCAGAATCGTTACAACCGCAACGACACATTAATTCATTTACAGAAAAATTTTTCGTAATGAGCATAGCTATCCCCCCAACAATAATGTGTCCAAATTGTCTACGAGTGTATATAGTACCTTTTTGGTGCTATTACTACCCATTGATACTTTTTTCATAAGCCTCAAGAATCTGATCGTCCACCTCATTCTTTGTTGATTCTACGAGTCTTCGTAAAAGTATCAATATCACTTGCTGGAGTAGCTTTTCAGAAAGCATACTCATGCACATTGTTTTAACAGCCCCACCAATGACGGGTGCTAAGAGTCCTATCATGTTTACCCTTTCCTTACTTGTAACATTTCTAATTGTTTAGTTGCCTCTAATTCTCTCTCGATGTTCTCTAGTCTTGCACTTACTCCTGCCATGTGACCAGAGCATTCTGCACTAATCTTAACAAATTTATCAAAGTTTTCCTTTTGGATTGCACGATTTGCTTTATCAGTTCTATACGTCCAAAGAAACAGGATTACAATTATTGCTCCTGCAAAGCCTTGATCAAGCAGGATGGTAATTACATCGTCTACTGCTGTTTCAGCAGATGAAGTTTTAACAGGCGGGTATGAAGGATTAGGTGTATTAGCCTGTGCAATTACATCTGTAAACGCTGGTTCGCTCCATGCTAGTGTCCCAATCAATAACCCTACTGCAATTAAAATATTTTTCATTCATTATCACATTCTAAAAAATTATTAAACGTCCCCGCACACTTCCAGTAGGGTCTGACATAATCCTTCTTAAATTCGTTAGTTCCTCTCAATGGTTTATTGTCAACCCAGTAACCTATATTCTGTGGAGAAGCACAGGCATTTGCAATGAAGCCGTAGATTATTAACAGATATAGTCCCCATTTCCATATAAACAATTCAATCATTCAGGTTTCGGATATTTATTCATCTGCTGGTTAAGGAGTAAATAAGTCCCAAGATTTTGTATCTTCATTCCACATATATTCTTTTCCATCACTAGGCATTGCAGTTGGAGCTTCCCATTGGCAAGTATCCTCATTTACTACCCATGAATCATAGAATTTATTTGGAATAAAAGCATCTCTTGCTTCATCATACTTATATCCTATTCCTGCATAGTTCTTTCTTGTGCCATCTTTAAACGTCTGTTTCCAGTTAGTATCAGAACCAAGAAGTTGTTTTAAAAAATCTATTCCAGCTTTTTCCGTTACTGCTACATCATCTGAAAGCATATGAACTTCTGTAACAATGCTGTTTTCATCTAGTTTTGCAAATACTGCCATTTTATTACCTATGCTGTATATGTTCCGTTACCAACAAATTGGAGAACTGTATCAGTTCCTACTTCTGTAATTATAGGTGAGCCTGTGTGTGTTCCTGAATAACTTGAGGTTGCCATTCTTAAAATTACAATTCCTGAGCCACCATCACCATCAATCAATCCAGCTAAAACAGAATTAACGGGAGCAGTAGCACCAGCAGTACCGCCACCTCCTCCTCCTGTATAAGCCTCGGCTGAAAAGGGGAAATAATAATTTGTTTGATCTATATCGTATGCGACATAGGCCGTTGGTCTTTCATTAATACCACCATTACCTCCACCGCCTCTGCCACCAAAGCATTGTCTGCTACTATAAGCTCCAGCACCGCCTCCACCGCCTCTCCATACCTCAAAGCCAGTTATAGAAGATGCTAATCCATTGCCAGCAAATGTCTGTCCAGAAATTCCTCCTGCTCCACCATTGCCTCCTGCTCCACCACCACAAGCTCCCTGATGAGCTCCATCAGTGGGAGTTGTACCTCCATCTCCACCTTGATTTGCAGTACCAGCACCTCCAGAACCAGAGAAGGAAGCCTTATGTCCTGCACCACCGCCAGAACCACCAGCAACACCAGAAACTCCATACGATCCACCACCTCCACCACCTGTAGAACTAATTGGAGTTGTTCCAGCTACAAGACTACTTCCTGCTGTTATGGAAGAAGCACCACCATTATTACCAGTACCACTTGCATCACCAGTCTGTTGCATTGCACCTCCTGCACCTACTACAACTGTAACAACTGTACCCGGATTAATAGTCCATGCAGTTTCACTACTTGAGTTATCACCAGAGGTTTCACTATTAAAAGAATTTCTATAACCTCCTGCACCACCACCTCCAGCACGATAGTAACCACCACCTGAACCTCCTCCAGCAATTACTAACCAACTGAGAGTATATGCAGGGCCAATCTGTCCAACACCTTTTGTATTTTTCCATACATTAGCACCAGCAGTGGCATCGGTGCAAACATAAGATTCACCAGTAGTTTTGTTAAACCATAAATGTCCTGTTGCTGACGGATTAGATGCTATAGCTGGATCAGAGGCGGATACTGTATGTAAAGCTAATTCTGTATGTCCATCTAATAAGTTCAACTCCGTAGAAGTTGATGTTACTGCTCCCAGATTTGCCAGTATACGAGCCTTTGTCATGTGTTACTCCGTTGGTTTTGGATTGTCTGATTTTACTTTTGCTACTGCCTTATACCACTCACCATCCTTAGTGCCTTTGCCAGCAGTCATGTCGTGGAAGAGCATATCTAACTGTTCTCCTAATTGTGGATACTTCCTGTCTCTTTGGTATTGCTTTGCATCGTAGTCTGCCTGAAGCCTAATTACTTCAGCATCAATTTCTGCCTGAGTAGGTTCTGTTTGACTATCATCATTCCATGTCAATTTATCATTAACTAATGTCCAAAGTGCATTTGGCCTTAATGAACGTAATGCATTTACTGTACTGAATTTCATCCTGCTATCTCCTGTAATATAAGGGTTGATCTTCCAGCAACGTCAGCATTGGCATTTGATCTATTCCAATAAAAGGTTGTAATGCTATTAGCTTGAACTTTATATACTGTGTCTGAAGTTGTTGCAGGAGTATCAATATGATTATATACTAGATTTTGAAGAGCATGGACACTATAATTAGGAGAATCATCTTCGCACATAAATCCTGTACCATAACTTCCACCACTTACTTCTCCTAAAGCTGTAGAACCTCTAAATAGCTTAAAACTTCCATTATGGTTTCCTTGTCCATACCAACCCATAAAGAAAATAGCAACTTTTGATGACGAAAATCTAGGAGTTATAGTACACGACAAAAGATCATGATCAGAAGGATTAGTTGTACTCGCAATTTGATTATCATCGTGATGAGACACCGTTTGGATCACAGTACCAGTTGGATAACCTCCAAGTATTCCACTTTTCATATTTGGACTAATTCCAATTATTCCACTCATGCTAACTCCAATCTTGATCTATGTATGAACAGTGGGCATCTATGTTCCCACCACTTGCCTCAAGTAATAAAGCATCTCCAGCCACTAAAACTATACGATCATTCATTACAAAAGTTTCTTTCTCTCCTATAGATTGATCAAAAAGCATTCTAATAACATTTGTACCATCATTAACCCAGAATTTAACTGTTCTTGCCGTAGCCTCTGTATTACAAATATAAACAGTTAAGACAGTAATGATATGATTTGCTGGTACTGTGTATGTATCTGTTCCAGTTGTTGCATTTGTACGATCCCATCTAAAAGCTGTTATATCAGTTGCTTGAGCATTAATAGTTGTCCTATAAAGAACCTCTGTTCCTGATCCACTTGGTATTGCCATACTATCCTCCTAATACTAAACTTTGATGTGATGAATGTTGCATAAAACTGCCTTTCTGTTTAATTTTTTTATTTGTTGCTGTTTCCATATCGGAACTAATCGTAATACTTGTACCATCTGCCGATATAGAATCTAAAGCTAATGAACCTACGTTGGTTATGTTATTATCACCGAAAGAGACATTGCCATTGAATGTACCACCATTTGCAGAGGATACAGTATCACTAGGAGAGAATGCTGAAAGAGCAACTACCTCAACTACGTCACTTGCGGTTAAAGCTGAAAGTCCAGTTATTGTGCTTCCGTTGGTGGCCTGAAAGTCCTTGCCAGTTCCTTCAACGAGTTTTACTCCATTGAGATAGACAGAGACTTGTCCAACTGTGTAACTGACTACTCTGCCATCGT
>VTLG01005208.1_pt1 | contig 40223 bp, 43 predicted proteins | sample 4694571 | NCBI WGS metagenome assembly VTLG01 (sample SAMN12604809, study PRJNA352737) | marine metagenome | biome: ENVO:00000447; feature: ENVO:00000209|ENVO:00000569|ENVO:01000036; material: ENVO:00002151; isolation source: viral sequences binned using virsorter ... | reverse complement strand
AATCCATCATATCTCTCCATTCTTCACGTTTACGCATGTTAACCTGCTCATAAGCAGAGATAGACATAGCATCTGTGAAATATTTAACACCTTGAGCGAGGCAGTCTAGTCTGTCGTCATGTTTTACTGCACCCTTCTCTCTGCACATGCGAGACATCTGGTAGAAGAGCATATACATGAGCCGTAACTCTGGAGCTTCTTTGGGGTTGGATTTGTAGTCCCAATCAATGACACTCCGATCCACAATAAGACGATGCTGATTAAGGACAGGTTCAAGGGAGTCAATGATTCTATCTTCTTTTCTAACATTAGCTCTTACCTCTTCTACATCTATTGCTTGTTTGGTCTGTTGTAAATGCTTTTTAAAGAGTTCAGAGACTATACCGTCACCAAAGTTTGTCTCTATTACTAATTTAGTTACATTATATTTCTTACAACCTCTAAGTATGTCTAGCAAGGTATTGTCTGAGTACCCGTCTCTGTAAGCACGCATTTGATGCAAGTAGAGAAACCCATTTTTCTGGGAAATATAAGCTGCCGCTGTTTCATCTGTTCCTCGGCCGCTTGGGTCCACGCTACATATTGTTTCTGAGTAGGGGGTCCATTCCCCTTGTAGTTGCATAGGAGAGTAAAAGTAATCTCCTGGGAGTCCGACAGTGGGTAACTCTTTGATAACGTTTGAGGGGTCTGAGCACCATATGCAAGCATCGGGAGCATCACTAGGATTAACGCTAGTAACAACCAAATCAGACATCTTAAGAGGAAATTTCTCTGCATCACTTAAGCTGGTATCCAGCTGGAATTGAAGCATGTAGTTAGATCTACCCATCGATGCTTCACGATCGAGTAAATCTTCATTATCAAAACGATCTGGATCAGTCACATCCCATTCTTGGGCTCCTGAATCAAGATCTTCTTGGATTTGAGGTGCTAAAAGCCCTTCATATTGACTAAGTTTGTCTTTTCTTGGGTATCTACTTGGCCAAACGAACGGACGGTAGCTGCGCTCTGCCAACTTACGATAAACAGTAAAAGTAGTCTGAGGAGTCCCGAGATACATAATACGGCTATCGCCTTTGGGGGTAAGAATCGACTCTGCTTCCGTGCAGAGTTGAAGTAATTTTTCACGCATTAGCTCCGTCATGGAGTTTCCAGGTACCTCTATGTCGTCCAAAATCATCAAATCTGCGCGACTTCCGGTTAGCTGACCAGTTATGCCCACCGACTTTACGCTTGGGGCTTGGTGAGGTGAACAGTTGACGTCGAAACTGATGCGACTCCAACGTGAATCTTCTGCTTTCGGTTTGAGATGATTTAGCCATGGGGTTTCAATGATAAGTTTCTGTAGGAAAATGGACATATTGTCGGCTCTCTCTTTAGAGGCCGATATTATCATAATTTTTCTTTCAGGATCTTTAAAGAGAGTCCAGAGGACGAAGGCTCCTGTGATCCAACTCTTTCCAACGCCACGGAAAGCTTGGATTTGAAGACGCTTAGGGCCATGCTGAAGATAGTCTGCGATTGCATATTGTGCTCGGGTAGGGGATGGTAGGTCAAGCTGCTCCCACAGGGCTTGCAGAAACAGCTTGAAATCGCCTTGTAAGGCGGTTAAAACGTTATTCATAGGGTATTAATCAAAACACTTGCTGCAAGCCTTTAATAAGCCCTCTAGAGCCTCTTTGATAGACAGAAGTCCACCATTCTAAAGTATCTTCTCTAGCTTGAGGATCTTTCACCCATCGACCAAAGTCTAATGCAAGGCTTGCACCAGATGCTACATTAGATGTAATTTCAGCTGCAGCAGGGGCTAAAGCACCCCAGCCTGTTAATGCTGCAGCACTACTCGCTAAACCTGTAGCATCTGCACCTAATGCAGCTTGGTCTAATCTAAGTTGAAACTTTAACCAAGGATCATCAGGATTAGCAGCAACTTCTTTTATTCTATCTTGTAAGGCAAGAGCACCTAAACCTGTACTAGCTCCAAACATCAATGGGTTTAACATTGCTGCTCGTTTGCCGATTGTAGAAAGTTGCTTCAAGTTAGCTGCATCTTTTGCTTCTACTAATTTATTACCTACTTTCTGTGCTTGTTCTGTGAGTTTATTATAACCTGTAGGAGCAAAGCTATCAGCAGTTAATGCTGCTACACCTCCACCAACAGGTTTAACTGCATCACTAAGATCATTAGTTTTACTAAATAATACTTGACCAGATTCAGTAACAGGTTCTATTTGTCTAGTTAAACCTCTTAAACCTCTAGCATCTACTGGTTCCCATACATTTGATAAAGTTTGTTCTATTGTCTGACCAAGTTGTTGTGGTGATTTAACTACTTCTCTACCTTTACGCAATTTACTAAAACCAGATTCATCAATAAAACCAGCATTATATAAATCTCTCCTCATTGCATTTTGTATGGGAGTAGTATCTTGAACTTCAACTTTCTTAACTAATTCTAGTAGTTCCTCTGTTGTATTCCAGTTATCACTACTAATAATTTTATCTAATTCAAGTCCAGCATCTGCACCACGTCTAGCTAATTCAAGATAAGGTCTAGCTATATTAAATACTTCCTCAGCAGTTGCACCTTTTTTAATAAGTTCTTTAGGAACCCAAAGTCCAGTTTCTGAACCAAATGCTGCTGCATGAGCAGCTCTTTCAGTTAAAGCGGCAAATAACTCCTTATGTTTAGCTGTGGCTTTACTTACATGGTCAATACCTAATTTCTCAGCTAATTTACCGGTAACAGCTTTTGTAAAAGCTTTATGAGCTGCTGGATCTATATAATCAACAAATTCTTCTCCAACTTTATAACCATTCTTCAAAGCTAATGCTTTAAACTCTTTACGAATATCTATATCTAAAGGTTCTAGAGCATCTCTTAAAATACTTAAAGCTGTCCTATGATGACCAACTTTACCTTTAACAACAGAGCCAGCAAAATCGTGCATTTTACTATCCCACGATCCAAGAGCTCTAAATAAATCTCGTCCCCAAACTGCAGGATCTTTTACATTATCTGCAATTTTCTGGAATAGACCAGTTTTTCTATAGTGCTCAGGATCTGTTAAAATAATACCACCTAAACCTCTTTTTAGTTTTTTAATTTCAGATTTTAAACTAGATAAAAGTGTTTTATAATCATAAGCATCCTTAACTTTACCTTCAATCCAGCTTTTAGGAATAGGTTTACCAGCTGTTCTAGCTTTCATAAATCTAGGTAAATTCTTTTGAGCTGCTGTAATTGATTTTTTTATCTGTTCTTCTATCATTTCTGAAGTTATATCAATTGCAGCTAATGGAGTAGGTTTCTTTGCCATAATCTACCTCACGCCCAGGAATAAGGATCCACATCATCAAATAGACCGCTTGAACCTTGTTTAGATAAAGAACCCTTTTGATTACCTTTGAAACCAGCAGCTCTTTGGGATGTATCTGTTGCTAATGCTGTGACCGCTTTAGCAATCATTAACCATGGCACACCAGCTCCGGCAGATGCTGCAGCTTCAGTTCCTGCTTGCTGCATAGCTTGCTCAGTAGCTATTGCCTCAGCAGTTTTTTTAGCACCTTCTGAAATAGCTTGACTTTGTCCTTTTCCCCAGACGTCCTTCAGTTGAGATACATTCCCTGGATTCGAGAATGTGTTTAAATCACTATTTAGTAAGTTTTCTCTAAGTTTAGGATCTTTATAGTCGAGGTTTATTTCAGGTGTAACTTTAGGTTCAACTTTAGGTGTAACTTTTTCAGTAGTTCCAGTTTTACCTAATTGAGCGTTTGCTTTGTCAATTTGTATTTGCTTTAATTTAGCTTTATTCTGTGCAACAGAACCTCGTACTTGTCCTAATGCAAACTTTTCACGCTTTGTAAGATCAAGAGCTTCAGGATTTACTACTGGTGCTAACTCTTGTATTTGTGTATTTACTTCACCTTCCTTAGCGAATTCATCTTTCACTGCTTTATTCCATGGAAAAGCATATTGAGCATGATCTACAAAACTCCAGTTGCTCTTATCTACTTTTACTTCTCCTGGTGCCGTATCTGGTGTAACATTAACGCTAGAAGCATCACCAATCTCTTCTGAAGATGGGGTGCTTCCATCATCCTTTTTAATTATATTTATCTTAGCTTGATTTAAAAGCCGTTGATTTCTTTCAGCTTGTGCTTCTTTTTCAGTTAGACCTAATCTTCTCTTTTGTTCTAATCTAGCCGCTTTAAGTTTACTAGTACTGTCACTTATACGCTTACGCATTAATTGCTGTTTAGTCAATGGCCTATCTGTTGGTTCTGGTAGTAATCCTTTTATTCCCATCCAACTTTCACGCATTTGCTGAACACTTGCTTCATGTTTATTACGGAATGCTTCACCTTCCCTTTTACGTCTAGCAATAAATTTATTTAAAGAACCAGGTCCAGTTTTTTTCTTATTACCTCCTCGAACATTACGCTTCGTTTCTGTTCTTGGATTTATAAACTTTTCTAGTTCTTCATCTGTCCATGCTTTAATATCAGCCATTATGCTTTCCCCTTTCTTGCTCGGTTTTTGCTTTGTCCTTCGAGTTTGGTGCCTCCGCCTTGTTTATGCGAGACATCCAACTTATCTCCATTACCATAGGTTCCTCTTTTTCTGTTTTCGGCATTTAGTTCAGTCCTTTTCTTTACTTGAGAGGGTTTCTTGTCATACTTTTTAGCGTATGCTTGTTTAATTTTAAGCGCATCAGCATGACTTCGGTAGTAATTAGTACTTTTGCTTGCCATATAACCTCGTTGTAACTAGTTCAGGGTCAACTTTAGGCATGAGTTTATTTAGTTTATCAAGTGGGTTACCATCATAAGCAACACCAGTGACATCATTTGTCTTCAGCCAGTCACAGGCTGCCTTTAGTTCATGGGCAGAAGCCTCGCCACTTTTGACCCGTTTAAGGAATTCTTTAGTGACGAGGTTATGAAGCTCATTGAAGTTTTCTTCAGTAGCTCTCTTAGACATTCTCTCCAGGGAATAAATTCTTTCTTACTAGTGCTACTGCAGCATCATCGATGGTGTTGTCGGTAGACTTTGCATAAGCTTCTAAAAGATCTACAACTAGTTTTTTAACTGATTTAGAACTCAAGAAGGTGAATAGTATTGGCTTAATTAGTAGAATCATTGTTTTTAGTGGTTTGGTTTTCTAATAATGACACAATAGGAACGATATCGTTACACATGTGTTCGACGCGGGAACCAGGTCTAAGGGTAAATCCCTTTTTCATTAGTTCGGCGCACTTCAGGGCGCGTACTAGTTCATAGTCCACGCGCATCTTTTCATTCTGACGTCTAGCTAGAGTTTTACACATCTCAGTAATAGAACCATCCATAGGAACCATGAAGTTTAATTGAGCGCCGTAGTTCCAGCCTCTCGAATAACTTTCAGGATCATAAGGTTTGTTCTCACTAGCTAACCAGAAAGGAGAAAAGGTCATGGTAGGTCCATTACAGGCTATACCACGACCATTATATCCTCCCATTTGTTGTCTACTAGGGGCACCATTGTTTTGGAATTGCACAGCTTGATTTGTAACGTTTCCAGTGGCTGTCGATTCTGGTGCCGCTGTATTATATGTTTCATTTCCTTCAGCGTAGACAGGACTCGCTATTGCGAGAAGACTGATAAGGATACCGTAGTAGCGTTTGTTGTTATTGATCTGTCTATGTCGATTGTTTCTAATAGTACTAAACCAGTTGTTGCATCTGCTGCTCTGGTTACTGTCTCTAGTTGAAAGTCTTCTCCAGCTGTAGTTATTTCGAATACAGCATCTGAAGCTGTTATTCCGCCAGAAGAAGCTGAAGTAGCTGTAACATTGGTTCCAGTCCAGCTGTTTAATTCTCCGCCATAGACTTTTTGTTCGACCGTCTCCGTGACAGTCTGAACTGTTGTGGTGGTAGCGTTCATCGAGCCTTGGGTAAAGGCTGGTGTAACTGTGTTTGCTCTTGCTACCGAGGGGGATAACAGTGCTAAGAGTATTAGCCATCGTTTCATTCGTCTTTTTTCTTGACCATAGGACAGTTTACGGGTGTATTGTTCCCTTTACCTTTAGAATTAGATGTGTTCAGGCCGAAGGTCGCCAGGGCTCCCGTAAACACGCTAGCCACGAACGTGATATCTCCGCTTGATCCTTTCTTAATCATCGGTAATTCTACATAGTTAAGGGTAATAATAAAACCAGCCCAGACAACAACACCTAAGCGTACAAAGGTGCCAAGTATCTGAATCTGTTCTTCTTTATCATCGATACCATCTTTTAGTTTATCCAGAAGGTTCTTCTTTTGTGGTGTTTCCATTCAGTTTCTTCTGTATACGTTTAGCCAATTGCATAATAATTGGTTTGAATACCTTTACACATTGTTTGAATAAACTTGTAGCAGTCAACGTTGCAGCTACAGAAATAAATGCTGTAGTAGCTGCTGTTACCATTATCTCCTCTTGAGGTACTGGTATTGTAAAATCAGTAAATGGTACATTAACTCTCTGCACTTCAGCAGCTGTTGGTTCATTATCTTCCTCATCTTCTTCTCTACCTGTTGGACCTCTTAAAGCACCTGATGGTACTAACATAGGTTTATACGTAGGTAATGCTGCCTCTGGTGCATCCAAGTTAGGACGTGGTAAAGGCGGAACCTGTGGTAGTATTTGAGGAGGAAGTTTTATTGAAGGTCCAAGGTTATCCACTACTTAGTTACTGTTTTATACATGTGGTCACTAACTGTAAAGTCAGCTTTACCAAATAATCTTTCAGCAGTTTTATCTGCATTCTTATAATACTTTTCAGCCATCTCATCTAAAAACTCTTCTAAATCATTAGAATGTAAAAGCTGTCCATCTGCTATTCTTTTATTACTATAATTAATATAACCAGATACTTCTGCTAGGCAGACTTGTGGATGAACACCAAATTGTTGGCAATATTCAACTGTAGAAGTAGACATTTTACCTTTATCAAGTAAGTTACGATACATTAAGTTAAATGCTCGTCTAACATGATGACGTTTCTCTTCTTTTTCAAATGCCTCTTCATCCCAATCTTCTATACCATTAACTTCTTTGATATTATTATAAGCTTCAATTAATGTAGCAAGATCAGAAAAAGATCCATTTATCTTCTGTTCCATACCAGCAAGGTTAACACAGTTTTTTCTATATTCTGCTTGTTTGATTGGATCGTCAGAATCTTTTAAATCTTCTATTCTTTTTACAGCTTTTGCGTGATTAACTTGAGCTTCTGCTAAAGCTTCTTTTCTTTTTTCAGCTTCTGCTAAAATCTGTCGCAGCATTCTATAAGGAGACTGCCCAACAAGCATAGTCAAAGTCATTAGTGTTAATGTTGATTGACTATTACTACTGCCAAAAGCTGCAGTTTTTTCAGTTAGTTCAGGTAAATATTCTTGTACCTTTTGTACTGCTGCTTCATTAACAATATTCTTTGGTATAATAAAGCCAGCAGATTCTTCTTGTTTAACAATGTTTGTCATAATTGAGTGGATAAAAATTTTAGTTTCCAGAACAACTGCCAGGTACGCTTCTAGCGACTGTTAAATCACCCATATCATAAGCTGATCCACCATTACTAATGTCTCTATAATTGATAACATCACTATCGTTCTGTCCTCTACCGCCGCCCCAAACACCTGTATCACCATTAGAACATGCACCACACCGATACCAAGTATTACCTGATAAATTACCAAAATTACTACTATTTCCAGGTGTATCAATAGTCACATACTTAATTTCGCTTGAATAGCTACCAACCCAACCAGCAGAAATTACAGCATAAGTATTGTCTGAACAGCCAGATGACCCATAAGCACTAAACTGCATATCACCGAAATCAGTGCTAGTAGCTGGCGTAGCATAATCGTTATAATCAATTGTATTCTGAGCACTTCCATTTGTTCCACAAGCTGCAAGTGAGCGCGAATCACTACCTGTACTGGCAAGAGCCCATCGAGCTTGAGATAAATTACCAAAAGCCCAAGTTGAACCTATTGTATCAAAGTGAAAGTATTCAATAACATCAGATGCAGCATTACTTGCGTTACCACCAGAAATTAATCCTCGTGTACCATTTGAACTCATTGCAGAGTCACTTCGATTTGTACCTAAGCTTCCAAAACTAGTAGCATTACCAGTACTAGCAATATTTGAAATATAATCTATATCGCCATCACTATTAGCAGCGACAGCCATATCACTACCGCCACCAGCAGCAAAGTAAATTGCTGCCGCTGTAGTGTCCCCAAAATCAGTAGCATTATTTGTATTAGATAACGATTTATAATCTATTGTATTATTCGGACCTACGTTATCTTTACTGCCACCTATCCATACTCCTGTATTACCATACCAATCTCCAGAACCTTGATAAGGTGGCCCTGAATCTATACCACCTAGTGCTAAACCAGCAGCTCCACCACCAAAACCTGATAGCCCACTGAAAGGAGCCATTTTAATGTAATTTATCATGATTAACCTATCGAATAATTGATTTTAGTGAAGTAGGTGCCACCTTGACTATACTGATCACTCATAGCATAAATATTTCCAGCAGTGATTTCAGATATAAAACCTGAAGACAAACTAACAGTATGTACTAAATTATCACCACCATCATAAATTTTAATGTCTTTCTCATTTATAGGATCAACTATAAATGTTATCCATTCATCTTGCCCAAAACCTCCAGTTAAATCACCTGCATCTGTACCATGACCACCAGGATCATTATGATAATTACCTTCCCAACCCCAAGATAAACAATAGGAAATACTACTATCTCTTATAGTATTATTATAAGTAGCACTATTAGCGGGTTTTTTAGCAAAACCGAAATGAGTATTATCATTAGTACCTTGCATCCTTATCTTCAAACCAGTTGGTCTATCTGTATTTAATGCAGTGTCAGTAAGTGCCATACTCCATTGTGAACTGAGAGCATTTGCTTGGTGATCTGGACTTATACTTGCTATACCAACACCACTATTTGGAGTACTAGGACTAAAATTTTGATCTAGATCCCAATCTTCTGTATTAGTTTGTGTGAATACTAATTTAGGTGCATGTAATACAGGTCCTGTAGCACCACCACCATATCCTGTTACACCTGAAAAAGGTGCTTGTTTAATTGTGGGATATATTAACATTAGCTTGTTTTCTGTTGGTTTGCAACTACAAGCCAATCAGCAGAAGCTTTCTTGATGATTGTATAAGAATGAATATCTACACCTGATGACCCACCGTCACTTGGTGCACTACCTCCAACCCAATTCTCTGTTACTGCGGCTCCATCAATAGTTAGCTGTGCACAGAAACCAGAAGCATTAGCAGTAGTAATTAGAACTACTGTAACAACATCACCTACAGCCATCTTACTGTTCAAAGTTGTTGAACTATCGTAGCGGAGGTTAGGAGTTGCAGTTGTAGATTCTGCTATTGAGAAGTAGAAGACGTTACCATTAGCAAGGTCTAAGTTAGTTGCATCACTAAGCTTACCTGCAGTAACTGTTACATGCTCAGTTAGAAGACCAGCTAGGTCAAGACCTGCTAGTGTACCAACTGAAGTTAGTGAACTACCTACAACAGTAGATCCAAGTGCTGTTGCACTTAGTACTGATACATTATTAACTTTATACTCTTTACCTGTAGCAGCATTAACATGCTGGTTAAAGTCCCAAGAATCAGTTGAATCAGTCCATAATATTGTTTTGTCTGAGGCGCCCTTCAGGGTTATGCCTCCTCCGTCGGCAGTCGCATCTGATGGACTTGAGACAGAGCCGATTTCAATGTTTTTGTCATCTACAGTTAGAGTAGTGGAATTTACTGTGGTGGTTGTTCCACCAACTGTGAGATCACCTGATAATGTAAGAGCAGCTGCATTAACTGTTCCTGTAAATGTAGGAGAAGCTTTAGGAGCTACATCGCTTAGCGCAAGTTCTACGTCAGAACCACTGTTGTCATATACAAGAGTGTCTGCTTTAATTTTTCCGTATGCCATAATTTAAGATACCAACCAAGTTGAGTTTGCAGGGATTGTAACAACAATGTTGTTGTTTATTGTGATCGGCCCAACCGAGTGGGCATTTTTAGTAGCAGTAATACTATAATTAGTAGTTACTGTTCTTTCATTTTCAACGAATATATTATCATTACCACCACCTGTTGCACCTGATGAAGATAGTCCCCATGATAGGGTACCTGAACCGTTTGTTCTTAAGAATTCATCAGCATTACCATCATCATCTGGAAGGGTATACGTAGTATTACCTGATAAATTAGCTGTAGCTCTTAATGCTACATAATTAATACCATTAGAATCTAATTCATATAAACGGAGTTCTTTCTGATTATCAATCTCCAGATGACCAAGCATCGGATTTGAGCCATCTAATGGCAATCTAGTAGTATCAGCCTGTGCTTTAGTCTGTATAAGGTTACTTCCTTCTTTAATATACAGCGAGTCTTCATCAGTTGCGTAACATACTTCGCCTTCTTCTAGTGCAGCTTTATTAGTATTTAATACTGAATAAGTACCCCGTGCTACACGTACCGGGGTTCTAGGACTTGGTACACCCATTTAAGTAAACGCTCCTCCGTCGTAAGTAGTTGTAACTGTTGCTGAACTTGATGTTAAAGTCCAGTCCCCACCATCAATAACTGGCAAGGCAGTTCTATCAAAAGCAGTATTTGTTTGTATTCCATTACCTTCATGAGCTTGTTCAGCACACATATAATGTAAAACTGTAGGTAATGTATCTGTTGTAACTATTTGGGTGTAAGCTCCTGCTTGACCAGGAGTACCGTTTAATGTCACGCCAGTTGAATATAATGTAGTTTTATCTGCTTCTTCATAAAACTTCAATGTATGGTTAGCATTAGATGAATCTGCTTGATCGAATCTATAGGTTACACCAGGTGTCCACTCCAAGAAAGGAGCTTGTTCACCGTTAATAGTAAACCCATTAGATGATCCTGTTCCATTATAACGATGGAAAGCATTCTTAGCTGCTACTTTAACTGTATAATAATTTATATTTCCTGCAGTTGGCGTACCTGCTAAATGAACCCTTGTATTAGGTAGATACCTATCTTCTGGATCATTAGCAAAGTAACTCATCCATGTAAAGGTTTTTTGATTGGAAGCGTCTGCACCTGAAGCAGAGTTAAAATTAAACTCTAATCTTACTGTAAGACCAGGCGCACCCTCAAATGTAGATGGTATCTGTTGTATTTTATAATGAACATTATTATAAACCCAACCTTCATTAACTAAATCAGTTGAGTCGGTTACTTCATAATAACCTAAATTATCTGACGCATCTTCACCCGGTGTGAATCCTTGCAAAGCTGCTTCATTAGCTTTTTGAGTATATGTAACAGCAGCAGCAACTGCAGCACTAGCAGCATTAGCTGTAGTTACAGCCGCAGAAGCATTAGTTGAAGCCGTGTTAGCTGTGTTATTAGCTGTTGTGGCAGTGGAGCTTGCTGTGTTGGCTGTTGATACAGCACTCGTAGCATCCGACGCAGCTGAGTTTGCTGTCGTAACAGCATTACTTGCATTTGTTGAAGCTGTGTTTGCGGTGGCTGTTGCTGCATTAGCTGTAGTTACGGCACTATTGGCGGTTGTGGTTGCTGAATTAGCTGTAGTTGTCGCTGCATTAGCAGTAGTCACAGCATTCGACGCATTAGTCGAGGCTGTGTTAGCTGTGTTAGTAGCACTCGTTGCTGTAGCAGAAGCTGTGTTAGCTGTATTCACTGCATTCGTAGCATTAGTACTAGCAGTATTAGCTGTACTTATAGCGGTAGTAGCTTTTGTAATAGCAGAAACGTAAGCCCCACTTTCAAGCACCCTAGAATTACTAAGAGCATCAGCGGCATCATTCTCAGCTTCTTGAGTAACGTATAAATTTTGCGTGTAATTGTCATTGAGATCACTAGATCTGATTGCTGAACCCGGGTAGAAGGTTGCTGCAAGATCAGCACTACCTGTATCTCTATAAATCTTTATCGCTTTGCCTTGAGCAGGAGCTGTGCCAAAACGAATTGTAGTTGCATTATGTAAGGTGTAATGAGTTGTAAGATCTTGAAGAACTTCATCGACACTAACTTTAATGTCGGTACTTTTTAAATATGGAAATGTAAAGGCAAAGTCAACGGTGGAATTGTTGCCCGTATATGAATTTGAGGTTGTAGCCATAATGCTTATTTGTTACGGGTTTCTCGTAATAACTGTTTTACCTTGCGTTGTTTTGTAACTGCTTTATTAATATTACCTTTTTTAAGTTGTTGATCTCTATTCTTTATTTCTCTACCTATTGGAGTAAATTGTTCTTTATAAGCTTCTAATGAATTCCAAGCTGCTTTAAATACTCTATCATGTATCTTATCTAATTCTTGATGTACTATCCAGTTCTTTATAGGTAAATCCTTTTGAGTCTGTAAACCACGAGCATCGTGATACTCTTTCATTTTCTTTTGATAGTATCTATCATTTTTAGACATTAAAGCTGTTATCTGTAACTGTAGCTTACCATTCTTAGCTATCCAATTGTTAATGTACTGTCTATCTTCAGGTGATAAAGGCTCTTTGGTATACTTATTTATTCTGGCTTTCTGTAAACCATCCCATCCAGTACTTAATAACCATTGTCTAAAAGGCTCCATACCTCCATTCGATTTGAACATAGGTAATAAAGCATTAGTAGCATTAGTAAAAGCATCATAAGATCTGATAGGTTCACCAGTATAAATATCCAACATATCTTCTAATTGATCTTTAAATAAGAATTTATTAGCATTCTTCATATAAGACCCATAATCATTATTAACATCTTTTAATTGTGGGGCTACTATATTATTAAGAACACTTCGTACTCCTTTATAAGGAGTCATCATATCAGTTTGCTGTGCAAAGAACTTTGTAAAAGCATGTGCATCACCAGATATTAAACCTACAAGAGGCTCGAACCCACCAATAAAGGTATTATTAGTCATGTTCATACTGATAGCAAATGCAGTTTTTCTAAACATATCTTCAGTTACAGCCTGATCTACACGATTAGCTTGATATACTATATCTGCAGTAAGACCCATTACCTGTGCAAAAGGTTCAAATCCTTCATAGCTTCTCCATTCTCCTGTAATAGGATTTTTAATAGAGAAAGGTTTCCAACCCATTGACATCATTCTACGTCTTTCAGCATCATCCTGTGGGCCAGCACCAGTTATATTACCTTCTAGTGCCCACATACCTACACCCATAACAATAGAACTACCCATTATCTGTCTACCAATGTATTCAGATTTAAGAGTTTCAAATGCTATATCAGCATCTTGTGCAGCATCAATACCATGATCTGCAAGTGCAGCTAGTTTCTGTTGTTTAGTTCTAGCACCTAAAGTCCTCCTAGCCTTAGTCATAGCAGGACCAATATTACTTAAAGGGTTGAATGACCAAGATAATTGGAAAGCATTTACACCAGTTCTAGGGAATAAGAATAAAGGTTTAGCAGCTGGTACATGATCTAAGAAGTTCTCAAATTGCTTAACTGTAGCATTATCTAAGTTTAATGCAATTTCTTGAGAAGCTAATTTAGCAGCTGTATCAGTTAATTTACCTGTGACATCAAATGATTCATCATATAGTTGACGTTGTAATTTAACAAAAGCATTATCAAATTGAGTGGTATCTATAGCACCTTTTGTTTGTTCAAATAAAGCATCATAAGCTCTAGCTCTTGCTGATCCACTAGCCATAAATGAGTTAGTAAAACCGTCAATAGCATATAAAGCGTTTGTACCATATTTAACAAACGATTGCTTGTTCCACCAAGTTAAACCTTTTGTCATATTCCACATCGCCACCTTACCCAATTCACCTTCTGCCTTCCATACTTCAGCTAAACCATCCATATAATGTAACTTATCCATTTGAGCTGTACGTAAGTCAGCACGACCACGCATCATAGCTTCTTCTGGATGAGCATTAGCAAGACGCCATTCATTTTTAAGTACTTTAAAACCACGTTTAAAGTTCTCAGCTATACCACCATAGGTATACATAGCCCGTTTTAGTACTGCATCATTACCTGTTAACTTAGCTCCTGCAAATACAGAAACTGGTTTGATTGCTGTTAACATAGAGTTACCAAGAGCTGCTCTTAAAGGAGACAGACCACTAAGTACACTATTTATTCTAGCAGCATGTAACTGCTTAACTAAAAGACTAGGCATTTCAGGATTACCATCTAAGAATCCTTTTTTAATTAGACTGATGTTATCGTTAGCAAGCGCTTTTAATTTATGGAGTTCATCTACACTACCATTAGTAGCATCGAAAGCTTCTTTAAGAGGACGGAAATACTGTGGATTTGTTTTAGATATATCAAGTAATTCTTGATTAATCTTAGCATTCTTCGTCCGTATACGTCTTATATATCTATTAAAATCTTTAGCTTGAGTATTCATCCAACTTACTGCAGCTTCCATGTTACCAGTCTGCATAAGTTTTCTATACTCTAAACCTCTATTAAGAATATAATCATTAGCTCTTACTTCATTATCTAAAAGATTGAGCTTTTCAAACATTATTTCAAACTGTCTTGAAGTATCAGTATTATCACCAAGTATTCTAGCAGCAGTTGCAGCATCAGCTACATTATCAGCTGCATTCTGTGTTAACATAGCGGATGCTCTCATTTGATTAGGATCAAACATTTGGTCATAAGCCTGCTTAAACGCATTAGAGGCTGCAACCCATCCTTCTTCATCTAAGAATCTATTAGATCCAAAGACAGTTTTCTTCATGTCATCGACAATAAACTCAAATTCTCTGAGGCTTATATCCTTACCATAGATAGCTTGCGTTAAATTATCTATGGATTTATTCATTTGCTCAGCTGTGATACGTGTTTCAGTAGCACCGTTAGTTACTACAGCATCAAAGTTAGGACTAAATGAATCAAATAAATCATCTAAATGTTTGGCTCTTTCATTACCATCTATAGCTTTAACAAATCGTTTATGGAATGATTCACCAGCTACAGGAGCTGCTCTACCGTTAATAGTACCTACATTAGCTTGTATCTGTGCTTGATCTAATTTAGCTTGTAATGGATCAGGTTCTAAATTAACCACAGCTTTACCTGCTGAGTCTTCACCTATATCGTTAATAAAAGCATTATAACCTCTTTCACCTGATGGATCAGCTTTTAAAGCGTCAATCATTTCTTCATCTTGAGCAGCTGCTCTAGCACCTCTACGAGGCTCTACTGCTGCGTCAAGTGGATTAGCATACTGTCTTACTTGAGCACTCTTACTGTTAATCAGTTCATCAGCTGCAGCATCTCGTGGGAAAAGCTTTGCTTTCTTGCCAAAAGTAAATGCAGCACCTATTAGTTCTACCCCTCCTGCAAATCCAGCTGCTTCATAAACGTTCTTTTTCCACCTTACATCAGGATCATCACCTGGTCTAGTAGCCCAAGGTATATTCCAACCTAACCAGTTGTTAAGAGTTTCAGCCATGTTAGCATCTGTCTTTGAGTGAGACGAGATCATAGCTACACCAGTATCTACACCAGTATAAGCAGCAACAGTACCTAACGTATGAGCATATTTAGGAAGAGTTATAGCTCTAGCAGCAACAGCAGCTCTAGCTCCACCAGTTATTAAGGTACCACCTGCTAAAGAAGGTATAATAACTGATGAAGCATCTCTAATCAATTTATGACCTGGATGTGTAGAACGATAAGAGTTATTATCCCACCAATCATCAATAGGTTTAAGCCAAGGTACAATACCAACTACATCCGAAGCAAAATCTCCTACACCCAATACAGGCTGTAAAGCAGTCTCAGCTACACCTCTAACCACATCACCAGCATCAGAGAATGTATCTAATTTTTCTTCTTCAACTTGAGCTTTGACTTCGCTGTTTTCTATATCCTCTTCTTCCTTATTTTTCCAATACTCAACACGTTCATTCTGTTGATCTGCATGGCGTTTTAAATAAGGATCTAATTTATATTCCTGTGAAGGATCTATATTAGGGTTTAGTGTATCATCCATAAGTTAATAACCCCATTTCTTTCATTTGTGCACATGCTTTGGCACTACAAGATGCTCTTGATCTCCAGTAATTTGAAGAGATCTTTTCTTCACCAAGACTTGTGGTAACTTCATTTATCAAAGCTTCATCATCTTCATCAAATACTAGATGTGGGAAACCAGCTCTCCCTTTTAATTTAATTGTAAGATCAATTAGTTCTCGTTGAGTCTTAGCGTCAAAAGTTCTTTCAAAACCTTTACCAGAGGCTTCTGTTATTTCTCTTAATGAGTCAGCTGTCCACTGACCTTCTCCAGCATTTACAAAGCCACCGCCTTCCAGCATCTGTAAGACTTCTCTAATACTAGCTATAGTAAGATCAAAACCAACCGTCTCTGTAGAATCAACAATACCAGAACCGTCTATATTAATAGAGTTAGGATTACCTGTAGCGACAAGTGGTCTTATTTTTGCATAATAAGGTTCTTGTATTGGAGGTTGATAGCCAGATTGTGTATAAGCTTTATTTGGTCCAACAGGATTTATATCACCTAAGTATCTTCTAAGTTTAGGTGGTATCCGTTCAATTTCTTTTGTATATAATTTAACATACCAATCAGGAATAGGTTGTATATTAGAAGATCCTTTTTCTCTAGTTTCAGTATCAATAGCTAATTGAGTTTGAGCTTGTATAAATTTAATTGGATCTACATTACCTCTTGATGCCGCCTGTGCAACTACAGCTTGTTGTAATAAAGGTAGTCGTCTGCCTGAATTAAGTGTTGCTGAAAATGTTGCAATCTGATCGATAGGTATATACTGTTTAGTATACATAGTAGAGTATCCAGATTCATGCAACTCTTTACCCATTGCTTCAGTATTATCTGGAAAAGGTTTTCTACTAGTATCAGCTTTACTTATCCAGAAGGATTCTGTACCATCTCCATTATCAACAGCTCTAAACTTACCCTCAGGGTCTCTAATATCTTTTGTTATCATATCCCGAGCATATTCATAAGCATCACTTCGAGACATATTTCTTTCTCTAGCTGTTCTATAATAACCAGAAGCCAAACTATAAGCTTCATCTACAGCATCATTATGACTAGCGTTAGCTTGCCAACTATTTTTTCTTTCTATAATTTTCTGTAGTTCAGCATCAATACGAGTTTTTAAATCTGCGCCATCTCCATCCTTACCATGTTCTGGTAGATTTCTATTATATTTAGAAGCCTGTGCTCTAACCTCTGCATGTGTAGTTTCATCTAATAAAAGATTATCAATCATTTCATCTGTAATATACACATTTTTAGAGGATTGATATACAAGAAATTCTTGACCAGCTTTCATAGAAGATGTGTTATTAGCATAAGCTATTCTTCTAGTAATAGCCTGAGATGCTTTTTCATAATTAGGCCCTCTACCACTAAATTCCTTCTGTAGTTTAAGTAAAGTATCCATTGAAGGATTACCTTCATTAATTAGTTTTACTGTATTTTCATAAGCTTCCCTACCTAATCTTCTATTCTTTGCATCCACTAATAATAATTGTTGGTCAGCAACTTTTTCTGCATCAAACCCAGCAGCTTTTATACTTGCCCATTCTTTTTTAAAGTGTTGTCCCCATAATTTAGTACCTTTAGTTCCTCTAGGATCAATTGGTAATGTACCTAATTCAGAGACTTCTGACCAAGCTATTGTTCCATCCTTTAAACCTGCGATAACAGCATTTACTACTCTTCCACGAGCTTGAGATAAGCGTTCCCCACTGGCATTCTCTCCTCCAGCAAAATAAAAGATAGCATTTTGAATACCTTGAGCTCCAACTATCTCTCCACCTTTATCAGAAGGGCCAATAAAACTTTGTATAACATTTATAGTTTCATCGTATCTATCTTTCTCAGCTCCTTTGATAGTAGCTTCTGCATGCTTACGTTCATAAATACCAACAGTTCTAGCGATAGTACCTTCTACACCACTTAATCCTGAAAGTTGTAATATTCTATTAGTGAATTTAGATTCACCAGTTTCAGGATTTTTTAATTCTTGTGAAATTATCTCATTAAGAACTTGAGAATATGCTGGACCTTTAGCTGTATTAAGAGTTAAACCTTCATATCCAGGTAATGCTATTACATCATTACTACGTTCTGCAATACGAGTTGCTAACTGTTGACCCCATCTCTGTGCAGAGAGCTTCTGCATAGCTACAGGTAGATAACCTCCAGTCCTTCTGATGCGTTCAATGACATCCATAGGGACATCACCACGGGCTTCTATATCTCTTAAGAAAGCTTGTAGTTTGGTATTATCTTGAATTACAGAATCATGTGCTTCTACAAGTTTTTGTGCTTGCTCCCAACCAAGACCATAGTCTCTATATATTTGGGAGGCAAAAGCATCAATACTTTGTTTACGCTTAGTATCTATATGTTTACCAAGTTGATAAGCTTTAGGTGCAAGTTTAAATAATAACTCACGTTGCTTTTGTTGGTTATCACTTTGTATACCAAGATTTTTTATTTCTTGTTCAAAGTTTCTCCACTTACCTTCAGCAGCAACTCTTGCATACTCCTGTTTAAGTGCAAAGTTGTCAGCACGGTTTTTCTTTTCAGCTGCATTATTAGAATCAAGCTGAGCGACAACTCTATCAGCCTGTTTATTTATGTAGTCTAGTACCTTTTCCTGTCCTCTTAATTGTTCTAACCCAGATTGACGGATTTTCTTAGATTGGTCAGGTACTGTTACTAACCATTGGCCAAAACCCTTAGGTGTGGCCGATGATTGAAATCCAGTTTGCATTGTTTAAATTTAAGTTACTTGAACTTTTTCAAAATCGACATCTAGCTTACTATAATCGACATAATAGAATCCATCTTTTTCCTTCTGCACTACGGCATCAGTTCTACCCATTGATATTAAATCTTGAGCTGAGGTTCCTTTATACCATGGACCATGCTCACCATCGTGTATATATCTAAATGTATAAATTGGCACACCTGTTGGAGAAGTTCCAACACGATTATAAGTACGTTTGGTGCGATCATCTGAAAGTAATTGTGATAAAAATCCTTGTTTAGATATAGCTTGTTTAATAGGTCTTGGAGGATCAGCTCCTGGTGGTTTAGGCGCAACAAGCTTCGTTTCAGGTATATCCAGAGGCGCTGGTAGTTGTGGTGCTTCTTTAGGAGCTGGTGCAATTTGATTCTCTGCAGCCATATCAGCAGAATACTTTTGTAACAGCACATGCTCTTGATTAGCAGCATGTTGTAGTTGCGCACTCTTCATAGATTCATGCAGCTCACGCCCACCTTTATTAAGTTCTGCAGCTGCTTTACGTTGACCAAACGCATAATCTCCTTCATCTCTTGCTATAGCATCAACTAAGGCTCCCTGTTGATTAGCAAATTGAGCCATAACACTTATGACATTTTTCTGTGCTGATCTACCTGTTTGCCCTAGATTACGGACTTCGCCTTGTTTCTGTATAGATTGTAATTTTAAATCTTCTAACTTACCTGCAGTAGTTGCTTTCTTTCTTTGTATATCTCTTGTTGCAGCTTCTTGTTGAAACCCATGTTTCATTAGTAAGTCTTCATGTTTAAAGCCTATACTAACTAACTGTTCATTATATTTACGTGTATGATCTGCACTGCTTAACTCTGCAGCTAGACCATTATAATCCATCTGCCGTTCATATGTATCTAAACTAGCATTATAAGCTTCTATCTGATTTTTTAAATCAAATTCCCGCATTGATTCACGGTATTTCCAATCATTTATAGCAGTTTCATTCTTATAATTCCGTACATTCTCAGCATTCCATTTATCTATTTCATGCTGATCTAATCTGAATTGAAAGTCATCATCACGTTGGTTTATTTCCCACTGATGATATTTTAAATCATATTCAAATTGTTTGTCAGCCATTTCTTTTTCTTTGTTATCGCCAAAGAGAAAGCTAAATAAGCCCATATTTAAGTCCTCCTATAATAACGTGGAGAATAATTACCTTCCCATGCCATTGAAGTGAGGGCTAAAGGAAACGGTGAATCACTATATACTCTAAGTGTATAATTATCTGTACGCTGATGAATAGGTACAGTAAATAAAGATTGTGTATCTAAAGGTACATCATCACCTAGGTAATAGTTTGCATCTTGTGTTGGTTGTAAGGTATACCAATTATCTATATAGATTTCAATAGAATCAGCAGGTGTGGTAACGTTTGCGGCTGTAGTAGCAGCAGCGGGTGCTGTATTAAATGTAACTGTACATTTATCTGTAAGCGTAGAGTGTGTAGCAATGGTATAATCAGTAGTAAGTGTTTGTTTAGCTCCGTTCTTTTTAACAACAACATCTTTCAAATCTATTACATCGAAATCAGGAGAGAACGCAGTTGTACTACCATCACCTGTAAAAGATTGTGTAGCAGCTTGTACACCTTTTCTATTAAGCTTAAACCCTACAACACTAGATTGACCAATAGAAAACTTCATTCTAGCTACTGTTAAAGGCGCTGTATAATCAGTTAATTTACCTTCTTGATCTTTTCTATAATACATTTTAGGTAAAGTTACATCATAAGCATACCTATAACCTACATATACATTAGCAGCCTGTCCAGATAAATCCTTACCAGGTACTGTAAAGTAATCTATATTATTTTCTGTTAAACGTCCAGGCTCAATAGTAAAGCCAGACTCTGTAGTTCCTGAAAAGTTAGTAGTAGCATTACCTGCTATGATAATAACAGGGTCAAGTGTGGATATGTCACGATAAGGTAACCTACACTTAGAACGATTGTTAGTAGAATCATACGACACAGAAGTTGCTTTAACATATAAATCCATATGTGGGTTAACTTGCTGACCATCAGCTGTAACAATGATAGTTTCTTCTGGTGTCATTGTCATTGTAGCAGTACATAGGTTATATCTAGCACTATTTCCTGTACCTGTTTTAATAACAGAATACATAGTATCTGAGTCAACTTCTACATAATGTACATTACCAGGACATTGCCAATTAAACCAACACTGAATTAAGTCTTGTTCGCCATCACTGTATGTACGATAAAAATATATTTTATCATCTGTGTTACCCCACATAGCAATAAAACTATTCTGTGAGTTAGCTGTTAAACCTGTAATAGTAGCAGGTATATATTCTGATACAACACGACCAATATCAATTACTTTTGGCATTTGACCAGCACCTTGTGGTAGCATACCAAACACTCTTGTATAACCAGCAGTATCGTGTGTCTTACTTACAAAGTTTATATTAGTACCAACATCAACAGGATCAATATTCTTATCCATACGATAGTTAGATAAACCACGTATTAATGCAGTTTGTGGGCTTAGATTTCCATCAGCAGCATACAGGATGAACTGTTGATTCTGACTGAATAGTAATAAACCACCTGCTGTAGGTATGACACCATGTAATGTAGCATCTTTAATACTAGAACAACTCAGATCAATAGGATCATCTGCTGTCGTAGTCTGAGCACTAGTGAAATAGAAATTAAAATAATCACCAGATTTACTCATAGAAACATTATCTCTAGTTAAGAATCCAAGTCTATTATTATTGTAAAAAGCTTGTTGGATTGTATAACCTTTGAATGAAGGGTGTGAGTTTGTCTCACTATCTCCAACTAATCTAGCTGTACCAAATACACCTGGATAGTCAGTACTATCATCTTCAATCACAGAAAAAGTGAAAGCATTTTTAGCTGTATTAAAGAGCTTATGAGGCATAGTAGATGATGTTAACCCTTTCTCTTCTCCTGGGCCTCGTGCTTCTTCCCAAAGACCAGAACCTGATGTACCGTTATCAGCTTTAAATTTAGTATAATAAGAACCAGCTGTAGAAAAAGTATTTACAATCTTAACTATACGACCATGTTTAGTATCAGAAGAAAGATCTGATATCTGATCAACTTCATCTTGGTATACTGTTAAAGAAGCTCCACCTTTACCACCTCTAACTTTTACAGTAAAAGCTGAGTTCTTTTCTAATTCTAATGAATTGTTAATAACTGTAGCAGTTACTCCAGAAGACCCAGCATCTATAGCTGTTTTCAAAGCTGTTAAAATTTCTTCAGCATCTAAGTGTCCAGTAGTATCAGCATCATTACTAGGAGTATCACCAGCTCTAGTATCTACAGCATGTGTATAAATAGTATTACCTATAGCTATAACTACTTCATACTTAGCACTGTATTCAACCATATGAATTTTTACAGTTCCTACTGTACTAGCTGTGAAGGCATCACCTGCTACTGCTGTAATTACTTTAGTTTTATTTGTAATGATAGATGTATCTCTAACATTAAGGAAATTATAATCTGTACTATTTACGGCATTTAAGTACTGTCTTGTATTAGTACCATAAGTTACAGCACATTTAACATAATTACCATTACCATCAACCTCAGCAACATTCCATATATGTATAGCGGCATCAGCTTCTGTAGCATTACCTACAATACATCCGAAATATTTTTCATCAGAATCACGGTTGATGTAAAACCATTTAGCATTATCTAAATCATTATTATCAAAGTCAGTACCACCTGTAGTCGCAGTAGCTAGTTGGGTTAAATATTTAAAACCAGGTCGTTTAGTTAAACCGAATGTAGGATCAGGGTAAGCATTTATAGCTCCCCTTACTTGACCTGGTAGTTTCTTATCATCTGGTTGATTAGAAACACCACCTAAAAAATTCGGTATTGTTTGTGTTACGGCTGCCATTAGCGTTGTAGGGCTTGATAAGGTTGATAAGCATTATAAACTTTCTTACCTCTTTGATGTCCAAAGAAAGTATAGTCACCTTGACGGCACTCATATTCTAAAGCTAATGCTCTATTCTGCATTTCTTTTTGAGCTAGTATTTGATACTGCTGGCCATCACCAACAATTCTACTAGACACAATAGCTGCAGCACGAGCTACAATATAATCTTGAATAGGTCTAGGTAGATCAACCCAATCAAAGAACCATACTATATCACATGCTACTTTTTCCCAGTTAGTTAAAGTAGTCCAATCATAAGTATGATTAATCTTCTCATATAATTTTCCGTTTCTTCTTACTGATTCATACTGACTATCTTTTTCGTCATGTAAATCTATTTGTAATATATTATTTGCGATAACAATTTCACCATTACCATCTGGTGTAAGCTCGTAAAACTCTTCTGTATTAAAAGTCCAGCCTTCTGCCTGTACTTCTCGTGATACATTGAGCAGTGTATCGTAAGCAATCGCAACGTCCGGGTTGGTTTGATCGAGGGTGGTTACAGGAGCCTGACCCACAGACGCCAATATTTCGTTAATAGCAGGTAATTCTTGAGTAGCGTTAGTGGTAGGGAAAGCCATAATTAATTTATATGAATAAAAAAAGGGGACCGAAGCCCCCTATGTTTAACTGCGATCTATCGCAGGTGAATCGCATTCCACTGCCTTATAAGCAGTAGGGAATCCTTTTGTTTCTGAATATACAGCAGACTGTGAATAAGTTCCACCTTGTGTATAAGCTACCGACTTGCGGATAGCTGTATTACCTCCAGAGATACCAGAGGTACTACCTGAGTACCCACCTGGTTCTTGGACTGTGGCATCTGTATTAGACACTCTGGCTGTTGAAGGATTAGCCATAATTAGTTCTCGTATTCAAGTGAAGTAACGTATCCAACTACAGCAGTGTTAGTACCTGCGTTACCAGTAGAAATAGTGACAGCATCGCCAACGCGATAACCATCACCATCACTACCAGCGGCGGCATCTACTGCAATAGCTGAGCATACGTTATTTGCAATGGTCAGATCTACGACAAGACCTGAACCATTACCATCGGTTGTTGTAGCTTTGTCTGCTACAGCACCATTAGTACCACCACCAGTGCCATTTTCACCAGTAGCAGAACCAACAGCAACTGTGGCTACAGCGGCACCCGCACGCCCCCATTCAACAGGAGGAGCAGAGTACCAAGTTTCGCTAGTAAGACCAGCGATACCAGTTGTGCTATGTGCTTTTGCCATGTTACCTCCCCTTAAGCGGTTTGGATTTCAATTGCAGCAGCAGGGTTAAGGGTTCCGGCTCCCATTGCTAGACGACCAACGATCAAGTCACCCTGATACATTGTTTTTATGTCAGCTCCGGTTGTCTGAACCTGAGGACCGATTGCTTCAACAACACCAGCCGCATCCTTCTGATAAATAAGTCCAGCGTGATTAGCGAAAGCACCATTGTAGGTATTGTTTTCACCAGATACAGCTGCTACTGTACCAGCTTGGAAAGGTAGGTTGTTTGAACGTTGAATCTTGATACCAGCAATTTCATATAGTCCTTCACCAGAGGTGAGGTTACCAGATGAATTACCATAATCCCTATTGAGAATATTAGTATCTACTTGAGAAACCAATGCGTAGTACTGTCTTGGATTAAGTACAGCAGTACGTCCATCCTTAGGAAGATTCTTTTCATCAAGAATTGATGCAGCCTCAAAGAAGGCATCCACCAATTTCTGTGCATCATACTGATTATTAGCACCAATGTTAATTACGGAACCACCTGGCTCTGGACCTGGGGCTGCAGTAATAGGATGTGCTTCTCTAGCAGCAAGAGCAATTGTTCTGAAGATCTTCTTGTCATATGCTTCAGCTAGAGCATGTCCAATCTTCTTGGAGATCTCTGAACGCAAGTCATAATGAGCAAGTGTCTCGTCTAAATCATAAACGAAAGCAGAACTGATTAAGAGATCATCGCACTGGATGGTCTTCTCTGCTACTGGAGGATCACCCGAACCCAGAATTGGAGTTCCTGGCTCATGGTAATCGGCGGTCATGCGACCTGTGAAAATGAACTGTAAAGATTTGCCGTTCTTGAGTTGACGGGATTGTACAGTTCCTTTTGCTACCGTTGCTGACTCATAAGCTTTGAATAGTTCGCCTGAGAATAGCTTTAGGTAGGTTGCGTATTTGGTATCATAAGCAGTACCTAGCGCCAACGGGGTTGACGAGGTATTGTTAATAGAACCAATACTGGAAACTAAGGTATTAGCCATTATTTCGAGAGTAGTGTATAGTTAAACGTGCTCTCAATCGATTGAAATTAAAATATTTTGTGGTCTTTCCCACCGTCTAGACGGCATTGGGTATCCGCTATGCTCACTCCGTAGAAGAAACATTCGGGCCTCTGCCAATTAGTTAGAGGTCCGACACTGAGGTGCCTCTAACCAAGCCTTACCTTGTCTATGATAGTTAACATGTAAGACTTCAATAAAAATAAAAATGGATAGGAGTCCGAAGACCCCTAACCATACTTCATTAAGTTTCATCAGAAAGCATACTTAACGCCAACCTTGGTACCCCAAGCGTTGTCATCATCTGTATCCGCATCTGCTGTGAGTACTGATACCTCACCGTATACTCCAAGTTTTTCTGTGGCTTGGAAATTACCACCTACTTTACCAGAGAGTCTCCAGTCAGAATCTTCCTCCTGCTCAGCTACAATAGCTGGGCCGCCTTGAATATAGAATGAAGAACCAGTTCCAAGGTCTTTCTCATAACCGACATGAACATCGGTTACACTTCCGGTGTATTCCGAACCGACGCGAGCTCCGTTGGATTCCACGTTGGCGTATACTCCGGCTGATGCAGGTGTAGCCAGGGCTGTCGAAGCAGTCAGTGCTGCAAGTGCAATAAGTTTCATTTTTGTTTAAGTAATAGTTTTGGTATAAGGGATACCGCGATACTTTAGTTGGACTTTCATAGTCTTCTCCTTAGTACCTAACCCCCGTTCCATGGTTAGGATTCATGCGTCCCGTTAGGGATGAACGGACGGTATCTAAATGCTAAGCCAGGGACGATGTAGTTCGGGCTGGCACAGCTGCTAAGTCTAGCGGGAAGTTGTGAGCATTACGTTCGTGCATCACTTCAAATCCTAAGTTAGCACGGTTAAGAACATCAGCCCAAGTAGGGACTACCTTACCGTTTGCGTCAAGGATAGATTGATTAAAGTTAAAGCCGTTGAGATTAAAAGCCATAGTGCTGACTCCCATGGAGGTGAGCCATATGCAAACCACTGGCCAAGCAGCAAGAAAGAAATGAAGAGAACGAGAATTGTTAAAGCTCGCATATTGAAAGATTAACCTCCCAAAATAACCGTGAGCAGCTACGATGTTATAAGTTTCATCCTCTTGGCCGAACTTATACCCGTAGTTCTGTGATTCATTTTCAGTTGTCTCTCGTATGATAGAACTGGTGACCAGTGATCCGTGCATAGCACTGAACAAAGCTCCACCAAATACCCCCGCAACACCCAACATATGGAAAGGGTGCATAAGGATATTATGTTCCGCCTGAAAGACAAACATAAAGTTGAACGTTCCTGATATCCCCAACGGCATACCGTCAGAGAAACTTCCTTGTCCGAAAGGATATACCAGGAAGACAGCAAAGGCTGCTGAGACTGGTGCTGAATAAGCAATTGAAATCCAAGGCCTTGCGCCTAGTCTATAACTAAGTTCCCATTGACGTCCCATATAAGCTGCGATGCCAATGAGGAAATGGAATACTACTAGCTGGTACGGTCCTCCATTATAGAGCCATTCATCGAGCGTACCAGCCTCCCATATTGGATAGAAGTGTAAGCCTATAGCATTACTAGATGGAACTACTGCGCCAGATATAATGTTATTTCCATACATTAAAGATCCAGCTACAGGTTCTCTTATACCATCTATATCAACTGGGGGTGCAGCAATAAAAGCAATGATAAAACAAGTTGCTGCGGTTAATAGTGCGGGGATCATAAGAACACCGAACCACCCCACGTAGAGGCGGTTCTCTGTGCTTGTTACCCAGTCACAAAAGTCGTTCCAATTAGAACGGGTTAATGTGGCTGTTGACATTTAAAAAATTCCAGGGATGATTTGTCCAGTTGTTATGTATGCGCCTAAAGCAGCTACAAAACCAATCATAGCAAGTTGTCCATTCACACGCTCTGCATTTTCAGAGTACTTGATGTCCAATACTTCTACTTGTGGTTCAGTCGCGAATCGATTGTTAGTCATTAAGATAATAAATTAGGTTAATGGCCGAGGACGATGAATCGGGTCGGCGCGTTCTATTAATTCTATTACAGAATCAGTCATCATTCTGTACCCTATTCCAACGTAAAGTTGACCAATGACTACAGCGATTGTCATTATACCCCAGAAGGTATAATATTTATTTGTTTTCTTTACTCTTCCTTTAGTCATGGGTGGTTAGAATAAGGTTACCAAGAACTTGTGGATAGTGTACCTGCAGCACAGGTGTCTTGATGTGGTGATAGTTCAGTGTTTGTCTGACCATCGCTTACACCATTAACAGTAATTCTACCAGCACCGTTTCCGCCTGGTACTGTTAGTACATCATTATCTGTATAGTTTTTACCTTTGTTTACAATGGTTGCTCCACTAACTCCACCATTACTTACTGTAATAGTAGCAGTAGCACCTGTACCTGTACCACCTGTAGGGGTAACTGTACCTGCTGTGTAACTAGCGCCAGGTGTGAAACCATCAAAGGCTGCTATCTCTCCAGTAGTATAAGGGTGTTTATATATAGGAGCATTAGCGTTAGGTGTAACATAAAGAGTGGTTATACCACTTACATTTTTAGGGTCATACCCAGTTGCATCTGCCATGATTAATAAGAACTGATTTTCATTGAAGCTTTGGGTGATTTTTTGGCAGCCTTTTTGGCAGCTGCTTTACCTTTTTTAGTATAAGCGTAATGCTTACCATTGACTACTGGCATAATTAAAACTCTATATTTGAACGTTCAAGTTTATCATAAATAGCCTGCCTATAAGCAGGGTCTTTATCGTATTGAGGATCACTCATAGCTTTAACCACTTGAGCTTGACTTTTAAATACGTCTCCTTCTGACTTAGCGGCTTTACCCTGTAGCATTTCTCCATCAACTCCTTTAGCATCATTGAATCTATAAGTCAAAGCCTGTACTGCAAAGAAAGCTGCAAGTGGATCACCTTTATCCATGACAGCATCATACATTTGCACCTCTTTTTTAGATAGATTTTGAGTTGCCCATGCCATCATGTCTTTATAAGGTTCCTCACCTCCAACAATATTTTTAAGATCAGATACACTTTCTTCAGTAAACTCTGGCTTGTCTTCTACAGGATTATCAGCCCTATCCTTTAGATACATCTGAGCTATTTCTCTAGAATCTAAACCAGATAACTTATCTAAAGTCTCTTTAGTAAAGTCTTTACCACTAGTAGCTTCTTCCCAAAGAGTGTTAAGAAATGAAGTATCAACCTCCTCTTCCTTTTCTTCTTTCTCTTCTACCTTTTCATCTGTTGTCTCAGTAACTGTCTCTTCAGTTTCCTTCTCTTGAGAGCCAAGTTTCTTTTGTAATTCAATGTAACTCTTTTCTAGATCTTCTGCATTTTTAAATTTACCAGCAAGTAATTGTTCTTGCTCGGCTTGCATCTTCTCACCAACCTCTAGAGAATTTTGTTCCTCTTCAGTTAGTTCACCCTCCTTTGTTTCAGAAGGATCATACGTAAGTGTTGCCATTAATAGTATCTACTTTAAGGTTTCCAAGTCCAACTGTAGTGACCTTCTTACCAGGTGCACTAATTTTTGGACCGCCAACTTTCATTCGAGGTGCATACTTCATTTTTACATCTTCAGATTTCTCTTCAAAGAGTTCCTTATCTTCTGCACTCAAAGGTGGTTGGACTTTTTTAGTTGCCCTCTTAGCCCTCCGGGGGCGGGCCGCCTTCATTTTGTCCACTGAGTTCCTCCTGTAGTTGTGGGTTTTTACTTGGATCATTCATAGGATCACCAGTTGCTATCTTAGCCTGCTCAAGTTGCATTTGTTGTTGCTGCATTTGTTGACGTTCACCTTGTATTTCCTGCATAGAACGTACAAGATTAAGAACATCAATACCTTGAGAAGCTGCTAAACGTTTGATAACTTCTTCAGGGTTAATAAACTGTTGTGTTGCCTCTGGTCCCATAGTTTGAGAGATAGTAGTTAAGAACTGTCCTAACGCTTCTCTATCTTGACCCCTACCTAATGCGTTTACTCCTGCTACAATGGTAGGTTTAACCATTTTCTCAGGTAACTTAGGTATCTGTCCTGTCTTTTGGAATACAGACAGTTTTCTATTTAAGTATGGTACTAAGAACTCAACTGTAAGTAGACTGAATAATCCACCAAGCTGTTGTTCTAGTTCCATCTGTGTCATACGTACTTCTTCGGCGGTTGTACGTTCTGACTGACGTACATTTAGAATAAGGAAAGCTTCTGACAATCTCTTCTCTAACTGTAACGTCATGTTATATGCAGTTGCGAAGTCTGCAGTCTTACCGACTTGCACAACTCCGATATCATCTGGTCGTCCTTGGACGATAGCACCATTACCCGCCGATGCTAATGTTTGTGGTTTGGTTGTTGAACTAGGTGATACTACAAAGACAACCTTAGCTGCAGCTGCACTCCCTTCAACTAAAGCTTGAGATAATGCCTCAAGACTTTTCAAGTCGCCAACAAATTCTTCGACGCGTCCTCTTCCATAAGACTCTCCATCAACTGTATTAAACCTTAGATGAATCCAAGGGTTAGTATCTACTGGTGCCTTACCTCTAGACGCTGGTATAATTTTATCAAAAACTTCTTGATGCCAGATGAAACGATTACCATCTCTTCTAATGTGTGTATACACATCACAGTCGTCTCTGTGTTCAGCATCATCCTCTGATTTTGGTGGCTCGTAATCAGGTATTACATCTGCCAATAATTTTTTGGCAATTTTTTCTTTGGTAACGATTTCAATCACATTACCATTCCCATCTCGATCTATCACAAACCGATTTAATGGATAGAGCTTTAACCCTTCCTTACCCATAAAGATCAAAGCGTTTCCTGCTACCACCAAATGCTTAAGTGCTTGGTGTATCACAACTCTATCATCAGAAGCTGCAATAGCTTCGAGAATAGTACGCTCAATCTTTGCAAAAGATAAATCTAATTCGGACTTAGCTTCTGGTGGTATCTCATCTCCAAGTTGAGACTCGTCCAATTGAAGTTTAAAGAAGCTAGTTTGCACTGGCATAAGAGCCAGCATAAGTTTCGAAGCTAATGTCACTACACCTTTAGCGCCTATGGATTGCCATGGTGTAGCAAGATCACGGGTTGCCCCTCTGAATTGCTCCTCATCTCGAATTAAATATGGAAGTGTAAGCCTAGCCGATGTATCTGCCTGTGATAAATACTCGGAACGGTATCCTGCTAAAGCGTCATACCTTTTCTTAGCTGTCATTATACGTTAAGGGTTTTGTTTTTAAATTTCTTACCGCCTCGACTTAGACCTGCTAAGCCTGCGCTAATTGTACCAGCTACTGCTGATGGACTCTGGGCAGATGATATTTGTAATGCACTATTACCAGTTACAGAATATGGATCTTTTATTTTCATTGCTTCAGCCATTGCTTCAGCTGCAGACTGCTGATTACGTTGAGCACTCTGTTCATTAGCAGTTATTGATTCAATATTCGTTTGCTGCTGTGTACTTAGATCGTCAAGTCTACCGGATAATGTATCATAATTAGTACTTAATGTGTTAAAATTAGTACTTAATGTATCATAATTAGATTGTAAATTTTGTTGGTTTTCCCAACCTGTCTTCATCCTATTTTGTAAAGCTTCATCCTGTCTTAACTCATTAATAACTGATTGAGGTACAACACCTCTACCACCAGTATCAGCATACCATTGACTAGATTCAGTAGTACCTAAACCACCTGATCCTGCTGGACCTTTAAGATAATCTAGAATAGATAGTGCTGTCCAACCTTCTCTTCTAGCTTTCCTTAAATCACCAGGACCAAAACCAATCCCATGTTGATCAGCCTGTGTAGTATCTACTATATTACCTGAAGCGTCTTGTACTCTACCTCTGAATGGTCCTGTTTTAAAACCATAATATTCTTCCCATGTACTTGCCACTATTCCTTACCTCCAATTTTTAATGATGTTGTACCTTCTCCAACATCCCAACTATCAGGAATGTTATTAGGTTTAGTTACAGTTACTTGTGAAGCTTGTATATCAGGTTTAACTACTTGAGCAATTTGCTCCTTTTTAGTAGCCCATACATGATCTAAAGTATAATCTTTAGGATCTAATAACCTACCTTTACCCTCGGCATATAATTCAGACACAGGTGTTTGCCGTTCACCATCTATATAAAGATCACCTGCAGCATTTGCTACAATTTTATCTGGATCATACTTACCTTCCCATTCAACCTTCCATCCACCATCGTCATTTTTTATAGTTTCTGAGAGAACATCAGTTTCTCTGTTAACAGTTCTAATCATATTAACATACTCTGCTGTTCTATCTTCCTCTTGACCTAGTGTAGTTATATCAAAGCCTTCACCGTATTTGTCTTGCAGCTCTTTAAACGCAGCTATATAAGCATTATCATTTTGATAAGCTGCCCAGTTAACTTGACCTTTAGTAAGATCTTCATAGTAAGAGTCACTTAAAACATCTAAGTCTCCACCAGAGGACCAGTCACTTCCCGCTAACCTAGTATGTCCTAAGCCTACACGTCTTAAGTCTAAACCCCAATGAGCTTCGACACCTTCACGTACATTACCTTCGTTATCGTACACCTCATCCAAGAATCTATCTTCTAAATTTTCTTGTATATCTCTCAGTGCATGGGTGCCATATTCTTCATCATCCAAACCCTGATCGATTCTTTCTTGAGCATACCATGTATGAAGTGCAGAATCAGAAGGAGACATATCAAAGCCATCTTTACCTGGTACTGTGAAATCGGCTTGTCTGTCAGTCCAATAGTCTTTACTATATGTTGCTTCGCTTTCTCTTCTATCTAACTCACCTTGAATTTGTGTAGCCCATCTACCTTCTTGTGTAGGTCGATGTCCATTATAGTCATCAGAAAATGGACTATATTCTGGCGGTTGAAAATCAAATCCAGGTGTATTTGCATTCTCTCTTCTCCAAAATTCTATAGGAGTATTTGCTACTAAATCAGCTAAATCATTATCAGTTTGAAGTATGGTTTCGTAGTCTGGATTATCATAAACATAGTCCAGAACATTCTCCATCCAACGTAAACGTTCTGAATCAAATGAGTGCCGACCTGATGCAACTGCACCTATCATAGATGAGGCAGCTTTTTGCCATATCGGATCAAGTAATCTCCAATCTTGTGATGACATAATTATTCCTCCAATCTATTTTTCAACCACTCAACAACTGAGCGCTGACCTGCTTTGTACATAATCACGGATAGTTCCTCTTTAGGATGTGGATTATGAACCGGAAAGTTCCGGTCCATTTCTTCTAGTATTTTTTCATCTACCCGAGGACCAAGTACAGCCTCAAGCATATTGTGGGAGGTTTGTGTTGGCATGTTCAAAAAAAGCGGGGACACGAGCAGCCTTGGTCTCAGAGAATTGTGGTGCTTTGCCCTCATACATTAATCTATCACTGGCATCGAGCCAGAATTTTTTGTCCAAATATCTATCGTAGGTATTTGTACCTAGAGGTTTAAGAACCCAGTTAATGGTGGCCTTCCTAAGATTATCCAGAGATACACTAGGAGCCAACCCCAGCTCATGACATACAAGAGTATTACATCCGACATGGATCTGTTCGTCTCTTGAGATATCTGCTGATACTGTCCGTAGACCAGCATCGCCATTAAACCTAAAGAAAGGGAGTAAAACAAAGAAGATTGCACGTTCTGCTACAAGCGCCTTTGTTATGGTGTGGTCGGGGTGTGACTCCCATGCTGATCGAAGTCTGAGGGCTTCTGATTCAGCCTGAGGGTCAGTCCCAATTGAATTAGCAATATACCCAAGAGCAAGGTCATGTTTTTCTTCGTCCTTTACGTTTAGTTCGAGTAGTTCTCTCGCGTGGGCTGGAACATCTTTTTCCAACGCTTCTGACACGAACTCACCAACTGGGAGCTCCATGTGCCGTAGAGCGAGAGCACGGCGGATAGCGTCTTCTGATCCATCTTTTAATTTTCCTGCGGTGGTTTGCACTGGCGTCCAAGTACGGCGCCTGTCGATTAATTTTTGATATGGTGTTTTTCTCATTCTTGACAATCACATGTAAGGGGTTCATTTAAAATCCCCTCCAAGTATTCGTCAACGTCAGTATCCTTTAATGCTGCATACGCATCAGTCTTATCCTGTACGTCTCCCATTACTTGAAGGCTATAATAAAGGGAGGTTTGTGGGCTAGCCAACCACTCTTCCACGAACGCATTGTCGTAGGTCACAACGTCGCTCCAACTATTGAAGCTATAACCGTGAAGAAGTCCCGAGATATTTAACATTTTCATTAGTTCGTCAGCGACCTTCTTGTAAGCGTCCCAACCAACTTCACTAGCAATCTCTACATTGCCATAATCATAAGTTTGTACACCAAATGTGCCACTGTCTCTGTCTACAGTACGGCCTACAGGTGGTGCAATTTCTGGTGCACATGTGTAACCATCTACATCTTTGCTGCGATAAGAGCAACTAGCAGTAGGAGCAATACAAAAGGCTCGCTCCATATTGTGACCTCGTGCGACAAGCTCAGCTGAGTAAATGCCTTGTTTAAAAGCAATAGCAAGTTCTTTAGCAACTGTATCAGCCTTCATATCTCCATTATTTACAGACTCTAAGGCTCTACCGAACTCGGCGTACCTAACGCCATACCGTCTGAGGAGGTTGGCGAGTCCGAGCATGCCCAATCCGACTTGCCTATCTGTTTCCGGGGGAAGGTACTCTCCAGTCCCTCCAACACCTGTTCTGCCATGGAGATGGCACAATTCGGACATACCCTGACTGAAAGCCGTTGGTATGTCGGAGATTGCAGTGGCACCGAGATTGACATGCTGGAGCAAGCACGTTCCTCGTGTTGGCAAATATACCTCAAGACAGACGTTTCCATAGATACGGTTCCCATTTTTATCGTGTTTTATTTTATTGAGCCAGATGTCGCCGGACTTGATTCCGAAAAGGATGGCGTCTCTAACTTCATCTCTGGCGTTGAACCAAGTTGTTTCTGTAAGGTCGACGCATCTTTTAATCCAGGGAGCTTCGGAACGAGCAAGCTGCACGAACTCAAGAATATCGCTGTGATCGATGTCCAAATGACAAACAACGGCGCCGTTCTTATACGTGCCCCCTCTTCTAAGTGTTTCATTTAATTGTGAGTAGATTTTTGCGAATGATACTGGTCCAGAAGCTGTAAGGCCTTTGCCGTTTTCACTTCCATTGGGTCGGAGCTTAGATAAATGGACCGCAACGCCTGCTCCAAAGCGTAGTCCATGGCTGACATATCTCCACGATGCTTCGATTCCATTTGTTCCTTCCATAGAGTCTTCTACGACGAACACGGTGCACGAAACTGGCAGCCTATTTTCAGGGTTATCCAACCATGATTGGACCCGACCTGTGCGGGAGATAAATGATGTTGACATTAGACTAAATCTTTTAGGTTTGGTGGTTTATAATTTGGCCCTTTTAATACTTTCCCGTCTTCTCTAAGAATAGGTTTTCCAGATTCATCTAGCTTAGACATATTACTTTCATGTACTCTATACATTGCTTCGTCTAAGTCCCAACCCATATTAGAAGCGTATTGATAACATACATAGACTAAATCAGCTAATTCTTTCAGGCAATTTTCTTTATGTTCATTACTCGAAAGATATAACATCGCTTCCGCCTCCAGAAATTCCTTGAATTCCTCCACTATAAGGTTCTGCTGCCGCGCACGCGCTTGCCGGGATAGAGAATTGGATATCTGATAAGACTTCCTGAACTGCTCTGCTTGAAGAGATAATTGTGTCTGATGTGTTGTATCTGGGTAGATCTTCACGGTTTCTTGATCGTTGGAGGTGGTTTCGTTCATTCTCTAGATAGTGGATTGCTTTATTTAAATCTGAAAGGTGATCTTCGTAAGAACCTTTATGACCATAGCGACAAATATATTTTACCGCATTGCCTAAGTGGAAGTTGAGTTTTTTATCACGAATAAAATCCCAGACTTGGATGGATCCTCTTTGGTAATAACTTGGTCCTTTGGTGGCTTGGGCCATTTGTTTACTAAATTAGTGAGTGAGTTAGATAATACAAAGCATTGCTCTTGTAATGCCATGAATACAGTAATAATATCTTCTTTCTTAGTTTCTGGGTTAGTTATACCATCATACAACAGCCTTAACTTTAGATCCTGTTCCATTGTCAATTTTGTAATCGGCGCTGGGAGTCCAGGGTATTGGTCTTTTGTTTGTGAAGTCATAATCATCTACAGTAAGTATACGAGCTAACCTAGCATTTAATAGTGCATCTTCCTCAGTCAGACCTTTTTCTTCAAAAGTTTCAATCACAGTTTTCCAACTGTAACCCTTATCTTCAAAAATGGTAGTAGCCCTTTTGACGCCAATACCAGGACAACCAGCATAACCATCAGTTTGATCCCCAGAGCAGCTTTGTGTAAGGTGCCATTTTGGTCCATCAGTTTCACTTATGAATGTGATTTCTGACATATCATACAATTTACCTGGTATTTGTCTCATGTCTTTATCAGGACTACAAATAATATTCCCAGGATATTTAGTACTATAAATGCCCATACTATCATCTGCCTCTAATGTTGGCATAACGATGACTTCATATTGTTCCTTCAATGCGTTTATAACTCTTCTATATCCGCAAGGTTTCTTTCGATTACGGTGTCCTTTATAATCAGGTAAAATGCTTTTTCTAAAGTTAATGGAATCAGAGAAAAACAATATTATCTCTGGCACATCCCACATAAACTTCTGCTTTATCTTAGATAATTCTCTAGTAACTGCCTGCATAGCATCAGAGAATTTACTTGTTACCATGATTACATCATCACCCCAATCGATTTCAGTTTCAGCAGCTGCACAGCTTTTATATACTATGAAGTCTGCGTCTATTAAGAGTTTCATGTAATAGTTTCATACGATCTAGACAACGTTCAATCTCCTCGAAAGGAGCTTCACGTTTCCCTGTAAAATAATCATCCATAGAATTAATTAAGTGACAACCTGATTCTAAATTATCAAAATGATTATTAGTTGGATCACCATCCATATGTCTAGTCTCCTCCCATTTTTCGAGAGGTCTTCCTAACTTACATTCCAATACAAATCTAGAAGTTCTGACAGTAGAATTTTTAGCCGAATAGCCTAATTTTGGTAGAACGATCATAGGCATATATGATAAAGCATTATGACCTCTGCACTTTCTCCCATTACTTTCACCAAATGATCTACATTTTCTCCAATGCTCTAACACTTTATATGTACGTGGCGCTAGATTAGTGTATATAATTCCATCAATAGTTGATCCAACAGAACCATCAGTCAAAGGATGAATGTGAATTTCAATGTACTTCTGACCAATTGATACCAGCTTTAGATTCGGCTGCGATTGGTATTCTGAGGTTATAATATTCTCCAGCTTGGGTTGCTGTGAACTCAAGGAGGAATTTAAGGTCTTCGACATAATGTGGTGGTGTTTCATATTGTAACTCATCATGAACAAAAGCTAATTGATGAGTATCTGGTTCAATTGTAGCTGCACAGTTTGCTAATACCATCCATCTTTTGGCTAACGTTGCCGCCGATCCTTGGATAAGGTAGTTGAGGGCCTTGTGCCCTTTGTCAACGCTGATAACACGACTGTCGAGTCCACGGACATAACCTCTTTCCGCAGCCCGTTTAACAGCTTTAAGGAGATCGGAAAGACCTTCAATGGCGTCAACATACGCTTTGCGAATTTCTTTGCCCTTTCTCTTTGCTTGATCTTCCCCAAGGCTTCCATCGAAGGATGTGCCAATCTTCTTGTCTCCTGCTCCATATAAAAATGCGTAGGTAACTGTTTTAACTTGCTTTCTAGTAATTCCAATTTTCTTAGCGTTTTCTGCGTGGATGTCTCCGTTAAGTATGATATCTGCGTACTTACCGTCGTCATAACGAGCGAGATAATGAGCAAGAAGCCGAAGCTCGATACCCGAAAGATCAGATCCAACCATAACCAAACCTGGCGTAGGAATGAACAAACGGCGGAATCTTTCATCACTTGGCACCTGCGCTAAATTTGGATTTCTGTGTGAACATCGATGAGTAGCACATCCTACAGAACAGTGATGATGAATCCTACTAGACGTCGTAACAAGCTTGAGCCATGCGTTCACGCCTTCTGATATCATTCCAAGCTTCTTTGTCAGATCCAAAAGTCTCAGACATTGCTTCGAGAAGGGATTGCTGATCTGGGTCAGTGTGGTCTCGTCGATAATAGGCTTCCCAGTAGCTGTCATCTGGGTCGGTGTCCAGCCAAAATGTGTCTGGAGTATCCATGCGATATGATCTCGTGATGTTGGATTAAATTCTTTTAGTCTTTGAAGCTGCGCTCCATTAACATATCCTTGTGTCCGGTTATCTCGTTTAGGAGTGAACAACGCTCCTGCAACGTAAGGGAATTGTTCTCGAAGTATTCGAGTAGTGTCTTCCAGCTCTCTTCGGAGAGTTGACTCAAGTTCTCTAGCTTCTGATTCATTAAAGTACCATCCATGTTCCTCCTGTTTTTGTAATATGTGGGCTACCTGGTGCTCCATTTGGACCCATTCAGGTATGGGTGGAAGTGTTTGCATAACTTTTTAGTTACAACAACGTCTTGTTCACAGTAGTCTTGCATCTCTTGAGACCATTCAGACCAATCAGTAGTCTTACTAAATTCGCCTTTATACTCACCAAGTCTATATCCATAGGCTTCAAGTGAATGGCGTCCATACAATTGCAATGGCATGTGAGGCCAATTTTTGGACTTATCTATATCGAATAAGTTCGGATGATATAACTTAGATAACAAAAGAGTATCAACAATAGTCCCCCTAGGATCGAAGTAAGGATAGAACTTTTTAATAATGGGTATATCAAAACCAATAATGTTGTGGCCAATAATGTAATCCGCAACTTCGAGCCAACTAATCGCCGTGGTGATGGCATAGTTACCAGCCATCGGGAGATCCTTTGGGTTGTCGGTATACTTCTCATCATTAAACGACTCAACCTCATTGGTGTCATTAGAATAGAGTGATATACAGTGAATACGGGTGGCATCATTTAATAATCCGTTTGTTTCTAGGTCAAATACAATAACATCAGCGCCCATTCCAAGTGTAGGTTTTGTCTTTAAACTTTGCTTTTTCAACGGCTTCTGGTGTAGGTGGGTTAGGTTTTTTCAAATGTTCATACCATGGGTGTACATAACCTCCATTTTCAAAAATCTGTGGCTGGGTTGAATTCGGCTTGAGCTTCATGTTCAATAAATCTACAGGTGTTAAGGTCATACTCTAACTGACACGCTATCCCAACTTCGCCAGAATAACGATTTTTAAGAACTCTAACTGTCGTAAGAGCTCCAGCAGCGTCGGTCTGCTGATTTCTTTCGAGGGCGATGACTTGATCTGAGATTTGAGCAATGGCAGCAGATCCTCTAAGTTGTCCCAGGGTGACTCGGGCTCCTTCTTCATGATTCTGATCTGATTGTGTTCTTCTTAAATGAGAAACTAGGAATAGTGCAATGCCAGTACGTTCAACAAGTGAGCGAAGCCTGGTCATTGTTTGATCTATCATCCTACGCTCATCACCATCTAGACCACTGAGAAGTATCGAGAGGTGATCCAAGAATATAATCTTACAATCGAGTCCGGTCGCCATGTATTCGATTCTATTATATAAGATATCTGGATCAAAACTTCCAAACCCATCAAAACAATAAAGATCCCAATTGGCAATACTACGCTCAAAGATGGATTTAAGTTCTTCTTCTCCATGTTCCCCTATATGTAGGGGTTTTTGTGCAACGACCGACATGAGTCCGAGGGCGGTTCTCCTAGTACTTGATTCAAGTTCCAAGATACCAACTGACTCTCCTTGATCGCATAATCTAGCTGCAAGCTCCCTACAGAATGAGGTTTTTCCTGTACCAGAGCCCGCAGTAATTGTCGTAAGCTCTCCATACCTGATCCCGTGTAGTTTCTCTTGCAACCCTTTGAAGTGATAATCATAGGCACATGGTTGTTCTGGTGTAGTTACTAACTTATAGAGTGACTTACCGTCTATGATACCATCAGGACGATAAGGTTTTGCATTCCATATAGCTTGTCTTACTAACTCTGCTTGATTGTCCATTAAGGCATCTGAAGCATCCTTATAAGCTTCAAGCCTTGCTATCTTGACTTTACCCGGCGGTAATACTGAGCAAGCTTCCTCCGTCGCCTTTCTTCCAGCAGTATCATTATCGAAGAATAAGACAATCTCCTGGTACCCTTGGAATAGGGGTATTTGTTTCTGTATATCCTTCTTTGCAGACGCTGCCCCATGTGGTAAGGATACCATAGGCCATCCAGGCATAGCCTCATAACAGCTCGCAGCATCTAGTTCACCTTCAGTAACAACAATGCGTTTACCAGAATTAGGAAACAAATGCTGACCGAATAAAGTATCAGTGGAAATTCCTTCATAGGTGAATACTTTCTTCTTAGTTTTTACTTTAACTCCTTGTAATACCCCATCTGATGTGAAGTATGGGAATCTTAATGTTGCATCATACTGATAAATCCTATAGAATTGACATGTTTTCTGTGATATGTTCCTTTTCTGCAACCGTTCGGCTGAGCCATTAAGGTGTACATTCTTAGACATTTGATGAATGTGATTGTCACCCTCTGCGGGTGTATAAGCATGGCAGACGAAACAGAATTTATGGCCGTCTGAGTAAACAGAGTTAGCATCAGACGAGCCACAAATATCACAAGGTTCGTGAGCCACGAACTCGCTAGTCATCTCTCAATTAACCAATCGAGTGGAATGTTTTGGAATGAGGTCCATGGTATATCATGTTGCTCACACCACTTGGCGTATGTAGTTTTTGATTTCTTTGATATGGTGTTAAAGGGTGATTGAAAGACCATACGCAGATCTATATCTGGATTCTGTTCTTTAACACTTTTTATTTTCCTTCTATCTGCACTGTCCCAGTATC
>VTLG01002296.1_pt1 | contig 40225 bp, 56 predicted proteins | sample 4694571 | NCBI WGS metagenome assembly VTLG01 (sample SAMN12604809, study PRJNA352737) | marine metagenome | biome: ENVO:00000447; feature: ENVO:00000209|ENVO:00000569|ENVO:01000036; material: ENVO:00002151; isolation source: viral sequences binned using virsorter ... | reverse complement strand
CCTTGGGGGGAGCAGTTGCTAATAACTCAACTCAAACATTTACGGTAGCCAGCACAAATAATATGGCAATAAACCAAGTACTTCTTGTAGGCAGTGAAAAAGTTAGAATTGAAGCAATTAATTCATCTACTTCTTTAACTGTAACTAGGGGATTTGATGGAACTACTGCTGCCAGTAGTCATTCCAATGGTGCCAACGTATCTAGTACAAATACTGGAGTTATATATACGGATGAATCTGGTGGGCAGACAGTATTTGAATCTTGGAATAACGCTCCTTTTACTGGATCTACTACTTTAAGATTGTTCTTACACAAAAATAAAGCTGCTAATGCGACAGATCAACCGTACATAGACATAAACCCAGACGAATGTAGGACTTCTAGAAAGTATGGTATAAAGAAACCTTTACGTATACAGATTAAAGGTATGGATTCTTATGATAAATTACGAAAAGAGATAGCTGCTAAATTAGATAGAACTGGACATGCCACAGTAACGAAAGCAGTAACTCATATAAGTAGATATCCTTACCATAAAATTATATGTGCTGCAGGAAATATAGCTAGACAAACTAGTTCTGGTGACCATAATCAATTAATAGTATCTAATAATGGTTGGGCAAATACTCGTAGCAGTAGTAACGCTGTTGCAACCAATGATGCAAGAACATTTGGATTAAGAAAAGGAATGGTTGTGGCCGAAATATCCTCTACTGGGGCAGTTACACGATATTCATATGTAAGTGAACTAGGGAGTAATTACATAAGATATGGTGGGTCTCCAAGTAATGGGTCAGACACAAGCGATAGTACTGCATTTGATACATCTAATAGAATAGCTATCTATATTCCTGTGGAACCGGGACATGCTATCAGAGTTAAAAACAAAGTGTGGGCAAAAGACTTTGATATATTAGTACAAAAAATTGAGTACACGGTTCAGCCCGGTATAATGCAAGCCTCTATTGAAGGGGTAGGCTTAGATAATAACGAAGCTGGGGTTCCCGGAGTACCTCCAAGTATAGTTAAATCAGAAGTTGCTGGATCTTCAGACAAAGGATATGCTATTAACATACCTACTGGTCAGCAAAGGTGGACTATTTCTGATGGAAGAATAGAGGCTTTAGATTTTGACACTATTAGAGTAGTAAGTACTGCTCTAAAAGCTAGTGGAGCAGCTACTACATCCACAGATTCTAATTTAATTAGGTCATATGTTACGCTTTTATTAGCTGATGGTAGAACGTACAGAATTAATACTACCGCTGGATTAGATATAGGTGGTTCAGGTGGTATTGGTACAGCTGGTGAACCTCATGTACTATATATTAGGCCCGGTGGTTCTCAAACAGGTTCATTTGATTTATTAGCCACAGCTAAATCTTCTACCAGTGCTTCAACTATTACATACGATAAACTAGCTCATCATACTGATATAAAAATTGGTTGGGCTACTAAAGATACAGATACCTCAGGTAAAGCAATATTGACTTTATCAGGAGATATATTTGGAAGTCCCGGTCAATTAGATATAACTGCTATAGCTAATAATAGACTAACTTCTTCTCTAATGAAAAAGGGAGCGCAACCTTTTGCCACTGATGTAAAATTCAAAGAATATCCAAGTGGTAGTAGTTCTGTATATAATAAAATACAGTGGGAAGCTGGTAATATTTCATTTAGTGAAGGTACTGATGGGATAACTATTAATGCAGGTAATTCAGACCAGAATTTTACCTCGGCTGGAGGAGTAAATATATCTAGTGGTATGGCTGCAGATACTACATATTATGTATATTATACTATAGGTGGAAATACGTTAGCAATAACAACTTCTTATGTAGTACCTTTTCAAGATGATAAAGTTTTATTGGCTACCGTGGTAACAGGCCCAGTTCCCAGTCCTGAAATTACAAATTATAGTCCAACTATTCTTCCGTATAACGGAAAAGTACCCACTCTATCTGCTGTATCTATAGCTGCTAATTCTATAACCGCAGATTCTATAGTAGCAGGAACTATTACGGCAGATGAAATTGAAGCGCAAGCGATAACCACAAAACTTAGTTCTGATATGACTGGTGTAACTCTTGATAATACTAGTGGTGGACGAATTTATTCTGGCAAACCCACATATGGAGCAGGTACAGGCTGGCATTTATCATACAATTCTGGTACGCCTAGATTTGATATAGGTAATCATTCTACAGGGAAATATTTTAGATGGGATGGAACCGATATAGAGATTGCAGGTAATATTACAGGTGTTGCTAAAATTGAAATAGGTGGAACTGGTGTTGATAATAGTGGTAGTGGTTCTAGTGCAGCCACAAGCGGACAGATTGCAATGAGGTCAGCAAGTAATCAGCTGGCTATGAGATTCCGTACTAATGCAACAGATGCAGGAGGTGGCAATTGGACTGAATATCCTTTGCAGATGGATATTTTAGGTAGAGGTATGTGGCTGGTATGTAATGGAACAGGAACTGAGGAGAGAGTACTGCAAGCTGGTGATGCTTATGCTAATGCCAACCCGGCACTTGCTGGCATAGAGTGGGCGCAGCCAAATAATTTTATAGCACCGGGTCTAGGTAATGGGAGAACATACTTAGGTGCTGTTCATGATGCAGGAAATTCTCCAAATAACTACGGAGTAGGATGGAAAGGTTTAGTATTAGGTGCCTCCTCTGCTGCTCCATCAGGTAACAGCGATGGAGATCCTCCAGCTGTTTCTGACGGTACTTTAGTACTTATAGCTCACCCTTCTACCACTAAACAATATACATTCCAATTTCCTCAGCAACCCCCTGCTGATGGCAATGATGGTTATGTTTTACAGTCAACTCATGATGGCGTAACGTCATGGGTAGCTAATGGTTCTAGTAGTGGAGATATTACTGCAGTAACAGCAGGGACTGGTTTGAGTGGTGGAGGAACATCTGGTGCTGTAACACTTACTAACGCAGGTGTTACTTCTATAGTAGCAGGTTCTAATATATCTATATCAGGAGCTACTGGGGCAGTTACTATCACAGCAACAGATACAAATACTACATATAGTGCTGGTACCGGTTTGACATTATCCTCTACCACTTTCAGCCTTACAGATCCCATTAAATTAGGCCTAGGAAGTAATACTAATCCCACATATGCTTCAACTGATAACAGTGGAAATTCTGGACTTTACTTTACCACAAACGGTTCTACCACGTATCCTACTATAACTTGCCAAGGAAGTAGAGTAGCACAATTTTCGTCAAATATGACTCAGTGGGATTCGGCTTTAAGACCATTTGTATCTTCTACTGATTCAAGTACTGGGGTAAATCTTGGATGGTCAACAGCAAGATGGAACTATGGATATATTAGAGACGTAGTTGAAGGAACATCAGATGCTACACTTAAAGAAAATCTCATACCCATAAGTAATGCAACAAATTTCATTAAAAACTTAGTTCCATATGAATATAATTTTATTGCAGATAGAACAGCTAGTGTAAATCCATTACCTAAACATTTTGGCATTACTGCCCAAAATTTAAAAGAGACATTAGATGCTCACGGATACACTAATAATAGTGCTTGGTTAGATGAAGTAGATGATGATGGAAACCATATTCAATATAATGTAAGAGAAAAGAAATTGATTCACGTATTGATAGCAGCAGTTAAAGAATTAGAAGCTAGAATAGCTACCTTAGAGGGATAATGGATAAAAAAGAATCCATAATTCACTTAAGAAAACGCAAACCCCTCTTGACAGGCTCTGAAATTGGGCGTACAATTGGAGTATCTAGGCAATATGTGTCTAGAATATTAAAAGAAGAAGGGCTACATAACATACAACCCAAATATAAAAAAATATGTGAGATATGCGGAAAGAGAACTCCTAGAGGACAAATGTTATGTCCTACTGGTGAGTGTAGAGATAAATATTATAATATTGAAATGGTCTGTGCTTTTTGTAAAGTACATTATATTTTAGGAAGAGGGCATGTTATTCAAAGATATAATAGGCAGTTAAAAAATACATATTGTAGTAGTGGGTGTTATGCTAAAGGACAAAGAGACGGCTTAAGTTAGAGGAGATTATGAAGAAAGTATTTATTGTAACTGTATTTTTTACAGCTTTTCATTTCGTTGAAGATATGTTATGGCTGACATTAGGAAGATATACCAGTATACCGTATTGGTTTATAGTTTTAGCTATTATAGGTTTAGGAATAACTGGAGGATTAATTGTGAGACATCCTAAAGTAAAAGAATTTTTAGGTAAATAAATGGTAGGAGATATAAAGACATGTATATGTGGAGAACCAATTCGTATAAATCAAGAGACTAGACAGGTTTTACCATGTAATCATAACGATAAAATAATAACACAGTGGGAACCTAAGATACATAAGTTCCTTCAAACTACATTTGTCTTAGGAATGGATAAAGAAGATGTTGCCCAAGAATTACGAATTGCTATATTAAAAGCAGCTAACAGATATAATAGTTCTAAAGGAATAAGTTTTCATACTTATCTCCATACTGTAATGGTTAATACTATAAGAACTCTTATTTCTAAGGCACAGAAAACAAAAGATTTTACTGAAGCATATAGTATTGAAGGTTTAGAAACTCTAGATGAGGATAATTTTATCTCAACTAAAGTAATAAAATCATTAATTGATCCTACTTCGGATGAGTATGTTAATGAGATGGAATTAGAAGATATTCTTGATAAAGCAAAGTTATCTGAAAAAGAGTTTTTATTTATAGAATTAAGAAAAGATGGGCTTACAATGGAGCAGATATCTGAAGAGATAGAAGATTCAGCATATAAGACTCGCATATCTATACAAAGAAAAATTAGAAATACGCTCAGGATAAATGCATGAGAAAAAGGTTTCATAGAAGACCGGGAAAATTAATTCAATCAAAAACCTTGACAGACTCTTCGACCAAAGAGTATGATGTAATTGCTGTTAATCCAAAAACAAGGGAAATATTACAACTAGAAAAGATTACAGCATTAGATGAAGCAAAGAAAGTAAAAGAAAAGTATAGACAAGACGGTTTTAAATATTATATATTAGAAAATAATTCCGTTTTAGAAGAGATAGTATAGGAGGAAATATGGAAAGTTTCGAGTTTATTGAATCTGGGTTAGTCTTAGGATTAAACTCTATTGAACGTCTTAAGAAGTTTAAACATGTATCAACTGATTTTGCAAAGCATTCAGATGCATATAAATTTTTAACAGAACACGTAGATAATTATGGAGAATTCCCTTCTGCTGATTTATTAGTAGAAAATTTTCCTATGTTGGATACATCTGCAAGGGATTTAAATCTAGATTATGCATTAGATAAATTTAAACAACAAGTATTGTTTAGGCAAATAGTTACTGCATTTCAATCAAACAAAGATTTATTAAGGGAGAATCCAAAGAAAGCATTTGGAAGTATTCTAACTGAGATGAATGATATAGGAATAGTCTATGATGAGGATATTATTCATTATGATGATAAGTCTTTAGATAGATTAGAAGATTGGAAGGAAAGAAAAAATAGAAGATTAAAAGATAATGGATTAATGGGTATACAGACTCCCTTTAAATCTATAAATAATACAGGGGTTGGATGGATGCCGGGAGATTTAATAGCTATGTTTGCTAGACCTACAGTAGGTAAGACATGGTTATGTGCTGAAATGGCTGCTACAGCAGTTTTATCAGGAGTAAAGACATTATTCGTATCAACAGAAATGCCTACAAAATCCATTAGTATGAGATTAGACGTATTAATGGCAAATAAACTTGGCTATGAATTATCACATAGAGCATTAAGACATGGAGATGACATAGATATAGAAAAGTATACTGAGTTTTTAAAAGACTTAGATGCTAAAAATCTATTAATTTGTGACCATATAAGTGGTCAAACCAACATATCTATAGAATCTATCACAGCTTTAGTAAGAAAACATAATCCACAGTTCATTGTATTAGATGGAATCTATCTAGTATCTACAGGAGAAGGTAGAAGTGCCATGTGGGAACAATCTCACTCATTGTTTTATGCCATGAAAAATTTATGTTTATCTCAAAATATTGCTATGTGTGTTTCAACACAAGCAAATAGAGAAGCATCGGACATGTTTGAACCTCCAAGTGCAGCTAGTGTGGCTTTTGGGGACGCATTAATAAGAGCAGCAGATGTAGCATTAGCCATATGTAGGGTAAAAGACCAAGATGGAGACCCTGATGAGCGTATGAGAAGGATACAAGTACAAAAAATACGTGATAGTGAAATGTATATAGATGACATGTACCTTGCTTGGGATGTAGATAAAGGTCATGTAGAGGAGTTAGTAGATTATGAGCCATACTCAGACTTCTAATAATGAGATTGATTGGGGAAAAATACTGCTTTCAGCGGATATAGACGTACCAAACAGTCGTTCAGAGTTTAGTATACCATGCCCTTTTCATTTAGATAACAGTCCATCATGTTCTATTAATATAGATAAGGGAGTTTGGATTTGTCATGCTGGATGTGGTCAAGGTTCCCTTAAAAATTTTATTAAACGAAAGATGGGATTAACTAATTCTGAAGTTGAACAAATGGTTTCTGAATCAGAGTTTGAGTTAGACTTAGATTTCTTTGAGGAATATCAATCAACAGATGAACGATTGGAAGAAGTAGGTTTACCTAAAGATTTTGTCTTGGGAGAATATCCTGAATGGATTTTTAAAAGAGGGTTTATAAAGGAAACCTTAAAAGATTGGGAATGTGGAACAAATATATACGGAGATTTATTGATACCTATTAGAGATATAGACAGTAGATTGGTCGGTTGGGTAAGTAGGCGTAGGGAAGCCGTCCCTAAATATATGTATAGTAAAGGACTTAAGAAATCTCAAGTTTTATTTGGAGCGCATAAATTAGAACCTACACCATTTGTATGTATTACAGAAGGTACTTTAGATGCCATGTGGTTAAGTGAAAATGGGTACCCAGCAGTGGCTTTATTAGGTATGAGTATGTCTAAAAAACAACAACAATTAATATCTTCTTTACGAACACAAGAAATTGTGTTATGCTTAGATAGTGACGTAGCAGGACAAACAGGATTAAATAATGCTTTGAGAGAATTTTCAAATACCGTTATGAATTCTTATGTACAGTTACCTGATAATTACAAGGATGTTCAAGAAATAAAAGATAAAAAAATACTTGACAACGTAATTAATAAAAGATATTATTGGTAAATCAATTAGTAAATATAAGGAGGAATTAATATGAGTGGAATAGCAAGTATAGTACAAGGTAGAGAGGATACAAGACCTCAGCCTAATTCAAGAACTTCAGTCCCTAACAAGGAGATTTGGTTCAAGGATGGGGATCAGGCTTTTGTAACATCAATTGCAACAGGAGAGCAGGATGATAAGTACCTAGATGAGGTAGAAATGTATACATTTAGGCATGGTAATCGTTTTGCTAACCTTCTAAAGGATGATGATGTAGATTTAAGTTTAGTACCATCAGATTCTAGACCTCAGAGAAAGTTCGCATTCTGGGCATATGTACATGAAATTATACATACAACCAAGCGCAAGGATGATTGGGAAGAGGTAGAGGGGCCAAGTGGTAAGAAGATTTTTAAGGAAGCTATAAATGACCATAAAATTATATGCCTTACTTTTGGTAGAAACGATTATTTGTTTAGTCAATTAGTAGATGTTTATAATGATTGGGGTTCCCTTAATAAAGGAGTCATACGGATTAAGAGGACTGGTACTGGTATGTATGATACCTCATATACCATAGCTGCTACAGCTAGAACAGCAGAAGCACCTAAGATGGACGAAGAGCTTCCTACAATTAAGGAATACTTTAAGGAAAGATACAGCGCATTGTGGACTCCAGCTGGAACCAATTCTACCTCTGGTTCATTTGAAGGGAAAGGCCCAGCAGAGGAAAGAGAAGTGAAGGTTGAGTCTACATCTGATGACCTCTTTTAGACCTGATTGGGACACATACTTCCTTGAATTGGCTTATCTAACGTCCTCTAGGGCGACTTGTATAAGACGAAAAGTGGGATGCGTTCTAGTAGATTCTAAGAATCATGTGGTTAGCATGGGTTACAATGGGGTTCCCACTAAGTTTGACCATTGTATGGAGGATGTACCTTGTATGGGGGCTACGGCCCCCTCAGGGACAGCATTAAATGAATGTTTAGCAGTACATGCAGAAGTGAATGCCTTCCTTCATTTGACCTCTCAGGACTCATTAACAGCATATCTAACTGTATCCCCATGTATATCTTGCGCTAAAATGATTTGTAATAGTAATGTGAAGAAAGTAGTGGCAGGAGAATGGTATGTCCATAACGAAGTTAATGGTATGCTAAGAAAAGCCGGAATAGAATTAGAAGTAAAGAGGTTAAAGAATGTTAGTAACAGCACAGAATTACAATCAAATAGTAGATAAGCTATCTAATTATACCTCATGGGTAGTTGATGTAGAAACCAATGGATTAGATCCCTACGGAAAGAATCAAATTTGTGGGGTAGGGGTAGTAGTAGAGGACGAAAGTTCTTATTATTTTCCATTTAGACACCAACAAGGACAGAACTTATCTCCAGATATGCTAAAAGATTTCATACAAGTTATGGGATTAACATCAGAATTGATAGGATATAATTTAAAGTTTGACTTAAGGTTTCTTGAGAACGAAGGACTCAACTTAGATAATACTAAGTTGATAGATGTCATGCTACTTGTTCGGTTAACTGCCGACTCTACGGTTAAAGAATTAGGGTTAACTAAGACCATAATAAGATTCTATGGGGAAGAAGCAGGACAATACGATATAGATACGAAAAAATATTTACGTTCTAATAAATGGAATAAAGATTTTTCATTAGCTCCTCCAGATGTTCTTGGAGAATATTGTGAAAAAGATGCGTATTGGACATTTAAATTATTTAAGGATTGTTCTGAAAAAATAAAGTTAAGTAAACAACAAAAGATATTAGAATTAGAATATCAATTGACTAGAGTACTATACGATATGGAAAATAGAGGAGTATTGATAGATACTGATTATGCTAAAACTGCTATGGATAAGATATTATCTAGGCAAAAAGAAGTAGAGACTCAAGTTTATACGATGTTTGGAAAAGAATTTAATATAAGAAGTACAGTGGAACTTGGGGAAGCCTTTCATGAGATAGGAATTACATCTTCTACACTTACTCCCAAGGGAAAAGAGTCATGGAGCGAGGGAGCGTTGGTACAAATAAATCATCCTATTGCAGGAATGGTACGACAACATAGAGCTTTAGGTAAATTAGCATCTACTTACTTAGAACCTTATTTAGAAATGCCAGTATTACATACATCATTTTGTAATTGGGGTACACTAACAGGTAGATTATCATCACGTAGTCCAAATCTACAAAATATACCACGTACTCACTTTAGATTAAGGGATACTAAGCTGACAGAAGAAGAAAGGATAGCTGTAAAAGGGCGTATAGAAGCTACTATAGCTACAAAAGGTGGAACTTTTTCAGATGATTTAAGTAATGAAGTGTTAGATACTTGGGGATTCGTAGGAGATGAATCTTATGATGAAAAGGATACTACACAAGTTGCTGTACGTAGACTCTTAGTTCCTAGGAAAGGGTATACTTTAGTAAGTTTTGACTACTCACAAATGGAAGTGAGAGTATTTTTGAGTTATCTTAGAAATGAAGAGATAGAAAATTTATTAGCTAGGAATGATGTAGACTTTCATGGGGAGACTGCAAAGATAGCTTTTGAGTTAGATGAGAATCATGAAGAATTTAAGTTCTATAGGCAGATGGCTAAAAGTATTACCTTCGGTATTATCTATGGGATAGGTAGTTTGAAACTATCTCAACAACTTAGAACTTCTCAGGGGGAGGCTGCTCAATATAAAAAGAAATATCTTAACAGTATTGAGGGAGCAAGAAAATTTATACGAGGAGTTATGGATGCTGTCGAATCTAGAGGTTGGATAAAGAATAGATATGGTAGGGTTTACAAAGTACCTGCAGAAATGAGCTATAAAGGTGTAAATTATTTAGTTCAAGGTACAAGTGCTGATATATTAAATGAACGTTTGATTGAGGTACATAAATTTTTAAGGGATAAAAAGAGTAATGTTTTATTGCAGGTTCATGATGAGATAATTTGCGAGGTACATGATTCAGAATTAGAATCTATCCCAGACGAGATTGTCTCTTTAATGCAGATTAATAGTTTAGATATACCTTTATTTGTAGATAAAGAAGTTTGTAGCCCATCATGGGCAAGTAAAGTAGATTTTGATAAATGGATGACAAGACCCAAAGAAGATGATATACTTCAATATATAGATTGGGATTAAAGGAGGAAAAAATGGCAAAAGTAGATGTACATTTAGGGTTCACTTTTAGAGTAGGCCCATTAGAACAGAATCAATATGGAAGGGTAGACCTTACAGTATCTCAGATAGATACGGAGCTACCAGTGGAGCCTCAGTTAGAGGAGTCCAAAGAAGTGGCTGATGTAGTGTGGACTTTCGTAAAAGGTAAAATAGATTCTCAGATTGATGAAATGTTAGACACAGGTAATTAGGAGGAATTATGCAGAAGAATGCTGATGACGCTATAGAAAAATTATTATCTAAAAAGGATTTAAATCTTTTCAGAGGAAATAGTGAAGATTTTATGTATGAAAGGATACCTTTTGGTATACCTGCTTTGGATAATTTAACTGGAGGAGGTATACCTAAGAAGAGAATGACTTTATTATATGGGCCAACTAACGTAGGTAAGTCCTATTTAGCTTCTCAAATTGTTGCTAATGCTCAAAAAGATGGGGGTACGGCAGGATGGATAGATACAGAACTGTCTTGGGATCCTGAATGGGTAGCTAGATGTGGGGTTGATACTAATAAAATAGTCGTAGCTCAACCTACTAATGGTGAAGATGCTTTGAGTATAGCTAGAGAAATGATGCAAGTAGGTATAGATGTTATAGTACTTGATAGTATAGCTGGATTAGTTCCCACAGCAGTGGTAGAGGAGGAATTTAGTTATAATCCTATGGCATGGCAAGCTCGTTTTATAAATTCTTCTTTACCTAAGCTGCTTCCTAATCTAAAAGAAGGGTCAGCTTTTGTAGCTATTAATCAAGTTAGGGCTAGTTTAGGGCCAGTAGCTATAGATAATATGCCCGGTGGTTTAGCCCAAACATTTTTTGCCCATTTTCTATTACAAGTAAGAAGAAAAGGTTGGATAGAGGAAGGTAAGAGTAACGAAAAAGTAGGTTTCGATATGGAAGTAAGGTTACGTAAGAGTAAAGTTGGAGGAGAAAATTGGAAGTCAGCCATAGTACCATTTAGAGTATCTGGTGGAATAGATATATTAGAAAGTTTTATCAGAGAAGCACTCGAAAAGGGCTTGATAAAAAGGTCTGGTGCATGGTATACTTACAAAGAAGATAAAGCCATGGGCTTAAATGGATTAAAGAAGATATTTATGGATAATCCAGAAAAGATAGAGGAGTTGAAGGGAGAAGTGGTATGAGTGCCGATAATTATATCTTAATTAAACGAGAAGATAAAAATAAAATTATGCTAGGAGGTCATTACTGGGCAGGATATATAACTAATGCTTCTACAGATAAAGGAAGTATATGTTTTTCGGCAGACAGTTTGACAGAAGCTATATATAAGGCTCAAAACATAGACACTGAATATGGATATAGAGTGGAGGACTTAGATGAACATATTACCTAAAGATTATACAGTACAAGAAAATCTTATAGCGGAGTGCTTGTCAGAATTTGGTTTAAGGTATTCCCAGCAACATGAATTTTTTCCATATACAGCAGATTTTTTTATTCCTGATATAGGTATGGTTATAGAAGCCGATGGAGTATATGGACATTTAAAGAAGAGGGATGTAAAGAGAGACCTCTTTTTAGCAAAACATGATGATGTAGAATACCTTTTACATATAAAAGATTCTACTAAAGAAACAATAAAGGAGACATTATGGCAGGGATTAAGCAAATTGGAATAATGAGGGATAGTCAGAACAACCAAGATAAATGGTTGATGAAAGCTATAGATTCTCACTTAACGGTATCACAGAGACCTGTTAGAAAAGGGGTATTTTATCCCTCTGCACTAGGAAGTAAATGTGATAGGTATTTATATAATTGCTATTTTGGATTAGTTAAAGAACAACCAATTGATGCAAATACTAAACGTATATTTGATTGTGGGGATTATTTAGGATATAGGTATGAAAAATATTTTGAAAAAATGGGGATACTGATTGCGACAGAAACTCCCCTAAAATCAGAAATGCCTCCTATATCAGGACGATTAGACTTTTTAATAAGGCACGAAGAAAACGGTACAGCAATAATTGAATTGAAGTCTATAAATCAGAGAGGATTTAAGGCTTTAAATAAACCAAAAGATGATCATTATGCTCAAATTCAGATTTATTTGAATTTAACAGATAATGATAATGGCATTGTTTTATATGAATGTAAGGATGACCAAAAAATAAAAGCATTTTCTGTGGACAAAGACGTAGAATTTTGGGACAATCTAGTTGAACGATGTGTGAATATAATGGGAATGACTGAGCAACCAGAAAAATGTACTGGATTAAGGTATTGTCCATGTAGGAGGGAAGAATGACATTGAGAATGGAAAAAAGAGATACTAAATGGTCTCCTTTTAAAGCCCTAGAAAGAGCGGATTCATTTATAGAAGATTTAACAATACCACCTTTAGGGAAAGAGGTGACCAAAGAATATGGATTAGATTTTACAAACCTAATGAATGTTGATAATAAGCAACTAGAAGAATTTCTAACTATGTTTGGTGGATATAGAGCCTATCTAGAATATCAATTAGCGGATATTACATCTAAGAAGGGTGCTGTAGAGGCAGCTTTTGATGAGGGATATGCGACAGCTATTTATAGATTGGCTGACGAAAGGGAAAATTCTGGAAAAAAGAAACTTACCAGAGAGGAAGTTAGGGGTGCTGCATTAGATAAATACGATAGTTTAAGAGAACTAAGAAGAGAAGTTATAGAATTGGAAACAGTTCATACTAAATTGGCAGGTCTTTTAAACGCTTATAAATCGGCATATGATGCAGTTTCAAGAGTTGTAACATTAAGAGCATTAGGAAGAGAAGGAGGAAATCGTGGATGAACATGAGTTTTTAGACCAAGGAGCAAAAATAGAATTAATTTTGCAGGGAATTAGGTATGCAATAGTTTTTCAAGATATTGATGTATTAAGAAAAGCTGTAATAGATTTACAAGACTGTGTAGATATAATGAATAATATGGTGGAGGATGCTTTTGGGACAGAATAATGACACTGGTTGGGTACTAGAGAAACAAAATTTTACTCCCCTATTCATGGGAATAGACTGTTCTTCAAGAGCCATTCATGCAGTCTTGGTGGACGAAAAAGAACAAGTAATAGGGCAGGGAAAATGGCGTAGCTCTGAAGCAGATTTTAACATAAGATTCTTAGAAATTCAGCAAAAATTTACGGAAGATTTGAGTAAAATAAAATTAATAAAAGGGTCTGCAGTAGAGTCTGCAATCTTTATTCAGAATCCTAAATCTACTATGGAAATTGCCACTGTTGTAGGAGGAGTTCGTTTAATCTGTTATCAAAATGGATTAGAATGTACTCCAGTAGATAATAGGCATTGGAAAAAACATGTAATAGGTAAAGGTAATCTTAATAAAAAAGCTATTAAAGATTTTGCAGTTAATAAATGGGGAGACATATTTAAAGAACAAGATTGGGCAGATGCAGCATGTATCGCCCTTTGGATTAAAAGGAGGAATCATGAAGAAGGTTAGAAGAGAAATACAGGTAAGTTTTAATTCTCCTGAAGAGAAGAAAGAAAGGGTTTATGAAGATAAATTTACAGAAGAACTTTCTACTTTAGATGAAGTTAAAGAAAAATATGGGGTTGTAGTTTGGTGTAAATTTACAGGATGTAAGTATAATCAAGAAGTAAAGGGATTACAAAGAACTTCAGGGTCATTGCTAAAGAATTATTCTTATTCTCCTATAGCTGAACAAGAGGCTATTTGGCCTAATATATGTACTAGAGATGAAATAGGTATTAATTTTGACCAAGTAATTACTGCGAGTAAGAATAAAATTAAAGTACCATCTTGTTTTGTGGCTTCTAGTAAATCTACAGGACGTATAAATTTCTCTAGTTTACTGCAATCAGATGGTTCTGCTCTGGGTGGAAATATAGATTCACAACATGCTTCGGATGATGGTTATGGTGGATTAGATCCAAATGGTATATACACTCAAGGTGAATTTAAAGGAAGAGGAATTTATTAAGATGCCTAAAAGAATACCTAATGAAGTTAGAAATAAAGCTATGGAGTTGTATCTAGAAGGTAAGCCAGCTAAAGATATAGCTTCTACAATTACTACTGATTTTAAGGTTGTCGTAAAACCTTCTACTATTTATGCATGGGCTAAACAATATAGATGGGGAGATACAAGGGCAGTAGTAAGAGCGGATGCTGTAGAGCAAATTAAAGAAACTGAAACTCAGAGATATGCTAGGTTGCAAGAAGAACAATTAGAGACTTATGAAGAACTGAGAAAGAAAGCTTCTTTGGAATTAAAAGCTCATATGTTCGATAAACCTTTCGATGCAGCTAGAGCATTAGATATAGGCATAAAAGGTGAGAGGTCAGTAATGGAGGGTATGATAAATCTGCAATTTATACAAGATGTCATGTCCGTATTAGTGGAAGAAATAAACGATAGTGATGTATTAAACAGGGTGGCTTTTAAATTGAAGGCCTTGGTACAAACGGACAAGGAGTGACATGGTATTAGGGTCTAATTCAACTACATTTGAAGATGCTTTTTCTAGATTAGCTGATGGTTTAACAGAACATAAATCAGTTAAGGTAGGAAGTTTTTGGGAATTTTTAAGGGATATATGGTCGCAAAGTTTTGATCATCCTGAATATTTCAAAGCTTGGCATGTAGGTTTACTTGCAGAAGATATTGAAAAATGTTTAGAAGAAGGTAAAAATTATGTAGCTGTCTTACCAAGATTCCATTTCAAATCTACTATTTTAGGCCATGCTTTTAGTGTATGGCAATTATTAAAAGCTCCTAGAGATTGTTCCGTATTATACTTGTCTTATAGTGACCAGATGGCTAGGTATCATTTGGCTGAAATTAATAAGGCGGTTGGACGTAATCCTCAATTACAAGAATGGATGATTAATAGGTCTCCTAGAGCAGACTATTCTTTTAGGTATTATATAAATAATAATCCTATGGAAATAGCTCATGGAGGTTTATTTTCATTTAAAAGAGGTATGCATGTTAATGGAGCATTAATAGCAGATGACGTTTTAAGAGACCCTGATAATCCTTTAAATTTGGGGCAGATTCATAAGGTAGAAGACCACTTCCTTACTGAGTCTATGTTTATACCACTAAAAGGAGTACCTGTAATTGTACTAGGAACTCCAATGTTACCCGGTGATTTGTTAACAAAGTTACAACAAGATGATAGATTCGTTAGTAGAATATTACCTGCATTAGATCCAGTTCCCGGTAGAAGGGTTCTTATGCCAGAATTATATAGTGAGGAATGGTTATTACAACAACAGAAAGCTAGACCTAAAGCATTTGCTTCTGAGTTTTTACTAGTCCCTCATTTAACAACGGAATCTTATTTTGAAGATGAAGAAATTAGAAAGTGCGAAAAGCCTAATTTAGTAAATCATTCTGCATATAAAAAATATGAAGAGGATGAGACCTACCAGTTGTTTGCTGGTTTTGATGTTGGGAAGAAACGACATCCATCGCATTTAGTTATATTCAGGCGTACAGGTTCTATTGTAGAACAGATACATCAGTCATGGCTAGATAATTGGAGTTATTCTGACCAAATCGAATATCTAAATCAGGTAGCTGACAATTTCAATATAACTAGAGGATATATAGATAATACAAGAGGAGAGTTAGAGGATAGAGGTTTAAATACGGTGTGGAGGTCAATGTCCTTCTCAACCAAATCTAAGAATACTATGGCTCAAATCTTTGAACATTATGTACATGGTGGAAATCTACAGTTACTATCTGATGAAAGACAGAGACAACAAATACTATCAGTCAATAATGAGTTGAAAGCTCCTGAGACCCCAATGGGTCACGGTGATGCGTTCTTTTCAATTGCGATGGCTTTGCAAGCAGCTTATGAGTCTTCTGTTTATCAAGTACAGTCTATGGGTAATCTAATGGATTGGTTTTCTGATATTGATCCAACTGAACAAGAAAAGCAGAAAGACCCAGCAGCAGAGGCACAGAAAAAAATGGCGAAGCTATTGACAAACAACGCTGGAATGAAAGATAATGATCCAGTAAATTGGGATGGAAAACTTTGGCACGAAAGATCACCAGAAGAAACATTAGAGCATATCCAAAAAATTAAAGATAATGCTCCTAACTCAGAGTGTAGAGAAAGCTTTTGTAATCCATCATATTGGATAAAAGAACGTAACCTATGTTTGTTTTGTGGACATAGAGGATAAAAAATAGGAGGAATACAACAATGACAATGATGGCAACACAATCAATTAATACTTTATCTGAACAAGCACAAGTGGTACTTAAACATAGGTATTTACTTAAAAATAATAAGGGAGAATATAAAGAAAAACCGTATGATATGTTTAGAAGGGTAGCGAAAGCTATAGCAAAAGTAGAAAAAAATTACTATACGTTACCTGTAGAAGCAGAATTGATTGAAAACGATTTTTATAGCATTATGGCTAATTTAGAGTTTGTTCCAAATAGCCCTACTTTAATGAATGCTGGTACAGAACAAGGTACATTATCTGCTTGTTTTGTGTTGCCGTTAGAAGATTCCATGGAAGGTATAATGAAAGCGTGTCACGATGCTGCTATGGTACAGAAATTTGGTGGAGGTACAGGGTTTTCTCTGTCTAATATTAGACCTAGAGGTTCCAAAATACAAACCACACATGGAATTGCTTGTGGCCCTATTGAGGTTTTGAAAACTTTAAGCCGTGTATCCTCAATGATTACACAAGGAGGTAAACGTGATGGAGCGAATATGGCAGTTATGTCTGTATACCATCCTGATATATTGGAATTCATTAGTTGCAAATCTATTGAAGGGGATATTCATAATTTCAATATTAGTGTTGGTGTCGATTCGGAATGGATGAAACATGTAAAAAATGATATGGATTATGAGTTAATCAATCCACATGATAATACAATAGTTGGAAAATTAAATGCTAGAGAAGTCTTTAATAAAATAGTGGCAGGGGCTTGGAGAAACGGTGAACCCGGTATGATTTTCCTTGACCAAGTAAATAAGGACAATCATGTCATAGAACAGTACGGAGAAATGATAGCAACAAATCCATGTGGAGAACAACCTTTACTTGGAAATGAAAGTTGTAATTTAGGGTCAATAAACCTAGCAAAATTTTTCCGAAATAAATGGACAGGGGATTGGAAAGCCAAAGTAGATTGGCAACATTTAGAAAAAGTAACTAGATTGGCTACTAGATTCCTTGACAATGTAATTGATGCAAATGAATACGCAACTCCTGAAATTGAAGAGATGACCAAATCGACCAGAAAAATAGGTCTTGGTGTCATGGGTTTTGCTGACTTATTGATACAATTACGTATTCCCTATAATACTAATTTAGCTAGAGAAGTAGGGGCAGAAGTTATAAGGAACATTAAAGAGTGGTCTGACTCAGAATCCTTAGAATTGGCTGTACAAAGAGGGACTTTCCCTGCTTGGGAGAAGAGTACGTTTAATAAAGTAACTGAAGCATTCAGAAATCATTGTAGACTAACGGTGGCTCCTACTGGAACCATATCTATGATAGCTGATACTTCCAGTGGTATAGAGCCTACATTTGCTTTGGCGTGGAAAAAACAGAATATATTAGAAGGTAAAACTCTAAACTATGTTAATAAATATTTTGAAGAGGATGCTAGAGAACATGGTTTTTATTCAGAAGGGTTAATGAGTTATCTTGCAGACGGAGGTACTTTAGAAGATTCTCCTGAACATTTTAATGTACCTATTTGGGCCAAGAGTTTATATACAACAGCCCCAGAGATTTCACCAGAAGACCATGTTTTAATGCAAGCAGCATTTCAGAAACATGTAGATTCTGGCATATCGAAGACGATTAACTTCCCTAATAGTGCTACACAACCAGATGTAGAAGATGCTTATATGTTAGCTTGGAAGTCGAATTGTAAAGGTATTACCGTTTATAGAGCAGGAAGTAGAGAAAAAGAGGTATTAGTAAAAGGTAACAATGAAAATACACAGAAAGAAGTTCAGCTGGAGTTAGATTTTAATGTTTCATCTGAGAAGGATTGTTGCGATAATCCTAACATTGTCCATGAAGCTGGATGTGAATCATGTAAATCTTGTGGATGGAGTGCATGTTTAATCGCATAGTTGAGTATAATACTATGTATACTTTTTACATACCCCTAAGGGGAGGAGGGCTACATGAAAATATTTAATCGTTTTATTAATAAGATGAGGGGGATTTGTCCCTCATTATCAACTGTCGGAAAGGCTTCAAAATATACATTTTCTACATTGTTAATTGTTGCTGGTATCATAGGTATGGTAGTATCTTATATTGACGTAATGTCATATATAGCATCTATATTTCCGATTGTAATAACTGGTACAATCATTAATGTTACACAAGCAAATGTACAAACCATTTTAACTTTCTTAGAAGTTAATTTGATTTATACCGTTGCTACTTCGATTACATTAATTGTATTAGGGTTAGCTTTAAATATAAGAGATATTAAAGCTGCACCAATGGGTATTATAAGATTACCCATGAAAACTTATAGAGGAGCAGTTAGAGTAAGAAATTGGATACTAGCTAAAGTACAGTATTTAAATGAGGAATCAGCTAAATGGAAAATGACTTTCAAGATTATGATGTCTCCGTATTCTTTACTTAGAGCTATAGGATTTAGTCCTCAAATGGCAGTAGGTTTACTTTTTGCAGGTACTGCTGCTGGTGGTGGTGTCGTAGTTAATGAAACGGTTTTGGCTGATAGGTCATTCAAAAATGGGGATGCTGGCGTATACGCTGCTCCAGTAGATACTCCATCTGCTAAACTTGAAGAGATGTTAGCATTTAGAAAAGAAAATAAAGATGATAATACGTTAAGAATTGTGCTAGGTGTTGTGCCTGTAAGAGAGATAAGAATTGAGAACGTATCGGTAGGTACAGTTTATGCTAATTCATCCCTACCAAATTCTACTTCTCATACTTCTTCAGGAGGCACTGCAGCTACTTCTACTGCTGTATTGATTGGAGGTACGGTGGTAAGTGGTGGCACCGATACATTTTTAGAGGTAGGTGAAATGATTCTCGAAAAGTCCAGATGTTCACAATTATATTTTGATAATACTACTGCCCATACCATTAATGTTATAGGCAATGCTAGCGATGGTCAAAGTATAAACCAAAGTCCCGGTACTTCTCGTATGAGGGCAATTGGTGGTGGTCATCATCAGGCAGAAGCAATGGTAACTTCTGGAGGCTCGTATGACCGAATTCATATTGATGCTCCTACAAGTGGGACTAATGGAAGAATAGGTAAGTTACATCTAAGTAATTTATATACTGAGGGTGGAGCTTGTGTATTTGACCGAATGAAAATTGGGACGCTTACGATTGAACTTAATGAGATAGGAATTAACAATGGATTTGCAACTAAAGAATTTAAGATTCATCAAAGCGTGACAGCAGCTAATTGGAACGTAGCTGATAATGTGGAAGTAGCAATTGGTACACCTACTGAAACATTAAGTAATGAATAATTAAAATGGCTAGGAGAAATTGGACAAGATGTGGGTGTGGGGCTAAGCTCCACACCAAACAAGGACAGCGTAAATGCTTTAAGTGTTTACAGAAGGAGAAATAATGTATGAGTATAGATGTAGTTTAGTGAAGATAATAGATGGAGATACAATAGATGTAGATTTAGATTTAGGTTTTGATGTTGTCTTGAAAAAGCAACGTATTAGATTATATGGAATAAATACTCCAGAATCTCGTACCAGAGATTTAGAGGAGAAAAAATATGGATTAGCTGCTAAAGCTAGGTTAGGTGAACTTATTGAAGCAGCAGATACTTTAATGGTTAAGACCGCTATAGACGGTAAAGCTAGAGGAAAGTATGGTAGAATTTTAGGCACTATTTATGCAGATTCCACAAATATTAACACTACACTGGTTGACGAAGGTCATGCAATAGCGTATCATGGAGGAACTAAGCAAACAAATAAGTGGTGGAAAAAGTAAAAGTAAAGGAGAAATTTATGATAGGAAATATGTTACATGAGAGAGATCAGCAGTATGTTGCAACAAAAGATGATACAACACGTACTTGGCGTATATTAGATACATGGAATGAGGAATTACGAAAGTTACAACCAGAAGATGATATCCCTGATAATAGTTCAGCGGTAATTATCTTATCAGAAGGTGCTTTTATAGCTTTAATTAAAGAAGCTGCTAGGTTGGGAGTTTTAGAAAATGCGACTTTTGGAACAGGGGAAGCAGAATTAGAAGCTACTATTTTAGATAAAGACCAAGAGATACAAAGATTAAACGAAGAAATTTTGAGGTTAAAAGAAAATAATTCCGAAGTTGTTAGAAATATTTCTCATTCAGAAGAATATGAACTAAAAGAAAAAGCAATGAATAATATTCTAAAATTAGTGTCACTACAAGATGTTTCTAATTTAGGTAGAGAATAATTGAAAATTAGTAGTAAAATATATAATGAGGAGATTTCTCTAGTTAGTAGAGAATAGGAGTAAGATATGAAATTATCCGAATATTTACCAGAGGTGCCTAATCTAGCCCAACAAATGACTAATTTAAATAGTCAGATTGATATGTTACAGTTGATGAAAGCATCAGGAGATACTGGACAGGCACCTACAATTGGCTTAGACCATGTAGTTAATACATGGGTACGCCATCAAATGGCATACAGACAACAGCTTGTAATGGATTTACAAACAGTTGCCATGTCAGTAGAGGAAATAAGAGGCCCATTAAACCATATTACAAGTGAAGTTTTTAGGCGAGGTTTAAATTGGATTCCAAAAAAAGAAAATGCAGACGAAAGTCAAAAAGAAATTTTCATGAATTTTATGAGAGATTGTAATGTTTTTGATCAAAGTCTAGAGGAAGTTCTGCGACAGTTTCACTTTGATGTAAATTCTATTGACGATGGATTTTTATACATTGCTAAGGAATATAAAGCTGGGCCTAAAGGAGAATTAAGATCCAAGATTAAAGAAGTCAGGAGATTAAATCCTGCTCTTGTAGAGTTTGACTTAGACCAAGCTGGTTTACCTAAGAATTATCATTTCTTATGTCCTATACATAGAGAAGAGATTCAAGAAACTTCTGAAATATGCCCTGAACCTAATTGTGAAATTGAGATGCAACCAGTTATGTATAAATATTATCATAGGAATCAACACATGTATTTCTTTGACCATGAAGTTATACACTTATCTAAATTTTCACCATCAGAGACATATGGATGGAGTCCTATTTTAACTATATTTGAGAAGGCTTTGACACTAATAGGAATGGATAAAAACCTGTACAGGTATTTTTATGAAAGAAAAATGCCCTCAGCTATGATGATGGTGTTTACAGATGACCCAGAAAGTTTAAGAAGAGAACGAGCCAATCTAGCTGCTCAAACAAGAATAGACCCTAACTTTGTACCTATGGTAGCTGTGTCTGCTAAAAATAACAGGGGCAGAGTTGATATGGTCAGATTATTTCATACATTACAAGAGATGGATTACATGCCAGTTCGTGAGGAAATACGAGAAAGGGTCGCAGCTATGTGGGGTGTTACTCCAGCATGGCAAGGCGCACCTGAAGCATTCGGTGGCATGTCTACTCAAACCCAGCAGTTAGTTGTTATGAGTCGTGTGGTTGAAGGAGACCAGAGATTATTCCATGAGAAAGTATTTCCAGAATTATTGAGAGCTTTTGGAATCACAGATTGGGAACTTCAATTACCTGTACCAGAAGAAAAAGCAGAAGCTACTAGAATTAGTTTTGCTCAACAGAGGGTGGCAATTGCTAATCAACTTAACCAAATGGGCTTCACAGTTAAGCTTAAAGATGATGGTGCTAAAGTTATGATGGAAGATGCAATATTTACTATAGAAGGAGAGGCCGTATCAACTGCACAAATTCAAGGTGAACAGCAAGCTATGGCGTTAGAACAACAGATTCAACAACAAGAGATGATGGAACAACAACAGCAGCAAGCTCAACAAATGATGGAAGAGCAGGGTCAAGGAGAAGGTGGGGAACAAGCACCTCAAGAAGGGACTGAGGAGACACCCAATGTCTAAAAAGAAAGATTGGGGAATGCCTCCACCAGAATCGTTAGAGGAGAGAGATATAGACCAATGGGCAGAAGACCGTGAAACTAAGGGCGAAAATAAACAATATGGATATAAAAAATTACCGGGTAGACCACCCAAAGGAGTAGATAAGCATTATATAAAAAATAGTGTTGCTCCTAAGACATGGATGGAATCGTTAATGGAGCAGGGTTTTATAGCTCCTGTGATAAAACAAGTAACCCCAGATGGGAGACAAATGTGGTTCCTTTCTGATGGGATAGATTATGTAGCTAATTTAGGTATGATGGGTAATGTTTTTGTTGAGAAAGCAGTTTTTAAACCTACATTAAGACAACCTTCAATTTCTTATGCGCCTACTCAATCGAATAAGAAAAATAAAGATAGGAAATCAAAACAAGGAGAACCTTACCAAGGAGATGTTATAGAGGACGTAGATGACCTCTATAATGCTTAGGAGTTAATTATGAGTATTGATGATAAATTTATTTATAAAAAGTTAATAGGTGCAAGACAAGAAGGAGTTCGACCTAAATTACCAGATAATCAGTCAAGAAAAACAAATCTCCATAGTAAACTTCCTAGGAAAAAGGGAGGTGCCTCAGAGTATCCTCCAACTCATAGTGGAGCATTAGGCCCACGTAGAGAATTAACAAAAGAATTAACGTATCTAAAAGAACAAGTTAATTATAAACATGCTTCTCCAGAACAAATTATCAAGGAAGAAAAATGTGATACCTGTATTTATTGGAAAGATGGAGGAGCTTGTCAAATAGTATTGGGTTATATAGGGGCTGATATGTGGTGTGATAAATGGGAAAAATCAGAACTTCTGCAAAAAGCACTAGCTAACAAACCCTTATCTCCTGTAAAAGAATTGAAAGAAAAAACAGTTCCTAAAGGTAAAACGGTGCAGCCCCCTTCTATACATTCCCACAGAGACGACCACCCAACACATATAGAAAAAGAAGGTGATGGTGGTGGAGAAGGCGGTGGCTTTGGAGAGGGAGGTGGAACTGTGTTTACTTCTACCAATTCTGGTATATTTAATCCAACCCATGGAGGAAGTAATGTTAAACCTAGAAAAAAGAAAACAGGTATAGAACGTTTAGGTCAATTCATTACAGAAAATTCTCCTGAAAAAAAGATGGTGAAAGATAATCCCTTGACAAAGATGTTATATGAAGTTATATTAGAGCTTCGTAAAGATGACGAAAAAAGACAGACACCTCCTAATTCTAAGCCTACACAAGATGATCCACCTCAGGTGGTAGAAAGAGAGTCTAATGGAGCTACAGAAGATGGAGACTTGGTGACAGAGCAAGATAATACAACACAAAATCAGAAGAAAATTATAGAGCAGGATAAAAATAAAGATTCAACAGATTCTACAGCTATTTTGAATGCGTGGAATAGTGGGGGTGCTGATATAGATTCTCTACATAGAGGGGGTAAAAAAGATGAATTAGAACCTGATGAGGAAAATAATGATCCTGAGGAACTTGAAATACCAGAAGATGTGAAGAGAAAAGAAGTATTAGCTAAAACCTATGAGTTACAGAAGGGTGGATTAGATTTTTTTGACGCTTTAGCAAAAACCCTTGACACGGACATATAAAAATGATATCATGTCCAAAGTGCGAAGGGAAATTATATCTAAATGAAGATAAAGATTTAAGATGCCTTATGTGTGGAAATAACATAGTATTGAGGAGGAAAGTTTATGACACAAATACCAGAAACAGTAAAGGACGAGTTAGTAAAGAAAAGGTTAGCAGGAGCAACTTGGACAGAGTTAGCACAATTCCTGAAAGAAGTACACGGAATAGACGTACATCGTACTACAGTAATGCGATGGTACGAGAAAGAGGTCTCTATAGAAAAAGTTAATCCAGATGATATCAATTTGGATTCCGTGGGAGATAGAATTAGGATAGACAAAAGATTAGCAACTTACAAAGCAGAGACTAATTATTATAAGAAACTTTATCAAAGTTCTCTTAAAACAAATGCAAAGAACAATTTGTTTGTTAATTCAATCCAAAAATTAACCCCAGCATTTGAGAAAATAAAGCTCAATAAATATTCTAAACCTAAGGGAAAGGCAAAGGGGGATTCTACACAGATAGTTGTAGCACCATTGTCCGATACTCATATAGGTGAATATGTAGATTATCAACAGATGTCAGGACTTAATTCCTACAACTTTGATATATTTAATAAAAGGCTTTCTGGGTGGGCATCTCAAGTATTAACCTTAGTTAGCTTACGTAGAGAAGCTGTACCTATAGATGAACTAGTTATACCCATGCTTGGAGATATGATTAGTGGAGACATACATGAGGAGTTAAGTAATACTAACTTAGATAATTGTATGCAACAAATGATTCGTGGAGCTAACCTACTAGGGCAAGCACTAATGTTTCTAGCACCCCATTTCAAAAAGATAAGGGTACCCTGTGTTGTTGGTAACCATGGACGTATGACTAGGAAACCCCCAATGAAAGATAAGTATATGGATTGGGATTACATGTTGTACCAGTGGATAGCAGCCTTTTGTCAGAATCAAAAGAACATTGAATTTGATATCAGAAAGAGTTACGTTAGTACTTTCAAAGTTTTTGATAAGAACGTACTTATAATGCATGGAGACAGTGCTTCTGGAGCAGGGTCACTTACTACTATTACTAGAGTACTTACTAATCTTAGGTCAGTATTACAGTATCGTAAGGGATTAGAACCAGAGGCAGGAGAAGTACATACTGACTTACTAGACCCTAATATACTTCCAGCATCCTTTGATTCAGTTATGATGGGACATTTCCATAGAACTGATGAGATAGATATAGGCACAGGTCATGCTTTGATATGTGGATGTATGAAGGGTGGAGATGAGTTTGCTTTACAGAGATTAGCTGTTATTACTAAACCACAACAATTGATTACGTATTGGCATCCTAAGTATGGGTACATAGGTAAAGAGTTTATTTATTTAAACCGTTATGATACTAAGGAGAGTAATTTTTCTGACATACTTCCAGAGGTATGGATAAATGCCCACTCATAAGAAGTTTAGTAAAGGAAATTATGATGCTAATGATGCATCAGGAAAAGAAGCCGTTACACGTTTTCTAGAAAAACAAGGGTTGTCCGTTCAAGAGAATCCGAATAAATATGGAATAGACTTGATAGCTGATGGGACAACCAGTAATGGAAAGGAATTTAATAATGTACCTGTAGAGGTGGAGAGACGAAATATATGGAATAAAAACTTTCCATTTTCTACAGTACATGTTCCTGAAAGAAAGAAGAAATTTTTAAAGGATTATATGCTGTATGCAGTAGTTAACTCTAATTATGATAGGGTAATGTTTTGTACTTCGGATATTATTAAACAATTTAAGCCAATTGAAATTCCAAATAAGTCTATAGCAAAAGATGAGTATTTTTACAATGTTCCATTAAAATATTGGAAAGTCTATAATATCTAGTATAATATGGAAGAGGAGGATTACTATGGCTAATAAACCTATGCGTATTGGAGACTTAAAAGATTTGTCTTCAGGTCAATGGAAGGAAGTAACAGAATTTGTTAATGATGAAATAAGTGGAGCAATTATCAAAATGGGTTGGGAAGTTTATGATATATCTCAAAATGATGTACCTGTAAAGACTGGAAGACTTAAACGGTCAGCTTCCTTTATAAGATTAGGAGATGGTTGGGAAATTATGTACGATACCCCCTACGCTGCTGATGTAGAATTTGGAAGAAATCAACCTAGAGATGATGGCTCAATTCAACCGTCACCTCCTGAAACACATACTGTAGTTAGTAAAGCACATAAAAGGACTGTAACTCGTGGTAAGAACAAAGGAAAGAAGTATGCTGTAAAAAGGCATACTAAAAAATTTACTAATTATAGACAACCTGTAGCTATAGGTAATGGTGAATTTAGAACTATAGATTCTAGTAAAAAAACTGATGGAACATGGTTCTTAACTAATTCGCTAGATTCTGTAATGACAAAGTATTGTACATTAACTAACGGAATGCAAAGATTACTTTCAGGAAAAGTCTTTAAGACAAAATAGAAGAATAAGTATAGGAGGGAGAGGATTATGGTAGATGTAAATAAGATTACACCAGAACAAGAATATGTTATTTCAAGGCACTCTAGAATGGTGGGAAAGATATTAGACTTATTGGAGGCTTCAATGCCTGAGGGAAATCAGTGCGAGAAGATAAAAAAATTAGCTCAAATACCTTTGTATGATTATAGAAATGAGATGATTAAATTAGTTACTACTGGAGTTCCTTCAGAGGTTCGTGACTAATTTATAATATAAAGACGTATCTTTATAGAATTTTGCTAGAAACGTAGTATAATATATACGTATGGCACTACGTGTTGTACGTTAAAATTGCTCATAGAAAGGTCGGAGGTGGCTCAGACCAACTTTTCTGAAGTAGTTATAAATTATTTAATAATAGATAGGAGGAATAATAATGGCAGATGCAACGATGGAGAGAATTGAAAAACAGCTTGAAGGCAATAGCCTAGCTCTTTCCGCAGTAGCAGAGATACTTCAGAAAATGGATGCTCGTTATTCAAAGGAAGAAGAAACTGCAATTGCTAAAGAAGAGGCTGCATCAGAAGCTGCAGAACGAAATGCTCTTGTAAAAGAGATAGCAACTGAAGTGGCTGGAATTCTTAAAGCTGACGCAGGTTTAGACGTTGATGGTACAAAAGTACGATCTGCTGCTAAGACAGGTAAATTACCTACTAATGCAGATGATGCTGAAAAACCAGTAACACCTACAACCAAAATAGAAGACCAACAGGCTACTATTCAGGCAATGCAAAAGGGTGATGATGAAGAAGAATCTGAAGATTACCCAATAGAAGAGAAAAAGGGTGGAATGAAGTATAAGGCAGAGGATGATGAAGAAGATGATGATATAGAGAAAGGTGAGGAAGAGGACGAAGAAGAAGATATGGAAAAGGATGGAGAGGCCGATGAAGATGAGGAGACACCTGAAGAGATGAAAGCTATGGCTAAACAGCTTAACCTTTTGAAGAAACAGGTAAAAAGCTATGAAGCTAATATGCAGAAAGCTATTCAGTCTGAATCTGAAAATCGTCTACGCAAAATGGGCTTTAAAGAAGAGAATGGACTACAGGCACCTAAGAGACTTGGTTCTCTAGGAGTCGATGGTACTACTCCGATTTCAAAGTCAGCCAATAAATCTGGCGATGTCGTAGAACAGTTGTCCGAATTGTCTTACAAACAACTACGAGATATCCAAGTTGATATCGAAATGGGTAAGACAGACGGAATTCCAAAGGAATTACTTTAATATAAAATAAACTTTAATTAGGAGGAAATGAGAAATGGCTAATCCATCACTATCAGAATATCTGGCACAGTCACAACGTGGCTTGTATCAGTCAGTATTCGGCCCAGAATATATGATGAAACAATCATATTTCACGGTTGACTCAGCGACTGGGATATTCAACACAACTTATGGACGAAAAGTATGGCAAGCTTTGAATAACCAAACTCGTTTCTTCAATGCTATTCCCAGAGTAGTCTGGGGAAATACAGCTGGTTGGAGGGTTAGGACAGACAGGGGTGCTACTAGAAGCCGACCTGTAACTGAGACTGGCAACCTACCAACTGTAGACATTTCCAACATAGAGACGGTATCGAGCTTGCCTCGTATCGTATCAACCACTTTCGGTGCTAGCGTGAAGTCAGTCTTCACAGCACAGCTAGAAGGCGGTGTTGGGGACGTTTTGGCGTTGGAAAATGAGAATGCCCAGCTTGACCACGTAAAAGAAATTAACGAAGAATTACTTGCAGGATCTGCTTATGTAGTAAATGCAGGAGGTACTAACGATGCGACAACTTTTAATGTTCCAGCAGCACTTGCTAAGAACTTTAAAATAGGTGACGCAGTTGCCATGTACGATAATTCAGGTACTGCACATGCAAGGACTTCTGGTTCTGCTATATCCGCAGTTAACTTAACTACTGGAGACATTACAGTAGCTAGTGGAACAGCGTTCCAAGATGCTACTGGTTCAGACGTAGCATATGTTTACAGTAGGGCAGGATTTACTTCCATTGACGACATTGTAGCTGAAGACGGTGCTGCAGTCGGTGGTCGTGCTGCTCAATCAAGAGCTTACGACCTAACTTATGGTGGTCGTACTGCCGGTGGCTGGAATGCTGCAGCCTATCATTCAACAAACTCTGGTGTAGGTAGAGATATCTCACTAACATTGTTGGATACAGCAATTCAAAAGATTAGGGAAAACGGTGGAGAGCCTAAACTAATCCTACTTGGACATGACCAATACTTTAAACTAGAGAGACTTTTGAACTCTCAGCAAAGGTACATGGGTCAGGAAGAGTATCAGGTTGGAATAGGTTCAGAACGAACTTTCCCCGGTACTAGGACTGGTCTGGTTCTAGCTACTTACCAAGGCATACCTATCTTACCAGATGCAGATACACCTAAATCTGGTGCTGCTGACGGTTCTGTTCTTGGGTCTAACGTTTATGTTCTTGATACAGACTATCTTGAAATCGCAGTAGCTCAACCTACTCAGTACGTTGAGAACCGTGACTTCTTCGCAGCTAACGCTCTCGTAGTCAGAGGCTTACTCTACACTATGGGTGAACTACGTTGCAAGAACATATTTGTTCAGGCAAAAATCGCAGACTTAAACGCTTAATTACATACAAGTTCTTAGGGTGGGGAGCCAATCCCCACCCTACTGAACGTTAAGGAGGAGAAATAATGGCACTGACAATTACAACTCCGGGGAATGCTTCAGATGTTGCAGGTGTACCGGGTAATAATAAATACGTTATTAAAAGAATTCAGTTTGACAGTTCCTATGCATCTGGTGGAGAATCATTGACTGCTACTCAACTAGGTTTTGAAGCACTTCATATGGTTATTGTGGACGTAGAGGATAGTGGTTTTGTTGGACAATACGATTACTCTGGTGAGAAAGTTGCGTTATATAGCGCAGGTGCTGATGCTGAAGACGGACTAGATGAAGTAGCTAACACTACTAATGTGTCCGCAGTGTATGCTCGTATTCTAGCTTTTGGTCGATAATAAATAACAGGGTGGGGTATAGATATACCCTATGCCCCCCTAATAAGGTGGGAGTGTGTAGATGGCGACACAAACTGAAAATAAAATGTCCGTAGATTTAGCAGTTTATATGGAGAGACTGGATACATACATTGACACCCAGAGTAGATTAAACGAAACTTTATGTAGAGGAATGGACAAAGTAAATAATGAATTGGATGAAATAAAGCATTGGCGTACCAAGTTTTATGGTGCCAAATCTTTAGCAATCTTTGCAGGGATACTATTCGCTCATGCAGCAGTTGTTATGGGAACAGTAATAGGACTTGTAGAAATATTCCAAGATTAGGAGTAAATATATATGGCTAACGAAAGACATACTGACATGAGAGGATGGGATATAGATTTCTCAACAAGGCAATCCGTCCATCCCTATACAAGATATTCACCATTTAGACAAGCACTTTCAACTACCGCAGCGGACTTGTTAACTATTGGAAATAAAACTTCTGCTACAAACTGGGTAACTAATCCAAGAGTTGAAAGCGCAACAATATCAATGTTCACAGCAACTGGTTCTGCTATCTCTAGAAGTACTGCCCAACAATCCGTAGGCGCAGCTTCCCTTTTAGCAAATCCAGATAACAGTGCTGCAGGAGAAGGATGGTACTGGGAATCTCCCACGATACCTTTTAGCTTACACCCACAGCATTTATCTGTTCAATTAGAGCATAGAGGAGCTTCAGCAAGTGGCGCAGTTAAACTTGAAATTAGAGATGCAGCAGGTACAACTGTTCATGCTACATCTGGTTCCAGTAACTTAGCAACTAGTTGGACTAGAGTTACTGCTCAATACACAGTTCCTCCAAGTACAGCAGGAGCTAAGTATAGATTATATTTAACTTCACAAGCTCAACATGACATTGATTTTTATGCGGACAAGATAATGTTTGAAGTACGAGAAGATACTACTGCAGTTTCTACATATGTTGATGGAGCTTCAGGGATTAATTACGAATGGGAAGGAACAGCAAATGCTTCCAGTTCTCATAGAAAACCAGCCATGACTTTTATTAGAGGTATAACAATAAAGAATGAATCAGGAACAGGTGCTGAAATTGTTTATGTAGCATTTGATACAACTGCTTCATCCTCTACTGGAATACCTGTATTGGCAGGAGGAACATTTGAAAACACAGGACAGTTAGGTTTCACTAATAATGTTTCAGTGATATCTGCGTCAGGTACTCCTACTGTAAGTGGAGTGATTTGGGGGACGATTTAAATGACAACTCAAACTATTAAAACATCCGTGGGAGATATACCTTCTCCTACCAATTGGGATACAATAAATAAAGATATGTATCAAACTATTTCAGATAGTTCTGAGATAACTCGTATTGAGAAACAATCAGGAAGAACTACTGTTGAGGATATTAAGGATGCATTAGAAGAGTATCAAAGATTACATAAAGCTGGAATAGCCTCTGATGCAGAAATTTTAACATTACACAGAGCTTACCCTAACTCTCCTACCTACACTAAGGCTGTACAAAAGATAGGAGATACGGAACCAATTGTTGTTGGTGGCCCAGCATCTGTAGAATTAATTGACCGTGAGGGTCACATGATTACAACAAAAGCTTTGAAGAAAGCCTTTAAAAAGTATATGGAAAATTTCCGAACTAGAAATACAATGGTACTTCACTCAGACGTACAGGTAGGTTGGGCATTACCAGCGTACATTACAAAGGGTGGACAGATATTTAAATCTGGAGTGGATGATAAAGGACTATTCTTTGTAACTGAAATACGTAATGATACTAAGATTGCAAATAGAGTCTTAGAACAAATAAATGAAGGAAAGCTTAAAAGCTATTCTATAGCTGGGTCTGCTACAAAGACTCAGAATATGCAGAAAGGTTTGATGCCATACATGCAGGTAGACGAAATGGAATTGGCTGAAGTGACTGTATGTGAGAAGGGAGTCAATCAAGGTGCCAGTTTTGAAATCCTTAAGGCAGAAAACGCTGCAACTAAATCTTGCTCAGATGGAAGTTGTTTAGTGTCTAAGTCGGAATGTGATTGTGGATGTGATGGCTCATCTTCAGAACCATTGGAACTATTATATAAAGAAGATGGAGACATAAGCTTTATAGACACTCTTAATAATTGGATGATAAAGGAAGATAAAGACCCATTAGCGACCAAGGAATCATTCCCTACATTACTTAACTTTGCAGGAAGACAGTCTGAACATCACCAATTACTAAGGGAATATGGCTTTCCATCTGAGCAACCTCAGGACGGAATGAGATATACCCCTGTTATAGAGACTGAAGCGGATGATACAGGAATGCCTATACATGTAAAACCACCATGGGTTGTTAATGAAGCAGGACAAAATCTTGGAAGCAAGCATGATGAAGATGCCCCTTCCTATTATGAAACCCTTACTGCTCAAGCTCAAAAAGCAGCAAATGAAGCAGGTCATCCATGGTACTCACCAGAAATAGAAGTTAAGAAAACTACAGAGTTTCTGGACTGGATGTCAAAAGAAGATAAACCTCATTGGTGTGAAGAACATAATCGAATGGAAACTGAGAATCATGACAAAGCTACAATAGAAAAAGATGTTCAAGGTGGGAGCGGTACTCCACACATGGGATGGTTTGAAGTAAAGAGTACTGATAAGTTTCTTACTTGGATGTCTAAGCAAACGGATATTAATGCTGTCGTAGCTAATGCAATGGATCAAGCATATCCAGATTGGCGTGAAGATAAAAAAGCCTATGGAGATAAATGGGATAAGATGAAAGAAAAAATAAAGGATGGTTATAAAAAGCTTTTAAAAGAATAGGGAGGAGAGTATGAGTCTAAGTTGGTTTAGTATTATGAATTTCAAGTCTTTCTGGAACAACAAAAAAAGAGAGATTAAACAACAAGAAGAACTAGCGGAGTATAGAAGGATAGAGCATATAGACTTCGACAAAGCTAGTAACACATGGGTAGACCAAAATAGACATTCATATAAAAGGATAAGGAGAAAGTTATGAGTTGGATGGGAAAGTTTAGACCTCAGATATTTTTAGCCATATCAGTTCTAGGGGGACTGGCTGGAGTAGCCACATATATGGGTAGCCCAGAGATAGCTACTGGAACTATCGGAGGAATTATCGCTCTAGGGATGAAAGTTCTGGAGAACGAATAAGTATAATAAAGAGGAGAGTTTATTATGACTACAACAGCATTTGACGATGCTCTTGAATGTGAGTGTTTCTTAACAGATGAATATTGTTTTTGTGAAGAAGACTGTGAGTGTGGATGCTCTGATTGTGATTGCGCAGCATGGGGTTCACCCATACTGAATGAAGATACAGAGGTTTGTGCTTGTGGTGGAAATTGTAAATGTGGAGGAATAGAATATGAACCCAATGAAATTAATTAGTTTAGCAATTCTTTTTATGCAGTTAAATGCTGGACAAACAGCAGAAGGAAAGAAAATCCTTAAGGAAGCAATGGATGTAGTAACTGTCCTTGGGAATGCAATGAAGGATAAGAAGATTACTATGGCAGAGAAGAAAGCCTTAGTTAAGGAACTTAGAGAGTTCACTAAGACTACTATAAATGCTTTAGATAATATTATTATCCCAGAGTAACATGAGTTTATTAAAAGAATATTTTCCCATACCTCTAGTGATATTCGGAGGGTTAATGGCAGATATCTCTAGACATGCCTTTGAGGATATAATGACCATCCAGATAATTGCATGGGCTTCAGTAGTTGTTGGAGTTATTGGATTAGCTAGGATTGTATGGGGGAAGGTGAGAAAATGAATATAGCAAACATTAAATTACCCATAGCAGTTATAGGTGTTATAGTTGCCCAAGCCTTCGGAATCATTTGGTACGTTGCCCAATTAGATTCCACAGTATCTAATCTAGATACAACCGTATCTACAATGCAAGAAGAAGCTACCACTGTTGACGTTGCTGTTCTTCAAGCTGACCTTGAAAACATCAAGGAAAAAATCACTACTATGAATGAAACACAGGAAAGAATCTCAGGGACATTCTTTGACCCAACGAAACTAGAAGAAGCTATAGAAGAATTAGAAGACCGTATAGCATCTCTAGAAACCAAGGATGCTCTTATAGAGAATGAAATGAGAACTATTATGTCTGACCATGAAAACATTGGGAAGGCATTAGATGACCTTGGGAAAGGATCTTATTCAGATAACAGAGAGTACGGCAATTATAATAAGTAATAACAAAGGGGGCATGTATGAAGTCTTACATAGGAGACATCCCCAATACCCATATAAGGGATTATCAACGTAAAAGATTATATAAGGCAGAAGAAAATTGTACTTTTTGGAACACCCTAGATATTTTATCTCTTGATGAAATAGATAAATTAATTACACTCATATCAGAAGTGTTTAATATATATCCCCCTAAACTAGAGGTGGGAGATAAACTAGATATCCAAACAGCATATGCTACAAAAGACCTCATTGTTTTACCATTTCCTATAACGAAAAGTTTACCCTTTATATGTCATGAGATGTCTCATGTAATAAACTATCAGATTGGCCCTGCAGATCATCATGGGCCAAATTTTGCTTCGGCATATATGGAGGTGGTTAAAACGTTCATAGGACAAAAAGAATGTATAGAATTAGAACAGGCTTTTAAAAAATTTGGTGTTAAATATAAGGAGGTGATCCCTATCTAGGGCTTTGGGGGATATCTTTGATATCCCCCAACTTAGATAAATTTTTAAACCACTTGACAGGTTAATTTGTATCTGCTAATCTTTTGGTAACTAAATTAAAAAACCCAAAGGAGGTTCTATGGAGATACATGACTATACGAAATTTATAAGATGGTGGATTGTATTCTGTTTATTTGCAGCTTTGTTAGTATAAGGAGTAAAGCTATGGGGTACAGGACTAAGAATGAAGAAGTACATGAGTGTGACTATTGTGGTAACTTAGTCCAAGTGGGTCAAGGAGTATTATTAAAATACTCTGAGACCCAATCGGACAGAGAGATAATAGAACAACGTTTTACAAATAGAGTAGGACATATACCTTGTATAGTACGCTATGGTACCGAAATAGATAAGGAAGCTTTGAGTGTTTAGAGGTATAATACTATATGAAATATGAAGATTCACATATGGATAATAGGTGGGATAGGAGAGACCGAAAGAGAAGGTCTAAGAAGTCTTTTGTTCAAGATAATCGTAAGAGTGTTCGTAACTTATATAGTATGGCTGGAGAGAAGTATCAAGAAATTCTAGAAAAAAAGAAGGAGAGAGATGGGTAACAACTGGAGAAATAGAGAACGTAAAGTAAACAGTAGAAGAGATAGTAAGTTTATCTCAAAACCTTTTAAGAGACCTCATAATTCGGATACTGAGGGTAAGAAGAAGTCTAAAATGCAGATTAAGAAAGCACAGAGGGCTAAGTATATAGATATAGAAACAATTACAGAGGATTAGGAGTAACTATGCATGAACATTATGAGGATGGTTCAATCTTATCAAGTGAGACTGAGAAAATAATTAGCCTTACCAGAAATGAGGCAATGTTTATAGACGATAGTTTAACTATGATTATTGAGAAAGAACAGGGAGATGAAAGGATAACTACAGTAAGACCTTTAACTCATACGGCAGGACTTCCGGCACCTGTTGATTTATTAGAAAGAATTGGAGTAGCTATTCTTTTTACAACCGACCCAGAAAATAAAGATTTGGAAGCCCAAGTGTATGTATCGGACACTGACTTATATATGCTGAGAGAAATATCTCATAGCTATATAAAAGTTGGGGAAGAAGCAGTAGGGTTTAACTTAAAACGAAAGATATACAATCTATTATACAAACAGAGTTATGAAAGAGAGAAGGTAGCTAGAGATATAATAGACCAATTAGATATGAATGTTCCCTTAGATGATACAATACCTTCTAGGTTAGAGGATATGTTAAATAATAAAGAGGGATAGTATGGAAGTATTTATAATGTTTATTCTTACTCTATTGTTTATACTTCTTTTTTATATACCTCCTAACCTTAGGTAAATTTGACATTGAAGTTTTGATATGCTATCATTTTTATAACCAATTTAAAACTTAAAAAGGAGAAAAGTATGGAAAAGGAAAACTTAATTAACCATATCTACAATGCACTAGAATGTACAGAAGAACAGACTAGAGACATAATAGATGAAGTTCTTAAGGATATACAACTGTTCGATAAGAAACAACATGATTATGGGCCTCAAAATATAGCTAAGTTCGGAGTAACTGGTGTATTAGTACGTAGTAGTGATAAGATTGAAAGACTTATTAATCTATACAATAGAAAAGATGAGCCTAGTATAGAAGAATCAATAGAAGATTCTTGGCAAGACCTATCCGTATACGGAGCAATAGCTAGAGTGTGTATAGATGGGAAGTGGAAATCCTAATAACCAAAAAAAGTTTTTTGGATGTGATATAGTAAATAAGCAGGGGGAAATTTTGAGCGAAAATAAATATACAGGAGGTACTATGAATAAAAAAAGTACAGGTAAAAAAAATGCTCGACAGGTTAGTAATTCGTTATGGCTAGAAAAGGCTAGACAGTATGCTGTTAAGTATGCTAAGGCTCATACATTCGTTACAGCAGATGATGTTGTAGCAGAAGTTGGAAGCCCAACTGGTCATATGAATGCATCAGGTAGTCTGTTCAAAGGTGGACAGTTTACAAAAGTAGGAGAGGTCGCCTCAAGGAGAACTACTTCTCATGGTAAGCCGATAGGAATATGGAGGCTTGCTAGTTAAGTAACTTATATCCTAGTGGTGCAAGAGAACACAAACGTGGACATGGGGTTGCAACTTTACGATAATTGGTTTCCCCCTCTTATTTAGGGAAGTTGCTTTCTAGAGAGAATGGCTCTAGACTAGGATTAGAAAAGTATAGAGGACAGTATGATACTAGATATCAAAAGAGTAACCAGTAGGGAAGTAACTCTATTACTTCCATATCATTATCTTATAGAAGAGAGTAAAGGATTTAGAAGTGGATACAACTATGGAGTGTATGCTAACAATACTTTACAGGCAGTATGTATATTCCATAACCCTTCAGTACCTGAACTTATGAAAGGGTGCTTTGGGTTAAAGAGAAATGAACAGGAAGGTATCTTTGAACTGGGTAGATTAGTAAGGCATCCTAATTTAGAGAAAGGCTTTATACTATCACAGTTTGTAGCAGGAGCTATTAAGAGTCTCCGAAAAGATACTAAGGTAAAAGCATTGATTAGTTATGCAGACTCAAGATTCCATACTGGTTTTATCTATCAGGCTCTTAACTTTAGATACTATGGGTTAACTAAACAGAGGTCTGATTATTGGTTTGAACAACCAGACGGAAGTTTTATTAAACATACCAGAGGAAAGGTTAAAGGAACTAAAGGAGAATGGAGACCAAGACCTAGAAAGCATAGATACCTTATGGTATATGATAATACTTTACAGGTACAATGGAAAGAGGAGCCTTATCCAAAGGCAGACAATATAAATTATATAGGAGATATAGGAAATGGAAGTAGACATATACAAGAATCTACATAAGGATTGTTATAGTATTAGGTCTAGAACTACTGGCAGAGTTATAGAGCATACTGACTCAGCATACATAAGAGATGCTAAGTTTGTAGTTCAACCTGCAGGAAGGAAGAAAGTTTTAGAAGAACGTAGAAAGAATGTTCATGCATTTGTAAGGGGGACATTAGTAACTGAGAACCAAGTATTGGATGTTAAAGATGGGTTCTTTTTAATAACTCCCTATCTGGTTAAGTACAACCCTTACCAAGCTGACCATTTCTTTTACGACAACCCTGATAACAGAATTGACGAAGCAGACTTAGTTGTGCTAGATTCTGAGGGAGTCACGGCATGGAAACAAGGAGAGGAAGTTGAAGTATAATTTCAGTGTAGAACCTATAGATAAGACAGAAGCAATAGACTTTATACAAGCTAGACATTACTCAAAGGTTATGCCTAGATTAACTAAACATTTTCTTGGGGTATATGATGAAGAAAACTTAGCAGGAGTAATCACATTAGGATGGGGAACACAACCATTACAGACAATCCGTAAATTGTTTCCTTCCCTAATTACACAGGATTACTATGAGATAGGAAAGATGTGTATGGATGAATCTTATCCTGCTAACTCTGAAACACAGATGTTATCGGAAGTATTTAAATGGATACAACGAAACTGTCCTGATAAGAAACTTCTTTATACATGGGCAGATGGAATTGTAGGAAAGGCAGGTTATGTTTATCAAGCATTTAATTTTTGGTATGGGGGATTTATTTGGACGGATATTTATATTGGAGCAGACGGAGAGAAGATACATCCTAGGTCGTCTAAATCCTTGTTACAGGAGAACGCTAAACTACTGGGTAGAGATAAGTTATTCTGGTTAACACCAGACTTCTTAAAGATGAAAGGGATACAGAGAATTAAAGGGAAGCAGTTTAGATATGTACTTCCTTTAGCTAAGTCTTATAGAGGACTATTAAAAAAGGCCTCTACTGTTGAATGGAATAAGGACTATCCTAAAGATAAAGACCTACAATGGAAAAGACAAAAAGGTAAAGGGGATTGGGAACTGTTAGAAAAGATGCCTAATATGAACTTATCGGTGGTTAACATAAATAAAAAGAATGTAGAGGCACATAGGGAATAGGAGGAATTGATGTATAATTACATACTGATAGCCAGTATAGCTTTAATTGACTTGTTAATGCTTATATAAATAGGGGGAACTATGAGAGACTTGATATTTGATTATATAGAAATGGAAGGAAATAAGTGGAGAGCAGACATAGGTAACTCAACCACAATATATATGATTCCATATAAACCACCTGAAGATGCTTTACTATCTGGATGGGAAATAAGTATCAAGGAACAAGACTATACACAGGTATATAAAGTGGATGATATATTTGAAGCTATACATAGAGTACGAATAGAGACAGGCAGAAACCCTTTGTTTAAAGCACCTGAAGAAATACCAGAGAACAATAAGTGTTGTTAGTATAGGTGGAAACTTGAAAAAGTTTTTGTGATGTGATAGAGTTTATTTTGAATCGAAAATGCTATCTGACACAACAGCATATAGATAACTTATATTAAGGGGGATTAAGACAATGTAACACTTAGACAATTAAATATTAGGACACGATACATCTATTGGTTGGGAATCTTTTATATTCAGCACTATCACTACAAAGATTATGGATGGGGTAAGTAGATGTAGTATCTAATTAAGTCGTGCCTTACAGCTAGTCTTGAAAGCTGTTAGTATTGGGAAGGACAGTTTGACAACTGTACTGAAAAAGTGGCAAGGAAGATTGTGAGGTATGTACATACCAGAGAGCCAACCACTGTTTCCTAACCAGTACACAGGGGAGTGGGATAAACCAACTTTGTTATAAGAACCCTGATGAACCAGTTTGAATCCCTTATCTACCATGACAGTAGGAAGTATTCCTAGGATGCTTTCTAGACTGCAAGCTCTATAGCGACCACTGATGAATCACTTGATGACATCTATAACAAGTTGAATACGAGGAAGTAATGAGGCTGATGGGAAATGACGATTGCCCTGAATGACTTCAAGAAAACTTTCCCACTCCCCCTTTAAATTTATACAATAAGTAAAGGAGAGATATTATGGCATTAACATGGGACTTCACAGAAGTAGAGAACGCAAAGGAATTATGTTGGATAGATAATCCTAATCCTGACAGGAAGGAAGATGAAAAGTATATGTTGAATCCTATAACGTCAGCCCTTATACATTCAAGTATGCTTACAGGAATTAGCAAAATAACTAAGAAGAACTATAAGGAACTAGCTAAAAGATTGGTGGAACTAGAAATAGTAGGAATGGCATTAGTTCCCTATGATTCTAATACTGGTGTAGTTAGTAATAGTGGGGAATCATTGAGAAGCCCTACAGAAAAGGAAGTACAGGAACATATCGGTTTGACTACCAATGTAACTGTTAAAGATACTCGTAAGTGGAAAACAAATATAACTAGACTTATTAGGGAACAAGCCGAAAGGTATATGAAAGCTAGATTAAATAAAGATACAGAAGATAAATAAAATTAAAGGGGGTACTGAATATGGATGACTATTCAAGTATGGATGAACAAATGAGGGAACTAGCAAACCCAGTAAGGGAATACTATCCAAAGAATCCTGAATTAGCTTTTGATTATTTTCGTAAACTATATCCTGATGTAGTTGCAGGAACTATAGTGACTATGGTCTGGGGATTCATACAATACGAAAAGGACATGAGTAATCCATATACTAATACCAGACCCTTAACTATAAAAGACCTTACTATATATAAAGACCCTAACATCAGAAATTAAAGAAACCAAAAAAAGTTTTTAAGCTATGTTATACTTTGAGCAAATCAAAAAATAAAGGAGTCATGTATGGATAGAGAAGTAGAGGAAA
>VTLG01000645.1_pt1 | contig 40225 bp, 59 predicted proteins | sample 4694571 | NCBI WGS metagenome assembly VTLG01 (sample SAMN12604809, study PRJNA352737) | marine metagenome | biome: ENVO:00000447; feature: ENVO:00000209|ENVO:00000569|ENVO:01000036; material: ENVO:00002151; isolation source: viral sequences binned using virsorter ... | reverse complement strand
AGATATAATAAATGTTTATAATAATCTGGAAGTTCATGGAGTGCTTCAAAACCAGCTTTAATATGAGGAGTCCATCCGGGAATAAATACAGCAATAGCTGGTAACATTAAGGCAAGTAAAACAAATTCATCTTTCCAACTGCCTTTCATTTGATCGACAGCTGCCATTTCCCATTTTACTTTTCCAGCAATAGCATCTTGCTTGAGCTTGGTAGCAGCTTTAATCTCTGTAACTTTTAATTCCGCTTTCGCTTTTTTAGTATCAACGAAACCTTTAACAGCATCAGCTGCTACACCAAGAAGAGGCTTTGCAAGTAATTGCCAAACCATTAGTTAAATATATTGTTTACTAGAGCATAAATTAAAATCGCAACAAAAATAACAATAAATATTTTTACTGATTTTTTTAATCCACCCCAGATCTCTTTTATTTTTTCCATTTACATTCTCCATTTTTAAAAACATATAAGATTCTTACTCCTAATTGTTTTTGATATTTTGATTGATTTCTTGCAATCATTGTGCCTGGCTTCCAGGTCTTTCTTATAGATGCTGTTTTAACATCCACTTTAATTACAGCTCCAGTAATTCTATGAACTGCAATTAAATCTATCACATCATTATCTTGTGTTTTCCAATAAATTAAATAATTTTTTTTAGACAACCAGGATGCAGCAATGAACTCGGATTGCATCCCAAGTTTTATTTTGTCGTAAGACAAGGTTAATCAAATAGCTTAACCCAGGAATAGATGAAACCTAATACAATTCCTACGGCTGCTAATACTTTTAAGCCACCCGCACCCATAGCCGAAAATCGTTGAAGTTCTTTAATTTCTTTTGCCATTACTTCTTGTTGTTTAATAACATGTCTTACGTCAGCATGTAAGAGTGAAATTTGTTTTTCCCAATTAGACATCTCCATTCCTTTTAAATGTATGGAAAGGCATACAATAGGATTCTACCCATACTGCTCTATTTCCAAATCTTAATTCATTCTCTATTAAAAAATTTTCATATTGTATTTGGTGTTTTTGACACGCCTCAATCGTATCGTAAGCTCCTACACCATGGTATTTAATTGTAGTGTGATTGGGAGTTGTAATTAAAGCTAGTAAAAACCAGACCTTAAACATTATCCGCCTAATGGATTACTTGCTTGTTCTTTTATTTCCTTAATAAGTATTCCATTTAATTCACCTTGTTTTTCAGCAATAGCAATCTTTTTATTTGCTTCACTAATAAGACCTCGTATCTTTGTAAATTCTTTATAAACATCACTCATATCATTCTCAATACCAGCGATTGTATCTTTAACAGGATCTAAACTTTCATTATCTTGTTGCTTCCATTCATCTTCTAGTGCTGACATACGATCTAATATTTCTACTTCTAATTCTGAAATCTTTTCATTAATTGGAGTAAGGTCCACTTGTTCATTGACAACAAAATCTTTATTTTCAATAGAATCTAGTCTGGTATTAAACTCACCCCAGGCATAGAATCCTCCACCGATTGCACCAATAACACCAATAATAGATGCGTAATTTGTTAATTTTTGTATCATAATAATTCCTTTAATTTTCTCAGTTCAATCATTAATCCAATTTTTTCTACTCGTAATTCATATAATCGTTGATCCCTCTGACTAACAGGATCAGAGCTGATGTAGTTATCTAAACCAATATTAAGATAAATCCCTTTATTATATAAAGACAGATCAGTTTGAATAAAAAAACTATTATCAACATTAGTGTAAATATTTTCTGGTTGATAAAAGCTAACATCACTATAAGCGGTTAGTTTATTTCCATCGTCAAACAAACTAACTTCTTTAATATCAACTGAAACATTATCATTGACTGTAATAGTAATTTTATCATCAACCGATTTTTCAACAATTTCTATTTCAGTATCTTCAGTTCTCTCCTCTTCAACAACTTCTTCCTCAATTATTTCTTCTTGAGATTCTTCCGATTGTAGATCTTCTGACTCGGTTTCTTCCTCTGTTTGTATTGAGGAGTCATCAGCTGCTTCGCTATTGGATTGTTCTTCGGCAGCTGCGACCTCTGTTTCATTGTTTTGTTCCTCTGGTTCTTCTTCAATAAATTCTTCTTCTGCTGTTGTTATACTTTCATTATTAATTTCTTCAGCATCTTCTTCAATAATTTCTTCTTCAAATTCTTCAAATATTTCTTCTGCAAATTCTTCTTCCAGGATTTCCATTTCTTCTTCAGTAAAATCCCCGGTAAAATCTTCGGTAAATTCAGTAAAAAAAGCTTCAAATTCTTCTGGTATTTCTAAATCTTCAAATTCCTCAATCGTTTCAAATTCATTAAAATCTTCAAAAACTATTTCGTCAAATGTTTCTTCAATAAATTCTTCTTCAATAAAGACTTCATCAAATTCTTCCCAATAAAATTCTTCCTCCAAAATAGGAGTAGTAAAATTTATTTCCTCATATTCATATTCAAAATCATCAATCAGATCAAAGTCATCTTGAATATCTTCTGTAATTGGATTGTATTGGGTATAACTGATGTTGAGTTTTATGTCGTCAATATCTGGTCCATAATGACCTGACCTTGAATTATTATTCGATACATTTACACCAATAGTATAATCTGATTGTGTGTTTGATCCTTGTATATAAGTATCAGTATAGTTTGTAAATTGTCCGCAGTTAATAGATCCACAACCTGTATCAATAATGACCCTTTGTTGTGTAGTAGAACTACCATCTGATCCTGTGATTGTTTGTTTTAATGTTGTGGTATTATCATAATTATTCCAATACCAAATGTCTGATGATAAAGTGCTTGACCATCCGCTTTGCACTTCCTCCACCAACATGTCCGCATCTTCAATAAGAGTAATACTTTGTGAAAGACTACTATCTTTTCCTGATGCAAATGATCCTCCGGGATCGTTTCCACCTCCGAGGGAAGTGTAATTATGAGATCCATCATATCCTGATATAGTCCAACCAGTATTAGAATAAGTCGTTTGTGTTCCAAAAGTTGAATTGGTTAAAAGATTATCAGTGGTGATGGTTTCGCTATTAATGCCTGTTGACAGGATCAATAATAATAGGAATGGAAGTATTTTCTTTAACATCGATGGAAGCCATATAGTTTATTTTTTCTGTGTGTTCGTCAAAATCAGGTCGTAATTCAGGATATTTTTTCCAAAGAGCTTGAGCCTCATTACCAATCTTTCCTTGAAATGGGCAAGGAGTTCCCGCTTGTTCCATTGCTGAAAACACCCTGGAATCTTGGCACAAGATCGACACACTTGCCACACTCATTCCAAAATCTTTTAATACTTTTGCAAGTTTTATTCTCTCGCAGTTTTCATCTATAAAATGTTTACCACCACTAAACCCAACAATGCCAGTAGAAACAGAACCACTGATACCCATACTACAGACATCTTGCGACATCGATGAGTATGATGGTGCGTTTGCTGGATTAACGGGTATAGTAGATTTATTGTTTGTGGTATTAGTCGTATCATTATTTGTCGTTGTTGTATTACTTGATCCAGAATTATAATTTGTTGTAGATTCACTATCATATCCACCAGTAATATTGGTGTTAGATCCCGATGTGTTAGTTTGTGTATTGGTGTCGTCAGCGACAACAGGTTTTGCTAAAAAAGCTAGAGCTATTAATAAAGAAAAAAGATATAATAAATACAAAAATTGTTTCATTATATTTCATGCTCCACAGCTCTCACATTCCTCTGGGCATTGACAATCGTCTTTTGTTTCAGCTCCACAAGTAGGACATTTATCAAAATTTAAAATTTCCATATCTTATCCTTTAGGGTATTTGTTTTTAACTATTGTTCTTTTTTCTTGTAGACTTGTTAAGTCATCATCTAAAATTGCGTGAACACATTCTTCTATAGAAGGGTATTCAAGTTTTCTTTTTCTTGCGTAATCCTGTGCATCATATTCAGTTTGTAATTCTATTTGCTTTGCTGAAATTTGTTCGTCTGTTATGTTAGTAGGGTTTCCGTCAAGCCATTCAACTTCTTCGCCTCTTACTGTTACATTTGCATTAGGGTTGAGAGCTACTATTGCTTTAATTTTATCAGTCATATTAAGCTCCTATCTCCAATAAGTGCATTTGAGTTCTGCCTCCGTTATTATTAAAATAAATGGTTTCACTTCCACCATGATCTCTAATAAAATATGGTTGAACAGTAACAGCAGAAGTAGTGCTAGGAGATAATAACCAATTTAAACTATGGTCTGCTGTATTATCTGAAGTAGTAACTATTTTATCTGCTCCACCAGTAACACTATTATAACCAGCTCCTCCTACATCATAATATAAATAAAGACCCATTCGACAATCACCGTCAGTTTGATCTCTTCTACCACCAGATAACATAATTAATATCTTTGATGATGTTGCAGCTGGTGTAATCGCTAAAGTAAATCCTGTTGCTTGTGGAGCAGAATCATTTGTAGTAGAAATAACACTTGTTGTTTCAGCCGCCACTAATTGAAGAAGTTTACCTCCTCCACTTGCAGCCGCCCAAGTTAAACCGCCAGTATTACCAGATTGTTTAGAAAGAAATTGTCCATTACTACCAGCATTAGATATTTTTAAAGCACCCTCATCAACTACATCATCAGTAACAATAACTCCATCTTTGATATTAACTCCATCAATCGTTATTCCGTTTGCTGAAGTTTTTTCTGATATTGTATCTACTTTTATTTCACTAGCCATAATTAACCATCATCCCTTTGTTTACGATTTTTATAATCTGGTCTTGCTGTTACTAAAGCAACAAAATCTGCCTGGTTGCTTGGAATTGGATCAGTAAATGATGGATCATCCATTAATCTAGTTGTCCAGTTTCTTTGCATACGTTTCCAACACGCATTAATCTTTCCATCAACTGCATCTTGAACCCACTTATCTATTCCCGCATTATCCGTATCATTATATAAATCATTAGATAATATTGTTTGTTGTAAGTCCGTTAAACTTACTTCTTTTTTATGTGTTGCCATTTAAACCTCCTTTAAGTTTATTTGTTTCATTTTTAACACAATAATACTGCACTAAAATAATTATAAGCACCATTAGTATCGATTGTTTTAGAACCTCCAGATACTTGTAGTGTTACTTTTGCTGTATCTGAAGCATCCATATCTGCTATAACTGCACAGCAATCATAGTATTCAGCATTTCTTTCTGCATTTGCTAAATTAATCTGATTCAAATAATTATTATTTGATGTATCTAATGTCATTGTTAAATCGTGTCCCGCACCGATACCGTAAATTGCTGTTGTCCAAGTAATTAAATATCTACCAGTAATAGGAGCCGTAAAGGTTGGAGAAGAAAAATCTCCATTCTGGTCAAAAGTTTCAGTCTGAAACAATAAATCATATGATGTGCCATCACCAGTAACATTAGAAGCATCAGCACTTGATTCTGCTTTAAAGGCACACGTTAGAGGCATTGTAACATGACCAGCTTCATCAAAAGCCATGTGTGTAGTTGTGCCTAAAGCACTGCCTAAACCTATAACTAAATCATCGGATGAATCATCAAGTCCAATATGATAATCTTGAGCATTACCATCAAATTTAACCAAAGAATCAGCTGCTGATCCATCACCTACTATAACTGTTTGATTTGCTCCATCTACTCTTACATTTGCCATTATTTCTCCTTAACTTTTGGGGTTATCATCTTTGACCTTTTTTACAGCCTTGAACCATTCCCCATTCTTATCGCCTTTATCAGCTGCCATATCTTTATAAAGTAAATCAAGTTGATCACCAATTTTTCCGTAAGCTGTTCTGCGGTTTCTATGAACAAGTTTATTTGTGTCTACCGTTGTTGCTGCTGCTTCTAAAGCATCAAGTTGTTCTTGAGTTGGTTCAGCTTTTTCACTAGAAATATTCCATTTAACAATTTTAGTTTCCCATCCAGTTTCATGAGCTTTCGTAATAAAAACTTCATCATCTGTAAATTCTCTACCTAAATATAATTCAACTTTTGTTTTTAAACTAGCCATTATGTTCCAGCTCCTAACATTCTAAATCCAAAAAAGAATTGTTTATCCATACCACCAAGTCCGTCAACATTACTTCCACTATTTTGTTTTACCCGTAGATCAAAATAATCATCGGCATCAACTCCTTCTTTTATTGTGCTACAAATTACAGTATTTTTATTACGATTAGCACTATTTCCATAAGCAGCAATATCAGTTCCATTTTCATAAATAGCTACTTCACCTACATCAAAATCACTTGCTGTATTCCAAGTAAAACCTCCGCATAAAAAATAGATCCCACTTACAGCGGGAGTAAACCTAAACGTGCTTGAATGGTCAAAGCAACTATCGGTGTCGAATCTTTCCGATGTTAAACTTTGAACACTATAAGTATCGCCTTGAGTTGAAGATGTTTGTCTACCCGCATAAAAAGCTGGTCGACACATCATGTGTTTCATATCTAATCTTTTTAAAGTTCCAGCATCACTGATAACCATTTCATCTGTGGCTGCGGGTTCTTCCGCAAGAGCTGTAGCTCCTGTAATACTTGATACATCAAATCCAGAGGTAGCAACAGTAAATGTTGCATCTGGAAGTGTAATTACTTTGTTGCTTGAAATAGTATCGCCAATTTTTAAATCAACATAGTGGGAATTGTCTGAATCATAAAAACGAATTGTTTTAGATGCTCCAATAATTTCTACTTTACTCATAATACCACCACACTACCAGCCATTGTCGCTGTTCCTGAAAAAGTTACTGGACCACAAAGCACCGCATTGTGTGTTGCTGCTAAAGTGAAGTTGTTTGTTATTGCTGCTGCATGAGAGAATATTCCACCAGCCGCTTGTAATTCTAAACCATGTATATCCATTGTTGCTCTCTCCGTTCCACCCGTATCAAATCTAATAATATCTTCATCAGAAGATTCCTCAACCTGAACTTTTGTATCGCTATCTGCATCATTCAAAGCACCAGCTGATCCAGTTGAAAGACCAGAAACAAAATTTGTTCTGGTCATTTTCTTTAAGTTATCACTATCAGCACTATCAGAAATAATTACCAGGTCATTTCCAGCAATAGAAGTTTTTGCCGACAAACCAGTGATAACAGTATTATCCAAATGTTCTTCCGAGATTGCATCATCAGCAATTTTAGCAGCTGTAATTGCATCTCCAGCTATATAAGTTGATGCAATAGCAGTTCCTTGCCAAGTTCCTGTGCCTATAGTTCCAACAGTTGTAATGGATGATGAACCAGCAATCGGTGAATATATTGCTGTTAAATTTGTGCCACCAACTGTGATTGCATCTGCCTCTAAAGTTCCATCAAAATAAGCATCTTTAAATTCTAAAGCATCCGTTCCTAGATCAACAATAGCATTGGAAGCTGGAGTTAATGCTCCATCACTTAAAACTAATTGATTTTCATTTCCAGCATAAAAATGAATTTTATCTGCTGTTTCAAAATCTATTTTAGTTTGGTCATCTTCCCCAATTTTAATATCAGTTGCAAGTAAGGATGTAATTCCAGTTTGAGCTGCATCAATAGAAAAAGTTAAATCGTATGGATCTCCATCCGTTCCGTTATCGGTATCGGTCCAATTAATATCAATACCGCCACCATCAATAAATTTAACTTCTTTGTCTTTTGTAATAGTAACTTCTGTTCCATCGCCATCTTCTAAAACAAAGCTCATATCCGCTTTTACAGAATCAACATAAGCCTTGATTGATTGTTGAGTTGCAAGTTTTGTAGCACTATCAGATGACATATTATCTTCATCCAATACTGCTGTGCCACTTACTCCAGTATTAAGAACTGGAGAAGTTAAAGTTTTGTTTGTTAAAGTTTCGCTTAATGCTGCATTGTATGCTGTTAAAACAGCTACATCCATTCTTTTTAATGATCCAGCATCACTAAATAATAATTCGTCAGTAGAAGCTAAACCAGAAGTTAATGCTGTTTGACCAGAAATAATATTATCATTTAACATGCCAGTTTCAATGGCATCATTTGCAATCGTTAATGCACCTGTATCTGCTAAAGTAGCATCACCACTCATTACATTATCAATCCATTTAGATGTTCCTGTATCATAAAGTAATAAAGAAGCATCAGCTGGAGATGTAATATTGGTATCAGTTAATTCTGTTAAAGTATCATAAGCTGCTAAATCAACTATTTTGGACCATTTAGAAGAATCGCTTTGTGTTAAATATGAACCACTTGAAGTGTGAGCTGTTGTGCAAATATATATAGACTTATAGGTTGAACTATCTGATGCAGAGTTTTGAACTACAAGATCACGCAAAACGTATGCGGTTGAAGCTGCCCAATTCCCTCGAAAAGTTCCAAGTTCCTGAGTAACAGATAATTCACCAGCACCATCGAATGCCAAAACTTTATTTGCTCTATCACTAGCCGAGTCGGTAAACTCGGTTGAAGTCATTGTATTTGTTCTTGAGATCTTAAATGACCGATCAATTTGTTCTTGTAAATCTTGTCCTATAATTGTTAATTTATCCAGAGCATCTTCATGCGTTTCTGCTGGGAAAGGATCATTGGCAACATAATCAGTTGCTTGTGTCTTTGCTGTATTTCTTCTTAATACTACAGTTTCACCTGATGCTGGAGCTGTTACAAATGTTACAGTTCCTCCAGAAGCATTTCCTACTCCAGAAATAGAATAATTTGTTGATCCAGTTCCTTCACTTTTTACAGTTTCCGTTCCAGTTGCTGATCTTACAATAACTTGTATATCTGTAGACGAAGGAATATAAAAGCCATACGCAAAAGCAGTCGTAGAACCATTACCGCTATAGGAATTTTTTGTCGTTGTTGACGAAATTGTCATCTTTATCCTTTAATGTTGGGAAATAAAAAAAAACTAACAGACATTATTGGGTTAGTTTATCGTTATTTCTTATATTAATTGTCAATAGTGTTCAACTATTTTTAAAAAATTCTTGGAGGTCTGTTGGGTAAAGCATCCCCAGGTCGCCACCAAAAATCTGTTTTTTGCTCTTTTCTTGTTTTTTTAATTTTTCTTCTTTTCTTTGAGTTCCATTTAGGATCGATCATTGATTGTAAGGTATCAAAAATTAATCTTTCAAAAGCTAATCGTAAATACCAATGTGATCCCCCTGGAGTATGTCGTCTTATAAATTTAGAAAGATCTCCCCCTATATTCATTTCCATATCAGATGCAAATCCTTCATAAATATTATCAATAAGTAATTCTGATGTATCAAGAAGCATTCCTGGAGCTGCACCTAATACACCAGCTGCTCCAGAGGCAACACTATAACGTGTGCCAAATATTAAATCGCCAAAGTAACCAAGACCACCACCATGAATCATTGCATTAATCCAATAACGTAGATCTGATAATTTTTCAATCTTGCTAATATCTTTACCTTTGGCAATTTGTTTTAACTCGTATGCTAAAGCTCCCATCAATGTTGTTGAAACAACTAATGGAACTAAATATTTTGCCTTACCAGATAAATTTGTTCTTAATAATCCTCTCATGATATGCGTATGATGAAATGTCATTGGGAATTGTTTGAATTGTAAAATCATTCGCATTAATTCTCCAGATGGAGTTCCGGATCTTGTTTTACCTAAACCAATAATTAATCCAGATGTTGCGGCTTTAGCATTAACACTTGGCACTGCAAAATCGACAAATCGGTGCATTGCCATTGTTAAGTTTTGTGATAACTCTAAAGCTAATTCTTTTGATAAATCTTGACGATCTAAAATATCAACTGGATCTAAAAATTTTGCATTCGGTTGTGGTTCTCGTGGTTTTGTTTTTTTTATAATTTCCCAGGAACTTTTATTTATATTATATAAAGATAAATATTCTTGAAACTTTTTTGGTAATTGATCCCATTTGCTAGGCAAAATGTGAACCTGTGCCATAAATTCTAAACCAGCTGCGTTTTTACCTCCTTGTGTCATCCAGTTAAGACCAGATATTTTTAATGAAAAGTCAGTTATTCTTCTCATAATTTCTGGTTGTTCTGTCATATCCGCTGTAAATCTTGCTGATGAAGAAGATACATTCATATAACTTTCTGCAATAACAGAACTGGTTGCTGCAATTCTTCGTTTTTCACTTTCTGGTAAAGTTAATATTCCTTGTAACCACCTATACATAAATTTTGTTTGTGGTAATCCAGCAAAAGCTGCTGCATGTCGTGAAAAATTTGCATCGCCTAAAGCAAGAACTGGAGCTGATCCTAATTTAGTCATTGTTTGAAAACCTCTTAAACCAGCCATTGATATAGCGATTCGTTGATTAACTGGTGCATGAAGTTGTCCTTTTAAATACATATAAGATGCCTCTGCATCATAAACATGAGTATTCATTTTAGCTTGAATTTTTTTAAATTCTTTTGCTGATAATTTTGTTGATTGTTTTTGAACCCATTTATTTACTTGGCTTTTCATAAATAATAAATGAGCTTCTGGATTTGCACCTAATCGATCCATTAACCCAATATCCCTTGTCATTGTTTCAAAATGACCAACCATAATATCAAAAGGAGAACTATCGCCACCAAACTTTGAATTATAAGCTAACCAAGCATCAGCATTTGCAAAGTGCATAAAACGATGATCCATTCGTTTATTATAAAGAGCTTTTCCATACCCCATGTGATGAGTATGTTTGTTTGCACCTTGTTGTGTTATTGTTTTATAAACATCTAGTAAAGCAAATTCTAAAGTTTCTTTAGTAAATGGTTTTCCAGTTCTATAATCAACCATTCTCTCTAAATCGAGTAAATCATTTTCTAATAAAAATTTTTTCCAAGTTTCAAAAGGCACAGCTGCTACAGCTGTTTGATCATGATATTGTGGTAAATAATTTCCCTCCATTTTAGCAATCGCACCACCTCGTTGATTAAATAATTTTCGTAATAATTCAGATGTTTTTATCCAAGCTAATGCCAATTCTTGTGAAGATTTATTTTTTGTTGAACCTGGTTGCCAAATTTCTTTTATTAAATCAATTTGACCAGCTTTCTTTTTTACACCACCAGATATAGTTTGATTAAATTCAACTAATATTTTTCCAAATTCTCTTTGTCCTAAAGCTCTAAAAAATTCTATAGCTGATTCTGCACTTCGTATTTCTGATAAACCCTCTTTAACATTCATTTTGGCAATCATTCTTTCCATAATTTCGCCAGGATTCATTCCAGAATTTTCTAATAAATAATTAAATTCTGCTTGTTTTTCAGCTGCATCTTTTGCTACTATTATTTTTCTAGCTTTATCATATTTAATTTTATCAAAAGTATCTAATCCAGCTTGTTTTTCCGCAGCAGCTGCTGACATTCCTTTTTCCATATATTCTTTTTTTCGTGCCTCAAAATTATCAAACATATCTGTTTGCTTTTGAGCTGGTATAATGCCTTGATCTACACCGTTAATAATACAATCTTTTAAACTCATGATATTCCTGGACAATCTTTTAAGAAATTAATGATCTTGTCATCTTCTTCAACATCATCAAGAACTTGTTTTAATGTTTTTGTATCAGCAACTTCTTCGCCATCTACTTCTTTAATAATAGTAATTTCATCGGTTAAATCTAATTGGTTTCTTGCAGTTGCATCAAACAAACCAATATCCATTGCTCGTTGTTCTGGTAATTTTTTTTGTTTAACTTGTATTTCACTCCAAGCATCATCAAAAATTTTCTTTTCTCTTGCAACTAATTTATCTTTTATAATTTCTTCTTTTTCTGTTAATTTTCTATTTTTATATTTTTTATATGCAGAATTTGGCAGATCCCTCAACTGATTATAAATTTTTAATAAATCTTTATGATGGACTTGTAATTCAAATGCCAAGCCATCTTCTGTTACCAGCTGATAATGAGCAGCTCTATATCCACTTTCTTTTGGAGTTTTAAAATAATCCTTTTTGTGAACGACTTTGAAATTTTTTCGCAGCCATCCCTCAACAGATAATCCATCAACAACTTCCTCTAAATTTTCAAGAATAATGCGACCTCTAGCAATATCGCCAATAAATCGTATGTCATAGTCTTTTCCAAAATCGTCTTGTCTTTGTTTGAGTTTTCTTTTTAACTCTGATTTTTTCTTAATATTTGTAATAACCTTTGCATTTTTAAATTTAATAGCTATATTAGTAATAGAGGCTTCAATATTAGATATATTTTTATTAGCTAGTTTATATAAATTATCGACACTATCTGATATTTGTAGTATTTTATGATTTATGCCAGAAACAGTTTTAACATCCCCAATTAAATTATCCTCAAGTATTCGTGATGCTGATGGTGTTCCTTTAGCTTTAGCTAAAACAGAGGATGGTGGCTCAGCTGTTGTTGTTTGGAAAAACTCTTCCTGGGTTCTGTCTAAAGGCTTTAATGTATCAGATGTTTTACGTTCTCCAGAAGCAGCTCCAGATTTTATTTCATCTGTAAGTTCATCTAGCTGATCGTCAGCTTCCTTAACAATTACATTGGTATCATGAGGATCATCATGAACCTTTAATTTTTCTGTGATTATATTTTCTTTTGGTTTTTGTCGAGCTGGACTTTCCGATTGCGAAGCAAAGACAGTGCGTTCACTTCCGCTTGGAGTAAGCCCCTCGTGATCGCCACGTTCAACTGATTCGTAGATAGCTTTTTTAAAAGACTCAACTGCTTTGCGTTTGCTTCCATCCTTCCAGAGTTTTGCTGCTGCGGTGAGTTCGTCAGAGAGCTGTCCTTTTCGGTTAGCAAGTTTTTCGATTTTGTAGATGAGTATGCCATATTGTTCTGCCTTTTCTATATTATAGTCTGTATCTAATTTATTTCTACCACTTTTTACAATAGATTCATCATTTTCAACCAGAGCCTTAAAAATAGTCTTATCTTTTTTTAATTCTCTAACTGCTCTATCATAAACTTTAGCACGTTCAACAATCAATGACTGTTTCATGACTGTTTTACCAAACATATCAATCTGTTCGGTTTTAACTATTCCAGCTTCTACAGCTGATATAATCATTGCCCTGGCTTCATTCATATTAGCTGGTTTAGTTTTTTCTAAAATTTTTAAAATATTTATTGTTAATTGTGGATCATCTATTAGGTGTCCAACTTGAGCTGCAATATAGTCTTTGATTCCTCCTTTAAGCCAATATCGAAATCCATCATCACCTAATTTATATAAACCTAAAGCATTTTGATAAAGTGCTTGTGTTGGCTTTATTCTTCCAATAAGTCGTTGAGCTGTTGATGCTTCACCAATTTTTAAAAACATTCTTGATACATCTGCTGCTCTAGCAGTTCCAGCCACAATATTAACTGTCATCGCTTCAACCATGACATCTTGAGAGGTCCAACCATCTACTTCTCGTCTAATTTGTGTATTTAATACAACTTTTTGTTTTTTAGATAATTTTTTTGCTAATCCTAATCGCTGATGTCCATCGGCAATAAAATATTTTCCGTCAGCTCTCTCCCAGACCATAAGAGTTCCAGCCGCTACATCATCCCACTTTTTTACTCCTCTTAAAGTTTCTAAAACACCTAAACTATCTCCACCAGTTTTAAATTGAAAAACTTCTGCATCCACTTTAATTTGATCTGGTTTAAGTTTAACATGGTTCATTACTGGTCTTTTTTCATTAATGACTATCGTAGATACTGGTTGTTCTGGAATTGTTAATTCTTCATTTTTTAAAACACTTTCAAGAGCTGAATTAGTTCTTTCCATGTGTTCGACTTCACCTTCAATATTTTTTGATAAAGGATTATCAATATCTTCTGCAACCTTATCTTCTAAATTTTTAAGAGCATTTGCATAAGGAGTATGTGTTTGAATTGAATTTGGAAATGACTTAAATAACATAATCATTTCATTAGGTGGTAGTTCAGAAATTCTATCTTTCATATATTGTAATAATAAATCTGGATCAGCACCTTGATCAACTAATTTTTCAAATTCTTTTCCAATAATTTTATTGCGTATTTCTGGATCTGTTTTGGCTAAAGCCATTTGTGCATTTTTATATAATTGTGCAGATCCTTTAACACCAGTTGTGAGAGTTCCAGCAAATACACCACTAGCTAATGACACTGTGCCAATTATTTTTGCTGCATCTGACCAAGTATAATCTTGTCCTAATGATTGTCGGTAAGGCACAACCTGTGTTTGAATTACAGTTTCAGCACCAGCTGCTATAACTGCTTCAATCGCAGCCGTTCTCATTGCAGCATACACAATGCCACCTTGCCATCCATACAACATTGATAAAGGAAGAGTAGCAAGAATCACCGGATCATGAAATGAAGCAACAGCTGTGCCAGATAACATACCTCCCCACTTATCCCAACCACTATCAGCGTATTGCATATTCAGTGCTAGTTGTCCTTGTGTTTCTGCTGCTTTTTGTTTTCGTAAATCAAAATAGTGTTCATATCCCATAAACTTTTCTGGTCTGTTTTGAGGATGTTTTTTTTGAATATCTTTAATTAAATTTTCTATATATTTTATTTTTTCTTTATAAGGAGCTTGTCCTTGAACACCAACACCATCAACACTGAAGAAAGGAATTTTGCGAAATTTATCATCGATTTCAGGAATATAATCTAAAAAATGAGGAATTTCTATTCCATAAACATCCATCACTTCCTGTTGCACTTTTTCCCAATCTTCTACCTTACCTTTAAAAGATGAAACAGATCTTCCAAAATAATATAAATCATTAAAAGATGATTTATAAATATCAGAAAATGTTTTAGGTGATTCTAAAGCAATTTTTCCGCCAAATCTTTTATCAGTTGGATCAGAAAAAAAACCTGTAGGATTTTTTATTGGAATATTACCAACCGATATAGAATCTGGAATTTTTTTTACATTAGTAAAATCGTCAACTTTTTTTCCTTCGTAAGTTTTAATCCCAGCTTTTTTTAAAGAATCTTCTTTTGGTATATCTACACTTCCCATAAATAATCTGCCTCTCTGTTTCTACGAGTTCCAAAATCATCGCCAAAATTACGCAGCTCTTGATCAACCAAATCCCAATCCGAATTAACTGCGTGTTTAATAAATGACGGAGTTCTGGAAAAACTACCATATTGGAAACCGACAGAGGCAATAACTGTTTGTTGACCTTTAGTTAAATTAGTAAAAGTTTCTTTTGGATCTCTGCTATTATATTGGCTCATTATTCTTGTGGCATAATATTTTTTACTGCACAAATCTATTTCTAAAACTTCATTATCACTTAATACTAAATCTTTTGCGACAGCTGATGCAGCACCGCCAGAAAGTCCACAAAAATTTTGGAGCTTTGCAACAGTTGTTTCAGAAATACCAATTTTTAATAAAAATTCTTCGTCTTTTTCTTTTAAATCAAATCCTGTTGCTACAGTAACACCAGAATTTTTCGTTGGCACATAACCAGTATTTGCTCCTTTACCCTCTAATTCTGAAATAAAATTCCAATCTATTTTACTCATTCTAAAATCTCATCTCTTCTAAATCCAGCATCATCAAATAATTCACTATCATTTATTAATCCTGGACTCGCTTTCCATGCCTCTAAAAGATCTGGTAAAATACGATTAATATCTAATACAGCTTTTGTTAAATCTTTTGTTTTATAATATTCGTGTGCTGGATCGCCTGGATTACCAAATGAAATAAAGTATTGCCCATATTCATTTGTTTCTAAAAAGATTTTATCATAACCACCAAATGGTTTAAATAACTCATCAGCTTTAATTTCTCCAACAACCTCTCCTTTAGAATTAAATCTTACAGGTAGTTTATTAATTAAAACTGGTCGACTTCTTCCTAAATCATCTGTTTTTTCACCTATAGCAGCTGTCGCTTGAAAGAATAATTCATCAGTTAAATAATTTTCTAATAATAATTCTAAACTTGGTTGATTATTCTCTTTAACACCTAAATCAAAATCATCTAAACTACCATTTAATTTGTTTTGTGTAATGATAATTGGTTTGCCATTGAAAAACTCAATACCGCCTTTAGCTCCATCTTTATCAATAACCATTCCTGATGCGTATTGGACAGATAATTTATATGCGTTTAATAAAGCATCATTAGTTACATTATCATCTATTATCAGTCCTCGTAATTCTTCATTGTTCGCAACCATATTAGTAAAAATATGTTTAGCTGCCGATTTTACTTGCCTTCCTGTTTCTGGAGCATTGTTAATAAGATCTCCCATCATAAATTCTGATATTTCAAGATAAGCAAGACTATCTAATTTAACTTTGCCCACCAAGGTAGCAATATCTTTATCTCTCATATTGATTATTCCATCTACCAAGTGTTGTGTTGCTTGAGTTTCTTCACCTTTAGACATATTTAATAACTTACCTAAATGTGCGTGAGATGGAATTTGTGCCGATATTTCAGTAAAGGCATCATTAGCATAAACTCCAGATGCAGCTGCAATATTATTTGTCAATAATAAAATTTCATTTCTGCTACCATTGTTTAGTGCATTTTTTATTTGGTTAATCTCCTCTGGTCTAAAAAAAGCCATACTTGATAAACCGAGTTTTTCTTTAATCCAACCCATTTGTCCTTGATATAATTCTAAATCTTTAGAAAATTTTTCTGGATCTGTTTCTGTCCAATTTAACCGAGAAATTTTCATTCCCCAAAGTTCTTCTGCTAATCCTATTGGATTGGAATCTTTTTTCTCATTAACATAATTTTTTAATTTTTCTACCTCACCAAGAAGAACAGCATTAATCCTTTGATCACCGAATATATCCTCACCTCTTTTTATTTTGAAATAAAATTCATTAATATTATCTATAGTGTCATGTTTGAGGTTTTGCACTACATGATAAACTGCGTGTTTATCTTGCAATGTGCGAAGATGTTTTTCAACTTCTTGTGCTTCTGATACAAGACCAAGTGAAAGTAAATCTTTCTGTAAAGCAATACCTTCATTTAATAATTTTTCATATTGTTTGGGGCTGCCAAAATAATCTACACTTGCAACATCGGTAAATAAATCAACATTATTATTGTATATTGTTTTAGCATTTTTAATGTTGGAAATTGCATCATTTCGTTCTGCGTTTAAAGCTGTTACAGATTTTTCATAGTAATCATCAATATTCTCTGGAGTTAATTTGTCATCCCAAAATCCTTGACGTTTATAAAATTGGTATCTTTGCGGCTCTTCTTGTGCCATGTTTTCTGCCATAATATTAAAAATATCTTTTTTAACAGCTTCAATATATACATCTGGCGTAACAGGCTTTCCGTCAAGTTCAAGAAGTCCTTTTTTATATTGTTGGTGAATAATAGAATTATCACCAATTAATTCTTCAAGACTGATAACATCAAAATGTGTGTGATTACGAATAACATTGTTTTTTAAAGTATTAACTTTATCTTCAAAAAGCATTTTATTCATTTCTAAAATATTTTTATTAATATTAGAAGAAACTTTTGCTCTTTCTAAAGTTGTGTTTTCATCTAGTTTTTGTAAAATTAATTCTTTAGCGTATAGATCTTTGACATTGTTTGTTAGTTTATCTTTTAATTTTTGAATGCCATAATCCCAATTATCTAATGCAGTATCGGTATTAGTGGAACGATTAGCCGCATCACTTAATTTATAAATTTCATCCCAGGATTGAGCTATAGCAGTATTCACTGTATTTTCTCGTTGTAATTTAATTTTATTAATTTCAAACTCAGCACTTAATGATTCAGTAATTTTAAACATTTCTGTTTTATAATTTGCCATTTCTTTATCAACATTCATCTCATGTTGCTTTTGAGTAACATATTCTTCTGCTTCAAAATCTTTGGCAAGTTGTAATAAATTCAAATCATGATTATATTTTAATTGAGCTTTGTCATTTTCAAATTTTAAATCTTGTTCTAATTTGTTTTGACCAATAGCAAGGACTGTGTTTCCTAAACGTGAAATTTGCTCGTAAGGAAGCATTGCTGGACCAATAATATTTGGCACTCCAGATGTAACCGGAGCTGTTATTGTAGGTGAGGATTTAGAAGTAAAAACTGGAATCTGGACCATTAATGACTAACCTTTCCCAATGGATATCGATTTATTTTAATTGAATTATCAATCTGAGTTGAAATAAGACTTTCTTGATTTGAAGTTGTTAATTCAAGTAATGATTTAGCATTCAATGATTTTAGTTCTGTTAAAATTCTATTATTTTTTGCTTGGGCATTTATCATCTGCGTTGAATATGCAGCATTAGTTGTCATTAGAGCTTTAGCATTCGCTGCTCCTTGTTTAGCTAATGCAAAATTTCCCGCAGCTCCAACCATCGTTCCTACTGCTCCAATCAATGCCGAAGAACGAGCTTGTCTTGCATTAAACATTGCCATATTTCCTTCCATACGAGCTAAAACCGCTTGTTGTTGAAAATCATAACTGCCCATTCTTGCATCATACATAATATTCATTTTTTCAAGTTCTGCTTCGGCAATATTATATTCCATAATCTCCATTGGAGTGCCTGACATTTTAACACCAGCAGCAATATAAGCAGCTTCAGTAGAGGCTTGTTGTGTGGCAAATAATTTATCAAATTTCTTAACATTTAATTCGCCAAGTGCGATTGATTGATCTGCTTTATTATCTAGGATTGTTGCATTACGTTCCGCAATGTTTTTTGAATAACGACCAGCAGCCATTGCTGCTTCACCAGCCATTATACTTCCAGCGGCACTGATTCCAGCACCTACTAACATTAAAGGAGGAGCCATTATTCTACCCTCGCAAATCGAATATAATCTTCATTATTCTGATATTTTCTCATTAATCCTTCTTCTTTCAATCCTAACCATTGTGCAAAACGATGCCCTAAAGGAAAATCTTTTTTAACTGCTGTTTGTAATCGTTTAACTTTATAACTAATAATTAATTCTTCCATTCTTTTTTTAATGATTTTTGCTGAACTAATTTTAAATTTCCAAATCAAATCAGATCCCATTACCCATCCTTCAAAAACATTATCCCAAACTGGAATGATGCCTCCAGCACAAATAATTTTATTATTATGTGTTGCTGTAAATGACATATTAGGAATTTCTAATCCTTTTAATAATTCATAATATTTTTCATCAACAGATGTTTGAGGTGCATTCATTACTGAAGTTGCCATTTGTTGTGCATGTTCAGTTTTAAAATTAATCAGTTTAATCATTAATTGTAATTTGTGGATAAATTGAAATTAATGTTAGTGGCAGAGGCTGATTCTGTCTGACATAAATCCAGGCATCTGTGTTAAAATCATCTCGAAACTCTATTTGCTTATCACCAGTAAAAAGTGGCACAGCTGTGTCCATATCTGCCGCACTTGAACGAAATGGTATTCTTTCCATATCGTTTAAATTTGCTCCAACTTCAGCTCCAACTGTTTCGTGTAATCGTAGAGTTACTTCATTAATACGTTTTGTTTTAGCTTGTGAAGTTGATTGATCCCCAGGAGCTTCTACACGCATTGTTTGTAAAAGTGATGTATATCCTAAACCAAAATGTGCTTTAGAGGTAGAACGATCTAATGTAATAGATCCTCCCGTCATTACAGGACCACTTGAAACAGTTTTAACCGGATGCGTTGCTCCATCAGTTAATATTGTAACACTTTCTCCTTCCAGGTGTTCTAATCCTGTAATTGATGTTGTTGCAGAACCAGAATATGTTAAGCCACTGTCAAGATAAAAACCATCTTTTTGATCCGTTCCATAATCAAATAAATTCAAATATTCTACATATCGTCTTGTTGTTCCGTTAATTGTGCGTTTAACAATTATCCATAATTCATCTTCATTAGAATCTGTTGGAATAGAAGCCACCGATTCAACAATAGAATGCCCTTCATCAGTGGTTGCCAATCTAGTTGTGTCTGATGTTGTTATAGTAATTGGATTATTTCCACTTTTTGATGTTTCTTTAATTGTAACAACAGCTGCCGCTGGATTAGCCACAGTAAAATCTGCGTGTGCATTAATTGTCGTATAAATATTATCGGCTGTTGTATTATTACTTTCATTTGGTCGGAATCCTGTTGAGCTTGAAGGTGAAGTGCCACCAGCAGCTTCTGAAGTAAATACAACAGAATTTCCATCCGATTTTGTTATTGTAATAGTCGTTCCTATCGCAATATTACTATAATCCGATACAGTAATAGTTGCCTCACCAAAAACACCGCCTATTTTATGTCGATGCCATCCTACAACTTCTTCTGCCCTGGCATAAGTAAATCCTAATAAGACTCCATCAGATCGAACACACCATAAAATACTATCAGGTTCTTGTTGATACGCCATTTCTGTAATACCACCTTCAGTAATATGTTCTGCCAATAATGTCATGTCTTGTGCTTGATATTGGTCAATATTTAAGTTGTAAGATAATTCTCTTACTTTTCTTTTAGCACGTTGAACAAACATTGTTACATTTTCAATTTGCACCGCATCAATATTTGCCGATCCATAACTGGATTGTTTTTGGATTTGCACATTTGTTGGAGTAATTGGTTGAGTCGTGCCAGAAGCACTAACAACAAACTCTCCTCCAACAGTTCCTACAATCAGTGATCGTTGTGCAGAAATATATCGTATTGCATTAACTTTATTTGATGCAATCGTATATACCATTGCATCAGTATCGTTTGAGCCAGTTGTAAAGTTTTCTAAATCAGCACTTTTTGAAAACCACATTGTTTGTGGATTATCATTTGAACCAGCAAAAACTAATCGCTGTTCAAAAAAAGAAACTGAACTTGGATATTTATTAGTCGTATTATTAATTGTTGGACTAGGAGATCCAGATAATGATGGAGTTGATATTGTCCAATTTGTATGTGCAGAACGTGTTAATTTTCTAATCGCATAATCTGGATGAACCAAATACATAGTATCAGCTGATTGGGCAAATTTAAGAGTTGCAATATCATTCGTTGCCCAAGGACTGGTAATTTGATAAATTTTATTTGCTACACCTCCAGAAGTATATGTTTGATAATCAGAACTATTAACATTGTTTCCATCAACATCTTGTAATTGAAAATTATTTGTTGTTTTGTTTGCAACTTTAAATGTTCTATTATTAACTTGATTCATTCCGGCAACACTAGAAATAATTATAAAATCCCCATCAGAATACCCATGAGAAGTAGCAGTTACAACTGCCGGATTAGCTTTTGTAATGGCAGAAATAGTTTTATTACCTTCTGTAATTATTCCACCATCTTTAAAAAAACGAATATATAAATTTCCTAATTCTAAAATATATGTTTGTGTTGTTGAAAACTCAAAAGGAATTAACCTAGTTTGAGCTGAACTTGTTTTTATTTCATGAACAAATTTTGTGCCAGGTCGTCTTGAAGCTCCACCATGCGGATGAACAACCATGTTTTCTAATACTTTTGAACCATTAAAATATTTGCCTAAATCGGTCCGACCATCTAACCGAGGTGATAATTCCCCAGCTGTAAAGTTGGTAAAGGCAACTGTGCTTCTTGCCATTAATACCTCGAATTAATAAATGTGCTTGAGTCTAAATTATCAGCAGTTCCTTCTGTCGCATCAGTAAATCTTGCTTCTCTTAATTTTTCTAAATATGTTTCTTTTAGTGAATTTGTTAAAGCAGCTGATGATGTAATTGCATAAGACAATTCTGCTGCTAAACGAGCTGCGATTGTTTCCCGAAGCAATGTATCATATTGATTAACATCCGTAATTAAAGCAATATAAATTAAATAAACTGTTCCTTCATCTGTTAATAATTTTCTTCCTTCAATTTTAAATGTTTGTCCATTATCTAAATCTGATGATGAGCCATCATGATGACCGCCTACTCTTAATACCCGTAAACAGTCTGATGGTAATGTATATTGTTTTGTATATTCATGTGAAGGTGTTTCTGTATCTTGTGCTAATTCTACTCTTTTAATTAAACAGTTCCAGGAATGTGAACGAAAGACTGCATCTCTAATTGGCTCATATCTCTGGTTCAGCAATCTTGCGTTTTTACTATCCTCGGTTAAGGAAATAATATTATTTGCTCCTAACATATTTAGTGCAGAATTACATATTTCAACTTGTGATGCCATTTTGACCCTTTAAAAAAAATTAAAAAAAAGGGGGTTAAAAAACCCCCTTATGATTGGTTTTATTGAGTGTAATAAACCCAGAAATAAATCGTTCCGCTGATAGTTGCACCACCAGTTGTGATTTTTAGATCTGTTGATTCAGTTATTTTATACCCCAAACCAGCTACCGCAGTATTTGCAGCAGTTGAACCAGCCAACATTGATTGGCATTGTCCAGCCGCATTCCACGTTCCGACAGCTGCTAGGTATCTATCAGCATCACCGCTATCCCCAACTGTTAAAGTTGAAGAACCACCTAGAGCATCAGCCTTGATGATAACATCATGGATTGTAGCTCCCGCTGGTAATCTTGCGATAGTGATGTCTGAACCACTCCCTAAAGAAGATGCTTCGTAAGTATCATGCCATACCATCATGGGAGATAGATTACCGCCACCAGCATTTACCGCTGGAACTGCATCTAGGTTAGTTATTGCTACACTTTTAACACTAGCCATATCTTAATCCTCCTATGCTTCATGACAAGGAATCTGAACAACTTTTTCTTCTTCCATTCGAGTTGCACCAATAGACATACAGTAGTAAACCTGTGTAGAGTATGATTTATCATCTCTTTCAGAAATACGAGCTGTAATATCCTTGCCTACGGCAAGTTTGATAGCATCTTTTGTGAAAGCAAAAACTAATCTGTCGTCAGTATTACTTGCATCAAAGTTTAATCTATTTGACATAATAAATTTGAATCCTAAAAATGAATCCAACTGTCCAGCTGCTAGAGCTTTTACAGTATTATAATCAGAAGATTTTACTTCAGTTGTATTAAGCAAATCACTTATTTGAGTTGCTCCGCATACCACAAAACGTGCTATGCTTGGATCTACATCTTTTAGATCCAGTTTCTTTTTTGCATCAAGAAGTTTAGCAACAGTTAAACCATCTGATTGGTTTGAAGTTGCAAACTTTTGAGTGCTTGGAAGAGCTACAGAAGTTCCTCCAGTTTCGCCAGAATAGGCAGTTCCACCTAAAGCTGTAATAACGACATCATCCATAGATCTACCCATCGCAGCTGCTGCTGCTTTTGCGTAGCTTGAAGTAGGATCAGCTAACATTCTTACTTTGTCGGCATCATCAATAAGATCCGCCCACTCATAATCTGCCAAGCTAACTCTACGTCTGCTATGGGGAGTGTCAATTTGTGGAGTCGAAGCGTGGCGAGAAGTTCGCACCTGGGCTGCGGTAACTCCGACTTGGTCGAAGTAACTATTTTTCCCAGTAACACTTTCCACATCTACAGCCTCACGCAAACGGCTACCCATTTGTTGAGCCAACATTTGCACATTAGAACTATACTGCTGCACAAAAGCTGTAGTAATTTGATTAGACATATTGCCTCCTTTATCAAATTAAGGTTAAGTTCCGATGAATTGTCTACACAAGTAGGTTCGTCTGCATTTTACAACTGTTAGTTGATCTTCTGTTCAGATTGTCAGACTGGATGCTTACGCATTACCCAGCCGAAACTTTTGCGTGAAATAAATCACTCATCTCTTTAACAGCTGCATCGTGTCCTGGATGCTCTTTAAGATGATATGGATGATTTTTATCACCCATAATTTTATTTATTTCATTTATCGCTTCATTTGGTGTTAAATTACCAGTCGACTCTTGTCCAGCTTTAATTGAATCTTCACTGAAATTTTTTGACATTTCAGCTAAAGCTTTAATAAAGCCAGGGTGGTTGCCTACTGGAGTTCCATCATCTAGTTTAACATTTGCTATATCTTTTGCAAAGAAAGTTTTAAACACTTCATTAGCTGCATTAATTTTTTCCTGATATGCTAAACCAAACTCTTTTCGTAGTTCTGTTTCATTATTTGATTTTGCTAATTCAACAGAAGCTTCAGCACTTTTTGCACTATCTGTTTCTAATCCAGTATAATAATCTAAAATCGCTTGTGCTTGGTGCGGTAAAATACCACTCTCATGAGCTACTTTTAGAAAACCATTAACTGGTTCTGGACTTGCATTTTCTGCTAAATTATAATTAACATTATAATCTTTTACATCTTCAGGTAATCCTAATTTTGTATAGACTTCCTTCCAATCATCTGGTGTTGAATTTTTTGTCGGCACAGCAATTTTGTCTGCTCCAACCATTCGCTGTGCAGAAACATAACCTTTTGCTAGTTGATTAACATCGTTAATACTTTGCAAAGATGGTTCATTTTGTAAATCTTCTGGTAATGAACTAACAAAAGATTGTGGTTGTTCGGTTGTTGTTTGTTCAGATTGCACCGCTGGTGCAGTTGTCTGTTCTTCAGCCATTTTTTATTTCTCCTTTAATTTTAATGGTTTATTTGATGTCATGTTTTGTATGTGTAATGTAACTTGTCTTTGTCCTTCTAAATTTGCAGCAATATAAGGATCTTTATCAAACGTGGAATTATAAAAACCACATTTTCTTTTTAGGTCCTCTAATACTATTGCTCCTTCTTTAGAACTAAAACAAATTTGATAAGATCGTCTTAACTCATTTAAAACTTCTTCAGGTTGTTTCGGCATTATTAACTTCCTTTAATAAAGGAGCTGCTCTTCCTCCAGCTTCAGCCATTTGTGATGCCTGATCTAATTGTGCTTGATTTGCAGCAGCTTCCTGTTGTGAAGCTCTGATCTCTGCAACCTCTTGATCAGAACGTAATATTTTACGAGGAACTCCTAAAACATCCGTTATATGTTTAACGAGTTTATCGGAATCCAGGTAATCCATAACTGGCATCAGCTGTGCTAATGGAGTTATAATTTCTAATGAACGTAATATTGCTTGGACATCGCCAGTTCTTTGCGATCTAGCCAATGGTGAAACATATTCAATATCTACTGTGCTACCTTGCAATGCGACTGGCGGTGTTGGTAAAAGATTTTTACGCAACATAATATTAAAACATCTAGTAATTAACGGCTGCAACATTTCAGCTTGAAGCCTACCTAGAACAGGTGCAAGTAATCGCATCTTTTCTTCATTACGTTGCATAACTTCTGTTGCTGTCATACGAACATCTTGCGACATTAGTAATTGGTCAACAAAATAAGCTTGTCTAATTGCCTCTCTTCTTTGATCTTCTAAATTTAAACCAACTGGAGTATTAGCTCCAATTTGTAATGGTTCAATTCGATCCCTTGTTCCTGATCGATAATAATTTAATCCACCAGGTTGTGTTCTTACCGGTAAAACAAAACTATCATCTGGCACAAGTAATGGAGGATCAACCATTTTTTGAGCTGCTTTAATTGTTGTTTCCGACATTTTATTAATCATCTTAACGTCAGCTAAAGCAGTCATGCTAGGAGATCTTCCATAAACTTCAGTTGATGATTTTAACCATCTAGGAATAACAAATGGAAATTCATTAAATCCAGAAATATTAATAATTTTTTGATCCTCACTATCATAATAAATGGAAGAAAATGGCATAGATTTATTATCAATCTTATAAGGATTCATATCATCATTTGGTTTTACACAATGATGTAATGTAATTTCATCATAAGGTTTTTTTTCTGCCAGGTCTTTAATGCGTTTGGATAATTTATCACCAAAACGTAAAAAAGCTGCTCTAGCAGTCATTTTAATTTCTCGATGAATTGTATCGACAAAACCTTTATCATTTTCTTCAATGAATACTTCCTTAATATGTCTAGTAGAAAATCGAATAAATTTTTCTTCATCTTCCTCAATCATCATTGCAGAAGTTCCAAAGACAACTAAATCAGTATATAATTCATGAATTTCTTGTTGGAAATTAGAACGATCTAAAGCAATATACATAGTTTGAGTGCAAGACTCTAACCATTCCCGACTATCCTCATCCATTGCTAAATCTTCATTTTTAAATCGCATACTAAACCAAGGAGTGGCGGCATTAGTCAACATACCATGAAGGGATGATGAAAGAAGCTCTGTTGCATGAAGAGCTGTGCCATCATAAATAAACTCTGTTCGTTTATCTCCATCAGAACGCTTTACATTAACATCAGCTCTCCTAGGTAAAACATAATCCGCAATTTCTTGCCAATGGCTTTCCCAATTTTGACGTTTACCTTTTAATTGACTTAATTGATCAGATAATTCTTTTGCTGTTTTCATTCAATTTCTCCACCTAATGTATCTTTTTTGGTTTTTTTCTTATGTTGATCAAAACCTAATAAACCAAATAAATTTCTATCGCTAGTAAATTTTTTACCAGCCTGTTTTGCTTTGAATTTTTTTGTGTAGTCATCATAAGCAGTTCCTGATGTAAGATAGGCATCAGATAAATGTTTACTACCCACCGCTTTTAATATGCTTCCAGTAGGACCACCAGCTGCATACCCACCCAGACCAAGAATAGCTGCTTTCATTTTATTTTGTGTTCTTTGCATATCTGATGAAATAGGAATACTTGTCATGACTCCAGTTGGATCACCACTTCCCATTGCTCCTCCAGTAATTCCATATTTTATATTTCTTGCTGCTGACGTAAACTGATTACCACTAACGTGCATTCCAGAATATTTTTTTAATGCTTGATTAGTTAATGCGGATGCTTCTTCTCCAAAAAAGCGTTGATCTTTTCCAGTTAAATTTGTTGCCATTACTGAAGTGCTAGGCACATTTGCTTTTTGTTTAATTCCTGGAGGCGGAGTATTAGGATAACGTCTTAATCCTAAAGATTCCTTTACTGTTTTTGTTACTTCTTTTTGTATATCAGCTGGAGAACGACTTAATGTTGCCTCACCTTTGGAAACTTTTTTTCGATGTTCTTTAACTGATTCTCCAAATCTTGTCTTTAATAGACCACTTCTCTCATATTCTTTTGCCATTATGCACCTAATAAAGTTTTTTTGTAAATATCCGCTTCACTTATATCGCCTTGCGGACTTGTTAAAATCGTTTCCGTATAGGCTTTTTTCTTTCTTGTCATCGCATCCTTAACCTTTGCTTTTTCTTTTTCTTCAAAATCGTCTGTTGTTGCTGGTGGCAACACTGGCATTGGAGGAGGAGGTGGTGGAAGTGGCGGCATTTTTGGTTTTAAAAATCCCATGTTATGTCATCCTTATTTGTAGAGGGTTATAATTTGTGCCTGTTGCAAATTTTTCTAGTCGTCTATTCTGATTCAAATCCAATTCATTAATTGCAACAGCACATGTTCTCCAGGCATCCGCATAATGACTGGAGTGATCATGAACTGGTTTTGAAAAAACTCGTTGTTTGTCTAACCATTTTCTGTGATACCATTTCATTGCATCCAGAAATTTTTTACAGCTAGATCTATCTATATAACTTTTTGCCAGGAGTATTTGCCCAGCATGAATACCATCCTCTATTGAAAGTTTTGGACAAACTTTAATTGGTCGCATTCCCATAGAGTAAGCATATTCTTTTCTTGAGTGTCCAGTAGACAGCTCTCGTTGTTCTATATCATGTGGAAAAACATAATTTTTAATGTTGTAACCAGTTTTTTTTATATAATCAGCATAATGATCTAATGATTGATTGCTATTATTATAACAATCAAAAACAATTAAAGCTCTTCCTATTTGTTGGGTAAATAACAAACACGTTTGATCACTTAATCCTAAATCAAAAAACACAGTTGTTTCATATCCAGGATCATAAGGAAAGTGAGAAATCTTTTTTTCATCTTCCATTTTTTGAATAATTTTTCCATATACCGATCCAGATATATTTGCGGTCCAAGAACATTCAAACTCTTGCATATACTGATCGTCAGTCATTAGTTTTCGTGCAGACTCTAATTCTGATTTTGGAACTAATCCTGTTTCACTTGCTTTAAATAAACATGTAAACCATTCGCTATTTGATTTAGCTTCTTCGTATAAATCATAAAATAAATTCATTCCAGCTGGAGTGCCAATAAACAAACTTTTTCCCAAACGATCTGCAATAGCTGGTCTAATAACCTCGGCAAACATCCTGGAGTCCATTTGGGCATATTCATCGCAGACAACAAAATCAAAGTATTGACCTCTGGCACTATCTGGATTTTCAGCCCCAAAAAGCTGAATACGACTTCTGTTGGGAAAATCTGCCCTCAATTCTGTTTCATTATATCGCATTCCAGGGATCATTCTGGTATATTCTTTAATAGCATCCCAAGCCAGTAGTTTGACTTGCACCCTGGTTGGAGCAAAAATTGCACCCCTAAAGTTTTTCTTCTCGGAAGTTAAAGCTTCCTTAATTAAATGATTACACGCAAAAATTGTTTTTCCAGCACGTCTATGCCAAACTGCTACCGCAAAACGATAGGTCTTGAGTTTGTCATGCAACATTTTTTGTTGCGGTCTTGGCGTATAAGGTATTTTAATTATTTTCATTCCTCTATAATCCTAATAATATGTTTCTTGCCATCTTCCTTCCAGATCTCCGTTTCCGCCTTAACAGGCTTACAGGATAATCTTGGTCCATCTACACCCATTGATCGTTCCGCTTTACGTTTATATGCTAAACATTCGCTTAACGATTCAAATGGTATGTGTTCTTGAATACTAACTCCCATATACATCAATAAAGCAATAACTGACTCAACCATTATAGGCTTCCGTTTTCTCTTACTTTATCCTGGAGCTTTTCTACTTTTTTTTGTAAAGACGTAACTTGCTCTTTTAGGAAATCGATATTGACTCGATTTGACATCATTGATTCCATTTCTGTTTGAATGCCTTCTTGATTTTTCGCTAACCATTCCACAAGCATGGTCTGTTCCTGATCTATAACTTTTTGATCAGCAGCTTTTAACAGATCCGCTTCCATCAGCTGCTTGGCTGTTTCCAGCTCTGTGATGCGTTGTGTCAGATCTGACCAGGCGAATATGCCGATTGAAACTGCCGAAATTAGAAAAAAAAGATTTCTAACAGGCATCGAAATTGCTGTTGAGTCCGAGATTCGCATTAATGTATCGTATTATTTCCGGGATCAAATTCATCAAAAGGTTTAACCTTTTTAATCCCTAAAGCCATAATGATAAGACTAGCAGCTTCTAAAGCTAAAATTTTATTTTCAAAATTTGACAATTCTATTTGCACAGTATTATTGGTTTCATTAACAAATACCGCAGCCTCAATCTGTTCGTTCATCAGTGTCTTTTTCTCCCATCATACATAAAAAAAAGCGGCAGGATATTTTGGGATGGATCGAGTCGCAGAAATCCGCCATTTTTATTTTTTTTTGTCAATAATATTAGGTTAATCGATACTCTATCGAATAGTCTTACCTTGTATTCTCTAGTTTATTGTATTGTTGTCAGTCTTTTTGTCAGTTGTCCTGTCCGATCCTCTTAATGCGTGTGCGGGATCATTGCCTTTGTGTTCAGGACTGCCATCTTCGCCCCATATAATCTTAATAACAGGATCGCCAATATTCTCATTAATAACCTTATCATTGAATACACTTACAAGCTTACTTGCCATCCACCTGGCGTGATGTAATTTCTCTCTAGCCCAGGCAACAGCCGTAGGCTCTATCTCTTGATCCAATAAATCTTGCATTTTATCCAACCAGGTCATAGCTCCAATTCGCCTGGCGTCTAATATCTTATCTTTCAGGTCCTTATCTGCATTCATCCACTTATAGATGGTTGCTAGGTTTGGCATTTCTTTAGAACGACAGATAGACGTTAACGTATTACCTAATTGTAATTGATCTGTGATCAGCTGTAATAATTGATTTGATTTCTTCATAAGTTTTTCCTTCATATTGCTTTAAGTTCATTCTTGCCTTAATTCTACCATGTATGGATTTTTGACCAAAGCTTAATCCACCATGTAAGCGGCAAATATATCTGCCGTTCTTTTTTAAAATACCTTTCGCCTGGCATTGTTGTCCATCATATTTGCGTGTCGCCATACATTGTATTTTTTTAGCTGGTCTACCTACCATTTAATTTTTATACCTTTTTTTTTAATTATTTGTTCATTAATCCTTGATTAATATTAATCTAGGCATTATATAGATAATTGAGGAGAAAAAAACATGTTAAACAAAAAACAAATACGCATTTTTTTACAAAGCTCCCTAAAGGATTGTAAAAATACTATTGAACGAGCATCTTACACCAAAGAACAAACAAATTTAATTAAATTTGGTGTTGCTCTAGCTGTTAATGACTTTAATTCAAAATACGCAAACGTAGTCAAAAGTTATGACAAAATAACTGTTCAAGAAATTTTCAACTTATTGGACGTATCACTTGATAAACCTATTGAATATACGATGTATTGTCGTTTAATTAACAAATTACGCAATAGGAACGCTTCATAATGGAAGCTGAATATATAACTTATGGCATCGTTGATAATGGCATTATGATCCTAGGTGCAATGACCGGGTATAATTTAGAAAAATATTTGCCTAAAAAATTGCAAAATGGTCTTGGTGCTGTCTATGGTGCTGGTCTTGGAAATGCCCTTTCCGACTTCATGGGGGGCATGTCCACCTTATCTTACGATCTAGCAACTGGAACAGCTGCTGGATGTTTAATTGGTCTTATTTTTATCCCTTTATTAGTTTGGGTTGGTAAAATAAGACAAACACCGAAAGGAAATAAATGAAAATAGACGATTTAAAAAGATTAAACGAACAATACCCTGCAACACTCAAAGATTGGTTTAATGGCAATCTTTCAGATTCTGCCGAAGATATAGCCAAACATGGTTGCGTTGGCGGTTTTCCTGGCATTACTTACTATTCAGAAACTGTTGAAAAATACAACGATTACCATGAGGAAATATGGGAAAGATTATACGAAGATGGTTTGGCTCATGGTCAAAATATTTTAGAGTTAATCGCTTCTTTCAATGGTTCTAAAAATGTCGAATCAGATGATCAATTTAAAAATTTGTTAGTTTGGTATTACATTGAACAACTAGCCAATGACAAAGTGAACAATGGAGTAAATTATGAGTAAAACAATAACAGTAAGTGCCATCATTTATAATGCCAAATATGATCAAAACCCAGAGCCAGAATTTATGGAATTAACAACTCTTGATTTTGATGAGTGGTTAAAAAAACATAATGAAATAAGAATAGAAGATGGTTGTGCAGCAGATGATCCAGATGAATTTGATGTGCATGAAAAAACATTTGAGTTAAATGATGAATAAAAAACAACTTAAAAAAATAATGAATCAGCTTGGAATAAGCCAGGCTGATTTAGCTAGAATATGTTTTGGTCGATGCACTCCTTCAGACAGAGTTATATTATCTACCTGGTTAAGCGGTGCAAAGCCAATTCCTCGTTGGCTACCTCAACTATTAAAACACTACAAGGAGTCTAAATAATGAAAAAATTTTATATTTATAATACCGAAGGTCTACTCATTACAATAATAGATTCAATCGAAAAAGCGTTTGAATTTTTAAAAAATGAGGGCAGCTATATTATAGTAGGTAGAAGAGATAACTAATTAAACCAAGCGGAGCAATCAAAATAAAAAGAGCCAGATTAATTTCTGGCTTTTTTTTAGACATATTACAAATATTCTATCCTTTTCTTATAATAATTTTGTCAATAATGGAAATTATTTTTTTATTTTTTTTTGGATCGGTCTGGGCTAGTTGTAAACACAAGCGGAGGAAAGCAACTTCCTCTAGCCACTTTTGTTTAATTTTATGCCTGGAATAACCAAAAATTCTTCCAAGCTTCGTAAAAGGTATTTTTTTAGCTCTTGCCCAAATTAATTTCCGCATGTCGCATTCATCAATAAAAATGCGGAGCAATTCAGAAGCTATCCACCACCTTTCAACCTGTCTAGGACTAGGAACAATTTTTAATTCTGTTTTATGATAGCTATGCTGATACATTTTTTCTTGCCTATAATCTACCCAGGCGGTGGTCTTTTGTTTTACATAAGCGGGGGGCAGCCTTCGATCAGTTCTAGCGGCTTCTTCATATAAATTAACAATATCTTGAAATTCTATTTTAGGCATTGAAGATGGATTGCTATTCTTTCAGCTCTAACTTTATCCTTCCAGTTAGGACTTCGCTTCAACTGCAACCATCTTTCAGCTAATTCTGTATTATCTGTTTTTTTCAGTATTCTTGTATAAATCATTTCGTCTGAATTATATTTTTGTCTTTTACCCTGTTTTACTAGCTTATAGTTTGGATTTGTGTTTTTGGCTATATTTTTAATTATATTGCCTATGGATTTATTCATGGATTATAAGAGGATTGGTGTGTCAATATTGACACTATATTTTTACCTTTTTTGTCATGTGTTTTGACCTTTTTTGTCGTGTGTTAATCTTACTAGTTGTGTGGATAGTGTGAATAATTTTATATGAAGTAGCTCTACCAGGGCGACCTTTATTTATTATTTTTAAATATTGATTATCAATTAAACTTTTTAAAGCTCTAATAACTTGTCGCACAGATAAATTACTATCATAAGCTAGAGTGCGGTGGCTAGGAAATAATTTTTTTGTTTTTGAATTTTCTCTATCTAAAAGAAAAACAATAATTCTTCTAGCAGAAGAATTGAGATCTGTATCTGCATTAGCATGTTTAACTAGCTTCCATTTATTTAGAAGAGTCATCGATTAATCTCTTTGCCTCTTCTAGTAAATCACGATCCATTGTTCTCCATATATAAGTATTTTCTATGCAAATTTTTTTCCATTTATTACATGTTCTAAATATATCCTGGGCAATCCAGGAAACTCTCTTTTTTTTTAAAATTGTTTTTCTTACTGTTAATGATCGGTCTAAAGCTTCAGACATCCCAACATCCATTGTAAGAATTTTGGGTTATCTCCTAATACCTGGACCACGCCTTGACTAAAAGCATGGATAATTTTTTCTTCATTTGCATCAACCAAAGAATACTGATTAAAGATTGCATGTTGTATTTCATGCCAAGCAAGAATGCAGCTATACCTGTCGCCAATTTCAATTAATCCTTTATCGAGAACAATTAATTTTTGATCTTCGTAATATGCTCCTTCTTCATCTGTATTCTTTGATAAATCTTGTTTTAATTCAATCTGAAAGTCTAAAGCACCAACTCTAATAAATTTAGGAATAGAAGTCATTTGGTAAAACCTTTCCTTCTGTCGCTTTCACAATTTTTTTCATATTTTTTTGACTAGGAATTGATTTATTATTAATCCAGTTGTGGACAAGTTTAGCGGGGTTTATTCTATCTTCTACACCGAGTCGTCTTGCTAGTTCCATCAAAGATGGTATATTTTCTAGCCTTTTCCATTCATTCAGAGTCATAGTGAAATAGATTCATATTCTAGTATTCATGACTTTGCAATGGTTTTCTATAAAATTTATGTAATTCTTGATTAATATAAAAACTTGCTATAAAAACTGATTCATGCAAAAACATAGAAATAAAATCTACAAAGAAATATAAAGAACACAATGACAGAAAATATATTATATAAAGGCTTTGGTGTAGAAAGCTTGAGTAGAGCTGTTAAGGAAGCCGAACATACTGGAAAATCTCTGGCAGAGTCAAACAAATCAACAAGAGAAAAAAGTAGAAATGCGGTGTATACAAGTTTATCACCGCAAACTTGCTACGATATTCTTTCCGGTAAATTAGATCCACGATGGAATCAGCTTCAGGAAATTTGCCGTATTATTGATTATCCAATGAAAAGATTAATTGATCCTACAGTGCCTAGAGCTGAAATAGTTTTATATTGGGATGTAAAACAATCATGTTATCAGCCCAGAAATTATGACCAACCTCCAGAAGCTTTATTCTTTCCGCACCAATCAGACATTAATACACACATCAGAGCTGTTATGGCTACCGAAGATTCTAATCCATTATTACAGATAAAGAATATTAATCCAATATCCTACGAGTCTTTTTTATTATTCGATACCTCTACAGGCGATTTTATTAAAGAAGAACAAACAAGGTATTATGTAATGCACAGAAGGGTTTTAATGCAGTGTGCAAATGATTTTAAGACCTATTATGGAAGGGTTTTAGACATCATTAATGAAAAGAAAAGGATATGTAAATTTCAGTGGATAAAGTGTTATAAAATGCACAAAGGAGCAATTATAGAGGACTACGAAATTATAGAAAGCAACTATAGAAAAGTCTATAATATTCATGTGGAAAACCTGGTTCCAGTTGGAGATGAAGTAAAAAGAGAGTTCTTATAAACAGGAATTTTTCTATAATTCTTGACGAAAATACCAAAAGTAGAATATAACCGAACCTGTTGTTATCATAATTAGTAGGTAGAGTAGCCGTAGTCTTAACACAAACGGCTACTCCTAATAATAAGGAGAATATGGAAAATATAAAAACAGTTCCAGAACATTTAATTAAAATTAATTATTTACACAGTTCTCCATACCAAACAAATATGCCTGATGATGTTTGGTTGTATTCATATATTTATAAAGATTCTAATTGGCGAGAAAACCAAATTAAAAAACCAATAGTCAGTGCGGGATCTTCTGCCGAATTAGGAGTTTTACATTATTTTTTTAAAGAAAAAGACAACAAGAAAGCTATTGATGCTGGATTAAAAGAATTTAAAAAATCTAAATCATTTTATGTAGGAGGGCGATGGCAAGAAAATTATGAACAGGTCCTAGATGAAATGCCTCAAGTAATCATGCAAGGGATTGCTGCATTTACAGAATTAAATTTAGACTTGAATAATGCTGTATCACAAGAACCTTGCCAACATTACCTTCCAGGAATAGATTTTCCTATAACTGGTAAAAGTGATTTTATTAATGACAACTATGTTGTGGAATTAAAAACACGTTGGAGATCACCTCCAACAGTTAAAAAATTAAAAAATGGTAAAAGCCCCGCATGGAGAACTGCTAGTATTCCTGAAAAACCATATAGCCATTGGCTACGGCAAGTTTCGTTTTATGCCCTTGCAACAGGTAAAGAACCAATTCTAGTGTGTGTTAATGATCAAAAATATAAAATCTATGACCAGCATAATTGCTCTTTATTACAGCCAGAAAGAATAAAAATTCCACTAAAACAATTTCAAATTAAAAATAAAGTTAGACAAAATTGGCTACAGTTTTCAACTAATCCTTTTGTTCTAGCAAAAATAATTTCACCAGATTTTTCTAGTTATTATTGGAATGATTTAGATGATCATGAATTTGAGGAGGCTGTAGACTTATGGGCAAATATATAGAATTAAAAGAATTTTTACATAAACAAAAAGGGTTAGAACCGAATAAAGAAGATGATTTACGTCAGCGAGAATCAGCATTACTTGAGGATTGCCGAAGAAGAAAAGAAGATAATAAACCTTATACTTTACTACAAAAAAAATTAATAAATTTAACCTTGGCAACAAAATGAGCTTGAAAAAAACAAAAAGCGGAAAACTAATAGACGAAACAATTTTAAAGCTATTAAAAAAACATAATTTAGATATTACAAAAGATGTGTGGTCGCCACATAATGTTTTATGTCTTACACATAAAGCGATTGAAAAAGTGGCACGAGAAGAAAAAATACAAATTGTTGATTTAAAAATGGAATATATTGATCTACAGCTGCAAACGTGTGCTGTTAAATGTCAAGCAAAAAAAGGTCCTTTAAGTGTTATTACTTTTGGAGAATGTTCTCCTAAAAATAACAGAAATTCCTATCCTGTAGCAATGGCAGAAAAAAGAGCTATTGATAGAGCTGTTTTAAAACTAGCTGGATTACATGGACATTTTTATTCACAAGATGAAGTCTATCAATTCGTAGAACAAGCTAATTTATTTACCGACAAAGGCGAAGTAAAGAAATCAAATAAAGATAATGCTGATGAAGAGTTTAGGAAGAAGGTAATTCCTAAAGCGGAAATCCAAGGTGATACTGGAACTGAGTCTGGTTTAGCCTCTGCACCTTTCCGCAAACTTGATCCAGGTTGGTTGGAGCTGCCTATCGAGAAGCAAATTAAGGAATTTTCCTCCATGATAAGTAAAGCAACTAATTTGGATCGAGTTGAAAAAATAAAAAGTGCATATAAACAGTGGATTGATCGACTAAAAAGTGAGAACATAAGAGAAATCAATAGTGTGATCAGAACTAAAGAGTTAGAAATTAGTCCACATTCACGCAAATGAGGAGAAAGCATGAAACTCTGGATTAATTTAGGAGCATCTCCAAAATTCCAAGAATTTTTAGATAGTTTACAAAAAACTGCACAAAAATTTATGGGGCAGACGTATATGTTTAAGAATGAGCCTGAAAGAAGCGGCTATATTTTTCAAGAAGATATTACGTTTAAAAAAGGAGATCAGGTTGATTTTACACTGTGGTTAGGAGAGCAAAAAAATGGCAAAGCCAAAGCCACCATAGTAATTTCTGATTTTGAAACTGCCTGGAAGGCTAAACAGGAAAGAGATGAACGTTTTTTTAAAAATAGCCAAACTAATACTGTAAAGAAAAATGATTCTGATGACCCATTAGACAATTTATAAAATGTGGTTTTCAAAAGAAAAAAATTTACAAATATTAGATATAGATGCGGTTGGTAAAATATTATTTCAACATCAGCCGCATTTAACCCTAGAGCAAAAAAGACAAAGAATTTATAGATTAGCCAAAAGACATAGATCATTAAGTTCTAAAAATAGATTACCTTTAAAAAAAATTGGTAAAACATATATTATTACACTTCAACAACTAAACGATTGGTTAAATCGGTAGCACTATGACAGAACTTGATCCGAAACAGCTAGAAATTATCAAAAAAGAGCAATGCTCTGATCCGCTTATTAGAAAAATATGTAATACAATGATATTACGTTCCGAGATGGGTATTATAAAATATAAAAATACAATGGAAGATGCTGTAGATAAAAAGACAGTTATAGAATTTTTAGATGAAGCTATTGAAGAAGGTATAGACCTGGTTATTTATTTAGAAGCTGCAAAATTAAAAATAAGAAAATTAATTGATGAATATAGAAATGGAAAAACAGTTAACGGATCTCAAAAATAAATTTTCTGACCTTAAAAAAGAAAATAAAGATTTAGTTAAAAATTTAGAAACTTCCGAATCGGAAAAGAGATTTCAAAAAGAACTTTACCAGGAAAGACTGGAAGCAAAATCCGATAAAAATTTTAATCTCCGTCAGGAATTGATAAAGTTAAATTATAAGGAAGATGCCGTCAAAAAAATTGAAAAAAAACCAGTCAAAAAATAAACATGTTTGGCAATGGTATTGGTGTCGGGATTGGCTCAACAGAAAATGTAAAGCTTATTACTATGGTCCTAGATCAAAATGGATGAAATTATATAAACGTAAATGAAAATTTTGGCTCCCAGGACTGGACTCGAACCAGTAGCCTTTTGGTTAACAGCCAAACGCACTACCATTGTGCTACCTGGGAATACCAGATAACCTTATAGAAAACATTTCTATTTTCTGAAAGACTTATCGATAAAATTATCCTTTTTACTTAAAAATAAAATATATTTACTGACATGTTGGCTGACAGCTGTTATAAAAATGGCTGTTTTGAGCCATTGAATTATAGTCTGTTAATCGAATAGTCCGCAATTTTTTTTCCTAGTTTTTCTTGGTTTTTTTATATTTTTTATTTATTTTAGTTTCATATACTTTCACATATTTTCATTGATTTTCATTGGTTTTTAAAGATCTAACTGACAAAAATACTGACAAAAAAATTCATTATGTCAGCAAGTGTCAGTTGACTTATTTAGAAAACTATTCTATAAAAAAGAAATGAAAATATTTAAAGCAAAAAGATTAAATAAGGATAGCGATAATTGGGGTATCTTTATTGAAAATTGTAAAGGCGATGATAGAAATTTTTTAGAAAATGGTCGTGGTAGTTGGATTAATCTAACTAAAGATGAGGCACAAGTTATCGCACAACAATTAAGTAATGTTGTTAAAGAATACGGAGAATAATAATGAATAGATATATTACTACAAAAATACTTCCATGGAATAGTCGAAACAAATGGTATTTTGAAATCACCGATATTACTACAAAAAAAATTAAAAGAATTTCAGATAAAGACCTGGAGAAACTGGTCCTTCAAAAAAGAGATATTGATAAAGAAATTGCTGAAGGCATATATGGTCAGGAATTTGTTTCGCTTGAAGAAGTTTTTACCAGATATATGGGAGATATAGAAAGAAGAAAACCAACAGCTGCTACAATAAATGATTATAATCATTGTGCTAATCAGCTCTGGAAAATAAAAATAAAAAATCAATATATTCGCAACATAGGTATTAAGGATTTTACTGTTGCGGATATAAATCTAATTAATGTTGAAATGAATAATAAGTTTAGTCCTAGATATAATGGACAATGTTTTAATTTATTAACGAGAATTTTTAAATTTGCTTTAAATCATAATCTGGGAGTTCTAATGAATCCTTGTCGTGAAGTAGATCGATCAGAATTTAAACAAATTAAAAAAAGACATAAAGAAAATAAAGATGATCCTATTATTGTTCAAGGTGGGTTCGATGAGTCATTAAAAAAAATAAAAGGACTATTAGACAAATTGAAAAATTGGACAGGAACTAATAGAATAAATAAAGATGGAACTAATCATTGTCGACCACTAATTGGAGTATGTAATATCCAGGCATACATCATGGTGAGATTAATGTCAGAACTAGGAGGAAGATTAGCAGAAGTTTTACCCCTCCAAAAAACAGACTATAATCCTGGAACTAGATCGATTGATATTAATAAAAGCTACAACACATCAACTGGTGAACTTCGTCATCGAACAAAAACAACTACAGGAATGAGAACTGTAGCTTTATCAGATCCAATGGCTGATTTATTAGAAGATTATATGTGCATTAAAAAAGTTGCCGATGGAGAACTTTTATTCCCTAGCAGAAATTACACAATAATTAATGGCAGTAATTTTGCGAGTAGAGTTTTAAATAGGTTCAATAAGGAGTTAGGTATTAAAGGAAGAATTAATCCTCATAGCTTTAGAGTGTTTGTGATTACTTTAAGAGAATATTTAGAGCATAAGAAAAAACATATGATGGAAGATAGCGGTCATGCTACAAAACAGATCTCTGACCACTATGTAAGAGGAAAATGGGTTAATTTTGACCGAAAAAGAAAGGATGCAAACGAAATAGCTGGTCTTTTAAATTAGGGGGGTATCAACCTACCACCCCCCCTCTAAAAACCTTTGTATGAGCTTCTATGAAGGTTTTTTTTTAATTTAAACTCATTAAAATGGCAATTTCCACACATCCAGGTCTTTAAGCCATCATTTGAGTAGGAAGGAAATTCGTTGCAAGTTTTACAATCTTTTGGTCGGTGTGTGTTTCGATATTGCATCTGTTCTTCTTTAGACATGGAATGAAACCACATACCTGAAATAGGTATTGATCTTTTTTTACTTCTTCTTGCCAAACATCCCCATGACTCCTGGAGCTGCTCTCACACCTAGAGAAACAGAACAAGCAAGATATAATAAATGTTTATAATAATCTGGAAGTTCATGGAGTGCTTCAAAACCATCTTTAATATGCGGAGTCCATCCAGGAATAAATACAGCAATAGCTGGTAACATTAAGGCAAGTAAAACAAATTCATCTTTCCAACTGCCTTTCATTTGATCGACAGCTGCCATTTCCCATTTTACTTTTCCAGCAATAGCATCTTGTTTAAGCTTGGTAGCAGCTTTAATCTCTGTAACTTTTAATTCCGCTTTAGCTTTTTTAGTATCAACGAAACCTTTTACAGCATCAGCTGCTACACCAAGAAGAGGCTTTGCAAGTAATTGCCAAACCATTAGTTAAAAATGTTATTAATGAGAGCATAGATTAAAATACCAGCAGCGATCACTAAAAATATTTTTAGTGTTGGCTTTAGGTTGCTCCACATACTCATTATTTTTTCCATTTGCATTCTCCATCCTTTAAAACATATAGGATTTTTACTCCTAATTGTTTTTGGTATTTAGACTCTTTACGATTAATCATAGTACCTGGCTTCCAGGTCTTACGATACGATGCAGTCTTAACATCGATTTTAATTGCTCTTCC
>VTLG01013995.1_pt1 | contig 40244 bp, 45 predicted proteins | sample 4694571 | NCBI WGS metagenome assembly VTLG01 (sample SAMN12604809, study PRJNA352737) | marine metagenome | biome: ENVO:00000447; feature: ENVO:00000209|ENVO:00000569|ENVO:01000036; material: ENVO:00002151; isolation source: viral sequences binned using virsorter ... | reverse complement strand
GTGTATAAGTCTTAGCTGCATCACCTTTACACCAGAAACTTATTGTTACTGCTCTAGCATTAGATGTACCCCACTGTAAATGATGAGTATCTCTTCCTTCTAATCGTTGCATTATCATATAACCCTCGCTTGCGCCAGGCGTTTCTGTTGTTGTGCAACTGATTTTCATCGATTCTACTGTGGCTACACTATCTGGAACATCTGTTGATCTTTCATAAGTTGCTCTACCAGATTGACCTCCTTGTCCTCCCCATTGTTTCCATCTATCGGCTGTATAAGTATCTACTTCGCAACCTGTTAATGTCACTCCTCTTTGCCAAACTTGGAAAGCTGGGTTATGTAATATGTTAGGATTTACACCACTAGCAGGTAAATTAGTTAAACTAGCACCACTAATCGCAGGTAAAGCACCTGTTAATTTAGCAGCTGGGATAGTACCAGTTACGGTGACATTACCATCTACTTGTAAGTTATTCTCACAAGTTACATTCTTCGAACTATCCAGAGTTATATTGGCTCCAGAAGCACCTGAGTGTTGTAATTCAGTTGTTATTACTTTTGCCATTATGGTTTCGGATTGTCAGATTTTACTTTGTCAACGGCTTCGACCCACTTGTTAGTACCGTTCTTTTTATCCCAGTATTGAAGATCAAGTTGTTCCTGTAATGAAGGATACTTGTACATTCGGTCTTCTTGATACTTTAATTTGTTTAATTCAACTCTCGCTGCATCTATATTTGATTGAACAAGAGTTACTTTATTTCCACTCGCATCGAAAGCACCTGTTGCATCATCAATAGTAACTACATTAGGGTATGCTTTTCTTATTGCATTATGATCTAAGTTCATACTGATACCTCCTGTAAAATACCTTGATAAGTACCTCGTCCACTAACTACTCCATCACCGTGTGATCTGTTCAAATAGAATGTACCTTCTTGATCTGAATAGAATTGGACTTGATAGACGCAAGCAGAGGTAGTACTAGGTGCATCGTATAAGGATATTGCTGTAGTTGTAGTACCATTCACATCATACATAGCTCTCATACCATGCATTTGTGATTGATAATCAGCGGCACCACCAGTAGCTGATCCGTGAACAGAGTTAGCTACTACAGTTGCTGTTGCGCCACCAATAGACCTTGTAACTCTAAAACCACAAATGAAATGGTGAGCACTTGTACCTCTACCCCAGTTGATATAAAACACTCCCATGTGTTTATTACCTGTATCTGCAGGAGTATTTGTTAAAGTTACTCCTGTTATATCTGTCCAAGCATCTGCTGTTGTAGAAGAGAAAGTATCTAATTTATAGTTATGTACTGTTTTTATTAAACCTTTTGTGTCAGTATCAGCGACTGTAGCCCAAGACAAAACTCCCGAGCCATTTGTTTTTAAATATTGATCGGCTGCTCCATCATCCACTGGAAGAGTGAGCTGAACGGCAGCATTACTTGTTGTTGTAGCTGGACCCTTAAAGGAGACGGTTCCACCGCCTGAGTCCGCTTTGATTTTTAATTCTGCCATTAGTAGTTTACCCCTATACCATGTAAACGTGTTTCTTTACTACTAGCTGCTTGGTTTGCCCATTCAGCTTTGTATTTAATCTGAGTACCGGACGTACAGGTTACTTCTTTGAGATGAGCTGTTTTAATACCAGTGCTAAACGCATTCCCAGCAGTGTAATTACCTGCTGTGGCATCTAAAGCAGTCCAGTTAGAACCATTATCACAACTAAAGGAGATCTTTAAATCAGTTCCTAAAGTTGCTGTGCCATGCTTATCTTCATACAAGATAACTCCAGATACCTTTGTCCTGGCATCAGTTGCTGTTTGTGCAGTACTAATTAAAGTTCCAGTAGCACTTACACTGACAGGATTCTCATAGAATTCAACTTCTGAAACATAGAACCAGTTAGCAGTACCGCCATTAAGGCTGAAGAACATCCAGTGATACCTATAAGCAGTGGAGTCTGTTAAACCAGACATGACCTCATAAGTATGGCTAGTTGACCTAAAGTTTTGGTTAGTTAAACCACCTAAATCAGTAGATGTACCTACATTATTTACAGAGTTACCGTATAACTTAAGAACACAACCAGATGTGTTTAGGTGTGAACCGTGTAAACCTTCGTTAGTAGTTGAGAGAACTTTAAATCCATTGATTTTTTTCTCATTACCAGCTCCCCAGTCTTTACCTAACCACGCTGTGCTATGACTACCTTGCTTCGTGGCGGCACTGGTTCCATGAACATAGCCAGTATTATCAAATGCAACTCCAGTATCATTTGTCCAGTCACCAATAATTGTACCTGTATCATGAGCAATCTTAGATTGGGAACCCGTAGTGATACTTGCCACATATTCACTGGCCGTCCTATCTACATTTGTCTCAGTAGCGATACCAGTATCGTCTTGGAAGTTATCTATGAAAGTATTGTTAAGATTATGTGCAGTTTTATTATTATCGACTGCAGTATGAAGAGCTAAAACATTTAGATCTCTCCTTAATTTTGTGTCATCATATTTAGCAGCTGCAGCTATAGTATCTGCATCTACTGTACCGTCTGGTAATCCACCAACGGCCAGTCCTGCGATACTATTTGAAGTACCATTAATTGTAATTGCCATTAGCTTACGACCCAGTTTCCGTTTACAGTTACAGTGGCATTGACCGTTATAGGTCCAACACTGTGTGCTCCTTTACCAGAAGCTATAGTATAATTATTAGATATAGTTTGATCATTTTCGAAGATACATCCATCAGCTACAGCACCTACAACGTCAGCCCATTCAGGATCATTAGCACCTATCTTAAGGTATTGACCTTCTGTACCTTTAGCTAATCTCTGATCTCCAGATGCATCTCTAAATAGTATATCACCTCTAGTTGTTAAAGGTGTAGTATACTGTGCTACAGTTTGCCATGAACAAGTCCCATCACCGTCTTCCCTAAGATACTTAGTACCTCCAGATTCACCAGTAGATTTAATATCAGTACCTTCTGATACTCCAGCTGCCCATTTAAAGCCACCTGCAGTAGTAGAATCTGCTGTTAGAACGTGTCCATTAGTAGGAGCGTTAGCATTTAACTTAGCTTCTGTAACTGTTCCATCACCAGCTACGTTAATAGCTAGAGCTGAACCAGATTGTATAACAAAGACACTAGCACCAGTTGGTACACCAGCTGTAAACTTAATAGTATCAGCGTCAGTCATGACGAAACCGTCTAGACCTGATGTATTGGTACCTGTGTTAGGTTTCTGTATAACACCGTTAATGCTAACCATCAACTGTGCTGCATTAGTTACATTAGCTGCACTACCACTTGTACTATTTTCTTTTAGATCAAAACTGACTTTACTACCATCATATGAGGCGGCATTAGTTGTACCAGTCTCTGTTAGTACTAAATACTTAAAGTCACCTGTAGAGGTTACTTCACCCCATGAAGAGCCGTCATAGACGAACATCTTATTGGAGCTAGTATCAAAGTAAAGGTCACCTTCATCATTATTAGACCCAGGTGCAGAACTTGCTATACGGTATCTACTATTAAAGTCATTTATATCATCACTTAACTGTACAAAGTCTGACTCCCTTATCATTACTTGGTGGTAATCATAAGTCTGGCTTGATCCAGTTGATTTAAGAAGTAAACCAGTGCCAGCTCCTATAGTATAAGGATCAGCATTACCTCCTACACCACCTCTTAATTCACTAGGGAATCCATTGATGGTTACAGTTGTATTATTAAGTGTATCACCATTAGTAGAGACACCACTAGAGTTAACTGTAAGACCTCCAGCATCAGATACACTTACTACTGTACCTGCAGCTGGCAGTGTATTAGGGAATGATTCGTCATCAGCTATAAGCTCAACACCATTAATACCTGATATCTGTGCAGCTACATAATCAACAACAGCACCTGATGTAGGATAAGAACTATCTGTATCAGATATTGTTGTCTGCTTAGTCATACTAGCAGTAATATTCAAGTCAGTAGCAGAGGCTGTAACCCCATCTAACTTGTTTAGTTCTGCTGTAGAAGATGTGAGACCATCTATTCTCTCTATTTCGTCTGCAGTAAGAACTTTAAGCTTATCAGCAGCTCCGGTTTGCATTTGAGATAATGAAGTTAGATCATCATCTTGAGCTTGTTTTGTACCTAATTGCGTTTGTATATTTGATGTAACACCATCTACATAGTTAAGTTCTGCAGTTGTTGCAGTTACACCATCAAGTATATTTAATTCTGCTGTAGTAGATGTAACTCCATCCATGATGTTGAGTTCTGCTGTGGTAGCAGTGACTCCATCCAGAATATTGAGTTCAGTTGTACTAGCCGTGACACCATCTACTAGGTTTAATTCAGTGGTACTTGCAGTAACACCGTCTAGTTTATTTAATTCAGCTGTAGTAACTGTTGCACCATCTAATATCTGTACTTCAGCTTGTGTTAAATCAGCTAAAGCTTGAGATGTATTAGTTGCCATAGTAGAAAGTTCTACTAATTCTGCATCTAAATTAATGGTGATCTTACCTGAACTAGGAGTGTTATCTGCAATAGAAACTCCAGTTCCAGGTACGATATCATCTACAACTTTAGTAGTTAGCTTTGAATCTACTCTTGCATCTATAGCACTAGTAGATGCTATTTTTGAATCACTAGCTGCCCAGGTTTCAGTACTATCTATAAGGTCAGTAGTTTTATTAAACTTGTTTGCTACTGCAGCTTCTGTTTCTTGTGAGTTATACAGGTTTTGTCTGAAGTCCTCATTCAAATCCTGTGATCTAATTGCCGATCCCGAGAAGAATTCAGCTTTTAAGTTGTCTATGTTAGTGTCACGATATATTCTAACAGCTTGCCCATTAGTAGGAGCTGTGTTGAATTGAATCTGTGTAGCACTAGCGAATTGATATTCAGTTGATCCTGATCCAAGTGCTCGATCTGTTCCATCGACAGACACTTTGATATCAGTTTTTTCTAGATATGGGAATGTGAAGGAAAATAGAACCTTAGAACCATTTCCTGTGTCATTATTCTCGGTGACGTATGCCATAAAAGGTTACTTGTAAATGTTTAACAAAGCACCAGCTTCGTCATGTTGTTGTCTACTCAGGGATGGATTTCTATTTCTATTATATGATGCTGCATCTTCTTTTTGTTGCGCCTGTTCAAGAGCTACGACATTAGGATCATTCTGTAGATCTGCCCATGCTCTTAATCTTATAGGTTCTATTACAGAATGAATTATTTGATTATGTCTATAACTCATAGGAGCTATACCAGGTGGTCTCTTATGTCTACCTGCTCTAATATCCTCTTCCATCCTAGCTAATGATTCAATAACTTCAGGATGATCTACTAATTTATTTAATTTAGATTCTAAGTCATACTTACCTATAGCATGTTGGAATTTAGACCTTACCAATGGAACTTCAGCTAAACTGATACCATTAGGTGCTGACATTGTAGATGTAACTAAATCATAATTACTTCTAAATAGCAACTGTCTGCCAGGAGATTGATCAAGATTTAACTGTATAGGACTTATAGCATTAAACATTCTAATAGCTGGATTCCAATTTTTAATCGGGTTACCAGTTAATATATCATATTTAACAGGTAATTGACCGTCACCAGCTATTTGTTCAAGTGCTAAGTTCCTATTACGTATCTGATCCCAGAATCCAGAATTAAGTTCTCTTTGATATGGAGAGATAACACGTCCAATTTCATTTCTTAAACCAGCTAATGGTACAGTATTATTCATAAGACCTGCAGCTACTTTCTGTAGTTTCTTAGGGTCTTTACTAAATAAATCTACTAATTGCTGCAAACCTTGTAAGTATGTTTTAGTTACAATACCTTTGGAAATAATGAGAGCATGTGAAAGTAAACCTTTCTCTACCCATTCATCACCCATCATACGTTGGTTATCACCTAAATCAGCTATAGAAGCTAAGACGTTAGCAAATGGTTCCATGGATTCATAACTAACCCATACATCTCCTAACTTAATAGATCTTGGTTTCCAACCTGCAGCTTCCCATACACGTCTAGTTTGTACATCAGCAGGACCGTTACCTGTTAGACCACCATTTAGATATTGTTGTGATGCCATAAACATTACAGAAGTACCTAGAGCAAGTCTACCATTCTGTAACGCTTTAGCATTGACAAGATCTTGTGGGGTTTCTATACCATATTTAGCTACAGCACTTAAATCATCCGCATTAGCCCAAGCTATATCATTGAATTCTTTTACTAAGAAGTTAACACCAGGTATATGTTTAAACGATAGTTCAAGTCCATTAATACCAGTTCTAGCAAAGAGATAGAATGGTTTAAGCATAGGTTGCTTAGAGAACATATCATCTAAAGCCTTACCAAAGCCACTAATATCTTTACTTAAGGTAGCTTCACCTCTAGCAAATTTAAGCATATCATCTTTTATACTACCATCTGCAGGGTCAAAGATTTCATTGAAGAAACGTGTTTCATATTCCTTCATAGCTTGTGGTGTTATATCAGGTAATCTACCGTCACTCCATACAGCTTGTAATGCTCTTTCTTTAGCCCTAGCTCTAGCTAAAATCATAGTAAAAGCATCATCAGTAGCTGCCATTAACTTAGTTGAATAAGTAAGGAAATTACTTTGATTTGCAGACCTAGCCATATTAGCTACACGATAAGCAGCTTTCTCACCTGTAGTTCCTCTAGTTTCAGCCCAATGGCCCATTAAATCCCAATGATGATCTTGTAGGGTATAGTTAGAGTATCTACTTTTAATTGTATTAATATCCCCAGCCCAATAACTATTCAATCTAGACTTAAAATATTGCCAAGATTCAGGCACAGCTTGAATCATAGAGTTAGCAGTAGCTAGTGAATTCTTTAAGGTAGAGGAATCACCAGTACTCACATAACGCATAATACCGCCCAACATCTGTGACATTGGCCTAGTAAAGACAGCTGTAGATGTACCCATAATAGCTCTCAATGGTGTCTTAGGACCACTCAGTATACTATTAATCATAACACCTTGAAGCTCTTTAATTAATTGACCTGTCTGTCCAACACCAGCTGGAGTAGTAGTACCAATTAATTTGTTATGCATATAATTATCGAAGTCATTCCAGTTATTAATGTCATTAGACATTGAGAATGCTTCTAGTAAAGCATGTAAGAAATCATCTGAAGGATCATTGCGAGCAAGATCAATCATCATATCTACTTGCTTTCTACTTGTACCATGTATATCTAGTAAAGTATTTGCTATTTCTTTTCTACTTAAACCTAAACCTTCTTCTGCAGTTTGTTGTAAGAAACGAGATGATTTGGTTTCAGTCATAAGGACAATAAGATTATCTCTTATCGACTTAATAGGACCATCTACATCACGTACATCAGCAACATCTTTTAACTCTCTAGATACTGTAGCTAAATCTCTTAGCTTTTTCATCAAAGAAGTTTGTACTAAATCAGCTGCTATAACTGTTTCAGGAGACCAATTACCTGGACCTTTACGTGGTTCATTACGTATTAATGGTTCTAGAAATTCATCTGGAGTCATCTGACCAGCATCTCTACCATAGATCACTTCACCCATACGGCGATATGCATCACCAAAAGCATCTTCCCATGATCTATTTTTAGCACGTAACTGCTCACCTAAGATTTTAGTTCGTGTATCTCCAAACAATTCTTTAGCTACTTCTTCATTAATACTTCTTCTACCAAAACCATTATTAGCTATGTTCTCAGCAGCAGCTGCAGATATGATATTATCTGTGGATCCAAATTCAGATCCCCATTCATTATCAATCCTATCAGCTTGTTTTGCAATATCCCATGCATGACCAGTAGAGTTAGGAGAACCTTGATAGGTATTAGCAATAGGCTTATTTTTATGCCCACGGAACCCATCTTCTTCAAGTTCAACTTTACCTTTTTCAATGGTTTGGTCATCTATATTACTATTACGTTCATCTATCTTACGTTCTGCTCTCTGTATATTATCTTCTGGAGGACTCCAAGAACGATATAAACCTTTTCTGTCTGCTTTCTGAACTTTTTTCATTTCAGCAAGTTGACGTTCAGGTGTTAGTTTTTCAAAGATTATTCCTCTATTAAATAATTTTTGTGCAGTAGCTCTACGTAAATTTAGATCAATCTGAGCTTTTGCAGTGTCTTCAGCTTTAGCTACTCTCCTAGCTTCTATCTGATTAATAGCTTTAAGGTCTGTAGCTGTAGGTTTAGATTCTATTTTTCTAAATGCTCTTGATTTACCTATAGCTCTAAAGATACTATCAGTAACAGCACCTATACCCATACCCTCAGTTACATTCTTAAGGGTTTTAATTATAGGATGGTCTGAATCTTTAGTAGATAATGGTGTATCAATAAAACCAAAACGATCTCTAAGTACTCCTAAACCATTAGAGTCTTGTGAATATTCAGATACAAGGTCAGAGGCAGCACCAATAGCTGCACCTTTAGCTAAGTAGTTTTTAGATATTTTTTTACCTACAGGAGATTTTAACGTTTTAGTTAATAATTTACCAGCAGCACCGAGTTTACCTCTTTTAGCTAAACCTACAGTACCTACTATACCTCCAGCTAATGTACCAAAGTGTACACCACTACGTAATAAACTACCCCACCAAGTTTTCTCAACAGGGTTCTTATTACCTCCTAATGGATTCCAATCAGGTACATAGTCATCTTTCATTTGACCAGTCGCCATATCCCAATAGCGTTCTGGTGCAGTTAAGACAGAACTAGCGGTATCTCGTATACCACCTACAGTAGCTTTACCGATTTCAGTTACGTTCTCACCAATACCAAAGTCTTTAGGATCTTTAGCAGCATGAGGGTCTTTAAGCTCTGCTTGTCTTTTTTCTGAAGCTACTTTTTCAGCGGCTTCAGTTTCTAGTTCTTCTTTCTTTTGAGCTTCTATTTTAGCATTAACTTCTTGGGCAGTCTGAAGTCTTGCATCTCTAGCTCCCTCATTTATAACAATTGGATTTGACATAATGTTAATTCTTAGCTACAGCTTTACAAAGTCCAGTGTATACACACCCTGACTGCATATCATTGAATGGATTAGTAGGTTGTATAATGGCTGTATACTTAGCTATATCCTCCTCTTTTAGTGTATTTAAAGCTGGGAATCTAGGTCTTAAACCTGCTAGACTATTAGCTTGTCTTAAATTTGCTTGTAATCTATTTATAAATATCTTACCTTGTATATCAGGAGTTAGTTTAGTATTAATGTCAAGGCCTAATTCTAGATAACCAGCTCTAAGTTGATCAGGACTTAATTGATATAAGCCACCAGCATCTTCATTAGTATTCGTCATAATACCGCTCTGATTATTTAGAAGATCTCCTATAGTTAAGCCATCTAATTTTAGAATACCTGTTTTCTTTCTTCTATGGGCTGATACCTGATTAAGTAGATACTCCTGTGTAGGTTCTGGTTTTACCTCCTTGCTCTCAGATTTTGTATCATCAGTAGTTTCAGTTGTAGTTTCAGGTTTAACTTCATCTGATGGATGTAAAGTTATAATACCTTGAGTTGTATTAGCAGGGTTAGGTTTGTTAGTAAATAAACCACGAAGTTCAGGTAGTAAACTATCTAAATTTACAGCTTCTGGAACCTTTAAATCTACACCTCTATGAGCTTTTAACTGTGCCGCAGCAAATGCCCATGCAGCATCTGTCTTATCAGGCATTGTCATATATGCTGTAGATAGTTGGAAAATAGCGGGTAATTGACCGTTACCAGTTTTTGCTATCTGCTCTAATGCATCAAGATCTTCTGCAGTAATATAATCATTCTTGGTATAAATATCATTATTATTAGCTTTAAACCCTTCTTCTAAATTCTGTACTTGTTTAGATAATTTCTGTGCTGGTCCTAAAACTTGTTCCTTTCTATGACCTTCACCTATATCTGTCATATCCTTTTTAGCTTGTGCTAAAGCACCTGCAGCTCCCATACTACCTACGTTTCTTCTGTAGGAAGCTAAACCAGCTCGAACTGCATTATCACGATATTGAATCCAACCAGCAGAACCTGTATCATTTTTACCAATTTCCTCTCTAAAACTTTTATTAGCAAGCTGTCTAGCCCATTCTGTAATACTACCCTCACCTTTTACAAATGCAGCTGGAGGTTCTCTATCAATTGGATCTCCTTGAAATGCTTCATATTCTGATTGAATATTAGCAGGTAATGCTGCTATTTCTTGAGATGTTAAATAACCACCACCTTCTCTACCTCCTCTATTTTCAAGCCAGTACTCAGCTTTAACTCTAGCCATTTGATCATTTTGATCTTGTACTGTAGCATAGTTTTTAATCTCGTTAGGTACTGGATTACCAATTAAACCACCATCTGCATCTTTCATCCATAATGCTATAATACCTGCTAATTGACGTTCAGATAAACCTCTACCTTGTCTTTTTATAATTTCAGGTATAATTACATCACGAATTCTAAGTTCTAATTTATCACCTCTTAATTGAATCTGTTCTCTTCTTTTGGTAATTTCAGATTTTTTAGCAGCCCATATTTCACCTTGTATATCATGCTTGGCTAAATGTTTTGCCATAGCAGGACTATTTATAAGTGCTATAGGATCTGTTTTAGATACACTTTTATCTACAAAGGTAGGCGATTGTAAAGCAGCATTTACTCTATCTGGGTTTAAATAACCAGATTGTAAACCTTTAGCTATACCTTCAAATAAAGCATCAGCAGCTTCATGTACATTACCATCAAAAGTTGAAGTTGCTAATTGTTGTATCTGTTCATTTAATATTTCAATAGCTCCAGCAGGATCATCACTATTTAAAGCTTGCCATACAATAGTTTTATGGTTTTCTTTTTTATCCTCATCATAAGCCTGTTGTGCTGCATTAGCTCTTTGTAATCTCAGCCCTTCTTCCCATCTTTGCATCGGGCCGTATACATACTGATTCCGATCTGCTAAAGTTCCTATGCCAGGATATTTTGCTAAGTAAGCTTGCTTTTTTTCAGCTGTTAAAGCTGCCTGCTCAGGTGCAGTTAACCCCGTCATGTTTGAGGTTATATTTTTAACTTTCCAACCTTTTAAATTTCCAACCCCTTTAGTTTCATTTTTAGGATCTGGTATTCTTTTACCTAATGCATCTAAAATAGGTACTTGAACCGATATTTGATTAGCTTCTGCACTGGTTGACCATGTAGGATATTGACTACCGATCTGTTGTAAGATTATTCTTTGTGCTGTGTATTTCCTATATGCACCTAAGTCCTTAAATTTTGCAATAACATCTAATGGTGCTCCTTCGTTTTGTGCAGTTGAAGCTAATGTATTTGCAAGATTCTGACCGTCTTGCAATCTACTACGCATCTCGTTTCTTTTATTGTAAGATGCTATTAATTCATCTTTATTTTCATGTGCCCACAACTCACCTTTAGCTTGTTCTTTCTTTATATGTTCTCCTATTCCCCAATTTACAACATTAGTAATTTGATCAGATAAATGAGCAATACGTTGTACTTGTTGATTCTCACCATACTCTTTCCATGCAAGTGCCCACTTGCGGTTGTTCTCTTCAGCTGCTTGGTGGTTCTTAAAGTTCTGAGATAGTTGATCCCTATTCTGTTCCATTAACGGAGTAACATCAGGACCAATAACAGGGTCAAAGCTTACAGGTATATTAGCACCTGTATATTCAGCTTTGTCGGTAAATACTAGATCTTCTTCTCTCATCATTGATACCTATTTGCTTGACCTTGAGTGTTTAATGCACCACCAGCTGCCTCTGGTGAGAAAGGTGTCATAGCTTGGAAGCCTGATATACCAGCTGATAATAGACTGAGTGGACTACCAGCTAAGTGCTGTGTACTACCCATACGTGCAGCAGGTCCAGCCCATTCAAGTGTTGGAGGTATAGCAACCTTCTGCCAAGCTTGGTAATCAGCTGTAAGATGTTGACCAGAAATACCACCCATTTTAATTCTACTACCCATTCTTTCACTAGCTAGTTGTTTAGTTATTTTAGCTTGTTCTCGACCGAAATTACCCAAGCTATTAATTAGGTGTGCTCTATCTGCACTCTTACTAGAACCAACACCACGTGTTGTTGCTCTTTGTGCACCTTGAACCTTAGCTAATTTTTGTTGTAAATCTTCTCTAGCAAAAGCAGCTCTTGCGAAGATTTCATTTAAACGACGTTGCTCGTTTTCATAAGCACCACCTGCAGCGGAGGCATTGAAATCGTACTGATCACGACTTTGTTCTACTCGCTTCTTGAAGATACTTACAGTGTCTTGGTTCTTTTGATCTATCCTAAGTTTATTAAAATGACTAGAATAAACCCTTTCACCATGTGCTCTAGCAAACTGTTTAACAGCTGCTCGGCTTGCCATGTGGCCTTTAAGAAGGCTACCAGCGGCTCCCATGCCGCCAGCTAACATCATTGCGCCTGTAATGATCATAATTTTATCGCTTTAGTTTTACGAATTCTATAAAGTACAGGTTATTTGGTCCGGTAGGGATAACCCGTAGAAACTTATAACCAAGGTGTTTTAATAATTTTAGGTGTGCAACATTCCTAATATCTGCAATATTATAATGTAGCTTATGCGGTAAAGAATCGAGCCACCGCTTTAATGCTCTCATGAAAGCTATAGGATGATTACGTACTTCATTAGTACTTAACATCCATATACAACCTGTATCATCTATACCTGCCATAGCGACAATCTTGCCGTCTGGTGTCTCAAAGACGACGGTATAGATAGCGACAACACTACGAGCGATAGCAAGGACCGGATGCATACCCGATCCATCTATCACTTCTTTCATATCGTCTGGCTGTAGATTCAAAGCTGTATGTGCAGCATCAGCTAGGGTGGGTAGTCTGTAGCTGATTTTATCCACGACTATAGAATTTATCTGTGTATCTACCTTCCCAGTTCATGCCTAATAAGCTGACTGGTAGGGGTGTATCTCCCACTATACTAAGAGAGATGTTTTCATTACGTTGATATATCGGTACATCATGTACAGCATCTGCTGTTATATTAACGTTGTTTAAGATATATTGATTAGGTCTATTAACACTAACAGTCTGTGTTCTATTTGGTATACCTGTTAGGTTTACATTATATGTCACAGGTCCGCTTAGACCCGTTGATACCTTAACCCTATGTATAATTAAATTAGAAGTATAGTCTGCTTTAATACCTTCTTCACCTTCTTTCTGTGTAGGGTAGAGTCTAGGTACATCTAACTTCATCTCATAAATATAACCAATAATAACATTCAATCCTCTATAATCACCATCAATTTCTACATATTGATTAGGTGCTGAGCCTGCTACTGTAGGGTATAATATAGCACCTACACCACCTACATTAGAAGCACCTATTAAACCACCTAAAGCTGTAACAGCTAAAGTTTTACCAGATACATGAGTAAACGGTAGGTATAGTTTAGTCTTATCTGTAGTACTATCGTATGTTCTATATGGGTTTACATCGAATAAATCCATACATACATCTGTCTTCTCACCTGTAGGTAAAGTCAAGAATCCTGTATCACTAGCTTGTGTAAGGTCAATTGATTCTACATATACATTAGATCCATCAGCAACTACAGTATAGAATGTACTAACATCAAAGAATTGATCAAGTAAAGTACCTGTTAAATCCCACTTATACCATGTAGAGGCTGCCCTCTTCTCTCCTAATTGATAAAATCTATATTGATATAATGTGCTAGAACCTGTTTGCCCAAATGATACAAGACCTTGACCTGCAGATGCTACTACATTATCTATTGTAGATGGTATCAATTCAGGTACAATCTTTGTCTGGTCAAACATATATGGAGGTGTTGTTGTACTGATTTCAAACAGTTCAAACAACCTAGTCCATAGTGGTGTCTTAGAAACAAAGGCTATTGATGTACCTAAGTTAACAGCTTGTATTTTATTGTCAGACTCATAACTAGAGACTGCATTTATTTTAGCTGATGTAGGACTTAAAACATCCGAGTCTGTAGACAGTAGAAACTGTTCGTTATCACTGAATAAAACAAGACCAGCAGCACTGTTTCTAACATAGTTCAGGAAGATAGGTTTAGTAGATGAAGCTGATATATCAATAGGATCATTAGCTGCAGCTGTAGCTGCTGAACCATTCCAGAAATTAAAGAATGATTTAGCTTTACTCATTACTAGGAATTCACCTGATAAGAAACCAAACCTGTTCCTATAAAAGAACATATTTCTTATTGTGTTACCTACAAATGATGGGTTAGGATTACTATTTACATCATCACCTATATCTCTATCTGCCCAAGTAACAGGACCAAAAGTAAATGAACCATCAGCTTGCCTAACCAATTGGTGTGGCATAGTTAATGGATCAAACTCATATGTAATTCCAGGTGCATTGGTTTCTATCCATGTACCAGGACCACTGGTAGCGTTGTTTGTGGTTTCAAATTCAACCCACATATCATCCGCTTCAAAATCAGCAGCATTAGTGATCTTTAATTTATAACCATCTGCACATTGTATAGGTAATCTAGTTACATCTGCTATCTGATCTTGGAAAGCATATAAAGCATCATCTTGAGAACCACCACTTACACTGATAGTCATAGCACCTGATGCTTTTACTATATGAATACCAGGACCAATAGCTGTGGCTGTTATACCAGACATGCTATTGATTTGTGATGTTAGATCAGCAACAATTGTACTTGAGTCAACTACACCTGAACTAACTGTCTGTCCAGTTGTGTGTGTTTTAGTTGTACCATCAACAGTTACTTTATAATTAGAGTTATAAGCTACAACATTGATAACAACAAAAGCTTGGTTAGCTAAAGCTGCTGTTGTATTAGATGTCATTGCGACAGTCTTTTTCTTATTGAGAACGAACGTATAATCTGCTAAGGTAAGTAGTTCGATATCAGCAGCGGTTGCATCTTTAAGATACCCGTTGCTAGGTATAGCAGATATATTACAATTAGTAACTTCACCGTCGTAGTTTGTTTTAGCAGTAGCTTCAGCAGTTACAGCATTATTATAATTAGTCTGTGCTGTAGCCATTGCTGTAGTGGCAGCTGTTAATTGACTATTGTTATGTGTAGCTGCTACAGTTTCTACCGCTTCAAATACTTTGTAACCTAACTTACCTAGCAATGGGTGCTCAGTTGTTCTTTCATTACCTAAAGCATAACCAGCTGGTAAAGATCCACCAGGTGTTCCTATAACAGCACCATTCTTTTTAGTTGTATATGTATTACCAATTTCTGTTTGAAGTATACCAGACTTAAGTGCTTCTACTACTTCACCAGAAGTTAAATTATAATCATATTCTGTTTCAAATAAACTAACTTCAGTAGTATCTTGTCCTGCTAAAGTTTCAGCATAGGTAGCTTGTGCTGTGTTTAATAAATCTTTCTTAGCTTTTGTATCAGCAACGGCAGCATTATATGCTAAGGTATCTGTTTGAAAGTTTGTTTGATTACAACCTCCAGGTACACCTGTATTACTACCCATGTTAACTTTCCTAGGACTACCATCTAGGATACTCCAGACTCTAAATGTAAAATCTGTATCATCATATTGTACAGCATACTTCTCGTTCTCATCTCTTAGTATAGAGAACCATTTGCCTCTAGCAGTAGCTCCATATAAGTTACTGATATATTTACCCCCAGGTCGTTTCAACATACCCAACGCATAGTCTGGAAATGTATTCACAGCGTCGTTAACTTGACCTGGAAATTTTCTGTTGTCAGGTTGTTGAGATATACCTAGCAAGAAGTTAGGTATCCTTTGGGTAACTGTACTCATCGTTGTAAAGCTGCGTAAGGTTGATAGCTATTATGATAGTTCTCACCATCTTTAAAGCCGAACATAGAGTAATCACCTTGTGAAGTTTCATACTCCAAGGCAGCTGCTCTAGTATTTATTTCTTGTTGTTGTAATAATTGTACTAGTTCTGAATCACCAACCATTTTCAATGCAGACATAACACAAGCACGTGCAGTTATGTATTGCTGTACAGCTATCGGAACTTCAGTAAAATCAAAGTACCATATAACATCTACTTGTATAGTCTTGGCAGTACCGTCGTCATTCTTCCAAAGGAAAGTATGCTTATGACGGTCATATAGTTTACCCCCACGACGTACAGTATCGTAGTCATCAAAGTGTTGTGATCTAGTTGTATCAATTTGTAGGGCATTTGTAGGATAAGCGATCTCAAATGTGTTAGCATCACCAGTCATTTCATAGTGATGCTCAGTATTAAATGTCCATCCCTCAGCCTGTACTTGCTTATTCGCTTCCCTTAAAGTATTCAATGCGATAGCAACTTCAGGGTTTTGTTGGTCCAAGGTGGTGACGGGTGCTTGCCCCACCGAGCTTAGTATTTGGTTAACAGCATCCAGTTCTGTGGACACAGCATAAGTAGGGTAGCTAGAAGTCATATTAATTTTTATAAATAAAAAAAGGGGAGCCGAAGCCCCCCGTTAAATCAGACGTTGGTGATGTTACACTCAACGGCTGGGTATGCAATGCGAAGATTCTTTGTTTCAGACTTCACAGCAGAGTCGGATACAGCAGAGCCGTAACCGAATTGGGTTTTTGCAACCGAGATGCGAGAGGCATCTGTTGTGCAAATTCCTTTTGCGTTAGAAACAGCCATTAGTTACCTCAGTTTTCATATTCAAGAGAAGCAACGTAACCAACTACTGCAGTGCTCGTACCTGCATCACTAGCAGAGATAGTAATCTTGTCACCAATACGGTAACCATCACCATCAGCTGCAGCGTCAGCATCGACTGCAATAGCTGTACATACATTACCTCCAATTGTTAGGTCTACTCGAAGACCAGAACCATTACCATCTGTGGTTGTTGCTTTATTATCAACCGTTCCGTTAGATCCACTACCAGTTCCATTGTCACCAGTAGCAGTACCTAAAGTAATACTTGCAACAGCCGCCCCTGCACGACCCAGTTCGACTGGAGCTGCAGGGTACCATGTTTCACTAGAGTCTATTGATCCAACAGGATACTCATTAACTTGACGTTGTGCCATAGTAGCTCACCTCAAGTTGTAGCTTGCAATTCAATAGCTGCAGCAGGGTTAAGGGTTCCGGCTCCCATAGCCAAACGTCCGAGCAATACATCGCCTTGGTAAAGGACTGATACATCACCAGAAGTTACTTGAACTTGAGGACCGATTGCTTCTACAACACCCGCAGCATCCTTCTGATAGATGAGTCCTGCATGATAGGTGAAGTCACCATCATAAGCATTGTTCTCACCGTTCACAGCAGCTACACTGCCAGCCATAAATGGTAGGTTGTTGGAGCGTTTGATAGAGATACCAGCAATCTCAACTAGACCTTCACCAGACTGAAGTGAACCGGAGTTGTTACCGAAGTCACGATTCAGAATGTTAGAGTCAACTTGAGAGATAAGGGCATAGTACTGACGTGGGTTTAGTACAGCAGTACGTCCTTGCTTAGGTACATTCTTTTCATCTAGTACAGCAGCCGCTTCGAAGAAGCCGTCTACCAATGCTTGTGCATCATACTGCTTGTTAGAACCAAGCTTAATGATTGTACCACCTGGCTCTGGACCTGGTGAAGCAGTGACAGGATGCGACTCACGTGCAGCCTTTGCAATAGTTCTGAAGATCTTTTTGTCATAAGCTTCTGCGAGAGCATGACCAATCTTCTTAGAGATCTCCCCTCTTAGGGAGTAGTGTGCAAGAGTTTCATCTAAATCATATACGAAGGCACTTGAGATCAAGAGGTCATCACATACGATTGTCTTCTCAGCCACTGGAGGATCACCAGAACCTAGTATAGGTGTACCAGGTGTATGGTAAGCCGCCTCCATGCGACCAGTGAAGATGAATTGCAAACTCTTACCGTTCTTTAGAGTTCTGCGTTGAACTGTGTCACGTGCAATCGTGGCACTTTCATAAGCTTTAAACAGCTCACCGCTGAACAGCTTTAAATAGGTAGCGTACTTGGTATCATAGGCATTCGAACCTGCGGTAGAGGTTACCGCCTTATTCAGGGTACCTAGTACGGTTTGCGTGGCATTAGCCATCCTTCATTCCGAGAGTATAGTTTACAGACTCTCAACGTCGAGAAAATTTTGCGCTTAAATATTGTGGTCTATCCCACCGTCTAGACAGCTTAAGGGTATCCTCCTTAGAGGGCCAGAAGCCAATGAGGAAGCGGTCCGACTCTGAGGTGCCGCTCCCCCTGTTCATTTAGAACAATTGATATTCGAAGTAAGAACCTGCGAGGATCTTAGTATCAGATGCATGAGCACTGTTCTGAGCAAACTGGAAGATGATATCACCAGCATTAGCACCGTTATTAACGATACCATTTAGCTGTAAGAATCCATCAGTACCAGTATCAGTAGCAATAGCTACACCGGAACCTTCTGCAGTCAATGGTGCTTCACTTAGCTCCTCAGCTTTAGGGTTTACACCAGTAAGTGCAAGCCTAAACAGAGTAGGTGAGGCGGGAATGTCAACAAAGTACTTAAGGTCAGCAGCAACGTTGGTTGTATAAAACAAATTCCAACGGCATATAAACCTCTCGTATTTACCGACAGGGATTTTAAATTCTGGTACGGTTACCAAGGTGGCGCTGTTGTTTACTGTTTGATCAGCAGTCAGTACTTTGGATGTACTGAATGTACCATCGGTATAAACAACACTATTATTTGCAGCGTTTGTATTAAAAGGCATTGTAATAAATGTATGTTTGTTTTAAACTGATGTCCTGTTCCGCAGGCTCAGCCTTCTAGAACTTATACTTGGCACCAATTTTTGTGCCGTATGCGTTGTCAGCATCTTCATCAGTGATGAATGATACTTCACCATACACATCTAATTTTTCTGAGGCTGCGATGGTTACACCACCTTTGCCTGAGAATTCACTAGAACCATCCACGGCGTCACCGTTGACGAGTGCTGGACCACCTTGGACATAGTATCCAAGTTCTCCTACCTCGCCTTCGTAACCTACGTGAAGGTCAGTAGTACGGGAAGTATAATCATTGCCTGTATAAGATGCGTTAGACTCGACGTTTACATAAACGCCAGCCATTGCAGGTGCAGAAGCGATGGTGGTTGCTGCTAGAGCAAGTGCAATTGTTTTCATGTTAAGTTAATTACTTTGTAGTTTTTGTGTACTCAACACCACGATACCTTAGTTTAACAGTCATTGTTAATACTCCAGTACCACACCCCCGTTCCATGATGTGGTTTCATGCGTCCCCCGAAGGGATGAACGGACGTGGTGTGAGGTGGCTTCTTCTGATTCGACTATCGAGCCGCCATGTTACCTAGAATACTCCAGGTATAATCTGTCCAGTAAAAATATAGGAACCGATTGCTGCAATGAACCCAAGCATAGCAAGCTGTCCGTTGACACGCTCTGCATTTTCATAGTAGTTTACATCTAGTACTTCTACTTGTGGTTCAGTTGCAAATTTGTTGTTAGGCATTAGGGGTTAGAATAAATGTACTGGGCGGTTACGATAAGTCGGGCCGCCGCTACCATATTAACCTACTATTTCAGGTGCCGCCGCTAAATCAAGCGGGAAATTATGTGCGTTCCTCTCATGCATTACTTCCATACCTAAGTTGGCACGGTTGAGCACGTCAGCCCAAGTTGGCACAACTTTTCCTGAAGAGTCAAGTATAGACTGGTTGAAGTTAAACCCGTTAAGATTGAATGCCATGGTTGAGACTCCCATAGAGGTAAACCATATGCAAACGACTGGGAAAACAGCAAGGAAGAAATGAAGAGAACGAGAATTATTAAAGCTAGCATACTGGAAAATTAACCTTCCGAAATAGCCATGAGCAGCGACGATGTTGTACGTCTCCTCCTCCTGGCCAAACTTATAGCCATAGTTCTGCGACTCATTGTCAGTAGTCTCTCGAATGAGCGAGGAAGTAACGAGACTTCCGTGCATAGCAGCGAATAAAGCTCCCCCGAACATCCCAATAACACCAAGCATATGGAATGGATGCATGAGGATATTATGTTCTGCTTGGAAGACGAACATAAAATTGAAAGTACCGGAAATACCAAGAGGCATACCATCAGAGAAACTCCCCTGACCGAATGGGTACACTAAAAATACAGCGAATGCTGCTGAGACTGGTGCGGAATAAGCGACACATATCCATGGGCGCATTCCTAATCTATAACTAAGTTCCCATTGTCGTCCCATATAAGCTGCGATGCCAATAAGGAAGTGGGAGATAATAAGTTGGTAGGGCCCTCCGTTGTAGAGCCATTCATCCATTGTAGCTGCTTCCCAGATCGGGTAGAAGTGCATCCCAATAGCATTGCTACTAGGGACAACAGCTCCAGATATAATGTTGTTTCCATAAAGTAATGAGCCTGCGACTGGTTCTCGTATGCCATCAATGTCCACAGGGGGCGCAGCGATGAAGGCAATAATAAAACAAGTTGCTGCTGTTAAGAGTGCGGGTATCATGAGCACACCGAACCACCCCACATAGAGGCGGTTGTCAGTGCTCGTAACCCAGTCACAAAACTCATCCCAATTCTGAAAAGGGGATTTTTGTACTGAGAGTGTTGTCATGCTACTACTGCTTCTCCTTTGGTAGGATTGATGACAGCATTGTAGTCATACTTATTTGTATTCGGTTGTTCGTAAGCTGCTGGGAACCATCTATCTCCAGTTGCAGCTACCATATATTCTGTGTTAGTAATGCTCCTGTTAGCAGGATCATAAGGAGTTGCTTTTGCCATAGTTAAAAGTTTACGCTAGAGCGTTCGAGTTTGTTATACACATCCTGCCTATATGCAGGGTCGTTTTCATAACGTGGGTCATTCATGGCACGTACTACTTCTGCCTGACTTCTATAACCATCAGTTGGAGAAGCTGCCTTACCTTGTATCATATCTCCTTCAGTTCCCACGGCGTCTTGATACCTATAGTATAGTGCTTGTAAAGCTAAGTTAATAGTAGAAAGATTACCTGTTTCTAATGCATTATCGTAAGCTTGGATCTCTCCTTCACTGAAATTATCCTGAGCCCATCCAATCATATTAGCATAGGCTTGTTCTCCACCTACTGCATTTTGAATAGCTTCTACTTCTGCCTCACCTAAGTCTTGACCTTCACCTGGATCCTCATAACCTCCATCAGCTACCATCTTATTGATACGAGTGTAGGCTTCCATCACTTCCTTACCACTCATCTCTTCAATAGCTTTAGCTGTTTCAGCTGTGATCTCTCCATTCTCAGCAAACTCTTCAGATGCTTTAAAGACTACATCAGCTTGGGGATCATCCTCAAAAGGATTGATCTCCTCATCCTCTGTTTCTTCTTTCTTTTCATCTGTGGTTTCTTCTTTAGGTTCAGTGTCACCTAGCTTCTTTTGTAATTCAACGTATGCTTTCTCTAGCTCTTCAGCATCTTTGTACTTACCAGCTAGTAGTTCGTTCTGTTCTTCTTCTAATTTTTCACCGACCTCTAGTGATGCTGAGTCCCTTTCTTCTTCAGCTGCAATAGCTTCAGGGTCATCACTAGGGTCATATGTCATATTAATTGCCATAAGATGTTACTGTAGATAGCCCTCCGAGTCCAACTTTAGTCACCTTCTTACCAGATAGGTTAGCTCCTATCCTAGATTTAGGTGCATACTTATTAGTATCGAGGGAGGTGGGTTTAGCTATATCATCACCCTCTGGTTTAATTACTGGAGGGGTCTGGGGTTTCTTGCGAGAGACTCGCTTCGGTCTCGTCGGCTTCGCCTTGGTTTGTGACATTCTTAATCATCTCCTCTGCATTAGGGTTTTTGGATGGGTCAGCGATAGGAGAATTCATAAACGATCCAGCTTGTGAAGCCATTGTTTGATCCATCTCTGCATCAGCAGCATCTTGTGCTTCTTGCTGTTGCTGTTCCATAGACTTAACAAGGTTCAGTACATCAATACCTTGTGCTGCAGCGAGACGTTTGATTGCTTCATCAGCATTAACATACTTGATCATTGCTTCTGGACCAAGTACTTGTGAGATCGTTGTGATGAATGTTGTTAATGATTCTCTATCTTGTCCACGTCCTAAAGCATTAATACCTGCTACGATAGTAGGCTTAACTAAATCTTTAGGTATCCGTGGTAACTCACCAGTTCTTTGAAGGGTGAGCAGCTTTCTATTTAGATAAGGTACTAGGAACTCTACAGTTAGTAGACTAAATAGTCCACCTAATTGCTGTTCAAGTTCTAGTTGTGTGAGGCGTACCTCTTCAGCTGTAGTACGTTCGCTTTGCCTAACTTGTAATACAAGGTGAGCTTCAAGTAAACGTCTTTCTAATTGTTGGGCCAGCTCCGCAGCTGTTCGGAAGTCTGCTGTCTTACCAACTTGGATAACTCCTATGTCATCCGGTCGTCCTTGGACGATTGCTCCGTTGCCTGCCTGCGCTATCGTGGCAGGTTTAGTAGAGCTTGAGGGTGATACAGTAAAGATTACTTTTGCAGCCGCTGCAGAGCCTTCTACGAGTGCCTGAGAGAGTGCTTCCAATGATCGGAAGTCTCCTAAGAACTCTTCGACTCTACCACGTCCGTAGTTTTCACCATCAATTGAGTTGAACCTAAGTACCAACCATGGGCTAGCATCCTTAGGTGCTTTGCCTTGGGTATTAGGTATAATTTTATCGAAAGCCTCTTGGTGCCACACCCATTTGTTACCACGTAACTTTACACAGGTGTAGATTTCCACATCTTCAGGGTTACCACCAGTATTTGTAGCGTAGTCTCCTGGATGATTAGGGACACCATCCAATGCTAGGAACTCAGTAGGTAATAACTCTCTGTTTATTAATTCTTTTGTGGCGATCTCAATTACGTTACCGTTACCATCTCTTTCTACACAATACCTGTTCAATGGGTAATGCTTAATACCATCCTTACCCATAAATAACAGGGCGTTACCACCTACAACTAGATGTTTAATAGCTTGATGTATTGTTACTCTATCACTGGATGCAGCAATAGAATCCATGACCATTCTTTCAAGTTTCGAGAAACTTAAGTCAAGTTCAGACCGTACTTCTTTAGGTAGTTCTGTTCCAAGTTTATCATCTTGAATCTGAAACTTAAAGAAGGTACTCTGTGGAGGTAGCAAAGCGAGCATTAATTTAGCTGCTAATGTAACTACACACTTGGATCCTACTGACTGCCAAGGAGTATCTAGTTTTATATGTGATGTTCTACCCTCATCATTTTGTATGAGGTAAGGAAGTGTAAGCTTAGAGCATTGAACTGCAGTATCGAGAAACTGTGTACGGTTTCTAGTAAGTTGATCGTACCTTTTTCGAGCTGTCATTGTTTCTATACGTTAGCTTGTCCTGATCCACCAACACCTGTACCTACAGTTGCTGCAGGGTTCAAGGCTATACGTAGACCCGCTAAACCTTTTGGCCTAGCTTTAGTTTTCTTTCTCTTAACACCTGTTGCCGCATCATCTAAGTTACTCTTAACCTTAGTAGGACTAGGAGTATAATCTAATGGGTCAGGTTTCTTATCAATCATGGCTTGCATTGCTGCCATTGATTTATCGTTTGCTGCTTTTATAGCTGCTGCTTGTTGTTCGGCTTGAGCTCTTGCTTCTCTAGCTGCACGTTCAGCAGCTCGACGAGCATCTCTAGCAGCATTCTTACCAGGCCACCAGCACATAATTAAAGTACCTCATCATCGAGTCGTGATTGAATCCATTCAGTGACTGACCGTTGGCCTGCCTTATACATTATAGATTCTATTTGTTCTTTTGGGTGGGGGTTAACGGGTGGGAATTTTTCTTCTAGTTCAGCTAGAAGTTTCTCCACAGTAAGACCTATGTTAAGCGTACTGTGGGAGGTTTGTATTTGCATGTTCAAAAAAGGCGGGCATTCTGGCTCTCTGTGTCTCAGAAAATTCTGGGGCTTTGCCCTCATACATTAAACGATCACTCGCATCTAGCCAAAATTTTTTGTCCAAATATTTATCGGTAGTATTTATACCTAGAGGTTGAAGAACCCAGTTAATTGTGGCCTTCCTAAGTTTATCCAGAGAAGGAGAAGGAGATAAGCCCAACTCAGTACATACAAGAGAATTCGCTCCGACATGGATCTGCTCGTCTCTGGAGATATCGGCAGATACAGTGCGAAGAGCAGCGCACCCATTAAACCTAAAGAAAGGGAGTAGAACGAAGAAGATGGCCCGTTCTGCGACCAGAGCTTTGGTAATTGTATGGTCAGGATGTGCAAGCCATGCATCTCTTAATCTTTTCGCCTCCAATTCTTCAGTAGCGTCTTCGTTAATTCCATATGCATCCACGATATATCCAAGGGCTTGGTCGTGTCGCTCCTCATCTTTAACATTAGAGAACAGAAGCTCCCGAGCGTGGTCGGGAACCTCTTTATCAAGTGCTTCAGATATGAATTCTCCCACTGGTAATTCCATGTGACGTATTGCGAGTGCACGTCTAATAGCATCCTCTGATCCATATTTAAAGACTCCAGCGGTGGGTTTTACGGGGGACCACTTCCGCTTACGGTCCATCAATTTTTGGTATGGTGTTTTCCTCATCATTCTTGACAATCACAGGTTATTGGCTCGTTTCCGAGAATATCCTGTAAGTAATCATCGACTTCAGCTTGATCTAATGCTGCATACGCATCGGTCTTATCTTGAGTGTCGCCCATTACTTGCAGGGAGTAGTAAAGGGAGGTCTGCGGTGATAGCAGCCACTCTTCCACGAATTCACGATCGTAGGTTACCACATCCGACCAAGAGTTGAATGAGTATCCGTGAAGAAGTCCCGTATTATTATACATTATCATTAGTTCGTCTGCTACTTTCTTGTAAGCATCCCAACCAACTTCGCTGGCAATTTCTACGTTGCCATAATCATAAGATTGTACACCGAAAGTACCGCTATCACGATCAACTTTTCGGCTTATAGGTGGTGCTATCTCCGGCGTGGCTGTGTAGCCATCGAGGTCTTGACTTCTGTAGGAACAGGAAGCGGTAGGAGCGATAGCAAATGCTCGTACCATGTTGTTTTCTTTTGCGATCTCTGCAGCGGCATCGATAGCCTCCTTAAATATTTTTGCAAGGTGTTCAGTGGAAGTTACAATAGCACCTCCATCATTAACTACGCCTAAAGCTCTTCCCCATTGTTCATAGGTAATTTTATTCTTCTTTAAGAAGTTGGCGAGGCCGAGTATTCCGAGCCCAACTTGGCGGTCGATAGCAGCTGGCAAGTATTCTCCAGTTGCTCCAACACCTGTCCTGCTATGGAGCTCGCACAACTCGGACATACCTTGAACGAAACTCGACTTGAGCTCTCCTGCACTACAGGCTGAGAGATTGACATGCTGTAACAGGCATGTGCCACGTGAGGGCAGGTAAACCTCAAGACAGACGTTGCCATAAATTCTTTCTCCTTCTTGTGTAAGTTTTACTTTATTAAGCCAGATATCTCCTGACTTGATGCCATATAGCAAAGCATCTTTTACTTTATTATCACAGCTTTGCCACCATCCCGAATCAATATCGACGCATCTTTTGACCCATGGGAGTTCCGCCCTGGGAGTAGTAATAAACTCGTAGATGTCAGGATGATTAAGGTCGAGATGAAGTACCACAGCACCGTTCTTGTAGATTCCTCCACGTCTGAGTGTTTCATTTAAACTTGAGTAGATTTTGCCGAACGATACAGGGCCAGAAGCTGTAAGACCCTTTCCGTTTTCTGCTCCTTTGGGACGGAGCTTCGATAGATGTACCGCAACTCCCGCTCCAAATCTGAGTCCGTGTGAGACGTATCTCCAGCTTGCTTCGATGCCATTTTCTCCCTCCATAGAATCCTCTACGACGAAAACGGTGCATGAAACTGGGAGTCGTGATTCAGGATTATCCAACCAAGATTGGACCCGCCCTGTGCGAGATATTACGCTAGCAGTCATTTCAAAATAAATCAGATAGATCAGGTGGTTTGTAGTTCGGGCCTTTTAAGACCTTTCCATCTTCTCGGTATATAGGTTTACCGTCCTCACCGAGTTTGGACATATTAGATTCGTGTACTCTATTTAAGGCTTCATCAAGGAACCATCCCATATTCTCAGCATATTGGTAGCATACATAGACTAAATCGGCAAGTTCTTTTAAGGCATGTTCTTGATGGTTTCTACCATGCATAAATAACATACCTTCCGCTTCTAGGAACTCTTTAAATTCTTCAACAATTAATTCATGTTGATAAGCTCTAGATGGTCGATCAGCTGAGTTTCGGATCTGATATTTGGATCGGAATTCCTTCGCCTGATCTGATAAGAAGGTTTTCTTCATGGGTGAGTTCGTTCTCTAAATAGTGGATTGCTTTTTCTAAGTCTTGTATCTTGCTATCTTTATAACCTGCTCTGCAGATATACTTAATAGCATTACCGAGATGGAAGTTTAGTTCTTGTTCTCTAATAAAATCCCAAACATCGCAGGAACCTCGTTGATAATAGGTGGGACCTTTGGCCATTTTTCAACTAAATTTGATATAGAATTAGCTAGTACAAAGTTTTGGTGTTGCATAGCTATGAATACAGTGGCAAGATCTTCATACTTAACCTCACCACTGTTCAATCTTACTTCAAGTTTTTTCAGTGCAAACTCTTGTTCCACTGTCAACTTTGTAATCGGGGCTGGGAGCCCATAAGATTGGTCGCTTCTTTTTGAAGTCATAATCATTTACTGTTAAGATTTTTGCAAGTCTAGCATTAACTAAAGCATCTTCTTCAGTTAAACCTTTAGCAGTAAATGCTTCGACTACTGTTTTCCATGAATACCCTTTGTCTTTAAAGAGAGCTTCCGCTCTTTTAACTCCGATTCCAGGGACTCCGCCATATCCATCAGTTTGATCTCCAGCAAGGGTTTGAATAAGGTGCCAAGATGCTCCGCTTTCAGGATTGACTGTGAATTTTTCATCAAAGTTGTAAAGTTCTCCAGGAATTTGTTTCATATCCTTATCAGGAGATACAATCATATTCCCAGGATATTTTGTGGCATAAATGCCCATACTGTCATCAGCTTCGAGTTGAGGTTTGATAATAACCTTGTACTCTTTTTCTAATTCACTGATAACACGTTTGTAACCACAAGGTTTCTTTCGATTACGATGACCTTTATAATCGGCCAAGATTTTTTTCCTAAAATTTTCAGAGTCTGAAAAGAATAGAATTAAAGTAGAGAATGCCCCAAATTTGTTTTCAAGTTTGGTAAGTTCTCTCTTAGCGGCATTGTATGCGTCACTAAAGTTAGAAGTGACAAGGATAACATCATCCCCAAAATCCACTTCACTTTCCGCAGCCGCACATGCCTTATAGACGATGAAGTCTGCATCTACTAATAATTTCATAAATTAATGTACATCTGCCCACGTAGCACCGCTTTTCGCCTCGGCTGCTATTGGGATTCGCAAATTATAATATTCTCCTGCCTCAGCAGCGGAGAGAACAAGAAGAGATTTGAGATCATCAACATGTTCTGACTGTGATTCAAACTGCAGCTCGTCATGAATAAAAGCGAGCTGGTTACAGCATAAATCCATTTTCTTGATATGGTCATGAGTGGTAACCATCCATTTCTTTGCTAAAATCGCTGCCGATCCTTGGATGAGGTAGTTGAGTGACTTATGCCTCGAGTCAACGAGGATGTGACGACCGTCAAGTCCACGGACATAACCTCTCGTACTAGCCTTGTGTACGCCTTCCAGTAATTCTTTAAGACCTGGAATGGCAGCAATATAGGCTTTACGTATCTCTGCCCCTTTCTTCTTTGCTTGTGCATCTGTTAATTGCTTGTCAAAGGTGTGTCCAAGCTTGATGTTTCCGGCTCCGTAGAGGAAGGCATAGGAAATTGTTTTGACTTGTCGTCTTGTGACTCCAATGGCTTCGGCATTTGTGGCGTGGATATCTCCGGTAAGGAGGATTCTGGAATAGCGTCCTTGATCAAATCTGGCGAGATAGTGGGCAAGCAACCTGAGCTCAATACCGCTAAGGTCGGCACCCACCATAGTGAGGCCAGGTGATGCGGTGAATAGTTTTCTAAATCTTTCATCTGATGGTACTTGGGCTAAATTTGGATTTCGATGGGCGCATCTAAATGTAGATGTTGCTACTGAACAATGGTGATGAATCCTAGACCTCGTACATAGCTTCTGCCATGCGTTCACGCCTTCGGATATCATTCCAAGCGCCTTCGTCGTCTCCAGTATCTTCAAAAAAGCGAGGGCAATATCCGTCCCAACATCTTTTAGTACTGGCTCGTCGATGATTGGCTTTCCTGACTTCGAGGTCATTAATGTAGGCGTCCAACCACAATGTGTTTGTAGTATCCATGCTATATGATCCCGAGAGGTGGGATTCAGTTCTTTTAATCGGGTGAATGGTGCTCCTTCTATGTATCCTTGTGTCCTGTTATTTCGTTTAGGAGTGAACACCGTTCCTGCAACGAAAGGGAATTGTCTGCGAAGTAATCTAGTAGTTTCTTCCACTTCTCGTCTGAGAGTTGATTCGAGACTTCTAGCTTCTGATTCATTAAAGTACCATCCATGTAGCTCCTGTTGAGTGAGTATATTTGCGACCTGGTGTTCTAACGTGACCCACTCAGGTATGGGAGGAAATGTTTGCATAGTTTAGTCGTAACTACAACATCTTGTATGCAGTAGTCTTGCATTTCTTGAGACCAATGTTTCCAGTCGGTAGTTTTTCCAAAGTTCCCTTTGTATTCACCGAGCCTGTAACCGTATGCCTCAAGAGAATGTCTGCCATATAACTGCAATGGCATGTGCTTCCACTCATGTTTCTGATCTATATCGAGTAAATTCGGATGATATAAACGAGATAACAAAAGAGTGTCAATAATAGTACCCCTAGGATTAAACCAAGAGTAGATACGCTTGATAACAGGAATGTCAAACCCAATGATATTGTGGCCAACAAGAACATCCGCAGTCTCAAGCCATTGTAACCCCGTGTGGATGGCATAGTTACCAGCCATGGGAGCATCTTCCTTGATATCATAGGTGCCGTCACCATACGGTTCATCATTAAACGACTCGGTGCGGTCATCTTCGCCCCAATGGAGTGCAAGACAGTGGATCCTGGTAGCATCATTTAGAAGACCGTTTGTTTCCAGGTCGAATACTATCGTCCCTACTCCAGTGGTAGGTTTTGTCAACGAACTTGGCTTTTTCAACTGCTTCTTGCGTAGGTGGGTTAGGTTTATTTAAGAATTTATACCATGGATGTTCATAATGTTCAAAAATCTGTGGTCGGGTTGAATTCGGGTTCAACTTCATGTTCGTTAAATCTGCAAGTGGCTAAATCGTAAGTTAATTCGCAAGCGATCCCAACTTCGCCTGAATATCTATTTTTAAGAACTCTAACTGTCGTAGGATTTCCAGGAGTACTGGCCTGCTGATCCCTTTCGAGGGCAACGACCGTATCTGAGATTTGAGCAATACTATGTGATCCTCTAAGGGAAGACAAGCTGACACGTCCGCCTTCTTCATGAGAGTGTTTGTCATTTCCTGCCCTCCTCAGGTGAGAAACTAAAAATAATGCAATACCAGTGCGTTCAACCAATGACCTTAGTCGGGTCATCGTTGAATCTATCATGCGTCGCTCATCCCCGTCAAGACCACTTAATAATATACTTAAGTGATCGAGGAATATAACACGACACTCCAGTCCGGTTGCCATATATTCGATTCGATTATAGATAAGATCCGGTTCGAAAGAACCAAAGCCGTCAAAAAGATAGAGATTCCAATTGGCAACCGTGGATCTGAAAGCAGACTCGAGTTCTGTTTGTTCATGTTCTCCAATATGTAAGTTCTTACCTACAGCTGTGGACATCAATCCAAGTGCGGTTCTTCTATTACTTGCTTCAAGCTCCAAGATCCCAACATGTTCGCCTTTGTTGAGCAAGTCAGTTGCAATGTGGCGCATGATGGATGTTTTTCCTGAGCCAGAGCCAGCACAAAATGTTGTAAGCTCTCCATACCTGATCCCGTGAAGTTTCTGATTGAGCCCTTCGAATGGGTATTCGTGGTCATGTGGTGCTTGCGGTGTAGTTACAATTTCGAGAAGAGTCTTCCCATCAATGATGCCATCCGGTCTATAGGGTTTCGCATCCCAGATTGCCTTTCGTATGGCTTCATGATCATTGGCTTGTAATGCCTCTGACGCATCCTTGTAGCCCTCAAGTCTAGCAATTTTGACCTTCCCTGGCGGTAAGACAGAAGCCGCTTCTTCAGCCGCTTTCCTACCTGCCTCATCTCCATCGAAGAAGAGTACGGTTTCGTCATACCCTTGAAATAATGGTATTTGCTTTTGGATGTCTTTCTTGGCAGATGATGCACCATGAGGTAGGGATACCATAGGCCACCCTGCCATAGCTTCATAACAGCTCGCAGCATCTAGCTCACCTTCAGTAACAACAATCCGTTTACCGCTATTAGGAAAGCGATGCTGACCAAATAAAGTATCAGTGGAAATTCCTTCATATCGAAAGTCTTTTTGCTTTGTTTTTATTTTAACACCTTGCAGTACTCCAGACTGATCATGATAAGGAAACCTAAGTGTGTTTCCGTCCCTGTAAATCTGGTAAAACTGATTAGTTTTCTCAGATAAATTACGTTTGTTTAATCGTTCAGCAGAGCCTGTTAAGTGTACAGTCTTTGACATAGATTGACTGTGAATAACATCGTTATCGCCTGTTCTATTGTGACAGACAAAACAGTAAGTGTGGCCATCAGTGTATAAAGAATTAGCATCTGATGACCCACAATTATCGCAAGGCATGTGCCTCACGAATTCACTTTCCATTAGACTAACCAATCAATTGGTATATCGTGAAAATGTGTCCAAGGTATGTCATGTTTTTCACACCATTGAGCATACGTTGTCTTGGACTTCTTTGAAATTTTATTATATGGTGCTTGGAATACCATTCTTAAATCTAAATCTGGATTGTCTCGCTTAACGGCAAGCACTTTACGCCTGTCCTTTGGATCCCAGTATCCTTTTGTTTCGAGGTGTACATGGTTTGCGAGAATAAAATCAGGGTAGTAATTATGCTGAATGGTATAAGGAACCTTAGTAGATTCGTATTCATAAATGACACCAAGGTTAGAGAGAAGGTCAGCAACCCTCTCTTCTAACTTGGATTTGAATTTAATAGGTTTTTTATTCTTCAATTTATCGTAGGCTTTCTTAGCCCACTCAAGAGATTCTTCCTTAGAAGTCTTCTTCGTCATCTGCAGTATCGGTGGGTGTTACGTTAGGTTCACCACCTTTAAAGCCAGAGCAAGTACCGAATAGGTCAGCTACTTCCTCTTCATTAAGATCTCCTGAATCAACACCAGCGTCAGTCTTGACACTAACTACTTGTACGCCCACTAACTTAAGCGAAGTACCATAGGTAATACCATCTCTTAGGATGTAAGGCTTCTGATAGAAACCTACTTTTACTTTGGATCCCTCGTATACGGGAGTGGTTAAATCTGTTATTGGTTGACCTTCGGTATCTACTACAGGTGGCTTCTTATCTTCACCCCAAGAGAACTTAACCCTATACTTTCCTGTCGAGACCTCTTCCCATGGTTCGGGCTTGAGAGTACTACGCTTTGGATTTTTAAGTTTGGATTCAGCCCACTTAAGGGATTCTCCACGTTCAGCTTCAAGGGCATCTACAAGTTTCTGATCTATTACGGCTCCAAGTTTGTAGCCATATTGTGATGGTTTCAGTACAGCTTGAAAGCCTTCAAGTGTTACTGGCTCCTTAGTTGTGTGTATAGTTCTACTCACCAGTCAATGCCTCTTCTAAAGATTGAGGTTCTTTATCTACACCTGGAGGTTGAGAGTCACTAGGAGTATAATCCATCTGGTCTAAGTCTTTACCCACTTTTGCTGGCTTTAGAGCTGCAATTTGAGTAGCTAAATCTTCCTTATATTTCTTGAGTTCAGTGATGCGAACATCAACAGCAGTTAATTCATCCTGCTTAACTTTAAGCTCAGCAGCTTTCAGTCTTTCCTCAGAGACCACTAGTATCCTAGTAGGTGAGAAAAAGGATTCAAATAAGGATTGATAATACATTAACAAAAAAAGTAAGTTGAATCAATTACGGATTCCGGTTCAAGGTCTCCTATAATTGGCGGTTCAGTTTCTGCACCTATTTGTTGTGCAAATTCTGTAAGGTAATCATTCTCAGCGAAGAGGTGCATATATACCTCCCTGACCACATGAGACAGGTGAGTCATATCTGTTGCTCTACATAACACTGAGTCATGAATTAAAGCAATTGGTAGATCAAACTTATCTACACTTAAATGTAGCAAGCTCGAATCTAGACTGTGAATTAAGTTAGGAGCAGTAGCAGCTTTGTGCCTATTCCTATCTACTTCTCCAGTCTCATCAGTAGCTACACGCATTTGACATCGACCAAGTAGTTTAAGTTCTATAGTCTCTACCTTCCGTTTCATTATACGTTGAACGACAACGAAACCAGAGGGTGTAGTCCAAGTTAACTCCTTAGCTCCACGTTTAATAGCCTTAGCTACCTCATCTTCGATCCATTTCATGACTGCCATTGGGCCAGGTACAACTCTAGACATAGCATCTCTTACTGCCTTAACGGTCATTGTAAGATCATCTTTATCTATCTCTATACCCTTATCTCCAAAGGCATCCTTGATGTAGGATCTGTTTGAATAAGGTTTAGCATTGTAAGGAATTGTCATAACTGTGCGCTTTACACATTTACGATCTATCTTATCCTTAATAGTATCAGGACAATTCCACTTAGCAACCTCAGCTACCACTTGATATGCGTCTTGTGGACGTTCAGATGGTAGTACATTAACAAGTTGGGCTGTCTTTTTATCTCGGGCGAGACCCGCTAGGATCTGTAGACCACTACATGTAGCATCGGTAGCTACACATAGACCCGTACAGAGCTTGTCTTTTAATATACAACAGTGATAATACTCATCACATGCTGCCAAGAATTGCCAAGGTTCTTCTGCTACTTCCCATTCAGGTACACTACCTATAGGATCTGTAGCAACTTTAGTTATCAGAGGTTTGTTCTGACTTACCCATTCTAACCTCTCAGCCATCGTTGACTTGTCTAAGCCGTAAGTTGTAGCACATTGAAATGCTAACCAGTCTGCAGCGTCCTTAGACATAGGTGACTCATTAGAAAATCTAATCAGTGACTTCCCAAAATCAGTATCTTGTGGTGTGAGAAATGCGGGTATAGGATAAGCCCTACCTCTATAATCAAAAGACCAAGGTATATAAAACCTCTCCACATCTTTAAACCTCTCTACAGCCTCCATAGTCATCCTTGTTCTACAAGAACGCCTTATCTCTTGAGACTGTTTATTCATGACCATTGCAGCTTCTCTACGGTAACTCTTACGAGCTTCCTTATTATCTGCTATGTCCACTGGTTTAGGTGGCAAGTCATAGTGAGTGACTGGGAGAAATTTACCTACACTTCTTTCTAGTCTTTGCAACTCTTTCGCAACGTTGACTGTGAAAGGGTTTAATCTGTAACCAACCTTCTGAATCTTGTTCAAAAAGGCGAGTGGTTTTTCTCCCTGTATACGTAAGGGGTCACCACGTCTAACCAAGTCGTGGCCTTCCATAATCTCATTGAGTAGGTATCCTCCCCTAGTATCGTTTGTCCAATCTTTTGGAGGGATGAGCATTGGCCATGTTAATGGACTGAATAACTCAGCATTAGCCATGATCTCATCCTTGATATCCATGAACTCAGGAGTAGGCACTACATATAGCGTAGTCTTACGTCCTTCTCTAATGGGTTGTTTATAGAACCATCCACTAGATTCCATGATACAATCAAGCAACCAACCACCTAGTTTAACACGGGTTGATCTACCCCAAGGATTCCATCTTTCTACATTGTAGCGATTCATTAGTGTTTGAATAACTACAATCTTCTGTTGTGTACCGATTGAAGAGTGCCAATAGTTCTTCTTGAGTGTATTCAATAAGCCTGGGGCATGTTCTTCATAGTGTCGCATCTGGCATTCATCTTCTATTGCATGTCCTATAGCATCACATACATTAACAGCGTAGTTACTTCCTTCCTTGAAACTAAATACTTTATCGAAGGTTAACTTACATGCTATTGCAGCAGCGGCTAAAGGTTCAAGATTAGAAAGGAATTTATGAATGTCCCTAAAGGCCAATCCATTGTGTCCTTTGTGTATCCGAAGTACAGTTTGCTCAATTCGATGAACCACCGAAGGTAGAAGAGTGTCAATACTAGCGATACCGTAAACAGTAGCTGACGCATAACTCTTATGCTCTAATTTAAGGTTTTGATCCCCTAGTCTCTTGAGTCCTTGTCTTACTTGTGAGCGTTCAAGTTCAACTTGCTCATCAATCAGAGACTTTGGAATGGTAGTAGTCATAGATCTCATCGTTAACTTGGTCAACTAATAGACTGTGAATCTCATCAGCATGAGGATGATCTTCATTAATTAGATCTATTGCTTGTTGTTCATATGTGTATATGTCATCAAGCGAGCGGGTCGTCGAATTCGTCATAATCATCTATGTATTCAGGGTACATTGCGTGAATTTCGGTGGGTGTACATACTATAAATTCTGATTCTCCCTTCTCCATTATACGCCTTGCTTTGTTTTTAGCAGCACTTTCACTAGAATAGATATATTCCTTAACCTTACCTGTTACTTGATTAGTTTCACGGATCATACAGACTACAGAAGATGGTATTTCATAACCTCCTATTTTCCAATCCATGAATTCATCATAAGGTATTGGTATGAAGAAAGAGTGATGTGCATCCTTGTATGCTTTCCAATTGTTAGGAAAGTATTTCCTTTTATATGTCATTGATCGGCTCCACATTTGCTAAGTAGTCATCCATTAAAGCAGCTTCATTGTACGCTGCCCATGCAACCTCTTCTTGAAGGTCATCTACGTCCTTGTTCACATTAAGAATGAAATCACGTCCACTTTCTAGTGTAACATGATACTTCTTAGTTGCGTCCTTGTCATTCTGACTGTGAATCATCTTGTAAACCTCCATGATGTTCTACATTTGTATCTCTTTCCTCTATTAATCTATGTTCAATAGATAATACAGGAAGTATGCCTTTTAATTGATTAACTATCTCATAAATAGCTTCTCTTGGATCATGATTAGTTCTTACTTTAATAGAGAACTCATACTTCTTAAATTGATCAGACATTAAAAATTACCCCCATGAATGAATGTTATAATGTTTACGAACTTTTTCGATGTTAGGAGTTTCATCTGCCTCCTTGCCCTTTAAGTTTGTATAACCAGCCAATTCATTATAGAATCGTGCGGATTTTACCAACTCATCGTATACATTTTGACTGTGATTTATCATGGTAGGTAATAAGATGTGGAAAAAATTAGAGGTTAGTTAGTAACAGTTTCAGCATCAACTTGTTGCTCAAGTTTAGCTTTTGCTCTGTTAACTTGTTGTTCATTGTATTTCTCAGCAGCAAATTCTGCTGTTGTTAAATGAAAACATTCAATGCGGTATTCATCACCGCAAGATGTATAGCAAGATTTCATTCTATAATAAACAGCGTCGAGATTTTCAAATATTCCTAACACTGTTGTGCTGCCATCGTATGGACAAACTGACAACAATGTGAAATACTCTGGTGTGGTTGGTTTACACATAAGATTGACTGTGAATGTAAAGAATGGAGAGTAAGATTACCCTCATTAAATCCACCAAAAGGTGGAAGGATTTAAGGAGAGTTTCATTTACCTAGATTGATATTATCAAACCGTTGTTTATACTCTTTATATGTTTCAGCGGTGAAGCTAACACATTTAGAGATATCTTTACGAAGTTCATTAACTTCATAACGATGAATCTTCCAACGGTTTGTAATATCTTTCTGGTAATCTTCCCATGAGATTAACTCATTTTGTGGTTTATCCTCAGTAATAACAACTGGAAGCTGTTTTTCTGATGTTCTCATCACTTTTGACTGTGATTTGCGTGAAGTTCTAGACATGATTGATTGTATTCTTGAGGAAGATGTAGATAAGAATGATTAGACAAATTGTGACGATAAATGATGTCATGCTAGACTCAATTCCTCACAAGTTGTTGACTCAAACTCATCTACAATCTGTTGGGCAATACATTCAATATAGCACCAGCACATTTCATTCTTATAGTATGATAACTGTGCATCGGCTGATTGAAACATATTGACCGTAAAGTCAAGCCCAAAGTTATCAACAATGTAATCTGTTATTTCCTCCTCGTATGCATTAAAGAATGACACGGTTTGGTTATAATAGATGTGATTAGTTGCAACTCCAGATATACAACCATGCTCAATTATCTCACGCAAAGTATCAACATCATATGAATCTCTAATTGAATCATAAGCTGTTTCCATGTTGTGCATAAGAATTGACTGTGATTGAGTGAACGAAGGAGTTAAAAACTCCAGGACAATTAACAGAGTTGAACTGTTATAAACTCACCGGAGATTGTCAGGAAAAGCCTCAATTAAGAGGCATACAGTTTGTGTTAAGCAAATGATGGAAGTTCTGCTTCTTTGTTGTTAAGTAGCTTGGAACGGTAGTTATCACCTTCCTTTGTTAATCCATCATAACCTAGATATTCAGTTCTTGAAGATTGCACGCAGTTGTTGTTAACCCAGAAGCCAAGACTTACATCAGGATTGAATAACAAATTGATGATAGATCTCTTGCTTACATTCTCATATAAGTAGGTTAATCCGTTCTTGAAAGTAACAATTGCTTCACCTGCAAGTGCATCGACTTCGATGTTAGAAACTGCTGAAGATGTGCGATTCGGAACTGTAATAAACATGTTGAACATAATGAGTGGTTTGTGTGAATGAAGGAAGTCAAATTGTGATTCCTTCGTTATAACATTCTTTGCCGTGATTTGACTGTGAATGTTATAAGGAAAGAATCGAACAGTTTGTATCAATCAGTGTGATTAATTAGCTGTTCGAATGTAACATGATCACCATGCCAAGTATGCTTGAATTCAAAGTTATTTTCTGAACAAGATTGTAATGCATTCATAACAGCTTGATCATGAATTGCTGTCTCGTTCATTAATACTCTGCCATCGAACATTGGCTTGAGGTTGTTGTTAGTATTACTCATACTATTGACCTCATTTCGTTGTTAGTGAACTCAAGTAAATCATGTGATCTATTTGTGTTACTAATTAACTCAACATATTCTTGAATGATGTCATTTAATAACTCTGAATCTTCAGGTAATAAATAACATAAATTCATAGCTAATTGTTGATCAGTTTGTGTTAACATAGACATTGAACAGTTAGTATAAAGAAATGGTGTGACGGTTAAAGAATTGCTACTCCTTCACCCGACATATGTAATATAGCAGAGGTGAGCGCATAACACAAGCAATAGGCGGATATCGTTACGTACTGTAATAATGATGCTAACTGTATTGTGTCTATATGATAACCAACGCGCACAGATGTGCACACAATCTGTAACATAACGTACACAATTACCCGCTCGGTGCTACGCACCTCGCTCAATCAGCGCCACTATTGCACATTTAGTACCGCCATGTATCATTGTAGATGCAATCAAAGGGAGCGAGACGCGAAGCGTCGAGCGGGATGTCAGCTTTTGTACACCCCTATGGGGGTAATTGCGAATCATTCTCAATAAGCTATGACTTCAGAAAATTATGTCAAATTTTTAACGTACATTTCGTAATCTTGGTTAAATCTATCGATACCAACGTCTGTTAAGACATGACCATACATATGATCGAAGATATTAGGAGGCATAGTGCATATATGAGCACCATTATAGAAAGATTCCGTTACACTATGTACATCTCGTATAGAAGCAGCAATTATCTGTGTTTTAACGTCATGTTTAGCGTATAAATCAGCAATATACTTAATTGCTCCAGTACCTGAGATAGAATTATCATCTAATCTACCTACAAACGGTGAAACGTATGTTGCACCAGCCTTAGAGGCCATTACAGCTTGAGCTGAGTTAAATATGAGTGTTACATTAACACGTATATGATGGTTTCTTGCTAGCTCTCTACAAGCCATCAATCCATCAGGAGTACACGGTACTTTAATTGTAGCCTTATCTCCAAACAAATCAACTAATCTTAAGCCTTCATTAATCATTTCAGGAGCATTACCTACAACCTCCATGCTAATATCTTTCAAACCCATTACTACGAGTTCTTGGTATACATCATCAGGTTTCCGATGACTCTTAGCTATAAGAGTTGGGTTAGTAGTAATACCATCTATCAATCCAGTACCTAACCTAGACTGAATCTGGGTTACATCTGCAGTATCTAAGAATATCTTCATGTTAAAGACATCCTCAATGCTTGAGCTAAAGATCTATATCCAGTAGCTACGTATATCTGTCCAATCACTACACTCAATGTAGCAATACTCCAGAAGATATAGTAATAACGTTGTTTGTGCTGTGGTGGTGCAGTCATATATATGTTATATATAGTATATAATAAAGATTAAAAGAATCTTGGGAAGAAGTGGAAGAATTGTTGTCTCACACGCTCGTCTTCCGACTCGCTTACAACAATATATAAGGGAGGAAGAGAACTACGAAGTAGGTCTTCTTCCTCATAGGGGCAGGGTCCACCCTTCCCTTCCCCTGTATACGTCAGGGGTCAGTCAGATCCAAGTAGGGAGGGGTTTCTTACCTGCTTTACCTCTAGCCTCTCTACGCTGCTGTAGGTCCATTCCAAGGACCATATGATTAGCAGCAGATTGAGGGTCATCTTGCCAGCTATCTAGTATGTCTTTCCACTCTTCACGTTTTCTATCTTTAACGGATTCAAGGGCGGAGATTCCCATTGCATCTGTGAAATACTTGACACCTTGGGCCAGACAGTCCAATCTATCATCGTGTTTAACAGCTCCTTTTTCTCTACACATTCTCGACATCTGATAGAATAACATATAGAGAAGACGTTCTTCCGGAGCTCCATCTTTATTAGATGCATAATCCCACTCAATAACCGACTTATTACATACAAGACGATGCTGATTAAGAATCGGCTCCAACGCATCAATGATACGATCTTCCTTTCTGACATTAGCTCTAACTTCTTCTACATCTATAGCTTGTTGTGTCTGTATGAGGTGTTTCTTAAAGAGTTCAGCAACCATACCATCACCGAAGTTAGTTTCAATGACTAATTTAGTTACATTAAACTTCTTACAACCTCTAAGTATATCTAAGAGTGTCCTATCACTGTATCCGTCTCTATAAGCTCGCATTTCATGGAGGTATAGGAACCCATTCTTTTGGGATATATAGGCGGCAGCTGTTTCATCTGATCCTCTTCCAGAGGGATCCACGCTGCAAATTGTTTCGGAGTAAGGTGTCCATTCTCCTTGTAACTGCATAGGAGAGTAAAAGTAGTCTCCAGGGAGTCCGACTGTAGGGAGTTCTTTGATGACGTTCGCTGGGTCGGAGCACCATACGCAGTAGTCTGGAGCCACAGTAGGGTTGACGCTAGTGACAACCAAATCAGCCATCTTAAGGGGAAATTTCTCTGCATCACTTAAACTCGTATCGAGCATGAACTGGAGCATGAAGTTAGATCGTCCCATGGACGCTTCACGCTCTATTAAATCTTCATCATCAAATCTGTCAGGATCTGTTACTTCCCAAGATTCAGCACCAGTATCAATATCTTCTTGAAGCTGTGGTGCTATTAATCCTTCATAGTTACTGAGGGAGCGGGGGTATCTTGCGGGCCAAACAAAGGGACGATACGAACGCTCTGCCAGCTTACGATAAACAGTAAAAGTAGTCTGAGGAGTCCCGAGATACATAATACGGCTATCGTCTTTCGGCGTAAGGATGGATTCAGCTTCTGTACAGAGTTGTAGAAGTTTTTCACGCATAAGTTCCGTCATAGAGTTTCCAGGCACCTCGATGTCGTCCAAAATCATTAAATCCGCCCGACTTCCTGTTAGCTGTCCAGTGATGCCCACCGACTTTACGCTTGGGGCTT